>Ga0156644_101_pt2 | contig 1328 bp, 2 predicted proteins | sample RifOxyC3_FD_110718 | JGI IMG/M metagenome (GOLD analysis project Ga0156644, IMG submission 110718) | Candidatus Uhrbacteria bacterium RIFOXYC12_FULL_57_11 | reverse complement strand
GCGATCGCGAACCTCTGGCGCGCGGCCCCCGCAGCTCCCGCTCCGGCCGCCGAGCCCAAGGCCGGCGATCCGATGGTGCAGATCGGCGGACTGCAGGGGGGTATCGCCGAGCTCGCGCTCGCGATCGGGAACGTGGACTCCCTGAACGACGGCCTCCTCCTGGCGAACTACCAGCCGATGGGTCGTGACGACATCATCAGCGCGCTCAACCGACGGGCGGAAAACAAGCCCTTCATCGTGTTCGCGGACAAAGCCAGCCTGCGCATCGACGTCGAACGCAGCCTCGCGCTCCTCATGCTCCTGAAGCAGGGCATCGACGTCGGCAGCCGGACCTCGGTCAACGGCAAGATGGTCGAGCTGCATCGTGCCGGCGAATTGCCGGACCAGGCGCTCTCGATCTGCCCGATCCACGGTAACCACCTGGTCGGCGAAGCCGAGTTCTGCAACGCTTGCCACCGCGGCTGGTCCGAGATCCAGCGTCCGGCACGCGAGTTGGCCTACCTGCAGACGCAGGAGGTCTGGGGCGAGACTCCTCCGTCCGGCGATGCGCGCATCGACCTCATGTTCCAGGCGCTCGATGACATCAGGGGGGGCTACTGGGCCGACGCCATCCTCCAGGCCGAGAAGTGGGCCAACACCGGTCGCCCGATCGTGCTCGTGAAGCCGATCGATCGCCGTCAGTCCGTCGACAAGAAGCGCTAGGCCACGAGGCCAGCGCGAGACCCTCTACGCAGCGCCAGGCGCTGCTCTTTTTTATCCCGCGGGATTCCTTGACAATTTGGGGCCTGTGCGCTAAAACGACCCCTTCCGCCGCGCTGTGCGGCGGATGTTCCTTTGGAGCGACTCATGTCCGTTCGAAGGGTTGTCGAGGAAATCGTTCGTCCTTATCTCGCGTCAGTCGGAAATTCCGACGGCGTGGAGGGGGTTCTGGCCAGGCTTGCCGAACTCGGCGTCGGTCTGCCAGCTGTCGCCGCGTCCATAGAGGCGGAAGACCTCAAAGACACCGGTCTTCCGGTGCCAGTGTGCCGCGCGCTCGCGTCCGCGATTCGCGCCGACACGGTCACGCGGATCTCGGTCACGGGCGATGCCCATGGCCGCCTGCGGCCCGCCTCGTTCGACCAGGTGGTCGGCCACGCTCCATTCAAGGAGATGATGACCGACGCGATCCTGGCCGCACGCATGCGGAATCGTCCTCTTCAGCACGTTCTCTTCTCAGGGCCGCGCGGACTTGGAAAGACCACGCTCGCCCTCGCGATGGCGCACGAGCTCGGCGTCGACGCGCAGGTACTCGTCGGCAGCCAGCTCCGCAAGCCGGCGGACGTGGTGCA
>Ga0156644_123_pt1 | contig 5172 bp, 7 predicted proteins | sample RifOxyC3_FD_110718 | JGI IMG/M metagenome (GOLD analysis project Ga0156644, IMG submission 110718) | Candidatus Uhrbacteria bacterium RIFOXYC12_FULL_57_11 | reverse complement strand
TTCCAGGAGCGACTTCGATCTCCTCGTGATATCCAATTCCGGTCGTCCGTGCCTCAAGCGTCTCAAGGTCCTCGCGCTCATACAGCACCCTGTCGCCGCACTTTTTGGCGTTCTCCGACATGATGTGATAGGCGTCGTCGAGCACCACCTTGGTGAGCGCCTTGCACGGGTGGGTCATGGTAATCGGCCCCGCGTACCCTTCCTTGATCAGCTTTGGCAAACGGCCGGTGTGGTCGGCGTGCGGATGCGTCACATACACCGCGTCAAGCGAGCTTGGATCAAATCCGAAGGGCGACATATTTTTATCCCCGCACATGCGCTCGCCCTGAAACATGCCGCAGTCTACGAGCAGGCGGTGTTCCTTGCCATGCGCGTCGTTTGCCGTCAGCAGGAAACAGGATCCCGTCACCTCGTTGTTGGCCCCATGAAACGAAATCTTCATAGTTGCGGCTGTGCGTCGTCAAGGCCGAGCGACTCCTTATAATCCGTCCACCGACCCCGCAGCTGTTCTTCCATGTCCTCGGTCGGCGAATCATCATGGATTTCTCCGACCGCACGGTGGCTTTCGATCACTTCCTCGACCAAGTCATTGTACGTTTCCTGGGTGGTCACCCCCTGTGCCCGTCCCCTTTCCACGATTTCCTCAAAAATTGCCTCTCGATCTACGTTGAAATACTCGGCCATATGCGAAAGGTTATTGACTGGCGAAGACGTTTCCATCCCGCCCGGCCTTGAATCGTTACGTTTTATCGTCTATGATGACGCGACTTATGAAATTGGACTGGTCCGCGCTCCCTAAACCGATTATAGCACTCTCGCCGATGGCTGACATGACCGACTCGGCGTTTTGTCGCATTGTCAAGGAAACTGGAGAGTCGTGGGTCGTCTTCCGTGAAATGGTGTCCTCGGAGGCCGTGATGCGCGGAAATGACAAGACGCTCGGGATGACGGATATCCACCCGGAGGAACGGCCGCTCATCCAGCAAATCTTTGGGTCTGATCCGGCGACCATGGCCGAGGCCGCGCGCGTCATCGCGCAACGGCATGCGCCCGAGGGCTTTGACGTGAACATGGGCTGCCCCGTCTATAAGATCGTACACAACTTCAATGGGGCGGCGCTCATGAAGGAACCGGAGCTCGCGGCGAAAATCGTCCGCGCGATGAAGAGTGTCATATCGGTTCCGTTGTCGATCAAGATTCGCCTTGGCTGGTCCGACCCGGCCGAGTGCATCGAGTTTTCGAAGGTCCTCGAGGCCGCTGGCGCGGACCTCATCACGATCCACGGCAGAACCAAAACGCAAGGATACGCCGGCATCGCGGACTGGACCGCGATCCGTCGCGCAAAGGAAGCCGTATCGATTCCCGTGCTGTGCAACGGCGACGTGCACAGGGCCGAACTTGTCCAGGAGGCGCTCGCGGTCTCAGGCTGCGACGGAATTCTCGTCGCGCGCGGCGCACTCGGCAACCCGTGGATCTTCGCGCAAATCGATGATGTTCTCGCGGGCCGACCGCCGCGCGTCGTTTCCATGGAGGAGCGCGTCGCGACCGTCAAGCGTCACCTCGACCTGCACGTCGCACAATACGGCGAGCGAGGAGTCGTCACGTTCCGCAAACATCTCTCCTGGTACTTCAAGGGCATCCCCGGCGCCAAACGGTTCCGCGACGCCCTTCACACCGCCTCTTCCCGCGTTCAGTTGAATCAATTACTGGACGCATTGGTCGCGACAATGGGGAACGGAGCGCCGAGGTCCCCGTCCACCGGAGCGAAGTGAGGATGATTGGGATGATAATGGTAAGCAAATTACATGAAAACACGGTTGACAAAACCGTGTTTTTGTGCTATTCTGTGTCTACTTTGGCCCGCATCCCGCTGGCCAATGGAGGTAATGCTGATGATGTCCAACCTGCTGCGCTGGTTCCTTATTTTCTACGCCGCCGGGGCCGTCACCCTCCTGGGAATCAGGATCTGGGACGTCCGCTTCGGCGGCGACACCATGTTCTCCACCCCTCCGGAGTGGAACCTGGCCACCATGGCCCTCTACCTGGGAATCCCCGGGATCGCCATGGCGACCGGATTCTTTGTCCGGTTTCTCCGCGACTGACGACCAGGAGACGCCCCCTCCACTCGGAGCAAGGAGGCGATGCCCGCGGTCGTCTCTTTGTTTTCAACACCTCGCGCTCGTTGACATATTCCAGAAACGTTGATATTCTGCCCGCACAATCTGACCATTCCGGGATCGTCTAACGGCAGGACGAGGGACTCTGAATCCCTTAATCATGGTTCGAATCCATGTCCCGGAACCATCACGACCTGTTCCTACAGACCGGGACAGGGGGTGACCAAGAAAACCCGCATTCTTCATTGAGTGCGGGTTTTCGATTGAGGTTGATCGTTTGGCGACCCTTAGGTTTTCCTAGTCTTTTCAACGATCAGACGGTCGTCCTTCAAGATGATGCGGCTTTTGAGCTGTTCGAGAGGCATGATGAAGGCATTTTGTTGGTTCGAATCCAGCTTGGATACTACGGCCAGTAATCGCTGGAGCTTTTCTAACTGCCTTGTGCAGTGATAATAGACGTAGCGTCTTACCGTTCCATCTCTGAGATTCTTTACTTTCTCCTCGGCGGTGATTCCTGCATTGCATGCGTCACATGAGAATAATCTGGTGAACGAGAATCCCTTTGATCCATGTGACATTTGGGGATCAAGCCAAGATTCTCCTGCACATGATCGAATAGCTCCTGCGAGCTGTGAATTACGAAGCTCCCTGTATTCTCCATATGTTTGCCTTGTTATGTGGCATGAACAATAATGCCACATCTGTCCTGGGTGCCTAGTCCTGGGAAGGAGGTAAATATGGGTAATAAGAACAAAGAAAGCAAAACGCACCCGGAGGCGGCGACGAGTACGTCTGCCGACAAGCGCGGGTGCGCGAGTCTATCTGCTGCTATCAGCCAGCCGCTGCGACCGGTTCCGCGACTGTCTGGCGCAGGAAGTACTGCGCAATGTCGGACGGGAGCCTGTCGAGGATGGCCATATACTCCTGGTTGTGGTGCGTCACGAGGTCCATGAGCTTACGACGAAGCAGTGCGCCCGTGAACGAGGTCTTATGCAGCAGGTGGTGCTCGACCCCCTGCGGCCCCCAGGGGTCAGCTGGATTCTCCTTGTGGTCGAGCTCGATCAGTCGCCGGAGACCCTCGAGGAATTGCAGAAGCCGCAGATCCTGATCCTTGTCGATAGTCACGCTGCTCAAGCCTCCCCCGTGTCCGGAGAGAATGTCCCGGTGCGGGCTCAGGAGGTTCTGGAGGAACTTGATGTTGAGGTCGCGACGTGCAGCTTGACGCGCCCGACGTTCCTCCACCTTTTCCCACCACTGCTTCTTGTTCATTTCCGCGTGAGCCGAAATGCTGTTGGCGAACTCGATCCACTCGTCCACCGTCGGCTTCCAGGAGAGGATCTCCTCGGCGGTCGCACTGGTCGGCTTGGTCGTGTTCCAGTACCAGAGTGCTCCGGAGTCTTTTTGCACTCCGTACCCACGCTTCGCCTGCCAGCCCTCGGGGTCATGCTCGTTGGCGTAGTAGATGTCCTTGGCGCTGGCGCAGAAGCGCATCGCAGCCAAATGCATCGCTTCGAGCTTCGCCTGGAGCGCGGCGTCGTGGTCGTTGAGTACGCGCAGGTCGCGTTCGAACGTCTCGATGAGCCGATCCTTCTGCCTGAGCGTCTCGGACGTCGTGTTCGCCGACTGCTTCTGCTCGCGCTCGAGCCCGGCGACCTTCTCCTGGAGGTTCCATACCTTGGTCGTGGCAATGATGGCAGTGATGACGAGGAGGGCAACGAGCCCTATGATGATCCACCACATGTTGAACTCCTATGCAGCTCCTCCAAGAGGCAGCTGCAAAGAATCGGCACGCTTTGGCAGGCAGGGCTTATCCGACGAAACTGTCGGAATTCACCCCACCATCCAACAACGCGCTGTTCGTGTCCCTAAGCCAGGTTTCAAACCGGCCCCAGAACTGGCTAACTATAGGAAAAAATGAGCCTTTTGTCAATGGCTCATGGCTCGAATTTGTTGAAAATAAAGAGGTAATTAAACTTTCGAGTTGGTAAAACCGTCCGTTTTCTTCTAGCATTAGCTCCGTTCTGGGAAACTTAGGGACATATGACCCTAAGTGGACCAAGGAAACGGTGTCCGTCGTGCGGAAAACAGATGCAGCGTTGGGGAACACACCCGTCGGGGACGAAGCGGTGGAGATGTCCCGAGTGCGGCAAGAACGCCGTGCGGAAACGCAAGGACAACCAGGTTCGCGCCCGGTTGTTTTCGTTCGTCCGATGGCTCAACGGAAAATCGACGCTTACGGAAGTCGCATCCGAGAAAGGCGTGAGCGTGCAGTCAGTCTCTGCATGGTTTTGCGCCTTCTGGCAGAACCCGCCCAAACCACAATTGGTTCCCAATCCCCGCGTGTTGGTATTGGACGCAACTTCCGTAGTTCCAAGACGATGCATGCTCCTCATCGCCGGGGATGGCATACGCAGGCATCCGGTCTCGTGGGCGCCGACTTCCCGGGAGTGCCACGCGTCCTGGTTGGACTTCCTGCGAAACCTCATGTGGCATGACACGGAGCCGGACGTGGTCGTCTGTGACGGACAAAGAGGCCTTTTGAACGCCATTCACGACGTCTGGCCAAAGGCGCGGATCCAACGCTGTCTCGTGCACGTCGTGCGCCAGGCATCCTTGTGGCTGACACAGAACCCAAAGACGCTTGCTGGATTGCATCTGCTCTCCCTTGTCCGCGGGCTCCCGTACGTCCGTACCAAACGACAGAAGCGGCGATGGATCCGAGCCTTCCATTCCTGGGAACGCAAACATGACGCGTTCCTGAAAGACCGGACGTACGGTCCGAGCGGACGCTGGTGGTATACCCACCGAAAACTTCGCGGTGGAGTGACCATGGAGCTGGAGCAGCGCGTATGGTCATATGTTGCCGTTATGTTGCGGCAAGGACATTGATGTAGACCTGTCCTGTGTGCGCCCTAGCTACGAAAGTGATTTTCCACCAGTCAGCACCATGTGGACACGCTTAATTATTGATTAGCTCCCCTCCCTCATCCTCCTTTCCCTCATCTGTTCCTCCGTGGTACCATTTTTCCGTATTTACGCCTTGTATGCCCGAATC
>Ga0156644_107_pt3 | contig 6441 bp, 4 predicted proteins | sample RifOxyC3_FD_110718 | JGI IMG/M metagenome (GOLD analysis project Ga0156644, IMG submission 110718) | Candidatus Uhrbacteria bacterium RIFOXYC12_FULL_57_11 | reverse complement strand
GCCGACGAGGCATGCCCCGAGACCGACGCCGACGGCGACGGTTACGGCGAGTCCGAGGACTGTGACGACTTTGACCCGGACACCTATCCGGGCGCGGCCGAGCTGTGCGACTTCCTCGACAACGACTGCGACGGCCTCGACGAGTTCGAGGACCCGGACAGCACGGGGATGATCTACTACGACGATGAAGACGGCGACGGCTACGGCGCCGACGACGCTGGCATGAGCTGCAGCACCGGCGGGGCCATCCCGTCGGGCCACGCCCGCACCGACGACGACTGCGACGACGGCGACGCCTCGATCTACCCCGGCGCGACCGAGATCCTGGACGACGGCGTCGACCAGGACTGCGACGGCTCGGACGCGAGTCTCGAGTCGCTGCAGGACGCGGCGACCTGCTCCTCGGGGCAGGAAGCCTGCGCTCGCGACGTGGACGGAGACGGCGAGTACGAGACCCTGCTGATGGCCGACTCCCAGCTCTACGGGATGCCGGCGACGGCGTCCGTGTATGAGAATGGCCACGGGACCGGCTGCGGCATCAACGGAGAGACCGCCGACGTCAACGCCGGCGGGGACTACGTCGTCTCGTTCGAGGGAATGTCGTCCTGCACCTCGCAGATCACCGTGACGAGCGGAGGTTACTGGTGGCAGAACTACAGTTTCTGCACCGACGGGTCGGACACGCAGGGGCTGTGCGTCAACACCGGCGGGTACAACTACCTGCTGGAGATCGACTACCGCTCCACGTCCGGCCTCCAGTTCTAGGCCGGACGGGAAGGACGTCTCCAGGGTGGAGGCGCGGCGAGGTAGGCAAGTACGAGGACAACCACTCTACGCTCCCGACAGGGAAGAGCCGCTCACTGCGCTCCCACCCCATCGGGAGCGTCTTTCTTTTGCGGTCGTCACGGATTACGGATGTGTACGGATGTACGGATCAGGGATGAGGACGACTTCCTTGACATTTCTCGGCTTTTCTAGTAACCTTACCCATCGTTTTGTATAGCTATTTTAGCTAATTTCGCGTCCTGACAGGGAGGAAGTCAGGCCACGACCTTTCGTTTCAAACCCCGCCGCGGACCTGAACGCGGCATACGACCAAACCAGGAGGATCCAATGCAGATCATCACTCTGCTCGCCCTCGCCGGAATCGCCGGCTGTTACCTCTCCGACATCGACGGCGACGGCGTCCCGGACAAGGCCGACTGCGACCCGCACTCGCGGGCGAACGATTGCGGGTCCGATTCCGGATCCGTCGGCGACATCGGAGACTCGGGCAACTCTGGCGACACCGGAGACGACATCACCTTCGGCGACTCTGGCGACACCGGAGACGACACCGGCGACACCGGGACGCCATGCGACCTGATCGTCTGGCACCGCGACGCCGACCTCGACGGCTACGGCAGCGCCACGGTCACCACCGAGGCGTGCATCCAGCCGGACGGCTACGTCGACAACGGCGACGACTGCGACGACGCGGACGCCACCAGCTACCCAGGCGCCCCCGAGCGGTGCGACGGCGCGGACAACGACTGCGACGACGACGGCGAGATCGACGAGAACGCCTCGGAGATCTGGTACAACGACCGGGACAGCGATGGCTACGGCAATGCCGATGAGTTTGTCGTGACGGTCTGCGACGGCGAGTCCGACTGGCTCGTCGACAACGGCGACGACTGCGACGACGGCGACGCCGACGTTCATCCCTACGCCGCCGAGTACTGCAACGACATCGACGACGACTGCGACGACGATATCGACGAGGACGCCGTGGACCAGTCCGAGTGGTACGCCGACGCCGACGGTGACGGGTCGGGCAACTGGCTCGACAACGCCTGGTCGTGCATCCAGCCGGACGGCTACGTCGACAACGGCGACGACTGCGACGACCTCGATGGCTCGGTCTACCCGGGCGCCGACGAGACCTGCAACGGCCTGGACGACGACTGCGACGGCATCGTCCCAACGGACGAGACCGACGCCGATGGCGACGGCACCTCCGAGTGCGACGGCGACTGCGACGGCTCCGACGGCTCGGTCTACCCGGGCGCGACCGAGACCTGCAACGACGTCGACGACGACTGCGACGGCGTGACCGACGAGTCGGACGCCGCCGACGTGGCCACCTGGTACGGCGATGTGGACGGCGATGGCTACGGGGATTCCGCCACGACCTTCGCGTCGTGCTCGGCCCCCGCCGGCTACGTGGCCGACGCCACGGACTGCGACGACGGCAACGCCAGCGTCCACCCGGGCGCCGATGAGACCTGCAACGGCCTGGACGACGACTGCGACGGCACCACCGACGGCGACGACGCCACGGACGCGGCCCTGTGGTACGCGGACGCGGACGGCGACGGGGCCGGCGACGAGGACGTGTTCGAGGTCGCCTGCGACCAGCCCTCGGGCTCCGTCGCGGACGACACCGACTGCGATGACGCCGACGCCGGGAACTACCCCGGCAACGTCGAGACCTGCGACGGGGCGGACAACGACTGCGACGGCACGGCCGACGAGAGCGACGCCATCGACGCGAGCATCTGGTACGCGGACGCGGACGCCGACGGCTACGGCGACAGCGCCACGCCCGAGACCGCCTGCGACCAGCCCACGGGCTTCGTCGCGGACGACTCGGACTGCGACGACGGCAACGACGCCGTTCATCCGGGCGCCATCGAGACCTGCAACGCCCTGGACGACGACTGCGACGGGTCCACCGATGGCAACGACGCCGCGGACCAGGCCACCTGGTACGAGGACGGCGACTCCGACGGCTACGGCAACGACGCCGAGACCGCCACGGCCTGCGATCAGCCCTCGGGCTTCGCGGCCTTGGGCGGCGACTGCGACGACGCGGACTTCACCGTGAGCCCCGGCGCCTACGAGACCTGCGACGACGTGGACGACGACTGCGACGGCGCGGTCGACGAGGATGACGCGATCGACGCGCCGACCTGGTATTTCGACCGCGACCTCGACGGCTACGGAGCGTCGAGCGCGTACGACACCGTGTCGTGTTCGGCACCGTCCGTCGACTTCACCGACAACGCGGACGACTGCTACGACTACAACGACGACATCCACCCGGGCGCCGACGACGTGTGCGCCGACGGCGTGGACCAGGACTGCGACGGCGTCGACGCCGCGTGCGACGACATCGACGACACCGGTGCGACCGACACCGGCGCCTAGCCGACGTCACCTGCGGGCGAGCTCCCATGCTCCCCGCTTTTTTGATACAATGCGACCATATGCGAGTCTGGATGCTAGTCGCTCTTTTGACGGTACTCATCGGGCTGTTATTTTTTGTGTCGCCACTCGCCGTGTTGGCGATCTCTTCGTTCGTCGGAGTCATGGCGCTCACGGTAAGGCGTCCGCTTGTCACGCTCGCATTTCTTGCCGTGTATCTTCCGTTCGAAACCATCGTGCTGAAGTTTACGCCCGATGATATTTACGTATACGCCCGCTATTTTTCGGAGATTCTCATCTATCTGCTTGCCGCGGTCGTGATTTGGCGCCTCGTAAGCGGCGCGTCGCGCGCGCGTTCGACGCCAATCGATCTCCCATTCATCCTGTTCCTTGTCATCCTGCTTGCCTCAGCGCTTATCAATGCCGTGGAACCGAGCATCGCGATTCTTGGCACGCGGCAAATCATTCGGTTCATTCTCATTTTTTTCATCGTGGTATATCTCAGGCCGGATCGCGCGTACGTGAAGCGTCTGACCGCCGTGATGCTTGTGATCGTCGGTGCTGAATCGCTCGTTGGTTTGACCCAGTCGTTCGTGGGCGGGCCGCTTGACGCGCTGCTCTTGCCGTCCGACGCGCGTACGTTCGGGGAGATTACACTCACGAGCGGCGTCACCCAGTTTTGGGATCCTGGCTCGCGCATCTTTGCTACGTTCGGACGGTATGATCGCTTGGGCAACTTTTTGTATTTCTTTCTTCTTATCGCGGTCGGCCTGTTTTACGAGGCGCGTGCGCTCAAGGATCGTCGCGACCTCATTCCGTTATTTCTCCTTGGCATTCCGGCATTGATTCTCACGTATTCGCGCGCTTCCTGGTTCGCCTTCCTGCTCGGGTTCCTGTTCATCGGCATTCTGATCAAGCGTGACCGCCGCGTGACCTCCGCGTTCGTGACGTTCGTGATCGTCGTAACCGCATATTTGGGCGTCACCGGCCTGAACGTTCGTTTTATCACGGAGGCTCCGGGCCAGACGTTGGTAGAACGTTTTTACGAGGCATTCAGCTATGCGAGATGGCGAGGGGAATATTACGGCCTTGGCCGGGTATTTTGGATGGTGCAGGTGCCAATGACCGTGATTCCCGCTGCCCCGTTGTTTGGATTCGGTCCCGGCCAGTTCGGCGGCGGAGCGGTCGCGGCGCTTGGAAACACGCACGCGTACGATCGGCTCGGGCTTCCATTCGGCGTATTCGGCACCGAGGGGATCATCGATAACAATTGGTTTTCCCTTTGGGGAGAATCCGGGACGCTCGGGTTTATCTTCTTCATTTGGATGTATCTGGCGCTGTTGCGAGAATGTTTGCGCCTGTATCGGGCCAGTTCCGACGGGTTCACGAAGGCGCTTGCAATCGGCACCATGGCCGCCATGCTCGGCATTGCCATGAATGCGTTTTTGTCGACGATATTCGAGATTCGTACGCTGGCATTTTACCTTTGGATGTATGCCGGTTTCGTCGTTGTGCTCGGAGAAAAAGAAAAAGGCCGTGGGCCTGGTCGCCTGTGAAAATAATCCAAGCCAACAAATTTTACTTCATGCGCGGCGGGGCGGAACGATACTTTTTTGATCTTTCCGCGTGGCTGAGGTCGCAGGGCCACGAGATCTTTCCGTTTGCCATGAGGCATCCGGACAATCTGGAAACGCCATACGCGGAGTTTTTTCCGTCGTTCGTACAGACGGAGCGCGTGCGCGTAGGCATGGCAGGTTTGAAAACGTTCGGCCGCATGTTTTATTCGTTCGAGGCACGGCGCAGGATGTCCCTGCTCATCGACGCGGTGCGCCCGGACATCGCGCACATCCACAGCGTCTATACGCAGCTATCGCCGTCCGTTCTCGACGTTCTGCATGCGCGACGGGTTTCCATGGTCATGACCGTGCACGACCACCACCTGATTTCGCCGCACTATAACGTTTGGGCGGAAGGATGCCCGCCTGTTGGTAGGCGCGGCCGGATAGACCATGCGCGCGCCGGGATCGTGCGCGGGACGCTTTCTCGGTTTCACAAGCATTCTTTCGCGGCCGCGTTTGCGCAGATCGCCGCGTTTGCGTTTCATTATAATCGCGGCTCATATCGCAACCGCGTCAATCTATTTTTGACGCCGTCCGACTATATGCGGCGGAAGCTGGTTGGAGCTGGTTTTCCCGAAGATCGCGTGCGTACCGTTCCGTATGGGATGGATCCTGAGACATCGATCGCCCGATTTGATCACGACGGATACGTGCTGTATTACGGTCGGCTTTCCGAGGAGAAGGGCGTCGAAACCGTGATCCAGGTTGCGAAGCAGCTCCCTGACATTCCATTTAAGATCGTTGGAACAGGTCCGGATGAGGCGCGGCTGCACGCGCTGGCGCACGGGACAAAGAATGTGGAATTTGTTGGGTTCCGCTCAGGGGAATTGCTTCAGGAGGTAGTTCGGGGCGCGCTTTGCGTGCTCGTTCCGTCGCGCGTGCACGAGAACTTTCCGCTTGTCGCGCTCGAATCCATGGGCGCGGGCAAGCCTGTGGTCGGCTCCAATGTGGGTGGCATGCCTGAAGTAGTGGAGGACCGTGTGACCGGACTCCTGGTTCCGCCAAACGATCTTCATGCATGGGTCGAGGCCGTGATGCGTCTCGCATACGACGAGGATTTACGTCTTGGTCTCGCGCGCGCCGCGCGGTTATCCGCGGAAACCACGTTTCACATCAAACGCCACCATGCGGCCATCATGAAGGCATACGCTGATGCGATTGCCATGCGCGGATAAGGTGCTATCATGCGAATATATGTTAGAACGAAAACCAGGGGACGCGCGAGAATTTTCTGTTGATGAAATGCGGAAATTGCAGGGATTGCCGCCAGAAACGCCAGAAGAGCGTGCCAAACGTGAGGCAAAGTATGAGGAACGCGACCGCGTGGCAGCCGACCGTGCGAAGCAGGCCAGGGAACTGGCCGAGACGCAACGGTACGAGAAACAGGATGCGAAGGCACGTCTCGATAGGTCCGTGGAATTGGCATTGGACGCGGGCGACGTGACAGCGTTTCAGCGTGAGGCCGTAAACATCGTCAGGGTATTTGATAATCTTTCTGCCACGCAGCGCAACCTGCTTTGGGAAAAAATGGAAACGATGCAGATGGAGACCCTGGTTGGAACGTCAGAAGAAATTACGGCGATGAATGTGCTCGGTGAGAAGATCCGGCGTTGGAAAAGCGAGGAAAAGGGTC
>Ga0156644_118_pt4 | contig 6981 bp, 6 predicted proteins | sample RifOxyC3_FD_110718 | JGI IMG/M metagenome (GOLD analysis project Ga0156644, IMG submission 110718) | Candidatus Uhrbacteria bacterium RIFOXYC12_FULL_57_11 | reverse complement strand
CCGAACCCGTCGGGGAGATGCTCGTCCGCTACGCCCGGTACACGGGCGCGCCGACCCGCGGCCTCCGGACGACGGGGATGGACCTCTACAACGACTGGAGGACCACGATGGAATCCGTCTTCGGACCTCCCCGCTACCACCCCTGCCACATGCCGCGGCCCACCGCCACGGCGAGGAGATAGACATGGGAGCCGGAAACTGGGGCAGCACCGCTGCCCGCGCCCGTACCGAAACCCGCGCCGCGATGCCCGTGCAGACGGTCTTCGCGGCGCGCGGCGTCCACCCGTCGATGGACCCGCGCGGGATCCTGTTCCGCGAGTCCCGCGACAGCGCCGAGCATCCGACCACCCGCGCGGTGGCCTGGTTCCTGGACGTCACAAGGTCCATGGACCGCATCCCGCACGCCCTGGCCACCCGCACGCTGCCGGACTTCGCCGACCGCGTGCTCTCCCTCTTCCCCCACGCCCAGATCCTGTTCGGGGCCGTGGGAGACGGAGAGGACGGCGACCGCGCACCATGGCAGATCGGCCAGTGGGAGAGCTCGGACCACCTGGTGGACCAGTGGCTCACCCGCATCTTCCTCGAGGGAGGCGGCGGGCCGAACGGCGAGGAGTCGTACGACCTCGCGCTGTACTTCCTCGCCCGGCTGGCGCGCATCGACTGCCTCGAGAAGCGCGGCCTGAAGGGGTACGCGTTCCTCACCGGCGACGAGCGGCCCCGCAAGCGCGTCAGCGCGCGCGTGGTCAACCAGCTCCTCGGCCGGCAGGAGCTTGCCGCCGACATCCCGATCGAGCAGATCATCGCGGAGGCGGCGGAGAAGTTCCACCTCTTCTACCTCATCCCGGACCTGCGCCGGGCCGAGGACTGCGCGAGCGCGTGGCGCGGGCTCATCGGCGAGCACGCCATCTGCATGGAGTCTCCCGACGACGCGTCGCTCGTCGGAGCGGAACTCATCGGGCTCACCGATGGAACCTACTCCGGCACGCTCACGGAGATGAAGCGCCGGCTCACCGACCAGGGCGTCGACAAGAAGGTGGCGACGCGCATCTACCGCGCGATGCTCCCCTACGCGATGACCATCGGCGCGGCCGAGCCGACGCGCGACGTCTCCGACGTCCGAGATCTCCCGGCCGCTCGCCAGAGCGGGATTCGCCGGCTCGCGGCATCCTGAACAGCCAGGGGCACCCATCCATCCGCATCGCGATGGTTGCCCCTGGTATCTTTTCCAACGTTCTTCCATGACACCTGAAGCTCGTTCCACAGTGGGACAGGCGGCAGGTGACAGAGAAGAAACACCCATCAAGAAGGAGGTTCCCAATGGGAGCCGGTTCCACCAGCAGCGTACGCGTCCAGGCGCGGTCACAGGCCCGCCAGGGCGCCACGGCGCAACAGGTGTTCTCGAGCAACGATCTGTACCCCGGAATGAACCCGAACGGCCTCGTGGTCCGCGAGTCGCGAGACAGCGACGAGCACCCTGATTCCATCGCCGTCGGGTTCATGATGGACATCACCGGGTCGATGCAGAGCATCCCGCACAAGCTCGCTACCACCGTGATGCCAGAGTTCATGCCCGGCCTCGCCCGCGTCAATCCGCACGTACAGGTGCTGTTCGGCGCCTTCGGCGATGCCGAGGACGCCGATTATGGCGGTGCCTGGCAGATCGGCCAGTTCGAGACCGATGACAACAGGGCCGACGAGTGGCTCACCCGCACCTGGCTCGACGGCAGCGGCGGGTCGTGGGGCTACGAGTCCTCGGACCTGGCCTTCTTCTTCTTCGGCTACCACACCAGCATCGACTGCTGGAAGATGCGCCAGAGGAAGGGCTACGCCTTCGTCACCACGGACGACACCTGTCGGCCCAGTGTGAGCGCGAGGACGGTCAACCGCCTGCTCGGACGCAAGGAGCTCCGCGAGGACCTCCCCATCGACACGGTCCTCGCGAAGGCCGCGCAGATGTACCACGTCTTCGTCCTGATCCCGGACGCCAACCGGGCGGCGAAGGGGGCGCGCTACCTCAGCGACAACGGCTGGGAGCCGTACATGACCGTCGAGGCCCACTGGCGCAAGCGCCTGGGCACGCACGGCACGGTCGTCGTCCTCGCCTGCGCGGAGGACACCGCCGTGGTCTCCTCGATCCTCTTCGGCCTCCGCGAGGGCGCCTACGGGTCGCTCACGGCGATCCTCGGGGACCTCGAGACCAACTTCAAGCGGACAGGCGAGAGCGCCGCGCGGGTCATCCGTGCCGTCTCCGCCTACGCCGAGTCCCTCGGCATCGTCACCGAGTGATCTCTCACCTCGGGGCCTGAGCGCAGGTGCCAGGCCCCGTTTTTTCATCCTGATGCCAACGGTTGACCCGCGGTCGACCAGTGACACGAGGAGGAAAGATCCTTTGACACCACCAAGAGAGGCCTGGCTCCTGACCGACCTGTTCATGGGCGACCAGGGCAAAGGAACGACGGTGGATTACCTGGCACGCCTGCGAGGCGCGCACACGGTGGTCCGCTTCAACGGCGGCGCGCAAGCCGCGCACCATGTGGTCGGGCCGGACGGCCAGATGCACCGCTTCCAGCAGTTCGGATCGGCCACGCTGGTCCCGGGCGTCGCGACGCACCTCACGCGCTTCATGGTCCTGTCCCCGTGGAACATGCTCGAGGAAGAGGAGCGCCTTGCGCGACTCGGCGTCACGGACGCGTTCAAGCGCACCACGATCAGCGAGAACGCGCTCGTCATCACCCCGTGGCACGAGATCGCGAACCGCATGCGCGAGCGCGCGCGGGGCGTGGGACGGCACGGGAGCTGCGGCGCCGGGGTCGGCGAGACCGTGAAGGACTCGCTCGAGCTCGACCCGTCGCTCATCGTGCGCGTCCGCGACCTCGTCGGGGATGCGATCGCGCTGCGAGAGAAGTTCCTGCGGGTCCAGGCGTACAAGCTCGAGCAGCTGCGCGCGGAAGGCGTGCTCGCCAAGTGCACGCATCTGCGCGACGCGGTCCACGACATCGACGACCTGTTCTACCCGAGCGTGGTCGACGAGTACCTGTGCCTGCTCGCACCGTTCCTCGAACGCGCCCGGATCGTTCCGGACGCGTACCTCGGCGAGATCCTCGCCCGCCCTGGCACGGTCATCTTCGAGCCCGCGCAAGGCGTGCTCATCGACGAGTGGCGCGGATTCCACCCGTACACCACCTGGTCCACCTGCACCCTCGACAACGCCGACGCGCTGCTCGAGGAGCACGGGTACGCCGGCGAAGTGCATCGGCTCGGCATCGTCCGCGCGTACGGCACCCGGCACGGCGCCGGCCCATTCGTCACCGAGGATGCGGGCCTCTCCGTACGCGTGCCCGACGCGCACAACGGCCAGGACGGCTGGCAGGGCGTGTTCCGCGTCGGCTGGTTCGACGCCGTGGCCGTGCGATACGCCATCGCGTGTATCGGCAAGCTCGACGGTCTGATCGTCACCTGCCTCGACCGCCTGAAAGACGAGGCCGAGTGGAAGATCTGCACGGCCTACGACACGGGCCGCGACATCCAGCTCGGGCCGTTCAAGGACCTCGAATACCAGGAGGCACTCACCCGCCGACTGTTCGAGGCCGTGCCCAGGTACGGGGTCTCGACCCGCGCGTCGACGCAGGAGGAACGCGTCGCCGAGCACGTGGCCGCCATCGAGCGCGAGCTCGGCCTCCACGTGTGGATCACCTCCCACGGCCCGACCGCCAACGACAAGCGCCTCACCGCGCACTTCGGGCTTTGACTGCCCACCCCCAACGTAGCCCTGCACAGTGCGAAGTGGGGTCTTTATCCAAGCCGCCCATGAGGTCATGGACGGCTCGGAAGAAGAATAAACGTCAGCGAGGTGTCTAATGGCAGTGTTCTGCACTCGTCGTACTTTAGAAGGCCTGATCGTCCCGAGGATCGGAACGTGGGCCTTTCTCGGCATCGACCTTCAGTCGACGTTCTGCAAGCCGTACCCGCTCGGGGTCGACGGCTGCAACGAGCAGTTCGGGCACATCCTCCGTCTGATGCGCAAGTTCCCCGTGAACCGCCGCATCGTCACGCGGGACATCCATCCGTGGGGTCACGTCTCGCTCGCGAGCTCATTCATCGGGTACGCGAAGTTCCACGACCTAACGCTCTCGGAGGTACTCGCCTGGACGGAAAACCGCATCGCTGCGCACGCGCTGTTCACGCTCGCGGAGCTGATCGAGTACCTGACGATCGTCGGTTTCCAGACCCTCTGGCCCGATCATGCCATCGAGGGCGAGGACGACGCGCGCATCTACGCGGACATCGAGCGCGAGTCCACGATCACCTGGAACAAGGGCAACCGTCCGCACCGGGACTCGTACTCGGCATTTCGCGACAATGGCGGTGACTCCACGCGCCTCGACGAGTATGAGCGCTGCCGCGGGATCACCACGAACGTGGTGACCGGATTCGTCTTCGACGTCTGCGATGGACTAAGTGGGCTCCACAGCCTCGAGTACGGGTTCGAGACCTACATGGTTACCGACCTGTCTCCGGCGATTACGCAGGAGGGCGCGGACGAGATGGCCGACAAGATCAAGGCCGCCGGCGGCCACCTCATCACCTCCGACCAGATCCGCGCCGCGGCCTGATCGGCCTTCCCGAGAACGTTCTCGGGTCTTTTCTCCGGATGCTCACACGCGGTGGGAATCCGAACGGAAGAACAGAGGAACTCATTCCATGGCAATAAACAGGCTTTGCGTTTTCGGCGGATCCCTCAATCCCCCGCACGAAACGCACGTCGAGGCGGCAACACGAGCATCGCGTCGCTTCGACCGAACGCGCGTCGTCATCTGCGGCATTCGGCCGACCAAGGGATCGAACAACGCCGTGGACCCCGCGCACCGCGCGAACATGGCACGAATCGCGTTCGACGACATTCCAGGGGTCGAACTCGACCTGGACGACCTCGAACGAGACGAGTTCCTCCGGACGACCGATCTCGATCGGCTCTGGAAGAAACGGCTCGGTGGCGGATGGGAAGTGTGGCACATGATCGGGAGCGACCTGATCGTCGGCGGCGCGTCCGGCAGGTCCGAGATCCAGATGTCCTGGAAAGACGGAGCCCGCGTGTGGAACGAACTGAACTTCGTGATCGTTCCGCGCGAGGGATATCCGTTCACCGAAGCCGATCTCCCGCCGCATCGTGAAGTCATCGACGGCACGGGCCGTTCGGACGCGAGCAGCGACGCGCGTCTGGCATTCGCGCGTGGCGATACCGCGCCCCCGGGCGTACCGCCGCGCGTAGCCGCGTATGTCGTGCGGTTCGGCCTCTACAGCGCCGCACCCGGCGCAAAGCGCTTCGGTCGCCTGACGTTGCCAAGAAACCCGAACCTCTTCGTCATCCCGGCTGGGGAAAATGAACGGGCGAGGGCGATCATGGACGAAGTGAACCCTCACGGCGCGAATGACCCTGACGCCGTCGTGGCGATCGGCGGCGACGGGCACATGCTCGACGTCATCGGTTCCGTGCAACCCGGCATTCCGATCATCGGGATCAACGCGGGTCACCGCGGATTTCTGCTCAACGAGCTCACCGGTGAGGAATTCAACGCCCACGTCGCAAGTGGCCAGCCGTTCGATACGCACCTGCTCTCCAAGGTCGAGGTGGAGTTCCGACTTCACGACGGAACGTGGGATCCAAAGAAGCGATATGCGTTCAACGACGCGTGGCTCGAACGCGACAGCACGCAGACCGCCTGGATCCGCGTCGTCGCCGAGGGGCAGAACCGACACGAAATCCCGTGCCTCGCGTGCGATACCGTGCTCGTGTCCACGCCGGCGGGCTCCACGGCCTATGCCCGTGCCATGGGCGCTCCGCCGCAACTCATTGACACGCCTGTGCTGCTCATCGCCGCGTCAGCCGTAGCCGATCCCGTCGGCTGGCACCACGCCATGGTACCGGACGATTCGACGGTCACCTTCAGGGTACTCGATCCCGCAAAGCGCCCCGTGCGAGCGGTGATCGACGGCATCCCCTACGGCCCGTGCATCGAGATGCGCGTCCGCCGAAGTCGCGTGGAAAGCGTGGAACTAGCCTTCCTCCCCGGCAGTTCGCTCGGCGCCAAGATCGCCGCGCTGCAGTTCCCATCCTGAACATCGGGAAGCCCCGCTTCCCTCTTTACTCGGCCCACTCACGACCCGCGTGGGAGCGCCGAAAAAAGAAACGCCCTTTTCATGGAGGCATAATAATGCGTTGGATTCTCACGTCGCTCGCGGACGTAGACTTTTACAAGCTGACGATGCTTCAGCTGTACTGGAAGTTCCACCTCGCGGTGACCGGCCGATACGGATTCAAGAATCGTACCGTGCGCGTGCAGCTTGCGCGCAAGATCGGCGTGAAAGAGCTGCGACGCCAGTTCAGGCACGGGCGCACCCTGCGCTTCACGGACGAGGAGATCGCCTACCTCGCCGAGGTGAGCGAGAAACGCGGAGGTCTGTTCGAACCAGAGTTCCTGGAGTTCCTCCGCGGGCTCCAGCTCTCACCGATCCACGTCTCCCTCTCGGAGGACGGCACACAGCTGATCATCGAGACCCCGGAAGAAGCACGGCTCGTCGACTCAATGCTCTGGGAAACGCTCGTCATGAACATCGTGAACGAGCTGTACATCGAGGGCGAGAAGCACGAGCTAGGACTCACGGATGATGACCTCTGGGCCGAGGGCGACCGCAGGCTCACCGCCAAGATCGTCGCGCTCAACGAGGCGCACGACCGCGGCCTGCCCGTGCCGTTCATCGACTTCGGCACGCGCCGGCGCCGGTCGCTCGCATGGCAGGAGCACGTGCTCCGCCGCCTGATGGCCGAGCTGCGGCCCGGGCTGCTGATGGGAACCTCCAACGTCCTGCTCGCCATGCGCACCGGCCTCAACGTGGTCGGCACCATGGCGCACGAGTGCGACATGGCCTACCAGGGCATCTATCACGCCGAGGACAACGCGGCAGGCCGACTCGCGTCGCACG
>Ga0156644_122_pt3 | contig 7616 bp, 9 predicted proteins | sample RifOxyC3_FD_110718 | JGI IMG/M metagenome (GOLD analysis project Ga0156644, IMG submission 110718) | Candidatus Uhrbacteria bacterium RIFOXYC12_FULL_57_11 | reverse complement strand
CCCCGCCGACGTGCTCCAGGTGCTGGCCGACCACGTCGAGCAGGGGTTGCGCCGGCCCGGGAGCTGGGAGCGGCCCTGGTTGTTGTCCGTGTTCCCGCTGGAGCTGGAATGACGCGCCGCAAACGCGCCCGCACCGTCCGCGTGCGCCCCGCCGCGGTCGTGCCGGCCCCGCCGCTGGCCCAGGAACAGGGCTCAGCGCCCCCAGGACGCGCACGGAGGCTCCCGGCCGGGGTTTACCTCGCCCGGCTCGCTCCCGGCTCGCGCAGGACCATGCTCAGCGCCCTGGACACCATCGCCGCCCTGCTCACCGATGGGCAACTGGACGCCGAGACACTACCCTGGGCCGAGCTGCGCTACCCGCACACCGCCGCGGTGCGCGCGGTCCTGGCCGAGCGCGGAACCCCCGCCACCGCCAACAAGCAGCTCGCCGCCCTCCGCGGCGTGCTGCGCGAGGCGTGGCGGCTGGGGCTGATGGCCGCCGAGGACTACCACCGGGCCGTGGACCTGCCCGGCGTACCGGGCTCCACGCTGCCGGCCGGCCGGGCGCTGTCCTGGGCCGAGCTGCGCGCGCTGTTCTGGGCCTGCGCAGACGGGACGCCCGGCGGGGCACGGGACGCGGCCCTGCTCGCGCTACTGTACGGAGCACTGCTGCGCCGGGCCGAGGCCGTCGCCCTCGACCTGGCCGACCACGACCCCACCACCGGAGCGCTGAAGGTCCGCGGCAAGGGTAACCAGCAGCGGCTGAGTTACCTGCCCGCCGGCGGCCGGGCCGCCCTGGACGCCTGGCGGGCCGTCCGCGGAGACGAGGATGGCCCGCTGCTGTGCCCCGTGCGCCGCGACGGGCTCGTCACCGTGCGCCGCCTCAGCGGCCAGGCCGTGCTGGATGCCCTGCACAAGCGCCAGCGGCTCGCCCGCATCGAGCCCTGCACCCCCCACGACCTGCGCCGCACCACCATCGGCGATCTCCTCGACGCCGGCGTCGACCTGGCCACCGTCCAGCGGCTCGCCGGCCACGCCCAGGTCCAGACCACCGCCCGCTACGACCGCCGGCCCGAGGAGGTCAAGCGCCAGGCCTCCGAGCGGCTCCACGTGCCCTACGTCGACGAGCCCGGCACCCGCCGGCCGTACCGCCCACGGAAGAACACCTCGCCGCGATGGCCGCAACAGCCTGCCAAGCCGTAGGAACACGCGGGGGCGGCTCGTGCTTGAGGAGACGCGGACCCTATCAAGCGGAGCCACCTCGCTCGCCCGAACGTCTCGCATGAGCGGGGGGCTATCGGGCGAGAGGTCCTCGCCGGCGGGTCGAAACCCGGTGGACGCCCGGTTGCCCCATTGGTACCATTGGGGCAGGAGGAGCATCCCATGACGGCCCCGCGCACCCCCACCGAGATCGAGGAGACCGCCATACCCACCAGCCGCGCCCGGCTGGACTTCGGCGACCTGCTCAACCGCGCCGCCTACGGCAAGGAACGGATCGTGCTGACCCGCCGCGGCCGGGCGCTCGTGGCCGTGATCCCGCTGGAGGACCTGGAGCGGCTGCGCGCGCTGGAGGACCGCCGCGACGCCGAGCTCCTGCGCGAGGCCCTGGCCGACCCCGAGCGCCTCCCCTACGACCAGGTCCGCCGCGAGCTCGACCTGGTCCGCTGACCCATGCCCGCCCCCCGCCAGCTGGACCTGGTGGTCACCTCCCGGGCTCGACGCGAGCTGCAAGCCCTGCCCCGGCCCGTGCTCGAGCGCGTGGACGCCGCGATCCGGACCCTGGCTGGCGACCCTCGCCCGCCGGGCAGCGTCAAGCTGAAAGGATTGCGCCACGGCTACCGGCTCCGCGTCGGGGACTACCGCCTCCTCTACGAGGTCGACGACCAGGCCGGGGTCGTGACCGTGGGGCATGTCGGCCACCGGCGCGAGGTCTACCGTCGCCGTTGACCCCGACGCCCCCGTCCCTGGTATCGTTCCGAACGGAGGCACCAACCCGTGGACCCTAAGGATCTGCAACGCGTCAGCCGCCTGGTGGATCGCGCCCTCGAGATCGAGTGGGAGCATGCCGAGCACGCCGGGGCGATGGCCTACTTCGCCCGCATCCTCGTGCTGGCCACCATGCCCCACAGCCGGCCGAAAACCGACACGTTTCAGCGAGAGAACGGGAAGTTCACCATGACGATGATGGCCCCCCCCAAGGTGGGCCTGCCCTACGGGTCCCTCCCCCGACTCGTCCTGGCCTGGCTCTCCACCGAGGCCGTCCAGACCCGCAGCCGCCGCGTCGAGCTCGGCCGCTCCCTCTCCGAGTTCATGCGGCAGCTCGGCATGGCCCCGACCGGGGGGCGCTGGGGCAGCATCACCCGGCTCCGTGGGCAGATGACGCGGCTTTTCTCCACGGCGATCTCGTGCAGCTACGCAGACGAAGACGTCGGCTACGACGGCCTCCGCAACTTCTCCATCGCCGACGAGATCAATCTGTGGTGGGACCCCCGCCGGCCCGATGACCAGACCCTGTGGGAGTCCACCGTCACCCTCGGGGAGCGCTTCTACCAGGAGCTCATCGACCACCCGGTCCCGCTCGACATGCGCGCGCTGAAGGAGCTGCGGCAATCGCCGCTCGCGCTGGACATCTACGCCTGGCTCACCTACCGGATGCACGCCCTCCGCGAGCCGGTCGTCATCCCGTGGACCGCCCTCGAAGCCCAATTCGGCGCGTCCTATGGGCAGACGCGGAAATTCAGGTACGAGTTCATGCGGCGGCTCAAGGACGTCCTGGTCGTCTACCCGCGGGCTCGCGTCACGGAGGTGCCTGGCCTGGGCCTCCAGCTCGCCCCGTCCCTGACCAGCATCCCTTCTACGGCCAGCCAGCGCCGGCCGTAGCCAGCGATGGCCCGGGTTTTCACAGCTCGCTGCGGATGGGCGGAGTTATCCACGCATAAACGCTGACGCTCGGGGCTGGTTCTGCGCATAAACGCTGACGCTCGGGGGCTGGTTCTGCGCATAAACGCTGACGCTCGGGGACAAGCGCCGCCCCGCGAACCCTTGTCCCGCTTGGGTTTGCGGGCGGTCCGCGAAGCCCCTCCTAGTAGATCTATGCAGACCTAGTAGTCACGATCCTAGTAGTAGGGCCCCCCCGGGCTGTGGATCGTGACGGGTCTGACGGCGGCCTGGACAGCCCGTGGACGAGCCAGCTCGCCCACCGTCTGCCCACCCCGCCTTGGACAACCCGGACGGGTTGACCACAGCCCCTTGGACAACCCTGAGGGGTTGCCCACACGTCCCACAGCCCCTACGACTACGACGACATCGATGACGCTAGCAGCACGAGGACTCCGGAGGCATGCCCCACCAGCTTGTCCAGTGCCTCTGCGTACTTGTCGTTATGCGCCATGGCGCCTGGCGAGAGGATCGGCTGGCTCTTTTCCGGTCTCCGTTATATAACCATCGACAAAGTCCTGTTGAAAGGATGAAAATATTATATGACGATGCAGCGTATACGCATCCCTCCTGGGGCGCAGTTGCCCGTGATCCCCGTCGAGGGCGACGTGATCAAGCCCCTGGAGCCCAAGGTGCCGACGGTGGTGCTTGGCGCCTTCAAAGGCGGCGACTGGAAAACGGCCGTCGCAGTCGCGCTGGCCGAGATGCTGGCGTGGGGCGGACTGCACGTCTTGGTGCTCACCCCCGACCAGCAGTTCGACGCGCACCGTCGCTTCGGCGTCGGGGCCAAGATGGCTGTGCCGAAGCTGACATTCGGTCCTGGTTCCGTGACCGTGATGGGTGCGAACCCGCCCCGCACGGCCGCGATCATCTACCAGGGAGGTGAAGCGCTGAAGGGGATCGACCTGGTGATCGTGGACAACCCACCGATGGTGGATGCCGCTCGGTTGCCCGGCGTGTTGGTGGTGGTGCCGGTGGGTGGGCGCGATGGCCTGCTCAACGCCGTGCCGATGCTGCGGCTTGCGCCCGAGAGCAGCGGGGTGGTGTTCCTGCGCGTGGCCGATGTGGACGGCCGCGACCAGCTACAGTGGAAGCGCGACGTGAAGGCCGTGATCGAGGAGCTCGGCATGAAGGAGCGGGCCGCGTTTTACCCAGTCCCAGTCCCGTACAGCAAGCCGGTGAAGCGCGCGCATGACGCGGGCTTGTCGGTGTGGCGGCTCACGCGAAGCGGCAACACGATGGAGTTCCTGCGGGCGATCCGATCCGTGGGGGAAGTCGTCTGGAAGTGGGCGGCGCCGGGCCGGACGATGCACCGCATCCCGGCCCCGGACAACTACCAGGTGATCGGCGGGGTGTGGGACGGCGATGAGTAAGAACGATCTGCGGGACCAGCTGCGACAGGAGCAGGCGATTCGCGAGGAGCGGCTGCGGGTCGGCGGCTGGTACGATGACCCCCAACCGCATCCCAGCCCTTACGCCGAGGCGTTGCGTCAAGTGGAGGACCAGGCCGAGCGCCTGGCTGTCCCGAGTGGGTCCGCTCCCTCCACGGCCCCGGCTTCCGCCGCGCTTGCTCCCGTGGTGGACCTTGCCCCGCTGACCGAGCGCCTGGATGCCATCGAGGAGGCGTTGAGGCGGATACCCGCTTCCGCCGCGACCCCTGGCGTGGACCTGTCCGCGTTGCTGGCCGGAGTCGGAGATCCCACCGACTACGACGGCCCGAACCACCAGCGTTTGACCTTCTGCGTGCGGGTTCATCCAGAAGTGAATGCTGCGCTCCGCCGGCTCCACCGGGAGCGGGGGTTGCGGACGCTGGCCGGAGCGATGGAGTGGACCCTGCGCCTGGGCCTGGCTGCGGCTGAGCGCGTGCCTCGATCATCGGCTCCCCCGGAGTCCAGGAGAGGGGCCCGGTGATCCCTGACGTTTCTACAGGTCCGGCCCCCCGTAGAAGACGAAGGTTGAACCGGCTCCCGCGAGGGCTAACGAGAGGACCAGGTCATTCACGCCGTCGCCATCGAGGTCGGCGCCGCCCATGAAGGAATTTACGCCCAACGAGCTTCCCGCGTTGTTCTCGAACCGGATTGCGGCCAGGTCTGAGGCCCGGTAGTTCCCAGGTGCTAGCGGCCCGCGGAACAGGTACGCGGCTCCGCTGTTCTCCTCCCTGTTGCTGGCGTCCCTGTCGAACCCCGGTGCCCCCACGAGCAGGTCGTCGTACCCGTCGCCGTCCACGTCGCCGACACCTTGGACAAGCTGTCCAAAATTATCACCGTCTCGGTCTCCCCTCAAGATCACGTCAGCGTCTTCGACGAACATCTCTCCACTCGGGATCGGACTGAAGATCACATAGGCGGTTCCACGCGTTTCCCCGGCGGACTGGCTTTCCATGGTGGAACTGCTCACCCCAACGACCAGATCGCCGATTCCGTCTCCGCTCACGTCGCCAGCCCCTGCAATCTCGTCATGGCCTAAGTTGCTGACACTCATGGTGGCTTGATGACTGATGGTTAGATCGGCGTCGGTTTCCGAGCCGCTGGCAACGACCGGTGACAGGAACAGGTGGACCTGCCCCGGGGGGTGGTACCAGCCTGCGTCGTCGAAAACGTCCTCCGCGACGAGGAGATCCTCAACCCCATCCCCGCTGACATCGCCGGGTGTGGCAACGCGCCAACCAAACGAACCGCGGAAGGACAAGCCCTGTATCCGGAGCGCCACGTCATCGACGAGGAACGAGCCAGGCATGAATTGTTGCAGGACAAACACCGCACCAACCCAGTCCTCCTCCCATTCCCCCGTGTAGTAGGTTGGCGCCCCGATCATCAGATCCTCTTGGCCGTCTCCGTCCAGATCTGCAGTGGCCAGCGCAGCAGGGCATTCCCACCCCCCCAGGTGGTTGTACCAGTAGAGAGACGGCTCCTCGCCGACGATCATGTACGCCTCGTCCACCGTGTACTCGCCATCCAGCGGGCCCCGGAAGATGTAGATGGCCGAGTCATCATCCGGAGCATCCCCGCAATCGTCACGCGCCACGGCTACTTCGTCGAAGCCGTCCCCATCTACATCGGGGACGATCGCGACAGCCCTACCCACAAGACCCAATGGGCAGATCCCACGGATGATCGCATCCGCATCAGACAGATCCACGAACCCGGAAACCGGCCCATGAACCAGATAGGCCGCGCCAGGACCATCCACGGCGAACTCGTGGAGAGGAGCCCCAATCAGGATATCGCGGAATCCATCGCCGTTCACATCCCCCGCCAAGGAGACCGAGCCCCCGGCCCCGTCATAGAGGGACTCCCCGGACAGCCAGGCGTCGTTGTCGTAGATGAGGACCCGCACCTCGGGACCGCTGGCTGACGAGTCGTCGTCGCTCCCCGAATCGTCGTCCGTGGAGGAGTCATCGTCGGCGGTATCGTCCGTCGAATCGTCGTCCGTGGAGGGGTCATCGTCCTTTGCGCAGCCGAACAGCATCGCCGTAACGATGGCCGCGCCCGCGAGGAAGCGCGGAGCCGACACGAGGTGACGAGAAGGCGGGTTGCGCTCCGCTGGAGGCCGACGGGGCCTCGATTCTACCATAGCTCCGCGCAGGTGTCGTACTGGTACGGGCAGTTGGTCATCGAGTCCTCGTTGTCCTCGGCGCACATGTTCGTCGGCATAGGGTTTTCGTACCCGCCGTCGATCGTGTCCACCTCGCCGGCGCCGCCGCAGAGGCGATCCAGGCCTCCTTGGCCGTACAACTCGTCGACCCCCTCGTTGCCCTGGATCCAGTCCGCATCGTCGCCCCCCTCGGCGTAGTCGTCCCCGGCCCCGCAGAGGATCTGGTCGCTGCCCGATCCTCCGAACAGGAGGTCGTCGTTGGGTCCCCCCCAGAGCTTGTCGTCACCATCCTCCCCTTCCAGCCAGTTTTCGCCCGTGTCGTCCACGGGGGCCTGGACCTTGTCCGGCCCGCCTCCCGCATAAACGTGGTCCATCGACTCCCCGCCGGAGTTGCCGGGGTAGATCGCGTCGCAGGGGTAGGCGCCACAGTCGTAGTTGCTGCCGTACACCGTGTCGTTGTCAGCCCCCGACCAGACCTCCGACGTCTCGTTCCAGTTGCTCTCGCCATCGCGGAGGTAGATGGCGTCATTACCCCCCTTGGTGGCGATGTAGATCGGAACGCCGTCCCAACCCGTGTCGTCGCAGCAGAACAACGTTCCGCCGGCCGATCCGAAGATCGCGGGGTAGTCCCCGCCATCCGGATCGGAAAGGGCATAGACGGTGTCGGCCGCATTGACGGCAAAGCCGTCGCACTCGATCCGGCCGTCGACGGAGTCGTACCCGCAGTAGGTGCTGCAGTTCGCATCGTACGAGTCGTAAGGGGCAGGGCAGCTCTCCCCGCGCGCCGCACCGGGCAGCGCCACGAGCCACCATCGCTTGTTCATGTTCATCTTGTCCCTCCACCTCTCGCAGCACCCCGTACGGTCGAACGATACGAGGCACCGGCACCACATGTCAACCACCTTGTCCGGCGCTTGCGTGTCATGGGCGGACCGATCTGGGGTTCTCCGCCTCACCGGGACGAGGGGCCTTTACGTGGTGGCCCATGACCTACGGGAAAGCTTATTCTCACAAGGGAACCAGGAGGGTACCATGCCCCAGAAAACCACCGAGATCCCGGTCGCACTGACCCCCGCCCAGCTGGACGCCCTGCAGACCATCGCCGA
>Ga0156644_114_pt1 | contig 13702 bp, 7 predicted proteins | sample RifOxyC3_FD_110718 | JGI IMG/M metagenome (GOLD analysis project Ga0156644, IMG submission 110718) | Candidatus Uhrbacteria bacterium RIFOXYC12_FULL_57_11 | reverse complement strand
ATGGCTCTAGATCCTTTGGATCCACGAGCTGTGCCGACTCCGCGTCGATCGGAGGAACCAGAAGCTCGCTTCCCGATGGGTCATGCGCGGTATAGATGAGAACCTCCGAGGAAAATCCGCGAATCACGTAATTGCCGAGACGCGGCTCGCGCAATATCTCCACCGGCGTACTGTCCTTGCTTACTGCTGCGACCACGACCTCGCCCTGCCGTACCATGAGGCGTGATTCTCCATGTATCGATCGCCTGATCGCTGTCCGATAGGTCTCCGGCCTGGTTGACGCGACGGAGATGCCCTCATATTTCTCCGTGCTCACCCATTCGATCCTTCCACCGATCCAGGAACGTATGGCCAACTGCGTGCCCGTGAACTCACGGTAGTATCCATTCGTGCTCGTGAGTGGATTCCCGTGCTCGATCGTCGTTTTGGCCCGGCGCTCGCGCTCAAGGTCCCGGCTGTTGAATTCGATCTCGTGTACGCCGAGCGACAAGGAAGAGGATCCGATGGATTCGCGTCGGTCGACGTCAAGCGCGATAGTCGGCGGAATTCGATCCGCGAAATTTCGTATCTCACGCCCTATGGAATCGAGCGCCCCCATTCGTTCCATCGCGATACCTACTGCGCTGACGGCAATTCCCGTCGCGCCCAGACCTAAAAGAAATTTACGACGCCCTATCTTTCCATTGTCATCGACCTCCTCATCTTCCTTGGATTTCTTTGCTTTTTGTGGAATCGCTGCGGCAAGGCGCATTTTTTCCGAAAGCGTCTCTTCAGCCCTATTATTCGCCCGCTCAAGCAGGAAATCCGCAAGGGATGGCGGCGGTATCAAAGCCTGGAGCGCGTCGCCAGTCAGCGTGATCAACGTAATTCCGTTTGGAGCGTCATACTGCGATATTTCTTCGCCGATTCCCTGCATCATGGTCATGACCGTGTTGAACTCCTTTCGATAAGACCGAGAATACGCCGGGGTAACGGCAATCTGAAATGTGGTGTGATCCTTTCCAACCCTGCTGATGATATCGATTCCCAACCCCTCCTTCTGCGCGATCAGTGCCGCGACGCGCACCCATTGAGCACCAGGTTTCTTTCTGTCAAAAAAATCATGCTGCGATGATATGGCATACGGGAAGAGAATCTCGACGGCTTTCCTGCCATCCATTTCCGTGAGACGCACCGTGCCAAGCGATTCACCCGCCTCCGCAAACAGATGCTCAAGCCGGTCGGCATCGTCTGCGTATGAAACCTCGATATTCTCTGATGGGACAAAATGCTCGGTCTTCGTTACGTTCATTGCCTGCTCAGCGGTAGGGATTCCTGCTTCCTTGAGCCATTCGTACATTGTTCCGCGCACAAGGAGAACTTTTTTGTCCAAATTCAATCTCTCATACAGGTTCTGGGCCGCCGTGTCATTCACGATCAACGCGCTCGAACCATGTTCCTCATTCCAAATCTCTGCCAGTAAAGTGAGCGTTGCAGGATCGAATGCCTTCAATTTGCTCGGGATCTCATAATGAATCCCACGGATCTCACCGGGCATGTCTCGCTCCTCCCGCCCCGGCTCAGTCGCTGCCTCCAGGAGTATTTTTAATAATCTCTTATCCCTACAATGTCTCATGGCAACCTGCACGAGAATTGCCGGGTCGCCATGCTCCACCGCCCGACTGTCGTAACTTCTCTCAACGTTAAACGGCCATCCAGTTCCACGAAATGATTCGAACGACCATGGGAACAGGTAAGGAACATAGCCTGAGGAAACCTTAAGTCCGTCCACGTAGACCATCGAACTGGGTTGCTCCCAGTCGACAATCCCATCTAGGCACATCACTCGTCCGCTGCCAATAGATCGGGTGATCGGAGGAATAGGCGCATCCGGATTTTTTTCGACGAGAAGCGCGTCGGAATAGTTTGGATTGGCCGGAAGAAAGTAGTTCGAAAATCCAGAAAGCTGATGAAAAAAACTACGATCCGGGGATAGTACGCGGAATATGGTCTGGTTCGACTCCCTGCCGGTCCAACTTCCGTTTACCGCAAGAATATCTGTTATGCCGGATTCCGTTTGACATAGGGTTGATACCGCCTTCCATGCCTTACCGCGCAAATTTGACTCGATCTCCACGGACATTCCTTGTGATGCGAGATACGTGAGCGTCACAGAGATTCCACGCCCGTATTTTCCACGCGTCTGATTGCCGCCACCGTGGCGAATGATGACCGTATCCTCTGGAGAAAGACCGGGTCCGGCGTTCACAAACTCGATCGAAGCGACATCTTTTTCCGGAAAAAATCCGCCGGTCCATTTCACCCTTGTTCCATCTTGCAGAACCAGATAAATGCGCGGTGGTGGCATGAAAGAGGCTCCGTAATCGCACATACCCTGGGCAAACTCGTACAACGGGGTCGCTCTACCTTCCGATGTTACCTGTTCGTGCATCGACGTTACCTCGTGCGATTCCGTCCCAAACGAACTAACTAAATGAAACTCCCCCACTCTGCCAACTTCGGGGGTCGGTTCCATTCCAATAGGTTTTCTTGAGATTGATCTAGGACTCATATTCGAAAGAATACCATGAAACCGTGAGTTGCACGGACACCGGATGACTGATGCCATTAATCCAGCGCGTTCGAAGCGACCATTCTCGGCAAGGCTTCCCGACTCCATGCGCATAACCAAACTCAAAGTCGGAATAAAGATTGCGCTATCAAGAAGGCTTATATTTATCAGAGCCTAATAATACGTTTTAGTTTGTGATAAAATATACGCACATGAAGGAGGCAACCGTTCGTGATGTCCTGGCCGTCTTTTGGAGACACACTCGCACATACAAAGGGAGGGCTTTTTTGATTCTGCTCCTGGTGTCATTCGCAATGGGGCTTGAGTCACTCCAACCATGGGTCCTCAAACGCCTTTTTGATCTATTGGAAACACATTCCGCGACTGCGGCCGTCCTCTCCATTTTTTTGCCAGTAATCCTGACCCTGCTCGCTTTGAAATCAGCGGCATGGATCTGTTGGAGAGTCATGGCGATTTTGAACAATCGTTTTCAACCGATGGTCATGAGGGACCTTGAACGATCCGCGTTCGAGTACCTGCTCGGACACTCTCACCAATTTTTCGTCGATAACTTCGCCGGCTCACTCGTGAAACGAATCGGACGACTCAGCAGGGCATTCGAACGACTCGCAGACGAAGTTACGTTTCGTTTTGTCCCCGTGACAGTGGTGCTCATCGGTGGATTCGTAGGGCTTGCTCTTCAATTCCCATTGCTTGCCGTCATTTTTATTACCTGGACGACAGTCTTTCTCACGTTCAACTGGTGGGCATCCAAATGGGCGGTAATCGTTGACATCGAGCGGGCGCGACTCGACTCAGAAGCTGGCGGCGCGCTCGCAGATGCGGTCACAAACGCGGTCACGATCAAACTGTTTCCCTCGGCTCCCTACGAAACGTCGCGATTCGGTGACGTCTTGAATCGTCTTGCCCGGGCGCAAACACGCAGTTGGGACCGACACGAGGTGATTTTCGCCACGCAGGCCGCGCTCATGATCGGCATCGAGTCCGTGCTCATGACCATCGGAGTTATGCTTTGGCTCAAGGGAACACTCACGCTCGGTGACCTCGCATTCATCCAATCCTACCTCGTGCTCGTATTCGGAAAACTTTGGGAGGTTGGACGCTCGTTCCGGCATGTGTTCGACTCCATGGCAGACGGGAAAGAGATGGTCGAGATCATGAAGCTCCCGCACGCGGTCCGAAACAAACGGCACGCTCCGGCACTCAAGGTGAGGCATGGAAAAATCGAATTCCGTAACGTCACGTTCGGATTTGGAAAGCGATCAATTCTGCAACGATTCTCTCTTCTCATAAAACACGGAGAAAAGGTGGCGCTTGTCGGACCCTCTGGCGCGGGGAAATCGACCATTACGAAAATCTTGTTCCGCTTCTTCGACGTCAAAAAAGGAAAGATCCTTATCGACGGACAGGATATCGTGAATGTGACGCAGGAAAGCCTGCGCGACCAAATTTCGCTTGTCCCGCAGGAACCGGTTCTTTTCCATCGTACGCTGATGGAAAACATCCGCTATGGCCGGCGAGACGCAACGGAAGAGGAGGTCATCGCGGCCGCGAGGCGCGCGCACTGCGACGAATTCATTGCGACGCTGCCCGATGGATACCGGACATACGTGGGAGAACGCGGAGTAAAGCTCTCGGGCGGCGAACGCCAACGTGTCGCGATCGCAAGAGCCATTCTCAAGAATGCACCGATCCTTGTTCTGGACGAGGCAACGTCCTCGCTCGACTCTGAATCCGAATCACTCATCCAGGACGCGCTCCATGAGCTCATGCGCAAGAAAACGGTTATCGTCATCGCGCATCGGCTTTCAACGATCATGGAGATGGACCGGATCGTGGTCATCGAAAACGGCAAGGTCGTTTCAACGGGCAAACATAAGGAGCTCTTGCGCGAAAAGGGAACCTACTCCAAACTGTGGAATATTCAGGCCGGTGGGTTTAATGAATAAGTACTTAAAACAATATGCTGTGCCCAAACTGCAGCGGATCGATGGGGACGAACAAAACGGACGTGAATCACGCGACGAACGGCGTCACCTATGACAGTGTCGTGTATCACTGCCAATACGATGACTGGTGGGTCACGGTCGAATCGCCTCAAGAAAAAGAATCTTAACTGAAACCATGGGCGCGTTCTTGAAAATGCGAAAGCCCCGGACATGCTGCGTGCACGTGCCGGGGCCGTCAGTCTGGGAATCTTGGAAAGTCGGCCGTTGCCACACGCGCGTAGGGCACGTGGCAACGGCCAGCTGCTAACTGCGACCAAACCTATTGAGAAGCCTGGAAAGGTCCGGGCCTCCAGCGGCGCGCTTGGCATCTGCCTCGCGCTTGGCCTTCTCAGCCGCCGCGAGAGCCTCTGCTTCCTCGCGGGCCAGCTTGGCCTCACGCTCCGGGTCATCCGGAGTCTGCGGGTTGGCGACTATAATCGGACGTCCTTGACGATCGCGGCCGATCACTCTCGCTCCCCACGACCCCCTCTGCCAGGAGCAGAACCAGGTCTCGTCGGGACGTGGCCGCGAGATTCCCTGATCATCCAACCACTTGCAGCGGTCGGGGTCACAGACGAATCTCACTTCTCCGTCCACGGCCTGCGTGGTTCCGTCCTTCCACTCCACCGGAAAGTCTGCCATCCGTACGATGGCAAACAGCTTCCCCTGGGAGCGTTGGTGATCCCAGGTAAGGCGGACACGCGTGGCGTGATCGCCCAATGCCCGGTCGCGTTCGGCTCTGAGCGCGTCGGCCGCCGAACGAGCCTGCCTGTGCTGTTCCCAGGCGTGGAGCTCGCTTTGGGTCGGTACCCAGACAAGACGTGTGGTCACGTCCGAAGGAACCGAGTCGGCGTGCGCCACCAGGGTGATTCGTCCGTCCCGCCCCCAGACCACTTCTACCAACACCTGGCCGCCGGGCGCGACCGAGTGCTTGAGCGTAATGTCCTCCGCGTCGGGCGGATACACATCTCGCATGCACTCGCAGTGCTTGCCGTTGCGGCGAGTCTCGTACCACTCGCCTTTGCAGGCGGGGCACGCGGCGTACTCGCTCGCGAGCAGATCGGTCAGACGTTTCCGACCTGCCAAACCATCCGCAAGCTCGGCCACCTTTGCCATGGCCCCGGCATAGTCGTGACGACAGATCATCTGATCCAACTCGTACGACTCGCCACCATGGGTCTTGCACGAGGCCACCGCCCCTATGGCGGCAATCCGGTCGGAAAGCGTTCCGCACAGCTTCACGGCTGCACAGGCGTCGCGCAGGTAACTCTCGTGAAGCTCAGGTTCAAGAATCTCTCCCCGAACCTGGGTCTTCTCGTAGAAGTCCCCACGCGTCATGGCCTCCGCGGCCTTGTGCTCGCTGGGCTGTCGCGGAAACCACGCCGCCAGCCTCACCAGACCCTGACCCTGAGCAGAACCGAAGGTGCTCAGGATCATCATGGCCACGGGCGGGAAACGCGAGGCGTAGAACCCCTCCGTGGTCAGGTAGTACCACGGATAGCCTTCCCAGTCGGGATTGGCACGAGGCTCATCACTCATGAGGGTGCTCAGCAGGTCAAACCCCGCCTGTCCCTCAAACGCATGACCAGCGTCGGCGGCCTGATGGCACAAGGCGGCGACGTGCGCGATCTCCTTGCGCTTATCAACAGGCAAGCACCTATCGATGAGCGCAACGGCCGTCTCCTCGTGCTGGCACACGCTACACGTGGTCGCACCCGAGGGCGTGTCCACGCGCTCGCGGCCGCAGGCGCACACTGGGTAGGGTGCCATGAGGTGCGCTTGCGCCCAAACCGGCAGTTCCTTCCAGAGCGCCGAGTGACGATGGGAGGTATCGCCGTATGTCACGGCGAGATGTACCCCGGCCTCGTCGTCTTGGGAGAGACTCAGCCTGTCGCGACGCCACGACTTGGTCCAGCCGCTCTGGTAGGCGTCTGGCTCGACGGTTGTGACCGGGTGATCCACCTGTGTGGTACCACCGTCACGCGTGCTGGTCTCGCGCTCAACGAGCTTCCCGTCCGAAATCACTTCCCGAATTTCGGGAATCTCGGTGCGGGTGCTCACGCGCACAAGCGCGTCGACCAAGCACGTACCCCACACGATTTCCGTCGTGGAGTAGTGACGAGGCACGCCGTCGCGCTGGACGAGCGCACGAGTTTCCGACACGCCCTCCTTGCCCTCCTCCAGCATCCAATTATTGCTGAAGGTGACACGCGAGACCGTGCCGTCGCCGTTGTCCCGCCAACGCTCGAAGTACTCGGGCGGGGCGGGGCGAGCGCGGTACATGACGTTTCCCCCCCTGTCCTTTTTGGGGAGGCCGGTTTGGTCCTGGATGGCGATGAGCACGACGCGGTACGTCTTGCCGGAATCACATCCACGGGGAAGGAAAACTATGGAGCGCTGGTAAGTGCCGATGCACTCGCCAGTCTCCGCATGCCGATTCCCAACTCGTGCCTCCAAGGTCACGACGAGGGGCTCGGGCTTGGGCTCGTCCTTGTGACCAGGGTCACTAGAGGGAATGGCCATAAGGCCTCCTTTGGTCCGGAGCCTAACCCCGGAACCGGAATAGGTTTCAATTCTCGCCGCTCAAACACACGATGTGCTCAAGAGGCAGGAAAGGATCCGGTTCCAACACCCGCGTAGAGCATTGGGACCGGAGAGATTCCCGCGCCTGCAACCGAAGTTACAGACGCGGGAAAAGATCAGTCGAGCTCCTCGGGGTGGGGCTCGTATGCCTGCATGGCATCCGGGAGACTGGCATACGTCGTCTCCTCTGGGCACCAGTCCTCGCCCATGGTGCCGTTGTCGACGACCACTACCGACCCGTCCGAAAAGACGTGCATCGAGTAGTCGTCTACCATCCCGCCGGACACGGTGGACTTACTTTCCAAATCCGCCATCGGGTCGAAAGACCCGTCTTCCCATTCGGCTGCTTGTGACTGGAAGTGCTCCAGCCACTGTGCGGCCTCGCTCGTGGGTGAGGCTTCTGTGGCGGAGGCTCGATGCGCCTCCCAGTCGGCCTCGACCTTGTCGGCCCTGGCCTTCGTGGCCCTGGTCTCGACCTTCCTGGCCGAACCAAATGCCTGGTAGGCGGCCTGGACAGTAGCCCATTTGGGGTGGTTGGGATCCTCGACCATCGCAGACGCGCAGGACGCGTCGAGGTCGAGGCTCGCCAACAAGGCGGTCACTCCCGCGAGCACGGCCAGGCGTGCCTTGGAGTAGACCTCCTGCCCCTTCCGCTCGAAACTGTCGGGCACCAGGAAGGCACCGAGAGGATCATACCCCCTTGGAGTGATGGCCTGTTCGACAACTCCATAAATGGAGCGCGTAATCCCACCCGGGAGATCGACCGATTTGCGGTCGGTGTGGCCGGTGATCGCGAGAATCTTGGCGATCACGCGGCGCAGGCCGCATCCGTGCAATCCGTCGAAGGACCTGGCGTAGTCCTCCGGCTTGTAGGCATCCTGGTCGCGCCAGTGCTCGGCGCGCCACCCGCAGAGGGGGCAGGGCGCATCGATTGGCACGCCCAGTCGAGCGGCCTCGGCGCGGGCCTGCGCAGCGGACGCCTGCGTCTGCGCTTGCCAGCTGGCCCGCTTCATGGCGCGGCGCTCCTCCTCGCGCTGGCAGTCGGGGCATCGCGCGGACTTGGCGCGCAGACCCCTGGGGCCCGGCTCGATTTCGAGCAAAACCTGGTCGGTGGTGGCGAATGCCCAGGTCATGGGCCGTCCCTTACGCACCGGATGCTTGCACACGCTACTCGCGTGTACGAACACCATTTTTCCCTTTTGAGCCCCATCTTCCACGACTGCGAACGCGAATCCGCGGTCGTTGATGGGGGACTCGAACTTTGCCGAAACGGCCATCTTGGCCTCCTTACACCATGGTGGGTGGATGATAGGACTCACACGCCGCAAGAAACTACTCCTTGTGACGCTTCCTCTGCGCACAAGTTTTGTGCTCAGGGGAAGATGCGGGTGCAAGCCAGGGATTGGACCTGGAACTCGCACCCGCCGTTGGCCGAAGCCCACACTCAGCTGAGGTGGGCGAAAACCTTGCTCTCAGCTTCATCGGCCGTGAAGCTGGAGGCGCGCTCGACGCGATCGGCGAACTGCCTCACCGTCGCGTCGCCTGCGTGGTCATCCACGATGACCGCGATGACGCTGACCTCCTTGATCCTCTTCCACGCGAGAAACTCGCGCAGGAAGACCTCGGAGACAGCGCACTCGCCGTCGGTGATGAAGACGATGTCGGCCTTGGAGAGGCCTTGATCGTCGATCATCTTCATGGCGCCACGCAGGGGCGCCTCGAAATTCGTCCCGCCACCGGTGTGAGTCTCCACGATCTCCAGGAGATCGCGAGCGCCCACGGCTCCGGCCTTGAACACCTTCGAATGCGCAACGCGCGTGTCGAAGATGATCGAGCCGAAGGCCCGATTCTGAACCTTGGCGTATGAGGCCAAGGCCAGATGCGTTCCGGTGGCCCAGCGCTGACGCTCGCCAGCCATGGACCCCGAAGAGTCCCGACAGACGACGACCGGACCCTTGCCCTTGGGCTTGTTCTGGGTCTCAGTCGCGCGGAGTTTCAACTCCCCGCGGCTCCATCGCTGGAGCATCTGGGCGCGCAGGGCGCCGCCGATGGCGTAAGCCGTGAGCTCGGACGGGAGCGCGCGGGAGATGTCGCGACCGGTTTCCCGACGCGGCACTTGCCTTTGCTCGCCCTTATCCTTGCTCTTGGCGGCCTTCTTGGCCACCGCGCGCAGACGCCCCAGGAGCTTGGTGAACTCCTTGAAGCCACTGTTGCGCCTCATGCGCTCCAGCAACCCCAGGGCCTCCGGTACGGGCATCCGGTTGAGCTCGCCTGGCTCCAAGCCCCAAGCACGGATCGTGTCGGCGATATCGCCAACCTTTTCCTGCGCCTTGAGCATCGCTCCCATGCCGAGCCGTCGAAGCTCGGTGAGCTTGGCCTCGGCTTGCGCGCTTCCGGGCTGTCCCATCAGCGCGTCGGCCTTGGCGTTGGCTTCGGCCTTGGCAAGATCAGCAAGTTCCCTCGCCTCTCCCACCGTGACCTTCTGCTTGGCAAGCTCGTCCGCCAGACGCTGAGCCTGATCGGCCGTGAGCGGCATACCACCGGCACTGGACGCTCCCGAAGGGGTGCCGGCGCCGGGCTGTGGCAGTCCCGAGCCTTGACCCTGGCCTGGCTGGCCTTGACCCTGGCCGGGTTGCGGCTGTCCGCTTCCCGAACCCTGGCCGGCCTGCGCCCCCGACGCTTCGGTCGGGGCGGGCTGCTGAGTCATCTGGGCGAGCATGGCCTCGAAGGCCTCGGCCTGCGCCTGAGCCTGCTGGGCCGCCTGCTCGAGCTCATCAGCCTGGGCTTGCGCCTGGGCGATGTTCTCGAGCTCTTGGGCGTCCTCGTCGGGAACCAGCTCGAGGATCTCTCGCGAGGCCTCGATGGTTCCAAGTGTGGACATGAACCAATCCGCGCGTGTCTGAGCCGATAGGCTCTTGAACGCGCTCGAATCGACCGTCTGGCCGAGGAGGTCACGCCAGTACCGCCGATCGGCCGGCACCTCATCCTTCACCCCAGGCTCGTGAGCCCAAAGCGAGAAAGCGAGGTCGGCCAGCACGGCCGGCATGCCGGGCAGTCTCCCATTGGCCTCGAGCTCTCCCAAGGCCGGAGTGTCACGCCGACGCTCGTCGTACTGCATCAGCGAGAACGCGTCCGCAGAGGTAACGAGCTGAGGCGCGACTTTTTTCCGGTCGAGGGGAGCGGGACGTTTGAACTTGTGATCGCTCATGACGCCCCCCTCAGCTCAACGCCGACTTCAGGCTGTTGTAGGCGACCTGAGCGGCGTTGCGGTCGATGGAGCCACCAGCCGAGCTGGCGATCAGCGTGACCATGGCGGCCAACGCCGTGATCCAGCTCTGAACCTTGGTGTTCTCCGCGCCCGAAAGCGTTCCGACCTTGGTCGTCAACGCGGTCTTGCAGGTGTTGACCTGCGTGACCGCATTGGCCCACTGATTCGCCGTCCCCTGGCAGACCTGGTCCACGATCCCGCCGGTTGCTAGCAGCGTATCGACCAGCTCGCGGCACTCCCCGAAGGGCGTGCGGCACAGCGGATCGACGATGGCCTCCAGAGCCGGGATCTGCGACGAGTCGTTCCACAGGAGCCAGCGCAGGACCGTGAGATCCGAACTGGTGACCTGGGTCCGCCCGTGCATGAGGGCGTGGGCCTGGAGGACGTCGAAGACTCGGCCGAAGCGCCGGTCATCCTCCCAGATCCAGCGGAACCCTTCGTCCTGGTCGACCAGATCCTGGTAGACATCCAGCACCTGATCGACAACCGACTCGGGAACGTCCACAAACGGACGCATCCCACGGAGCAGGTCGACCTCTTGGAGGGTCAAACCTGCCTTCGACTGGGGAGTTGAGATTCCCCGCTGGTGATCCAGACGGGAGGTCACCAACCTGCGCTTGCCGACGGCATCCAGGGGATTCACTTTGACGCGCAGGATCATGCGCGCCCACGTGGCCCCCATCAGCCCGTCGGGATCGGGCAGCTCATTGCCCGCGGCCATGAACAGCCGCAGAGAGCTCCGAAGCTTCGCTCCCTCATGACGGACGGTGCCGTTGAGGGCGTAGTCGATGAGCTCCAAGAGCGCCGGATTCGTGGGATCCTTGAAGAACTCATCTCCAAAGAAGACGTGCGCCAGGAAGGCGCGCCCAAGAACCTGGTGGATATCCACCATCTTCTCTCCCTCGGCAACCGTCCTCTCGCGGATGGAGCTCGAGACCACGAGAATCTGATCCGCGCTCTTGACCTGCGGGATCAGCTCGTTGGCGAAGGTGGCAGAGAGAAGCCTCCCCACCATCTGCTCGACCATCTGCGTCTTGTTGACGCCATAGGAGCCGAACAGGAAAACCGGGTAGCCGCTGATCAAACCCAGCCAGAAGGCCTTGGCCTCGCGCTGGCGATCGATGTTGCGGATGAGTACGTCATCCGTGACGGCTCGGATCTTCGGAGCCAGCGCGATGGCGCCGGCGAAGTCGGGGGTCTGGGGCTGGGACATGCGTCCTCCTAGCCCGACAACTGCCGGGCTGGTTTTGATTGAAGGTTCGACCGTCCGACAGGATTGTCAGGCGGCTTCAGGAAGGGTCGAGGAGAGCTGAGAGGCAGCCCGTTCAACCGTTCGTGAAGATGTGGAGGAGCGATGATGAGTCGCTCCTCCACGAGAGTCTAGAGATGTTGCTCAATGCCCGCGGCGATGTCCGCGAGCTCGGCGTCCGTGGCGTCCTGGCGCTCCAGGATCGCCTTGATGGCGCGGAACTCATTTCCGAGTCCGCACGCATCGGCCAGGGACGCCATGTCCTGGCCACCCGGGAACCTTCCCTCGCGCTCCATGAAGGCCGAGCGAGGAAGCAGGTCACAGGCCACCCGGTAAAGCGGGATGACCTTCTTGACCTGCGTGAAGCCCCCGTTTCTCCGAGCTGCCCAGCTCTTCCGGTCGGACGCATCGCGCATGAAGCGCTCTGCGACCTCCCGATACTTCTGGGCGAGTGCGGCAGGGTCGACTTCACTGGTAAGACGCTTGACGAGCGCCTTACCCTCGGGGGTGCGGGGCGTGCCGTTGGCCAGCAGCATCTCTGCCACCGACTGGAACGACGGATGCCCGCCCGAGAGGTGCTCGTCTGCGCCGAGCGTCGCGGCGACCGCCATGATGTCGAGTCGCTGACCCGACAGCTCGTCCTTCAGCTGGACAAGCACCGGCGCTCCCTGACCGCTCACGATGGACACCATGTCCATGTCGTGCGCGTCGGGAACACCGATCACGATGTCGCCGCGGACCAGTTCCGATCCTCGATCGAGTGAGATTTCCTCCGGAAGGAGGATCACGCGCCCGGTACGCGCGTCGGTCATGAGATCGCTTAGCGCCTTGCGGCACTCGTCGATCCCTCCGAACTCCTCGACAAGCCCCGCCACCATGGCGTCGATCTCATTGGCCAGTGCGAGACCAGCCTGCAGATCGAGCTCACCGGCTCGACCTCGATTGGCTTGCGCCACGAGCGGAGCGATCTCGGAGTCCCGCAGGAACGCGTCCTGCTGTGCCGGGAACCTACGCTCCACGACATACAGCAGGCAGTCCTGCAGGGCACGGGTCGCCGACTTGAACGCCTTGCGGGGCGCCAAGCCGTCCTGGGTCAAGCGGTCGCGGAACTCGCTGGCGAACTCGGCCGCTTTGGCGACGAGTGCCGGCCACTGCGCGACGGGGATTGCATCCCACGCCGCACGGCGGATTGCGAGTCCCTGCTCGTCTTCGTGGGAGGCGTGACACGCCACCACGAAGACGAGCGAGAGCCACGACGCCTGGTGCGTGGGATAGTTTCCCCACGTGCCGACCTCCCTGGGGAGGCACAGCAAGACGTCCTTGCGGGCGTCCACCAATTTGGTCGACTTGTCGAACGGCCCGACGATGACGTCGTTGCGGTTGTTCGCCACGGCGGTGGTGAACCGGCCGGAGCCGAAGACCAAGCGAACCTCCAGGAAAAACTCCCCGACGTCCGACGTCTGTGTGTCGGGGATGGTCGGCTCATGTCGCCAGCACAGGGCGTGTCGGCTCCAGAAGGCCACCGCCTCGCGCATGCGCGAAGCGTCACCACTCAGGCGCGCCGCCCAAGGCTCCACAGCGCCGGGCCCGCCGATGTAGGCGGTGCCCAGCTCGTAGTGCCCATCCGACCGAAGTCGCATGGACACGGTCAGGAACCGGCTGGGGACAGGATTGCGATTCATGACGAACCGCGTGAGCCCACCGCGATTCACCCTCTGAGCGAAGACGATCTCATCGCCCTCGATGGTGGGGACGCAGTTGGAGGTACCGATGACGCGGTCGAAGTCAATCGTCCGCTTCACCTTCTCCTCGCCGGGCTCGGCAGAGATCTGCCTCAAAGCCTCGCCCAGAAGGTCGAGGGTCACCCCGACATGAACGTGACTCGGCGAGCGGTCGAAGACCTGCTGGCCAGTGGCAAGAATTCCCACGGGGGAAGAGTTGGACATGTGTCCTCCGTTGCCCCCCGAAGCTTTAGCGAAGGGGGGCGGGTTTTGATGAAAGGGTCGACCGCCCGACGGAATGTCAGGCGGCTTCAGGAAGGG
>Ga0156644_127_pt2 | contig 15918 bp, 14 predicted proteins | sample RifOxyC3_FD_110718 | JGI IMG/M metagenome (GOLD analysis project Ga0156644, IMG submission 110718) | Candidatus Uhrbacteria bacterium RIFOXYC12_FULL_57_11 | reverse complement strand
ACAAGATAGTCGTCTCCACCGATATTTAATCCGGCGATTTTATCCTCCGTCGTATCCCGTGCAGTAAGAAAAATGACAGGCGTCTGTATTCCATGAGCGCGAAGATTCTGGCATACCGCCAGCCCATCGCGCTTGGGGAGCATGATGTCCAAGATAATCAAATCGTAGCCGTTGATTCTCGCCAACTTTTCTCCATCTTCACCGTCGAATCCAAAATCAACCGCGTAGCCGCGGTCACGCAATTCTTCCACGATGTTTTCATTTAATTTTGTTTCGTCTTCGACGACGAGAATTTTCATAGCGTAAGTACGATATACCCCGACTGGTGAAGAAATAGTGAAGCGCTCGCTGTTGTCATCATTCTATCAGAACCATACCGGAAGTCGTGAATCATCATGAGATTGTTTTTTTCGCGCAGATCTTTTTATTTGCGTCCTGCGACCTTCCCATCCTTGATGAGAAGTTGTGACTTTATGTGACCGATTAGATCCCGTTTCTCCTCCTTCGCCCCTTCTTTCAGGATGTACTTCGCGCAAGCATACACGTCGATGTCCGGCATAATCTCCGCGACTTTCGCAGTCGCCACATGTCCTCCGAGACTTGAGATCATCTTCGTCAGTCGATCAACTTTCTGTTTAATCCTTTCGACCAGATGGTTTGCCGCAGATCAAATATGGAGGTTTTGGTTTAAAACCCCCGATCCGTATCGCTAACTGCCGACCGAATTTTTTCGACGACCTTATCCGGAGACAGATATTCGACATCGATGACGATGGCATTCGGTCGTTCCGCCTTCAGATCATCAATTTCGTGCCAAAACCGTTCGCATTTTTCAGGAGTCAATAAACTGTCTTTCCGATACCCCCTCTCCGCAGCTCGTGCTAACACGAACTCCTTACGAGCCCAAAGAATGATTTCTGTCGCGTGAGCTCCGTTTGCCTGAGCAATTTCGATCATTCGATCAAGATGCATGCCATTACGCATCATTTTTTCAACGATGACACTGTGCCCGGTCTTCAAGTACCCGTCGATCATCGCGAATGAAGTCACGTACGAATATTCACTCGTTTCTTTCGCGTGTTCATTGTAATGGCTGATCATCCATCGAATTGCATCGATCTCCACGAGCAACGATAATGGCATGCTCTGGTGAAGGCCCGAGGCTATCGTACTTTTTCCAACGCCACACGGACCATTGATTATTACCAGCTGCATAGAATCACACGTGTTTAGCTACAAATGTTGGCAGTATACCAGAGAACTTCACCCAAAGTCGCTAAGCGAGATCGGCCCCAGGAGCCAAAAATCGCATCTTGTTCATCAAGCTGTGTAGCCTATATGGATGACAAAACGATTTACGCATACAACCAGATGGCTCAGAAAAAAGTCACGTTGCCTCGCTTATTTAGCTACTATCAAAAAGACGAGGTTGAGGGGATATTGAATGACTTGGATTTCGACGTGGTTTATTTCGAGCAGTTCAAACCAGGAAAGCATAACTATCTCAACTTTGTCGCTCAGAACAGAATTCGTCATCCCACTTTCATCGCGCAGTGACAGGAAACCATTGCTCCAGGAGAAACACAAGTGGGCTCTCACGGCCCAAACAAACTGAACCTTTGAATAGGGATTTTTGCTTTATTCAGCTACACTGTAATAATCTATGCGTACTTCCCGAAAAAAAATATCCCCATTTCGAAACAAAAAAGTTTTCCTATTTTTATCTGCGATGATAACGGCTCTGTTCGTAGTTGTGATTGTTGCTGTGATAAACATACAATCGAATAGAGAACGGAAAGTTGAGGCAGAAGCTTTATATCACGACAAAAGTCAACCCGTGGAGGAACGTGTTAACGACTTACTGAGCCGCATGACGGTAGATGAAAAAATTGGACAAATCGCATTGGTCGAAAAAAATAGTCTTCTTTTTTCATCGGATATCGTGCGTTTCAACCTTGGTGCCCTTTTAAGTGGCGGCGGTGGAGGACCTGATTCCAATGAACCGGAGGCTTGGAAGAAAATGATTACAAATTTTCAGGATTCCGCAAATTCAAGTCGCTTAGCCATACCTCTGTTGTATGGAGTCGATGCTGTTCATGGGAATGCGAATGTCCTTGGGGCAACCATTTTTCCTCACGCCATTGGGCTTGGTGCGAGCGGAGATGAAGACCTCGTCCGTCGAGTCGGAGTAATTACTGCCGAGGAGATGTCTGCCACGGGCGCCAACTGGAACTTTTCGCCAACCGTAGACGTCGTTCAAGATAGTCGATGGGGTCGAACGTATGAAACGTTTGGTTCTGATACGGAGAGAGTTAGTGAACTCGCCACGGCGTATTTAGAAGGGCTTCAATCAAGTGCTATTGTCACGACAGCCAAACACTACTTAGGCACGGGGGCAATGGTATGGGGTACATCCACTAATCCCGATTTTAAGATAGATCAAGGGGAAATCACGATAGATGAGGCAACTTTACGATCCGTTCATCTTCCTCCGTTCGTAAGTGCGATACGTGCGGGAGTAGGAAGTATCATGGTCGGTCACGCGACTTGGAATGGTGTCGAATTAGTAGCCAACCATGAGCTTCTAACAGATCTCATAAAAGATGAACTTGGATTTGACGGATTTGTGGTTTCTGATTGGTACGGGATATATGAAATTCCGGGCAGTAAATATCATGCGCTGGTCACAGCGATAAATGCTGGCTTGGACATGGTGATGTTGCCTTATAACTACCGACTTTTTACAATGGAAATGCGACGAGCAATCAATAGCGGTGATATATCCATGGAACGTTTGGATGATGCGGTTCGTCGGATTCTTCGCGTGAAGTTCGCTGCCGGTCTTTTCGATCAAGAACCGCCTTCGGATCCTTCTTTGAATGAATTCGGTTCGAGCGAACATCGTCTGGTCGCACGTGAAGCTGTCCGTAAATCTCTCGTGATTCTACGAGACAAACAGCAGACGCTTCCTCTCTCAAAAACACTTTCGCAGATTGTGGTTGCCGGAGGAGCCGCAGACAACTTGGGACGACAATCCGGTGGTTGGACGATCGAGTGGCAAGGAATTGATGGAAATTGGATTCTTGGCACAACGATCCTACAAGGGATCAAGAACGCGGTATCATCACAGACCAAAGTTGATTATCGTCAGGCAGGAGATTTTTCTCCGGAAGTGGAATCTGCTGATATGGGAATCGTTGTGGTTGGAGAAACTCCTTACGCCGAAGGATGGGGAGACAATGAACACCCAACGCTTTCCGATGACGATCTGCAGGCAATCAATAATGTAAAAGCGATAAGTAAGAAGATCGTCGTTATTATTGTTTCCGGCCGACCGTTGGATATCAGCGCTTACGTGGATGACTGGGACGCTGTCATAGCCGCATGGTTGCCTGGAAGTGAGGGTGAAGGAGTGGCAGACGTCCTTTTTGGAAGCTACCCATTTACCGGCACACTCCCCGTGGTTTGGCCGCTATAAGATGACGTTTAGAGAATGGAATTGTCATGTTCTGTCCACACCAGCGATCCATACCATCGGCGATGCGGCTGTTTCAACCGTTGGATATCACACGTCGTTTCCGTCGACTATTGGCGGTTTCATCCATATCCTTTTAGTGATTGCGATCATCGTCGTTTTCATTCGCATCATCCGTGGCGAAAAGATTATCAAATAGATGGGTGGCGGTTTTGAACTTCTTCAGTATTCGCAGCCAACAATATCTCCCTTTAATTGAGGGGGATTTTTTTATACCATGGGTGGGAATTGAAACTATGTCTTCCGAAAATATGATCTATCTGATTGGCGGCCCACCGCGATGTGGAAAAACAACACTCGCAAAAAGCATGTCGAAGAAATTCGGCATTCCTTGGATTTCCACTGACATGCTGGAGGTTGTCAGTGGAGAGTATATGTCCCGTGCGGAATGGAAGAGGGCACATCCGTATTCGCTTTTACGGAGAACGCATAAAACCAATGACGCGTTCTATGGGAAACTCTCCCCGCAAGAAATTGTACGTATCCTGAGACGGCAGGCAATGGCAACGGCCCCAGCAATCGACATGGCGGCTATTTGCGAGATTAACGATGGGAACGACTACGTCATCGAGGGGTATCATATCGAGCCGGGCCTTGCGTCCAGGCTTGTGAACAAATATGGCAAGAAAAATGTCAGAGCCGTGTTTCTGACGAGGCACGATCCCAACGCGTTTGCCAGGGATGTAAAAAAGAGTACAACGCCGAATGATTGGCTGATTGTCGGGACAAAAAGGGAGAAGACATTTTTGAAGGTTGGAAGGATGGTTTCGCACTTCAGTGATCATTTTGAAACGCAGGCCAAGAAATACCGATTCAAGGTATATAAGATGGATGAGGACTTTCCGACCAAGCTCGTCGAGGCAGCGGATCATTTGCGAGGATTATGAAGTACGAGATCAACGCTACTATCGAAGGATTCGGATACAGAAAGGATCCTCGTGTCGCTGAGCTCCGCGGTGCACGGAATCCGGAAGAAGATATGCTCGTCGTCTTCGAGTGTACTGAAAGCCAAATCGCGCATTCGGTTGATCAAATCAACGAGTCGACCAAGGCCTACGTCGGAAAACTTGAGCCCGGTATTTTTGACCGCCTACCGGAAGGCGTCGAGAACGTCTATGCCAAATTCCAAGAAGGTCGCGTCCCAGCCGATGAACGAATATGTTTGCGTCGGCATGAAACAAATTTCCGACTCGCCCGCCCGCCCGTACGTCTTCCGCGTGGGGCGCGGTGATGGCGGGTCGTGGCTCTCCTACGCTTGGGCGGAGCCGGCGGACTGGTGGAGTGCGGGCGATCAGTTCGTGTTCCGTCTTCGCAAGAAACCCTTGAAGCCTTAGGTCCAAAGGCCTTTTCGGCACGTGCGGATTGAGAACGCGAACTCCTCGAAACTTAGTTCTGTATCCACACGTTGAGCCACATGGGACGATCAGTGTTAAAACTGGTCATTTTATGTCTTATCAGCTAACTTGTTACAAGTAACGACCGACCACCACACTTTCTTTATGAATCGTTTTTCAGAAGCAGCACCAAGACATGAGCAGTCAACACCAGATTTTGGAAAGGTCTATGAAGAATTAGACAAAATTTTGGATGGAAACAATGCTTATTCGAATAAGGATAATGCGGAACGTTTCCTAGAACTCCTAAGGAAGGTGAGTCGAGACGACAGTGATGAGGCATATGAGTTAATTAGCTACTACCTGGGCTCTTCAAAGAGAGAAAAAACGCATTCTCTACTTCTTCAATCAACAACATTTATAGAAGAGCATTCGCAGGAACTCATGCAACTGCTAGGTGTGGAAGATTTTATGAATAGCCTTCGCAGTCGAAATAAGAACCTTTTCAAAATACATTTTGCCTCAATGCTTGAAAAAGATGGCCCTGCTATTGGTGGTTTAAATACAGAGAAATATCTTGACGAGTTAGATGGTCTGTCCGAGCAAACGAAAAAAAAGCTTCTTGGAAAACATGCGGAGACGATAGCTCGATACTACATGAGGGAGAATGAGTCTGAACTGGTCTTGTTTGCACGAAGAGAGATGGATGCGCGTATTGAAAGAGATTATGTAATGGACATCGATGCTCAACTGAATTCTGATCCCAATAGCTATATTGACAATCCTCCAAGCTACGGTGTTTTGTTTACAGATACACATCGCCAAGGTGAACACGCACTCCTCAAGGCATCCATGCTAAGACGTGGAAATATGAAAATATCAGATGCTCGCTTGACCGATGATGACCGTGAGTTGCGTAAAAACCCGACAAAAGCAGGAGACCTCCTATTCAATAAGCAAACAGGCACCGAACCGAAGGATCTCATATGGCTTTCCCACATTGGAGACTATTCAGCGCTTGTTTTTAAAGATCCTGATGATTTTGAAGTCTATGCGCGGAGCATAGAAAAACGGCGCACTGTAGATGATAGTGAAGAAAGCCATGAATATACAGTCGGTTTACATTGTTCACGACATATACTTGTAAAGATGTGTGGCCCAAGAGGCGAGTTAGACAGCGAAGATGTTCTAAGTACATTGAGGCACGAGTGGCAGCACGCAGAATTTAATACAGTGCGAGGATCTGTTACATGGACACAAGGCTATAAATATGATACATGGGACAAGAGAAAGGAATTTGAAAATTCATGGTCCTGTGACAAAAGGATCAAACTCATGAAAGATGAACTTCTGGCTTTTTACTGCGGGTCTTCTATTTATAAAGCCGTTTCCCGCCTAAAGAATGGGTATGATGAAACCTTTTCTGGCCAAGAACTCGCAAAACTTCGAAATGACCTTGAAAGCGTAAAGCAAGCCATTGTAGATAATTCGGGTGAAGAACTGGATTATTTCGAACGAAGACTACTAACAGCGCATTTAATGACAGTGCACTGGGAAAATATTCCAGAGGCTATAGATTCTTGGTTTGATTTTTACAAAAAAAGACGCGTCGATATTCGTGACATCCTTGATGTTCGTAAACGTGTCAAGGCGTTACAGGCAAAACATAAAAACAACCTCTTTCCTTCAGCTGTTATTGATGCGATTCAAGACCGTGCAGTTGGCATTATGGATGAGCTAGAGCAATTAGAAAAGCCATTTTTTGCTAAATATGCTCTCTATAAAACAACTTCAGAGGAGGTATTTGATACGCATAAAGATATTGACAATCTCTACAAGGAGCTTGAAAGCCTATATGGTGATTCGCGGTCTCTTATCTTTGGTGCTGATAAAATGGGTCCAGAGGAGCGTCAAGCGATTGGGGATCGTTATTTGGAGACCCTGTTATTGGCAATGGAGAATATGCGTATCGATATGTCTTTGATTCAAGAAGAGCTTGTAGACGGAGTATTTGAGGCATCCCCAGAAGTCGTTGACATGTTCAGTTTAGCCATGAATGCAAAGAATATTCGGTGCACATACGGAGTGCGTGGAAAAAAGATTAATTTCACACTCAAGGTAAGTTCAGACGACCGTTCATACAGAATTAGTACGGAGCTCAATTAAACATTGTCCGGATTCCGGGCTGAGGCCCTCCATCCGGGCTCCTCTCGTTATTTCATCGCGAGCACGATTGGGGCTGCCTGGTGGATGGCCATCGGTTCATCCCACAGGCGGGCGCCGTTGCGCAGCGACTTGGCCGCGTAACCGTTTCCGGCGTTGCAGCTGTTGTGGCATTGCACGGCGTAGCTCACATATTTCGGGTAGCTGTTGCGTTCCAGGTACGAAATCGTCCAGTCGGCGGAACAGGCGAGGTCTTCCGCACATTCGACCGTGATCCCGTGAAGCTTGTAGTGAATCTGGAAGTACCCGCGCGCCTTGCCATTGTCGCCAATGGCGGTGGAGATGTTGTTGGACTCGGTCCAAAGCATTCCAAGCAGGGTTTGTGCGCAGTCCTGTCCATAGCTACGGGACTCACAGACGTCAAGAAGGACGTCCTGTACCGTGGGATCCGGGGTATCGACGGCAGCGATTTCGATTGTCTCAAGGGCAGAACCAGCCTGTTCGGCCTGTATGGCCAGGGGCTGGCCCGTGACCAGGGACACCAGCATGAGGGCCGTCGACAGTTGCTCCATCCAAGCGTTCATGGTCATAAGAATCATGGGTTATGTGGACTCGCCGCCAAAACAAAACGACCGCGTTGTTCGCGATCGGAGGGATAGGATACCACAAATTACCCCTTTTGTCAAGAGGGGAAGGGGCTTAATTTAGCTAAATTAAGTACAAAAAACGAACGGTTGCCCGTTCGCCTTATGCATTTACTCTCCCTTCGCCTCATCTTCATCCTCATCCGGTTCCATGAGCGCTTCGAGGATCAAGTCCATCTTTTCGTTGAGGGCTTTCAGCTGCTTTTCAATCCCTTCGGTGCCGGTGCGCGGAGTGCTTACGTAGGCCGGTTTGCCCGGTGCGCTCGATCGGTCGTAGCGCTGGTCCGTGCCTTCGCCCTTTTTGAAACAGTTTCGACAAAAAATCGGCTTTTTGCCGTTCGGCTTGAACGGGACCTCGCAGGCCGCTCCGCAGGAGCTGCAGGTTGCCGGATGCATGTCCGGTCGCTCGTCACTCCCACCAGCGTTGCCGCGCTTCCAGGCTCCGCCGCTTCCTCCGCCATACGACTTGCCGCCCTTGTAGCCTCCCTTGCCGCCCTTTCGATCCGCGGCCGTCGTGTTATAGAATTTTTCCATATGTGTGTTATTTGATAAGCGTGGCAAGGTCAAGCGTTTGGTCGAAGCGAATCTGTTTTACGAAATCTTCCGCGTGGCTTACCACGATCAGGCATCCCTCGTAATCGTCGAGCGCCTTCGCAATGACCGGGAGATGGCGGAAGTTGATATGGTTGGTCGGCTCGTCGAAGATGAGGAGCCCCGGTTCCTGTAGGACGAATCGCGCGAAGCACAGGAGCCCTTTTTGTCCTTCTGAGAGCGCGCCGACCGGGGTGGCAAGCGCATCGCCATCGAGTAAAAATCTTGCTCCGGTGCGGCGGATTGTCTCGTTGTCCGGCTGGTCCATGGCAGATGCCAGCGATGCATAGGCCGTTTCCGAAAAGTCCAGGCCGGAGAAATCCTGCCGGTAGTAGCCGACCTTTACGTTCCCGGCAATGGTTGCGTCCGGATCATTGCCGTCGGCGAGCGTGCGCAGAAGCGTGCTTTTCCCGATGCCGTTCGGTCCGGCAATGATCAAATGGGCTCCTCGGCGCAGCGTCAGGTCCATGTCAGCCCGGTGCGGCTCATGGTTTTGGATTATCTTGACCGCCTTCAGGGAGACGATCGGTTCCGAAAACGGCTGGGCCGGAATGGCGAACGCGCCAATGGTGCGGTCGTCGCGTCGCACGCCGACCATGTTTTCCTCGGCCACGGCGACCTCCTCCCTGAGCTTGCTTGCGAGCTTGCGCATTTTTCCTCCCTTGTGCGCGAAAAAGTTTACCTTGTCCTTGCGGTCCTGGATGGTCTTGAGGAGCTGCGCGTTTTTCGCACGGTCCCGTTCCACGCGCGCGGCGATCTCTTCTACCACGTCCGTGTAGTTCCCGACGTATTTTTCGATTTTTCCCGTGTATGCGTCGAGGTGCAGCACCCCCTCGGTAAAGCTGTTCAAGAAGTCCGCGTCATGGGAAATCACGAGCGCGGTTTTCGGGTACATGATGAGAAACGCGGTCAGGTGGTCGATGCCGTCGCGGTCAAGATTGTTGGTTGGCTCGTCGAGCAGAAGGACGTCCGGCTGTTGGATGAGCGCGTAGGCGAGCAGCAGGCGGGCCTGCTGGCCTCCGGAGAAATCTCCGACCGGCTTATCGAGCGAAGCTGACAGGTTGACAATTTCGAGCGTGTCGGCAATGCGCTTTTCGAGGTTGTATGGCGTTTCCGCGAACGCGTGGGCAAAGTAGCCGCGGATCGTTTCTTGCATGGATTCGCGCGCCATGACCTGTTTCGCGACCGCGATCGTCGTGCCGGGCAGCACGTGTACGCCGCCCTTGTCCGGCTTCAATTCGCCCGTGATGAGCTTAAAAAGTGTGCTCTTTCCGGCCCCGTTTTGGCCCATGAGCGTAAGTTTTGCATCCTCTCGAATTGAAAAGCTCGCCTCGTCAAGGGTGAGGTTTTCTTTCGAATATCCGAAGGTCACTTCTTCGAATCTAATGACGACGTTTCCCTGTGCCATAGAAGGCGAAGGTTATACCATGCATCTGAAATAAATGCTAGTCCCGAGGTTTCAAATTTCGGTTATGCGGATGCGTTGCGAATTGACGAAAGACTGGGTATAATGCAGTTGAAATCTATGTTTGGAAAAAAGAGTATAAAAAAACGGGTGCTAGTCGTGGAAGACGACGCTCTCCTGGCAAAAATTCTCGTAGAGAAACACGAACGGGAAGGATTTTTGGTATCCGTGGTCGAGAATGGTCTTGAGGTCGCCGATACGGTCAAGTCATTTTCCCCGAATTTGATTATCCTCGACCTGATCATCCCAGGGATCGACGGTTTTGCCGTGTTGAAACAATTGAAGGCGAACACAGCGACGGAGAAGATTCCGGTCGTTATTCTTTCGAATCTCGGGGACGAGGGCGATATTCGTTCCGGAAAGGCGCTTGGTGCGGAGGAGTATTTCATTAAGTCGAACGTCGAGGTGAAAAAGATCGTCGATTTCGTCAAGAAACGATTGGGCGTCTAATATGAAAACAGGCGCGGAAAAAAAGATTTTGTTAATCATCGAGGACGACGAGATTTTGTTGCGCGCGCTGTACCTCACCTTTCAAAAAAAAAATTATACCATCGCGACCGCGACCGATGGCGAGTCCGCGCTCAAGATGACCGAGCGCATGAAGCCGGGTTTGATTCTCCTCGACCTAATCATCCCCAAGATGGATGGGTTCGAGTACCTGAAGAACATGAAGTCCAATGCGAAGCTTGCCAAGATTCCAGTGATCGTTTTGTCAAACTTGGGAACACAGGAAGACATTGATAGGGCGAAAGAGCTTGGTGCCATGGATTATTTTGTGAAATCGGACACGAATTTGTCCGACTTGGCCAAAAAAGTTGAAAAGGTATTGGCAGGATAAGCGGCCTCAACTTATGCGATACGCTTGGCTGAACCTGGTGCTGCGATTATCCAATCGCATTTACCAGCGCAAGCAAAGGGTGGTCAGCCAGGAAGGCCTGGCAGCCGTGGGGAACGTATTCGTTCTGATTTGTCTGGAGCTTATTCTGGCATTCTTTTCGCTTCCCCTTTACCTAAACCTAAAACCGCAGAAGATTACAGCTTATTTTGAGGAGCGGGGAAGTTATTCGAAGATCATTTTTGACTATAACCTTCGTCGAATCCTGACGCTAACGGGAGTCGGTATTTTTTTGGCCATTTGGCTCGTCAAACTGTTGCTTATCTTGTTGGCGCCGACCGTGCTTGGAACGCCTCAGCTCTATCGCGTGTCTGAGCTGCGTCCGCCGGATCTGTTGACGGTGGACATGGAAACGGTCGCGGCAGAATCCGACATTCAGGCATCAAGGATTTCCTCCGATCTGATCGTTCCAGAATTGACGCAAGTACGGAAGAGCGGTGGCAAGGACTTCGTTTTTTATGGGACCGGGGCACCAAATTCGACCGTTGTTTTGCTCCTTTCCGACCTGCAGACGGCCGTATACACGGGGGAGGCGGACCAGAATGGAAACTGGAAGATCGAACACCTCAATGAAAATTTCAAGCTCAACGAAGGAAATCATTCCATCCTGACTTTTACGCTTGACCAGGAAGAAAAGACGCGCAGTGATTTCTCGTCTGAACAATATTTCAAAGTGAGAACGACTTTCCTGGACATGGTTATAAGAAACGTCGACGTGCTGGCCAATTGGTCGGTGATCATTTTGTTGTCGGTGGGCGTTTTTCTCACGTTCCTGACCCTTTGATCCTAATCGCGTTCCTATGGAAAAACGATTCCTTAACGTATTCCTGATGTTTTCGGGATACGTTTTCGCATTGAAGGAACGGTTGGTGCAGGCGAAGGACTGGTACCGCGTGCTGGCGATCGCCACGGCGCTCATCCTCGCTGAGCTTGTTTTCGCGCTTGTGTCTCTCCCGTTGTATTTCGTCGTGTCGCCGAAGAAGGTCCAGGAATCCGGAATGGTCTTTCCGGAACGCAAGGGAGCCGGAAAATATCGGGATTATGTCGTGCGAAGGAAGATCACCATGGCATCCGCGTTGGGCGCGACGGCCGTTTTCGCGCTCAAGATTTTTTTCGTGGGCGTGGTTTCGTTCTATATGCTTGGCGCGCAGGAGCTGCTGGCTGACACGCAGGACTGGACATTCGACACGCCAGGAAATTACACATACGACAGCGCGAAGATTGAGGTGACGGGTGGAGTTGCGCGCCTAAAGAATCTTGGGAGTGCTTCGAGCGGAAGTACTTCGAATTCCAGTTTTGATGCGAGCGCGGCGGGTTGGACGGGCGTGCCAGGATGGATCGATGCGCCAAGTAAAACCAACAGTACCAATTGGCAGTCCGCGGGGGGAAATCCGACAGGTCATGTTGACATCAACCTTCCGGGAAAAAAGAAAAACAGTTCGGCCGGTTACTGGTATCAGGCGTTCACCACGACGGCGAGCACGCCGGACACGGCCACGCTGAACCTTGACTGGAGGTCCGTCTCGGTTACCGATTTGCCAACGTCCTACCAGCTGTACGCGTTCATCGACACGGGAAGCGGGAATCCGGTTCTTGGCACGCAAGTATGGTCCAGTGGAAATTTGACCTCGGCGACGAGTTGGGCGTCAATTCCCACGGTGGATATCCGTTCGAAGGTTCCGACGGCCGGGACGTATTATTTGAAAATCGCGGCATATCACACATGTCAAACTGGAACGGACTGCGATACGGTTTCCGGCTTTGATAACGTTGCCGTGAATTGGTCAAAGACCGTTGTCAGCTACGATACGAGCAAGCCGACTATTTATCCGAACGCGTCGCTTAACCCATCAAAGGTCATTACCTGGGATTCATTCGCGGAAACCGCGACCAAGAACGGCGGGCAGATTTACTATCAGCTTTCAGATGACGATGGATCCACGTGGAATTATTGGAGCGGTTCGACGTGGGCCGCGGCCGGGGCCGGCAATTATAACGCGGCGTCCGAGATACATGCGAACATCGCGACGTTTCCCACGACGTCAAACAAAATCAAATTCAAGGCATTTTTGGAAGGCGACGGCTCCCAGCAGGTTATGTTGGACAATGTTGCCATCGGATACACGCAGAACGCGCTGCCGGTGGTGACGTCCGTGACCCCGGCGCAGGATACCGGCGCGGGATACGTGTACGTGAATTACAGCCTACAGGACAACAATAGTGATCCGCTCAGTTTGACGACGTACGAGTATTCGCTGACAGGAGCATTCGCCGGAGAACAAGCAACCATGACGCCGGTGCCGGTTGACCCGAACCACAACGGGGTCACGGGGCTCTCATCCTCGCCAGGCGGCACGGCGCATACCTTCGTTTGGGATGCCAAGTCGCAGGTCGGTGCCATTTATGACTCGACCGTTTACGTGCGTCTGCGCGCGAATGATGGCGTGGGGAACAGCGAGTATGCGATTTCGAGCGCATCCCCGGTCGATTATGTGATTCCGGTCGTTTCAAACGTGACGGCCGTTCAGACCCCCGAATCGACGAACGTCGCATTCACGTATGACCTGACGGACGACACACCGGACAATTTGCTCGTCGAGGTTGACGTCTCTGAAGATGCCGGTTCCACCTGGACCGTGACGGACACGAGCGTGGGCGGGGCGGTTGGGAGTGGAATGTCGACCGGGACGGGAAAAACGATTACCTGGGCCGCGAAGACAGATTTTCCAAACCAGGTACAACATGACATTCGGGTTCGCGTCCGCGCAAAGGACAAGTGGATGAACCAAGGCACGGACGCCGCGAGCGCGGACTTTGCCATTGATACGCTCTCTCCGGCCACGGCGATCGTCGCGAACTTGCAGGCGCAGCCGAATGCCGGAGATACGACCGTGCTTATTGGCGGTTCGTTTACGGAAACGAACCCGGACACGAACGATTTTTACGTGGCCATAAACGGCGGGGCATATTCCGCCGGAACGGCCGGAACCACGAACACGGCAACGCCCGCAGACCAGGCAACAGCGGTTGGAGCGACGCTCGATGGGAATGATGGCGTCTCCGGAGTAAAAATCATACACACGGATGATTTCGGACAGGCAACGGATAACGAGAACCCTTCGCCGGCAACGGCCTACACGTACGTGAGGCCGTACACGCCGCAGGCACCAACCTTGAGTTTGCCGGCGACCACCAACCTGAACCTGACCATCGTGCCGCACGCGAGCGAGGCGTCCGATTTGCCATATGCGATCCAGGAAACCACGACCGGCCTGTACGCGCAGGGTAACGGCACGCTTGGCGCCAGCCCGGTTTGGCAGATCATGGGGACGGGTTCCGGACAGTGGGGAAATAACACTGGCGTTTCAGGCCGAGTGAACGTTAGCGGGCTGTCCTCTCCGCTCTCGATGTATGTCTTTAGGGTCAAATCGCGTAACCAGAACGACGGCGCGCACGCGGCTTCCTCGGAATCGGCGTATTCGGCGACCGCGCAAATCACGAACACGGCCCCGTCAATCTCCTATTCGAGCGTGTCGCAGACAACGGATGGCACCCAGTATGTCACGGTTAGCTACACGGGTACGGACGGGCAAGGGGACATTTGCAGCCTGCCGACGTATGAGTATTCCACGGACAACGTCAACTGGTATGCTATGACGGAAAAGACGGGCGTCGGCAGCGAAGGCGTAAGCAATCTTGTGTTCTTGTCCGGCGGGAGTGCGCACGCGTTCGTCTGGAATTCGGCCGCGGACGTCCCGAATTCCGAGCACGCGGCGGTTCGAGTCAGACTCAAGCCGAATGATTCGTTGACTGATGGCTCGGTCGCCACTTCGAGTCCGTTTGCAGTTGACCAAAAAGTCCCGATTGTTTCCAACGTGTCCGTCATGCAAAACGCTGGTGCCAGGACCGTGACCATTGGATATGACCTGTCCGATGCGCACAATTCCACGGTTGAGATCGACATTTCCGAGGACGGGGGTTCCACCTGGAGCGTGGCGGACACCGCGGTAAGTGGCGACGTTGGTTCCGGGATTGCGTCTGGCGCGGGAAAGAGCATCACCTGGAACGCGGGCACGGACTTTGACGACCAATACCAGAGCGACATCCGCGTTCGCGTCCGTGCCAACGATACGTTCGGCAACCAGGGCGCCAATGCCGAATCGTCGAACTTCACGCTCGACACACACGACCCCTCCGTCACCAACGTGACCGCGGCCCAGGACGGCGGGGCAAAGACCTTCACGTTTCACTACGATGTCTCCGAGGACGCCGGGAATGTCACGGTCGCGCTCGCCATCTCGAGCAACGGGGGGTCCACATGGGTCGTTCCGACGACCTCAGCGTCTGGCGACCTTGGCGCGGGCATCGGGTCCGGGAGCGGAAAGACGATCGCCTGGGACGCCGGGACTGATTATGACGGCTTTGAAAAGACGGCCATGCGCGTGAGGATTACGGCAACGGATTCATATTCGAACGCCGGCATTGGCTCCACCGGCGATTTCTCCTTGGATACGCTGGCCCCGCGAGTGACGGGCGTGAGCGCCGCCCATGGCGCCGGATCCACGAACGTTGTCGTCACATATACGCTGGCGGATCAAAACGTCTCGCAGGTCGAGATTGATATCTCGGAGGACAGAGGCGGAAGTTGGACGGTTGCGGACACGGCCGTGTCAGGCGATGTGGGTTCGGGCGTTGCCAGCGGCGCGAAGACCATTACGTGGGAGGCAGGAACCGATTTTGACGAGCAATCACAGGCGGACATGCGCGTTCGGGTCCGGGCGAAGGATCCGTTTGAGAATCAAAGCGCGAATACTGAGTCTGGCGATTTCTCGATTGACACGGTCAATCCGACTGTCAACGTTATTGCCGATTTGCAGGCGCAGCCGAATGGCGGTGACACCACGGTACTCATTGGCGGCTCGTTCATGGAAACGAATCCGAACACGAACGGCTTTTATGTCGCGTTGAACGGAGGCGATTATGGTTCGGTTACCGACGGGCAGACGAACACGGCGACGCCCGCGGACAAGGCGACTGCCACCGGGGTGACGCTCGACGGCAACGACTATGTCTCTAAGGCGAAGATCGTGCACGCGGACGATTTCGGACAAACGGTCGACAACGAAAACGTCTCGCCGTCCGCGGCGTACAAATATGTGAAACCGTACACGCCGCCGGCGCCGACCGTGGATAATCCGACGGTCGGCATGGTAGACGTGACCGTGAACAAGCACGCGTCGGAAACGGACGGGTTGGAATATGCCGTGTACGAGACCACGCAGGACGCGTAC
>Ga0156644_118_pt6 | contig 18765 bp, 15 predicted proteins | sample RifOxyC3_FD_110718 | JGI IMG/M metagenome (GOLD analysis project Ga0156644, IMG submission 110718) | Candidatus Uhrbacteria bacterium RIFOXYC12_FULL_57_11 | reverse complement strand
ATGTGAGGGTCTTTTTTGTTCGGGCTGCTTTTGGCATACACAAAACTCCCGGTGGTCGGGAGTTTTGGGACAGCCTCAAATGCCCCGTTTTCGCTATTCGACCACGATGGTCGCCGTCATGTCGCTGTGATAGTTGCAGTGGAAGTCCCATTCGCCCGCGGTCTTGAAATAGCGGGAGAATGATTGTCCGGCGGTCATGGTGCCGGTTCCCCAGGATTCGTCGTCAGCCGTCGCCGTGTGCTTGTTGTTACCGTAATTGACGAACTTCACCGCACGGCCCGCGTCGATGGTGTAGGTCGTTTCTTCGTAGGCGTTGTCCGTGACGGATACGATGATCGGTGCCATCAGATTTTTGTCGTGGTTGATGTCGCTCGCGTCCGCGCCAGCACCGACCGGGTCAAAGTCACCGGACGTCTCGATGTCCGAACCCATGTCGTAGTTCGAGAAGAACGCGTCCGGCACGTCGTCGATTTTGGTGTTCCAGGCGGAGCCATACATGGAGACCGCGACCTCCTCGGACATGACCCATCGGAGCGTGCCGCCATCGTCGACGGCGTAGGTTTTCGGATCCGAGTTTATCTTGATCATTTTTGCTCCCGGTTTGTACGTGACGTTGCCGCCGATTTGGATGGTGGCAAGATCCGCGTCTGAAAGCGTCTTGACCGTGTCGAAGTTGGAATACCAGGTAAAGTACGTCTTGTCATTCGGGAAGACGTAGCGGAAGCCGTCCTTGCCCACGTAGTACACGGCGGAAAACGATTCGCCGCGCACGAGGTCGCCCGATGAGATTGAAGAAATGGACGTGGCGGCGTTCACGGGAAGCCCATGGACGCCGAAGCCGATGATAATGCCAATGACCGCGAGAGCCGAAATAAGTTTGTTCATAGCTCGACGAAGGAATTAGATTGTACCGATGATATCAAATTTTCGAAGCGATTTCAAGGCCTCGATTGGGTCGGGAGCGGAGAAGATCGCGGAAGCCGCGCACACGTGCGTGGTTCCGGCCCTCAGGAGGGCGGGGATCAGCTCGGCCGTGACTCCTCCGTCTATTTCTATCGCCAAATCCGGCCGATGGTTGCGCGCCGCGCGGATCTTTTCGAGGATGTATTCGCCCTCGAAGGGCTGGCCGGACGTTCCCGGATGGACGCCCATGACAAGCAGTTGTTCAACCTGGTGTAGAACGTTCTCGACATCCGTTAGCGGTGTTTCCGGATTGATCGCGATGCCGCCCTCGAGCTTCATGAATTCGCGGACGTGTTCGAGCACCGTGCCGAACGGCCGGGAGATTTCCGCGTGCACGATGGCGCGGCGCGTATTCTTTACGTGTTCATGCCATGCCTCGATGATCGGGAGCGGATTCTCGACCATGAGATGCAGCTCGTACTTCACGTTGGTACGCATCGCGGCCACGGCCCGCGCGTCGTGCCAGCTCGTATTTCCGAACATGGACCCGTCGAGAATGTCGACGTGTATTGTCTCGCAGTCGTGCTCGACCAGCCGAAGCCGTCGTTCGAACTCCGCCGCGGACTCGACGAGCAGGGAAGGAATGACTTCGATCATATCATTGAAAGATAAAAACTATTGACTTTCCACCCAAACGAATGTATTATTTGTGGCCTGTTGGGTCGGAAATCACCGGCTCTTCAGGTTGTGCCCAATACGGAGAGTACATGGAATCAGTTTCCGTTTCTATTATCGAGAACCACACCCGCAGAATTGTACTAGAGGTGGAACGGAAAGACGGAGGAAGTGACGGAGAATGGGTGGGGGAAGCTCTCAGGGAATTTGCCGTTGCCGCGAGCGGATTCGATCCGGGTCTGGATCGTTATCAGGTCTGGATTTCCGCCTATTTATCGCAGGTCACCTTCATGTGGCCGATCGAGTTCAGTCGACTCATCGTCGACAAGGGGTGGACGGTGGTTTTTGACCTCAACGACTGACCAGGCGTATCCGGACCAGAAGGCCCGGATTTTTTAATTTCCAAACTCCTGTTTCTCAATCTCGCCAACCTTCTTCAGTCGTCGCACGTGCCGGTCCTCGCCGGAGAACGGGGTTTCGATCCAGTGTTTCACTACCTCGACCGCCTCCTTTTTGGAGAGGAAGCGTCCCGGCAGGCAGAGGATGTTCGCGTCGTCGTCCGTGCGGCTCGTCTTCGCCACTTCCTTGTTGAACCCCGTGGCCGCGCGCACGCCCTTCACCTTGTTGGCCACGATGCAGATCCCCTGCGCGTTGCCGCACATGACGATGCCGCGCGAATGCTCGTCGGTTGTGACGCGTTTGGCGACCGCGTACCCGAAGTCCGGGTAGTCGTCGCCCTCCACGAGGTTGTCATTCCCCATGTCCACGGTTTTGTATCCTTCTTCCTTTAAAAATTCCTCCACTGCTTCCTTAATCTCCCAGCCCGCATGGTCCGCCCCGAGGTAAATGGTTGGTTTCGTCATACGCTTGGCAGTATAGCCAGATACGGGTCGGATGCCAAACGGGATTGACATTTTTGAAAAAATGGCGTATGTTCCGTCTCCCCGTCTGTCGATGGGATTCGGAGGGAACGATGATTCAGGGAAGGAGAGAGATTTCCGCGTGGGAGCAGCTTCGGTCGATGCGCCCGTTGCAGGGGCGGGTGTCGGAGGGGATACAGGCGAAGGTCAGCCAGTTGCTCAGTGCGGCCGTGCTTCCAAGCACCATTCCGTGGCCGGAAAACACGGATCTCGTGTACTACGGCACTGACGGCCGGTCGCGCCCACGCACGGCCAGGAGGAGTCGCTTGTCCGGCCTCGAGATCGGCGCGTACGACGCCGAGTTCCCCAACCATCACAAGGAGCTCGCCCTCAGGTGGCCGACGTCCCTGTCCATCGACGGGACCGTCTGGGCGATGCCTATGTCGCAGGCAAGCGTACCGAGTACCTCCTTGGAGAACATCTTCGGCGCTGATGAAAGCGACATCGTGCCGCGCGTCATCGGCACGGTCGAGCTCCACCAGCTCGTCCCCGACGAGATCATCGCCTTCGTCGTCGCGGACCCGAGGCACCGGCTCTCCGCCCGCTTGTGGGGAACGCGGGAGGAGTATGAGGCCGCGCGGGCCGTGGCTCTCCACGCGTACGGCGCGCAGGGCTGAACTTCATGGGCACGGCATCGGATCACTGATCCAGCCATTGCCCTTTTTTTGTTTGCGGGTCCGGTGAGTTTGTTGTTAGACTATTTTTATAACGCATGTAACGAACGAAGCGCGATATGTCAGAACGAGCATCGGGTTACGAGGGAGCGGCGGTTGAGTCGAGGGAAGCCCCGCCAAAGCGCCTGCTGGAACGTCGGGAACCATCTGGAAACCCGGGACGCGGAGTCGTTCGGGTTACCAGATATTCCTATGATCATTCCGGCCGCGTCACGGATGAGTTGACGACGCTTGCCAGGTCGGACGACAAAAGGACGCTGAACGAGAAAGATCGGGCATTCCGTCAGACACGCATGTACGAGTACGATGACCTCGGGCGCGTGACGCTCAGTCTGTTCGAGGCGAGTCAGCGGTGGTCGGATCGCCCGGAGGACGGGGACAAAGTCATGGGATTCGAGAGGTCGTACGCGTACGAGGGCGATGGTCGCGTACCGGTGAGAGAGGAGTACAAGGGTTCCAAGGGGAACGTCTCGATCGTGGAACGTCAATTGGACACGCGTGGAAACGTCGCGAGGAAGATTGAGACGAGAGCAAGCGAGCAATCTGGCAGTGTCGTTGAAACCGTCACGGACTATGCGTACGACGACCGTGGAAGATTGTTGGAATCAAAAACGTCCGGTGGAGCGGAAGGGGAACCACCGATGCGGCTTGTCTATTCGTATGACGATCAGGGACGTCTGAAAAGTGAGGAACGCTGGTACGGAAAGCTCGACGGTCCTTCGCACGGAATCATGGAGTATGAGTATTCGCCAGATGGCAGGGAAGTGACCAGGACGAACTCGTACGGCATTGAAGACCGCAAACGTATTTCCGCGTTCGTCTCGCGCTTTGACGAACAGGGAAATCTGTCCGGATTCACAGGCATTGACTACGACCGGGATCCGTCCGGAAAAATACAGGACACGGTTACGTACGACCTGAGATACGAAGAGGCCCGCTAACGCGCGGCTCTTTTTTCTTGCCCAAACACGGCACGTTTGTTAGGATCCTCTCATCGTAATTCCTTTACTGGCGGCTGATATCCGCCCTGACTCGACCGTATGCCCGACGCACGTCCAAGCGTTTCCGAACGCGAAAAAGAAGTTCTTGAATACTGGGAGAAAAACGACATCTTCAAGAAAACCGTAGAAAAGGACGCACCGCGTGGGGCGTTTGTGTTTTACGAGGGCCCGCCGACCGCCAATGGCAAGCCCGGCATCCACCATGTCGAGGCGCGCGCGTTCAAGGACTTGATTCCGCGGTTTCGCACCATGCAGGGATATCGCGTCGCGAGAAAGGGTGGATGGGACACGCACGGGCTGCCGGTGGAGCTTGAGGTGGAGAAGCAGCTCGGGTTCACGGGCAAGGCACAAATCGAGGAGTTCGGGATCGCGCCGTTCAACGAGAAGTGCAAGGAGAGCGTGTGGACCTATCTCACGGACTGGAAGGAGTTCACGCGCCGGCTTGGGTTTTGGGTGGACCTCGACAATGCGTATGTCACCTACAAGCCGGAATATGTGGAGGGGCTCTGGGGCGTGATCAAAAAGATTTGGGATCGCGGACTCTTGTACCAGGACTACCGCGTAACGCCACACTGCCCGCGCTGTGGCACGAGTTTGTCGTCGCACGAATTGGCGCAAGGCTACAAGGACGTGAAGGACATTTCGGTGTATGTGAAGTTTAAGGTAATTACGAAGGAGACAGATGGGAATGAATATCTCGTCGCGTGGACCACGACGCCATGGACGTTGCCGTCGAACGTTGCGTTGGCGGTGGGTGAGGATATCGCCTACGCGCTCGTGAAGCACGGGGAAGATTTGCTTTGGATGGCGCGCGACTTGGTCGCGAAGCTGGCGCCGGACGGGGAGATTGTCCGTGAAGCGCAGGGAAGCGCGCTCGTCGGCATGGAATACGAGCCGCTGTACCCGTTCGTGCGCGACGCCATCAAGGGAACCGAACAGGAGAAGAAGGGTTGGTTTGTGACATCCGCCGACTTCGTGACCACGACCGATGGCACAGGCATCGTGCATACGGCCGTGATGTACGGGGCGGACGACTTTGAGCTCGGGACAAAGATCGGTTTGCCGAAGTATCATCTCGTGAAGCTCGACGGGACGTTTTTGCCGAGCGCGGACTTTCTCGCGGGGCGGCTCGTGACCGATGAGGGCGTGGCAGTGGACATCATCAAGGACTTGGCACATCGCGGCCTTCTTTTCAAGAAAGAGAAGTTCGAGCACTCGTATCCGCACTGCTGGCGCTGCAAGTCGAAAGTGATCTATTACGCCAAGGATTCGTGGTACATCCGCATGTCGTCGCTGCGCGACAAGCTCTTGGAGGAGAATGAGAAGATCAACTGGGAGCCGTCGCACATCAGGGACGGTCGTTTCGGCGAATGGCTGCGCGAGGTAAAGGACTGGGCGTTTAGCCGCGAGCGCTACTGGGGCACCCCGCTGCCGATTTGGGTGTGCGAGGAATGCGGCGACAAGCAATGCGTGGGATCGTTCGCGGAGCTCGACGTGCGCGCGGATTTCGATCCGCACCGTCCGCATGTCGACGAGGTCGTGGTGAAGTGCGCGAAGTGCGGCGGATCGGCGCGACGCGTGAAGGACGTGTGCGACGTCTGGTTCGACTCGGGCGCCATGCCGTATGCGAGCGGCGAATACCCGGATCGCTACCCGGCCGACTACATTTGCGAGGCCATCGACCAGACCCGCGGCTGGTTCTATACGCTCCTCGCGGTGTCCGTGGCGCTCGGCCTTGAGCGTCCGGCGAAGAACATCATCTGCCTGGGCCACGTGCTCGACGCCAAGGGCAAGAAGATGTCGAAGTCGCTCGGCAACATCGTGCGGCCCATGGAAATGATCGACGCGTACGGCGCCGACTCGGTGCGCTGGTACATGTACACCATCAACCAGCCGGGCGAGAGCAAGCGGTTCGATGAAAAGACGCTGGTGGAAATGCAGCGCGCGGTGTTTGGGATTTTGGGGAACGTGGTTTCGTTTTATGAGACGTACGCGGATGGTAGGATGCAGCCGGTTGTTGGCCTCGCGGGCTTGACCGCGCTCGATTCCTGGATGCTCGCACGGCTTCATGAGACCGTGCGCGACGTGACGGATGGGCTGGAGTCCTACCGGGTTACGGAACCCGCCCGTTTGATCGGCGCGCTCATCGACGACCTGTCCACCTGGTGGCTGCGCCGCAGCCGCGACCGGTTTAAGTCCAACGACGACGCTGACAAGCTGGTCGCGCTTTCCGTGATGCGCGAGTGCCTGCTGACGATCGCGAAGCTGATGGCTCCGTTCGCGCCGTTTTTCGCCGAAGATGTGTACTTGCGCGTGGGTGGGGAGAAACCATCGGTGCACTTGGAAACCTGGCCAGTCGTGGACGCGTCGGCGATTAATGGCGTGGCGCTCACTCAGATGGCGCAGACGCGTTCCGTCGTGTCGAAGCTTCTCGAGGCGCGCGCCAACGCCGGAAAGAACGTGCGGCAGGCGCTCGCGAGCGCGACCGTGACGCTGCCGTCGGGAGAGCTCGGGGCGGAGTACGTCGCGCTCGTGAAGGACGAGGTAAACGTGAAGGCGGTTCTCGTTGAGAAGGGGGAGTATGCCGTGTCGCTCGACGTGACGTTGACGCCGGCGCTGGTGCGCGAGGGAACGGTGCGCGAGATCGTGCGGCGCGTGAACGCCATGCGGAAGTCGGGCGGACTCACCATCGACGACCGCATCGAAGTGTACGTGCAATCCATCGAGCCCGAGGTCGCGCTTGCGCTCGAGGAACACCGCGACGCGCTCGTGGCAGGCGTACTCGGCACCGGGCTTTGTACCACGGGCGATGCTCCGGACAACGCGGAGACGTTCCGCGCGAATGAGTTTGAGATGACGGTTGGGTTTACAAAAATATAAAATATAATTTTTAATCTTACGTATAATGCCGCCATATGCCAGAACGTATCGGACACGAACCCGCGGACACGCGCGACGTTTCGAGAAATCGAGAGAATCCCCTCTTGGAAGCGGCTCGGGATTTGGCGCGCGCGGTCGCGGAAATCTATCCGAATCCAGAATATTCCACACAGCCTCCGAGGGCCTACATCGTCGGCGGGTATGTGCGCGACATTCATTTGGGATTGCAACCCAAGGACGCGGACGTGGAGGTGTACGGGGTCGCGCCAGCCGAACTTATTTCGCTGTTAATAAAGATGTTCGGCAAGATCAATGACGTTGGACAGGCATTTGGCATTATCAAGGTCCCGATAGGCGACGGCCTTGAGCTCGACGTTTCCATCCCGCGACGCGAGTCAAAGGCAGGAAAAGGACACACGGGGTTCCTCATTGATTCCGAACCGTCGCTTGACATCACGGAGGCCGCCCGCCGCCGCGACTTTACCGTGAACGCGATGGCCATGGATCCGATCACAGGGGTGGTTTTTGATCCCTTCGGAGGCATGGAGGATCTTCGATCAAAGACATTGCGCGTGACTGACTCGGAGAAGTTCGCAGACGATCCGTTGCGCGTGTTGCGCGCGGCACAGTTCCTCGCGCGTCTTGAATTTACGGTGGAGGAGAAAAGCTTCGAAATCATGAAAGGGATGGTGGAACGCGGCGAAATGGACGAGCTTCCCAAGGAGCGAATCGGGGGCGAACTTGAAAAGCTTCTCCTGAAGTCCAAGCGGCCATCGGTGGGCTTCGAGTTCATGCGTGTCGTCGGTATGACGGAGCGCAAGTTTCCAGAACTTCATGCGCTCATCGGCGTGCCGCAGGAACCCGAATGGCATCCAGAAGGCGACGTATGGACGCACACGATGATGGTCATTGACGCGGGCGCGAAGATTGCCAATGATTCGGCGCGCGGATTTTCGGATGACGAAAGGCTCCAGGTGATGCTCGGGGCACTTGGGCATGACTTGGGCAAGCCGTCAACGACCACCGTGGAGGACGGTCGCATCCGTTCCAAGGGACACGAGCCGGCCGGGGAAGCGCCAGTCCGCGAATTGTTTTCCCGCCTCGTGTTCAAAGGACACCAGGGCGCGTTGGACGCGACGGTCGCGATCGCCCGCGAGCACCTTCAGCCGGGAGAATTACATCGTTCGTTTATCGCGGGAAAATTGACCGAGGCGCAGTACGCGAACGCGATTCGAAAACTTTTGAAGAGAATCAGTCCGGTTTCTTGGCGCGTTCTGATCGCCGCGAGCGAAGCGGATTCCCGCGGGCGGCTCCTGCCCGGGGTTGATACCGTCGCATACGAGCCCGGCGTTCGTTTCGCCGAGATGATCGCAAAATACGGCATCGACAAGGCGGCGAAGGAGGCCCTGCTCCAGGGCAGGGACCTGATCGCCGAATTTCAACTCAACCCACGAAATAATAATACCGGACGGTTCTTTGGAGAGGTTCTTAGGGCCGTCGAGGCGGAGCGTGACGAGGGGGCGGTAACGACGCGAGAGCAGGCCCTCCAGTTTGTCCGTCCGATGGTTGAACAATATCAAGCCGAACAATCGAAAGCGCGTTAATATGAAAAAAACCGTTCTCATCATTCCGCCGAACGACGCGGAAGCGGTTCTCATTTATGAGCTCGCGAAGGCCATGGGGATCCAGGTCATTCGTTCCGCGCAGCCACACGGGGCCACGCTCGACCGCGAGCTTGATATCGTGCCGCTAGTGCGCGATGGCGGATGGAAGCGCGTCGTGATCGTGGAAATGCCCGGGCCGGAGGTCGAGGCGCGCCTGCGCGCGCTCGGCGTTGAGGTCGTGATTCTCGACCATCATCATTACACCGATCTCAACCGGGCACATGACGCGAAGGGACGGCCGCTGCCAAGCTCGCTCGAGCAGTTTCTGAGGCTGTTCCGCGTCACGGACGCGAGGCTCAGGGTGATGGGATACGCGCCGAAGATCGCTCTGGGGATTGGGGTGATGGATCGGGGATTTTTCTGGGCGCTTCGGGAAGAAGGGTACCGACCAAAGGAAATCGAACGCGTGCTCGCCCTGCGTCGCGACCTGCTTGCGCGACACGGCCTGTTGCGCGACGAGGAGAAACAGATGACAGCCGCGCGCAAGGCGTGGAACGCACGGACCGAGTGGAATGGGTATCAAATCGTCATGAATGGCACCGCGACCGGCGTGCGCGAGGGCGTATCGTTCATGGTCGCGCTCGAGGTCAAAAGGCCGACGCCGATCATTTTTGTCGAGAAAAAGCGCGGATTTTTATACGTGCAGGAATCCGATCGAGCCATGGACCTATTTCGCGCGTTCGGCGGATTTACGTTCGGGCTCGATCGCAATTGGGGATACAGAAATGTTCCCGGGAGAAATCGGGTGACGCTCGATGACATAAAGCGCGTGATTACGAAGTGCGATTAAAGTGGTATCAACTTCCTTAAAATATGTCCACGATCCAACGGCTTCTATCATTCTTCGCAATGCTTTTATTCGCGGCCGGATGCTTCGCGGCGGCTTATTTTGCACGCTCCAGCGGTAACAAGGCGGCAGGTACGTCGCTCATGCGGCTGCGTGAGGCACTTGGTGTTTCCGAAGGCTCCGGACTTCGGAATGGCCGAATGTTTTTTGTCGAAACGGTGACTTCTTACACGCGTCTCATTAATTCTTTGCTCGTGACATTTACCAGAACACCGCACTTGCGACTACGATTGAAGATCGCGAAGGGTGCTCTCCCTGTCGCTTCGTTCGGTCCACGTGTGCGCGGGGCACGCGCGCTGGCCGGATTTTTCCGTGCGTTTGGCCTCGCCCGCCCGCGCGTTTTGATCGGCGATACGGAATTTGATCGCAGGTTCAACTTGTTCGTTGCCATAGGAGGTTCTGAGGAGGCGAAAAAGATATTCAATGCCGCGGCGCGCGCCGCGTTGCTCCTGGCGAAGAAAGCCGGAGCAAATGGCAGATATGTTTTTCGTGAAAATGAGATCGCGTATGACGCGCCTGGCCTTCCCGTTGGCGAGCCTGACGTTTGCGCCGCGATTGCGGTCGTCGAAGCCATGGAGCGTTTGGCCGATGGCGCCGAGTCGTAGGTTGGACTATGGAGGCGAACGTTTGTTTTTGCTTAAGTTTCCTGGCCAAGAATAACCACGACCACGGCGCGGTCGTCCCTTTTTTTCCGATTTCCGGAGGACGCTTCGGCGGCCTCGGCGATCTGACGGGCGATTTCGCGCGCCGACATCTTCTTGAGAAGCGATTCTCGAACGATCGTTTCGATTTCTTTTTCCGTAAGGACGTCCGTGATTCCATCGGAACAGATGACAAGCGTATCTCCAGTTCGCGCTTTGACGGAGCGCACCGTCGGGCTGGTCGTGGCGCCAGTGTCCATCGAATTCAAGAGGTAGCTGCTCATGTGGTACAGAAGCTGGGTGGCCGTTCGGTTATGACGCGAACTGAGCCGATTCTCGGTTTCCCGCAGACATCTTTTCAAGGAGGTCAGGTCTCTTGAGAAACGGTTCCACGGGACGATCGCGGCGTTAATTGCCGACTCAAGCGTTGCACGATCCTTCAGGACGGGGTGTTCCGGGACATCCTCTCCTCGTTTCGTTGATTGGTCGATGGCACGTCCGATGGCTTCCGGAAGAATTCCAGATGAAACCAAGAGTTCTACGAATCCATCGTCCGTGGTCAGCCGTTCAAGGACGCCGGAATCCTGTCGGATCAGATACCCTCGGCTGTCGCCGACATGCGCGATCGCGAGCTCGACCGTTCCGTCGGTGGACGCTTCGGCGGCGACGGCGGTGAGCGTGGTACCCATCCCGGCAAATTTTGGATCCGTTTTTTGAGCGTGCATCGCGTTTGCGCACACGTCAACGGATTCCTGCAATTTTTCTGCCATGCCCCTTTTTTTCGACCGGGCGAACGTGCTGTCGAGCGTGGTGCATGCGAGGCGGCTCGCCACGTCGCCGTGCGGCATTCCGCCCATGCCGTCTGCCACGGCAAACAGCCCGTGTTCCTGGTCGTCCACGACCGTATCCTCGCACCGAGACATCACTTCCTTTCCGATGAGCGCGGAACCGCTGTCGACAACCAGGACTTTTCGTTCTGTTTCTGGGGAAAAACCATGTTCGGCTGAATGGACCATAGAGCATAAGTATACCACTGTCGTCCTTGACGATCGTAGGTATTTGTGTTACAAAAACAGCCTTGTTTCATGGTGGTTTTTTGTTTTTTACGAAGGTTTTCGTGAAAAAAGAAAGACCGGCATTCCCACAAGCAAGCGACACCTACGTTCCGGTCTTTCGTGGGTGCAAGAGGCATTGATGTACATTTCACGTGAAATCATCGGTCTTTCGTTGGCCAGCGTTCTCGCATTCGGATCCGGGTGTGCCAGTGGAAAGGTCGCCCTCGACAAGGGCGGATGCGATACCGGGTCGGGTCTCATCGAGATCTGCAACGGTGTCGACGACGACTGCGACGGCCTGGTGGACGCAGCCGACCCCGACGTCGCGGACGTCGAGATCTGGTACACGGACGGCGACTCAGACGGGTACGTGGACGGCACCTCGCCGTCGGAAAGCGGCGCCCGCGCGATGGCGTTCTGTTCCTGGGATGTCCCCGAGTACGGGGCCTCCCAGACGTTCGGCGACTGCGATGACTCCGACCCCGCGGTCAACCCCGATGCCACCGACGTGTGCGACGGCATCGACAACAACTGTGACGCGGTCATCGATGGCGACGGCGTCTGTGACGGCACCGACGGCGACGGCGACGGATGGGCCGAGGCCGACGGCGACTGCGACGACGACAACTCCGAGGTCCACCCGGGCGCGACGGAGTCCTGTAACGGCATGGACGACGACTGCGACGGCACGACCGACGAGGACGGCGCCCGCTGGTACGCCGACATGGACAACGACGGTTATGGTGGCACGGAGCTCGGCTACACGGGCTGCGCGCAGCCCGACGGCGCGGTCGCCATCAACAGCGACTGCAACGACGGCGACGCGAACGTGCATCCGGATGCAACCGAGGTGTGCGACGGCATCGACAACGACTGTGACGAACTGGCGGACGATGACGACCCGGCGGTTGACATCTCCACTGGGGAAGAGTGGTATGCCGACGCCGATTCCGACGGCTATGGAACCGATTCCATGACCGAAATGGCCTGCCAGGCTCCCACCGGGTATGTGGGCAACGACAGCGACTGCGACGACGGCGACGCGGCCATCAACCCGGCCGTACGCGAGGTCTGCGGCGACAGCGTGGACAACGACTGCGACGGCACCACTGACGTGCCGGACACGCTCTACGCCGACGTCGACGGCGATGGCTATGGCGATGACGCCGACACCACCGCATCCTGCGTGGACGTGGCCGGGTACGTCACCTTGGGCGACGACTGCGACGATCTGGACGCCACGGTCTACCCGGGCGCGAGCGAGACGGTCGGCGACGAGGTCGACCAGAACTGCGACGGCGGCGAGACCTGTTTCGCCGACGCCGACGACGACCGCTACGCCGCCGGCTCCGGGGCCACCGTGGCCTCGGCCGACGCGGACTGCTCCGACCCGGGCGAGGCCTCGGCCTCGGCATCGGGCGGCGACTGCGACGACGCGGACAGCTCGGTCCACCCGGGCGCCACGGAGATCTGCGACGTGGTCGACAACGACTGCGACGGCACGGTCGACGAAGGGTTCGACGCCGACGTCGACGGGCACTACGCCGCCGCCGAATGTTCCTACGGCGACGACTGCGACGATCTGGACGCCACGGTCTACCCGGGCGCGAGCGAGACGGTCGGCGACGAGGTCGACCAGAACTGCGACGGCGGCGAGACCTGTTTCGCCGACGCCGACGACGACCGCTACGCCGCCGGCTCCGGGGCCACCGTGGCCTCGGCCGACGCGGACTGCTCCGACCCGGGCGAGGCCTCGGCCTCGGCATCGGGCGGCGACTGCGACGACGCGGACAGCTCGGTCCACCCGGGCGCCACTGAGCAGTGCAATGGCACGGACGACGACTGCGACGGGTCCGTCCCCGCGGACGAGACCGACGCCGACGGCGACGGATACGTCGGATGCGAGGGTGACTGCGACGAGTCCGACGCGTCAGTCAGCCCCGCGGGCACGGAGACCTGCGACGGCGTGGACGAAGACTGCGACGGGTCGATCGACGAGGGATTCACCCTCGTGACCTACTACCCCGACGGCGATGCGGATGCCTACGGCGATTCCGCCGCGGGAACCACGGCGTGCGCGCCTCCCTCCGGGTACGTGACGGCCGGCGGCGACTGCGACGACGCGGACGCCTCGCTCAACCTCGACGACGCGGACGGCGACGGGTACGACACCTGCGACGACGACTGCGACGACGCGGAGGCAGCCGCCTACCCGGGTGCCCACGAGGTCGCGATCGTCTCCTCGGCGGTCGACGACCTGTGCTCCGACGGCGTCGACAACGACTGCGACGGCGACCCCGACGCGGCGGACTGGGACTGCCAGGACGACGACGGCGATGGGACCGAGAACGGCGTCGACGTCCTGGTCGCCTACGATGGCGACACGGACGGCGACGACGACACGCTCTGCGTGATCGCGGTCGGCGAGGCCATGCCCTCGCCCTGGGACGGGTACGACGCGATCGTGCAGGGCGAGGCCTGGGGTGGTTTCTCCGCCCTGGACTCAGCCTTCACCGTGAGCGTCGAGGCCTACGCTGATTCCGACGGCGACGGCACCGACGAGGTCCGCGCCTGGTGCGTGGACTTCACAGACCCGACCTACGCCCCGTCGTACACGGCCGCGTGGAGCTGGCGCCTTGTCTCGGCGGTAGCGGAGGACGAATCCTCCACGGCGCCGAGCACTTGCACGGCCGCGTCGTCCTCGACCACGTGGCAGCGCCTCGATCTCGAGGAGTTCTGTGACGCGACCGGTGACAAATGGTGTCGCGTCGGATACACGGATGTCGACGGCTGTGGGGACAGCATCTCCTCCGGCCTCGTACGGGTCGACTTCGACGCCACCGCCGACTCGATCGCGCCCCACTAGGACGCGATCTCCGGCAGCCCCCCTGGGCCGCCGGTTTTTTGTTATACTGCCCGGACATGACCCGCCTCCAACGCCTCAATCGAAACCCACGCCTGCTGTTCTGGACGAAGGTCTGCATCAACTTCAAGACGCTCAACGCCATCATCACGCTGTTCTATTTGCACCGCGGCCTGTCCATCGCGCAGATCGTCTGGCTTTCCGGGCTGTTCGGCGCGGTTTCGCTGTTCGCGGAGATCCCAAGCGGATACATGGCCGACCATCTCGGGCGCAAGCGCACCATGCTGCTTGGCGTCGCATTCATGCTCGCGTCCACCGCCATCCACTGGTTCGCTACTGACTTCTTCTGGTTCGCGGTCTCATTCGTGTTCTTGTCTTTTTCCTTTTCTTGTTTTTCCGGAACGGAAGAGGCGCTTCTCTACGATACGCTGAAGGAAACCGGACATGAGAAAAAAATGCTTCGGTTCAACAGCCGTCTGTTGTCCGCGCAGAATTTGGCAAAAATCTTTTTGCCGTCCGTCGGCGCGATTATCGCGATGGATCTGTCGGAGACGCGCTTCCAGTGGCTCATCGCGGTCGACGCGGTCGGCCTCGTCGCGGCGCTCGCGTTGCTGATGCTGATCGTGGAGCCGAGGCACGAGGCGGAAGTGGAGGCTCTGGAGAAGGGGATTTTTCGAGAAAGCGTGGAGACAATCGTCCGGCGGCCGGCGCTGTTCGTCGCGTCGATGAACAAGATCCTTCCGTTCGTCTCGACCATTCTCGTATGGCGCGTGTACCAGCCTTACTTTCTCGAACGGGGGATCCCCGTGTTATGGCTCGGGCTGTTTTACGTGATCATCCATTCGGTCATGTTCTCCCTGAAGTGGGCGTCGGAGGCTATTGAGAAGCGGTTTGGCGCGCGGCGGGTGCTCGACGCGACCGTCGTGTTGATGGCTGCGTTAATCATCGTCGCCGCGTTCGTCCGGTCCATCGGGAACGTGAAGTGCAACCTGATCCCCTACAACCTCACGGACTGCGAGTTCGCGCGCAGCGAGGATTCGCGGATCGAACGGTTTCTCCGCATTCTGGAGAACGCCGAAGTGACTGCCACGCGACGACGCACCATGGGCGATGACATTGCCGCGGCGTGCGGACAACTAATCGTGCTTTCCGGAAAGACCGCCTAGCCAGGGCGATTTTTTTTGGCACGACGAGTTGTGGATAGTGTAAACTTGACACGATTTATTGCCCGTATTAGTTTGTGTATAGATAATACGTTTCAAGATCGGGGCCAAATGCCCATATGGGAGACGCATCGGAACAACACATCAAGCTTGCGGCGGACGCCGTCATTTTTACCGTGCGCGACGGCGCACTGATGGCGCTTCTCATTCAGATGAAAAAAACTCCGTACACCGGCATGTGGGCCGCGCCAGGAGGGATGATCGAACAGAATGAAACGACCGAGACCGCGGCGCGACGCATTCTCAATATGCAGACGGGCGTGACCGACGCGCACCTCGAGCAGCTCGCCACATTCGACGACCCGAAGCGCGACCGACTGGGCCGCGTGGTGAGCGTCGCCTACGTGGCGCTCGTGTCAAGCGAGCACGTGGAACTGAAGACCACGGAGAAGTACCAGGACGTCCGCTGGTGGCCGGTCCGCAAGCTCCCTGCCCTGGCGTATGACCACAAGGGCATCCTCGCGGTGGCGGTCAGCCGCCTGCGCGCGAAGCTTGAGTACACAAATGTCGCATGGAGCCTGCTTCCCAAGAAATTTACCCTCTCGCAGCTGCAGGAGGTATACGAGATCATCCTCGGCCGTACGGTCGACAAGCGTAACTTTCGCCGCAAGGTGCTCGACCTGAAACTGGTGGAACCGACCGGCAAAAAGTCCGCGAGAGGCGCGCATCGCCCGGCGGAATTGTTCAAGTTCAAACAGCGGAAGATGGAATACGTCGACGTGATGTAGATATCGTCAAATTGACACGCAAAAGGCCTAAAATCCTCTTTTTTCAAGGGAACAGGCGAGTTACGGTAACATCGCTTGACAAAACCCCAAAAATATGAGAAATTCCGGGGCCGCTCGTCGACGAGCGCGGGGATAAGAAACCCTCTTAACCCAGCGCCCGTCGAGGAATCATACCGATGAATCGAAGGGATCATGAGTTCTCTAACAAAAAAGGAGGCCATCCAATGGCCATCAAAGATGAGGGCCTGAAGGCCCGCTTCGCCGCGTTCGTCGCCGCCCTCGGCAAGCCCGAGGATCACATCGAGGTCGCCCTCAGGGGCGAGCTCGGCGACACCATCGACGACGCCGCCGTCAACAACCTCGGCGACTCGGACATCACCCCGGACGCGGACCTGCTCGCGGCGCTCACCGGCGCCGGCGTGGCAAGGGCCACCGCCCGTGCGGCGATCAAGGGCATCCGCAACGTCCCGGCCCCGGTCGAAGCCGCACCCGCGGTGGCGGCCGCGAACGGGCGAGCCGAACGACAGCTCGCCCTGCTCCCGGTCCTCAAGGACGACACCAGCTTCGTCGCGGCCCTGGCCTCGGGCGGCACCGCAAAGATGCCCACGGAAGATGCGGTCGCGGCGATCCGGGCGGCGTTCGCGAGCAGAACCGGCCTGTACGAGATCCTGCCCAAGCTGCTTGACATGATGAAGCAGCGCGCCGACGAGATGGAAGAGCCGCTCGACGAGAGCTTCTACTCCCTGCGCAAAGAGGTGGCGCGTCGTCGGTACGCCGACGTACTCGCGGCCTTCGACGGCATCGGCGAACTGATCACCGACAAGGAGAAGGCCAAGTTCCTGGACCGCGTGGAGCAGCTCTGGACCGTGCTCGAGGTCTTCCAGCAGCAGTTGGAAGCCTACCGTCAGGCCTACAAGGACGATTCCGGCGACATCGGCGCGGCCATCGCCGCGATCCGTGACGGCGGCGTGGCCATCGACATGCCCGACGTGGGTCCGGTGGTCGCGGCGGCCCGCGGCGTGCTGGAGCGGTTCAACCGCGCCTTCGCCGGCCTCGGCATCCCGGTCGCCCGCGCGCTCGCGGCCGATGCCATCCGCACCCGCGAGATCCTGCGTCGTCCGGGCCTTCCGGCGACCATCGGCGCCACGACCTTCGACGAGATGCTCAAGAAGCTCGAGGTGAACATCCCCCCGGACGTCGCCGAGATGGAGACCTCCGTGGCGCGGTACGTGCTCAGCCTGATGAGCCTGCCGAGCTCCCCGGTGGAGCAGCAGCCGCAGTTCATCCTCGCCCTCCAGCGCCTGGGCAAGCCCATCCCCTGGGCCACGCTCGCGCAGCCACGCCTGGCGCGCACCGCTCCCCCCGCCACGCGCAGCCGCGGCAGCGAGCGCGAGGAACCCCCCCGCCGCTACTGACGCGGCACAACCTGGCGAGCTAGGCCCCACTTGGGCCGAAGCTCGCCTCTTTTCCTCCATCCTCCAGAAACGTTTCTGAAGGGCGGAGTCAAAGGAGTTTTCCATGCGAGAAATCGCACGTACCATCGCGCTCACGTCGCCGTTCGTGCAGGGGACCGTTCTCCTGGCCGCGCGCATGCTGCATTTGCAGCCGTCGGACGCGCAGTCCGTCATCGAGAGGCTCACCCCTGGGCGTTCGCCGACCTTCGGCGAGCTCTGGGACGTGAAGGGTCCGGACGTCGAGCGGCTCGCCGCCGACGCCGGTGCCAGCGTGTCCCCAGTGGACGCTCGCGCGCTCGCGGAGCTCTGCCGCGATGTGGACCCGTGGACCCCGATGTGCCCCAGCTGCGGCGAGCTCACGCTTTCCGCGGTCGCGGGCAAGGTCTATGAAGTCCCCGCCCTCGGCACGGTGTGCCCCTTCTGCTCCGCCGCCGCCATCGCTCTCTCCCCCGTCCTCATTCGCCGGGTGAACTGGGCAACCGGCGCGCTCGTCGAGCCCGGCATCACGGTGGACATCCGCTCTGTGCCCGGCAAGGCGATCCCGTTCATGGACGACGAGTTCCGCGCGTGGGCCGGCCGCGTCGACGCGAATCTCGACCGCGCACTCGCCGAGGCAGGCCTCCCGATCTACGCCTTCCTCGCCCTCCTCAACCTGCGGCTCGGCCGCTTCGAGAAGTTGGGCTGGGAGGAGGCGAGGGAGCTGCTCGCGCGGCCCGACGCGTTCGGCCTGTGGCAAGAGCTCGACCGACTCATCGCCGATGCGTTCCGCTTCGCCGACGAGCGCGAGGTCACCAACCTCCCGCGCCGCTTCCTCGCCGACGGCCGCTCGCGCGACCAGTTCGGCGAGGTGAAGATCAACGGCCGCGCCTACCTGCTCGCGGGCCGCATCGCCCAAGGCGACACCAGCGACGTGTACCTGGCGCGCACCGACGACGCAATGCCGCTACACGTGATCGTGAAGGCGCTGGTCACAGATGACCGCGACTTGCTGCGGCACGAAGTCGCCAACCTGAAGACGCTCGCCACCGCGGACGTGAGCGGCTCCGAGCTGTTCAAGTCCACGGTTCCCGAGTACGTCATGGAAGGCGTCATGCGCCGTCCGGACGGGAGCGAGTGGCCCGTGGTCGCGTACCGCTACCGGCACGGCTTTGACTGGTCGCTCGCGGACGTGATGGGCGAGTACCCCGAGGGCGTGGACGTCGAGACCATGGTCTGGATGGCCAACCGGCTCTTCCTC
>Ga0156644_107_pt2 | contig 24778 bp, 20 predicted proteins | sample RifOxyC3_FD_110718 | JGI IMG/M metagenome (GOLD analysis project Ga0156644, IMG submission 110718) | Candidatus Uhrbacteria bacterium RIFOXYC12_FULL_57_11 | reverse complement strand
TGCTTGCCATATTTGGCTTTAGGAAGAAATGAACGGTCCGCATGGCATGTTTGTCAGGATTTGGCAACGGGGCTATGGTGAAGGTATATGGACCGAGAACAATTTGGCCCAATTGAAGGAGACATTCCGTTGTCCAAGAAAACAGGTGCATCAGATGCAAAGAAGCCGAGTCTTGCCGAGATTGCGGCGACCCAGGACGGTCAGGCGCGCGCGGAGATCGCGAAAGGGCGTCTAGCGAAGGAAGGCGAGCATATCGAGGCGGCGCGAGCAAAGGCCGAGGCCGCGGCGGCTCGCGCGGACCGCGAGCCGCCGTCGGTCATGGCGCGATTTTTGCGAAAATCTCATCGACAATAACAGACGATCCGGATTGCCCGGACCGCCTTTTTATTTTCACGTTATTCCACGGTCGCATTGCCGGCGGCCATGGCGTCATCAGGCAAGTTGGTGGTGATCGTCGCGCCAGAGGCGGAAACGAATGCGCCCGTGACCGCGTCCGTTCCGATGACGCGGACATTTTTGAGAAGCGTGGGGATTGTGCCGATTTGATTTTCTGACGGGGTAATGGCGAGCTCGAATGCGATTCCGACGATTTTGCTCGATGGAGAGAATGTTGGGTTCACGGAGGTTGCGGTCCAGACGATCTCATTCGAGGTGAAATCATAGATAACGCCGCCATTGACCGAAACGGTCTGCCGTCCGGTAAACGTGACGTTCGTGCCAAGTTCTCCCTCGATGCGAACGTTCGTCAGCTCGTTCGTGGTTCCGCGAAGATTCCAGAAGGCCCAGTATTTGGTCGTTTCTCCCGCGAGCGGGGGAAGGGCACCGCGTCCGATTTGGTCGCCGCTCGGTGACGCGTAGCGTGCGAATGAATCGAGGGCTATGGGCGACGTCATCACGTAGGTCAGCTCGCCGTCGCGCATTGTCGCGTCTTTTGTGTCGCCCATGTCGAACACGGCGAACGCGCGCGACGAAAATGGGATCTGTTCGTACGTATCCGTCGCGCTCTGGGAAACGGACGAACGAAGAGGAAATTCGACCGTGACGATGCCGCTTTCGCCCGGGGCCACGGATGCCAGTTTTGGATCGGTCGAGGATGACACCGCAAAGGTCGCGGAGCGCGCGAACGGACTTTGCGACTCCACGCCGATCCGTACGTTTGTCACGGACTCGTCGCTTATATTCGTGTACGTGACGGTAATGCGCGCCGCGCCGCCTGGACGCACGGTGTCCGCGTCCACGCTGTGCGAAACTTGCAGCGGCAACGGAATCACGTTTACGTCGTGGGTCAGGGTTTCCTGCCGGTAGAGGTCCTCGCCGAACGCGAACGAAGGATGAAATCGGAAGGTTGTCGTCCCGGGCGTGTCTCCGAGGGTTCCGGTAAAGGCAAGCGTACCTTCGGTTCCGGCGGTGATTGCCGGGAGTCGAAATACGCCGTTTGCAAGCGGGACGTCTGAGGAGATGAACGCAAATCCGTCCGGCCATTCTGGTTCGATCATGATTTCCGGGTAGTCAATGTCTCCGGAATTGCGATAGGTCAGGGATCCTTCGACGGATTGGGACGCGACAACGCGTTTTGGAAGAAAAAGGGAAAGCCCAAGCGTTGTCTTTGAAGGAATGAAGACATGTTCGTCCGTTTTGGTGCCCGGTACGTTTTTTTCTCCGTGCGTAAAGGTGAGTGTGCTCACGAACGTTTGTTTGCCGCCAACGTCGCCGAACATCACGCCGCGAATCTTTACGGAACCGACGGCGTCTGGCGGAATCGTTCCAACGTCGATGGTTTGACCATGTCTTGGTACGGTGTCATGCTCGAGTTCCTGGAGCAGGAAGTGCGCGGGGAAGTTCAGAAGAAGTTTGGCGTCGCGCAGTTCCTCGCCCGTGTCGTTTTTGTAGCGGATGACGAGTGTGGAGGGCGCGCCGGAAACGATCTCATGCGGGGCAACGTCGGCTTGAAACAGAATGTGGTCCGCGAACGAGGTTGGCGTGTACACGGCGAAGGCGAGCGCGATAAGGCCAAGTCCAATGGCAATGCCAACAAGCACGAGGTCGAACAAGAAGGTCAGCCGGGCGAATCGATATTTTCCGCGATATCGTTTCTCAAACCAGTGGACAAGCGGAAATACGGCGATCCGTCCAGGGTGCGCGGCCAAACACACGGCCTTTTCACGGACCGTTTTCGCGTCCTTGATGGAATTACACGCGATGCCATGGTTGAACTCTTCTATGAGGGACATACGTTCAGACCTATTTAAACGATAACGTAAACATGTCGCTGGACAATCCAATGACTTCCGCGCGATCGTCCCCATCGATATCCGCGGCGGTCACTTCCACTCCGTTGGCTCCTGACGCCTCAAAAGCGAAGAATTGCGATCGCATCTGCCCGTTTCGGTCGAATATGCGCACGTGTGGTCCGCCGCCTGCTCCCGGACCCGTGATGATGTCATCCGTGCCGTCGCCGTCCACGTCGCCGGCCGCGACGTTCACGCCTCCGCGGAAAGCCGGATCATAGGCGAAGAATCCCGGATTGATTACCTTGCCGTCCTTGTTAAACACGCGCACGTGCGGTCCGCCGCCAACCCCGGCTCCGGCTATGATTTCATTGGTGCCGTCTCCATTCAGGTCTCCGATGGCGACGTTCACGCCTCCGCGAAACGCCGTGTCGTACGCGAAAAATCCGGGATGGATGAGATTGCCGTCCTTGTTGAAAATTCGGATTTGTGGCCCGCCGCCATTTTCCGTTCCCGTCACGATCTCAATCGCCCCATCGTTTTCTAGGTCGCCGATGGCAATGTTTATGCCAAGCTGGTAGGCGTTCCCGTACGGGGCAAATCTGGCATGCATTGATCCATCGTCGTCATAAATGGTTACATAGGTATCGTCCGCGACGACGGTCTCATATGTTTCGTCGCCGTCCGTGTCGTACGCGTTGACGCGCGTGCCGCCGCGGCCCTGCGAGGTGTACGCGAAAAAGCCATTGCGCTTGGTCGCGCCGTCGGCGTTGAAAATGCGCGCGAACGCACCGTTCAGGTAGGTGGCCTTGTAAATTTGTTCGAGCGGTCGAAGCAGCACGAGCCCGTCCTGGGCATTCAGGGTGACACGCGAGACAATTGATCCGTCATTTGTGGTCGTGTCCTGGGTTCCGTGGATTTTTTCGTACTCGCCTTGAAGTCGAACGGTTTGCATTTCCGTCGTAGGATTGACAATGACCTTTCCTTTTTCGAATTCGCGCTCCCAAATGCTGGCAGAAGACGACGCATCGCCTTTTGGCTCGCCGAGAGTCACGGCAAATTCATCATACGTCCAAAGCTGCGCATGATTTTCCGTCCCATGGTCGAATGAAAAGTATCCGTCGCCGAGCAGGGTCGTGGTCAGACCAAGGCGCATTTTTTGATAGTCTGCCTGTGCGCCGGTGTTTTCCGTGTTGACATTTACGACGATGACCGGATCGTGCCCGAGTTTTGAAAACAATGACAAGTAATCGTTTGCGGAAGCGCTCCACGAAGAAACCGTATTTCCCGTAGACGGAAATGTTTCAAACATGCGTCCGTTTACATACGGCGTGAACGCGGTCGACGAGCTGCCATTCGTGATGATGACCGCGTTCGAACCAAGCTTCGACCGGGTCGCGGAGAACAGGTTGGCGTAGCCTTCTTTCCAGTCATCGCGATCCATGACCTCATCGTAAAAAATGCCGTCCCAATATCCTGAGGACATGATCTGCTCGTCGACGAACGTCGTGAGGTATTCGGTCCATCCCGAATTGAGGTCAAGGGCATTCGTATTTGGCCAGATGGACGTTTTGTTTCCGTTCGCGTCCCGCAACCACCAGCTGTCCTTGATCCCGCGCTTCATTTGCACATGGAGCGGATCGGACCAAAACGCGTTGTTCCACGAGACGGTCGGGACGTAGGCGAGAATTTGAATGTCTGGGTTGAGCGCGCGTATCGACGAAAAAAACGCGACGTTGTACGTCTGCGCTTCCGATGGGATAACAATAAGGTCAAATTCAGCAAGCGTGGCAATCGTCGCGGTATTTTCGAGTGAGGAACCAGAAAGCAGGTAGTAGTTCGCGGTACGCACAAAAGTCCCCGTTGCCGCTCTGGCGGGGAAAATACAAAGAGACAAGAAACAAAAGCATGTAAAAACAATGGCAAGTTTTTGTATCTTGTATCTTGGGATTTTCACACAGGGTTGTCCTCCAACGTTTTCGGATTCGGGGAGTATAGCTTGTTCTTGATCTTCCATTGGTTCACGTACTGGCCGATTCCTTGCCGGTCGCGCTTGTTGCGCACGGTTGTGGTATCCTGTGACCACTTGAGGAGTGATTCAAAGTTCAGTTTGTAGCGTCCTTGGACGACCACATAGGTTATTTGTCCGTCGGAAATGGCACGACGAATCGTGCGTTGCGACACCCCAAACATGCGGGCTGCCTCCGACACGGAAAGCCGAATGATTGAAACGAGAGCCATAAGTAGAAGTATTGTTTGTCCACACCAGAGTAGCCAATTTTTGAAGAAAAGTCAAGTTTTAACCTCGTGATATTGATTTTTTGGCCAATTTAAGCTACAATGACCTGCATTCGTAACAGTTTTGATTTTCTTTCTATTACCTTGTGCGAAGTGATCGAGAAAAATTCCTGATATTTCGTATTAGATCCTTCCAGGATCAGAATGCCTTTTCCGAGTTGTTCCTTGAGCATAAAAATGCGCTGTACGCATTTCTTGCCACGAGGCTCCCGTCAAAGGAAGACGCGGACGATATTCTGAACTTGGTGTTCTTGCGAGCGTGGAACTTTCTGCTTACTTCCCATGCAAACGAGAAGGACCATTTCTCCGGCCTTATCTTTCACATCGCGCGATACGCCCTGAAGGATTATTGGAAAGGCAAGCGGAACATGCTCTCGCTTACGGACATGCATGAATCCGGTCAGGATATCGCGGACGTCCATGCTTCCGGGAAATCGATTGAGGCCGGTACCGAGGCGAACCTGATCAAGGAAACGCTGAGCCGCCTCCCGGAAGAATACCAAGAAGTAATCGTCCTGCGTATCTTTGAACAGCTCGACTATCCGGAAATTGCCAAGCGTATGGAGAAGAACGTGAGTGCCATTCGCGTGACGCTTCACCGCGCATTAAAGGAGTTACGAAAATACTTGTGACGAATAAGCAAATCATCGCCATGCTGACGAAGCATAAGGACGCCCCCGAGTTCGGGGGCGGCATTGGCGTTGGGCATACGGAGGCCGCATGGAAGCGCCTTTCGAACGATCTGGGATTTGAAGCGAAGCTTGGACGGGCGACCTATCGGTTGCGCGACTATCTCGAATACTGGCAGTGGAAATTCTCACACGTGTGGATGCAGCCGGTTTCCGTGGCCATGACCGCGTTCGCCCTTATCTTCGGGGGATGGATCGCCTCGGTAAATGCCTCCTTCGATTCCGTGCCGGGCGATGTCCTGTATCCGGTGAAGATTGCGACCGAGCGCATGCAGGTGACGCTTGCGACCTCCGGCCAGCAACGCGCCAAACTTCACGCGGAATTTGCGGGACGTCGCATCGACGAACTCAATGCCATCACAAGCTCTGACCTGGAAGGAAAGGACGTCCGCGTCCGGGTTGCAATGGACGGGTTCCAGCAGGAGATCGCTTCGGTGAACAGCGAACTGGTTTCTTTCACCAGCTCTAATCCGAATGAAGCCGCGGCGCTCGCCATCATCGTTGATCAGAAAACCGATGCCTACGTAGTCGCCATCAGCCAGACCGTGCCCACCGTTTCGGAAGAAAGCAAGTCTACGGTCGCCGAGGCGCTTACGGCCGCGGAAGCGTCCAACGTTCAGGCAATCAACACCATCGTTCAAAGCCACGAGACAAACCAGCAACCGAAAACGGAAGAATCGCTCCAGAAGAACCTGCAAGAGAAATTAAAAAATCTGGAAACGCGAACGGCGCTTTCGCTCGGGCGTCTCCAGGTCATTGAAACGGTGCTGGTCAATCGAGGTTCGCTCACGACCGCATATGCGGGGCGCATCAAGGAAGCTCGCGATGCGGTTGCCATGCACGACGTCTCCATCCAAACCGCCATGAACACGTTTGCCGCAGGAGGGTATCGCACGGCCTTTGACCTCCTCTCGGAAGTCGAAGCGCAGATCGCAGCCTCCGAGACCATTATTACGGAGCTTGAAATCGACATCACGACCGGGCTTTAGTCTCCGGCCCGGCGTCCGAACATCGGGCGTCGCTCCGGGGTCTAAACCCCGCTAACCATGTTAAGGCGCGGACATGCCAAAAGGTCGAGGCCGCCAGGCCGCTTGTCTGCCTTAGAAACTAATAGGCTACACATTATTTTCCTTATGATCGATTCTCTTAAAATGGGGAAGCGTGCGATCACGGTGGCGGTAGCTGCTGCGACCATTCTTTGGTCCGTTGGCATCTCTTCCTTCGTGGCGCCGTTGACGGCTCGCGCGGCTTCGTCCGGCGACCTCATCAAGGGAACCACGCTCTCGACCGTGTATTACTACGGTTCGGACGGTTCCCGCTACGCGTTCCCGAACGAGAAGACCTACTTCAGCTGGTACTCGGACTTCTCGGACGTTGAAACCATCTCTGACTCCGCGCTTGCGGCCATTTCGCTCGCCGGAAACGTCGTGTACCGCCCGGGTACGCGCTGGGTGAAGATCCAGAGCGACCCGAAGACCTATGTCGTCACTCCGGAAGGACAGATCCGCTGGGTCGAGTCCGAGGATGTCGCCACGGATCTCGCGGGCAGCGACTGGAACACCATGATCGACGACGTTCCGGATACGTTCTTCGTCGACTACACGGTTGGCACCTCCCTGACCGACGCCGGTGACGCCTACAACGGCGCGCTCGTCGACATGGATGGCACCACCTATCTCGTTTGGGACGGTGAGATGCGCGAGGTTTCCTCGGCCGGCTTCTCGGCGAACCGCTTCCAGACGCGCAACGTGCTCGACGGCGCTGGCATGGATCTTTCCGGCCTCGACGCTGGCTCGAGCATCACGAGCTCCGTTTCGGCCTTGGTCGACACGGCCCAGCTCGGAGGAGTAGAAGTCACGGGCGGTCTCTCGATCTCCCTTGCTTCTGACACGCCGGCGTCATCGACGATCCCGGCAGGTGCTTCCTCGGTTGCGTTCGCCAAGTTGAAGCTGATGGCTTCGTCCGGCTCTGCCGACGTCAGCCAGATGGTCTTCCGCCTTGGCGGCATCGGTGGCGTTGACAACATTGACAGTGCCTACCTGTATGAGGGTTCTGTTCGCTTGACGGATGGCCGCTCGGTCAATTCCTCGACGCGCAACACGACCTTCTCCGGTCTTGATATTTCCTTGGCGTCTGGTGAAACCAGCTACGTCACGGTGAAGGCCGACATCTCCAGCACCCCGACGGGCGGCGACACCGCGAACTTCTCGCTCGTGGAGGCCGACTCCGTCACGTCTTCGGCCACGGTCTCCGGTTCGTTCCCGATCTCGGGCAACACCATGACCTTCTCCGAGACGGCCGCTGGTACGGTGACCATCGACAAGTCTGGATCCATTGCTGATCCGACCATCGGTGAGGAAGAGGCCGAAATCGCTGAGTTTACGATTACGGCTTCCGGCGAAGACGCGTGGCTCGAAATGATCACGGTCAACGTTGACAGTGCTGCCGATCACAGCGACTATATGCTGTTGAACGGTGGCGACGTGATTTCCACGGGCGTACAGGTCAACGACCTGGTTACCTTTGAGCTCACGGACACGCTCTTCATTGAGGAGGGCAACGACGAACGCTTTAACGTGACGGCCACCATTGGCGGCGAAGCCAATGACAATATCAAGGTCGCCATCGAAGAAAAGACGGACGTCGTGGCGGTTGGTGGCGACTATGGGTTTAACCTTAGCGTCGACATCGACGATGTCACCTCAGCCTCCTCCGCGTACGACGAAACGGGCTCGACCTGCGCCAGCTCGGCTGACGACTGTTCGTTCTCGACGATCCAGGGCGGCGAACTCACGTTCGCGTTCAACGGTCCGTCGGCGAGCGATATCCAGATCGACGGCAAGGACCAGGTGATGATGGAATTCACGCTGACCTCCGCGAACTGGACGGAAATCCAGGAAATGGCCGTCATCTTTGCCGATTCCGGCGAGGACGATGACGACGATGACGACACGGGTCTCAAGCAGACCGATGAGGACACGAACCTCTCCGATCTCGCGATCCGCAAGTCGACTGGTTCCATCTGGATGGGCCCGGAAGAGCTTTCCGGAGGGGACTCCGCGTCCGATGCCACCCAGACTATTACATTCACCGACGACCAGATCCTGCAGGCGGGCGAATCGCTCGATCTCATGATCACGGTTGACGTGGACTCTGGCGCGACTGCCGATCAGATCTACACGGCAGCCATCGACATGAGTGCCGTAGTGGCGGAAGACGCCAATGGCGACGACCTTGCGACGACGGACATCGTTCCGTCCTCGGATATCACGGGCAAGAACATGACGCTCGTTGATTCCTCCCTGACGTACTCGGCTTCCACGCCGCCGTCCGATGGCACCTACGTGAAGGGTTCCACCGGCGTGTCCGTGGCCGGCTTCAACTTTGACGCCGGAGACGCCGCCGATGTTACGCTTACGGACTTGACGGTCAACGTGACCGGTGACTCCGACGCCACTTACGGCGCGGAGAACGACATCGACGTGGGCGACCACGTGTCGTCCTGCTCGCTCTATGACAGTCAGTCGGGTTCTCTGGTCGATGGACCGGAATCCCCGTCCGACAATTCGGCCACTGCCGACCTTGAGTTCCAGAGCTTTGACTGGACTGTCGCGGCCGGCGAAACGGGCAAGCTGCTCGTGAAGTGTAACTTCTCGAACACGGCCCTCGACACCACGGACGCCGCGAGCGATACCTATGCCTTCAGCATCGCTGATGACACGGATATCACCGCGGAAGACGCGGATGGCGATGACGTGGACGCCACGCTGAACGGCACGGACGGCTCCGCCGACAACGTCGACGGTTCCGTCACGACCATCACGATTGCCGCCGAAGGTTCCCTTACGGCGACCGTCGACGGTTCCACGGCCAGTTCCACCATCATCCTTGGCGCTTCGACGGGCATTTCCGTTTCGAAGTTCAAGTTTGCCGCGACGGACGAGCCGTATGTGGTAACGAAGTTCGTGCTGGCCAACTGTGTGACGTCGGCGGTTGACGCCAACGGCACCTGTGGCGACGCGGGCGACGAAACCGACGGCACCGACGGCATTGCCGCGGCCGTCAAGATCAGCTACACCAATTCTGCTGGCGCGACCGAAACCAAGACGGGGTATCTCTCCGGTGGTGCCGTTACGTTCAGCAACCTCGACCTGTACGTTGCGACCACGACTACCAGCACGGTGACGGTGAGCGTAGACACGGCTTCCGTGTCTTCGACCGGTGCCGCCTCGGGTGCCCAGATCCAGCTCAACCTGGACGCGGAAACCTCGGGCGCTTCGGAATTCGAAGCGGTTGGCCAGTCGTCTGGCGAAACCTACACTGAGGCTGACATCGACACCTACGTTCTCGCGAACGACATGGTGATCCGCAAGACGAAGCCGACCATCTCCCTTGCCTCTGGTTCCCCGTCCGGTGCGGGTATCGCTGGCAACTCGGAGGTGTTCCGCTTCAACGTTGCCGCGGACTCCCGCGGGTACGTGACGCTCGACAAGGTTTCGTTCCAGGTGTCCACCTCGGACGCCGACAACGACTTCAACCTTTGCGACGACGCGGCTGGTGACACCAACCTCGAAGACGCGACGAAGTGGGAACTCTATGACCTCGATGACTCGTCGACCAAGCTCGACGACGCGGGCGACTGGACATTCCTTGACAGCGGCGTGAGCGATGCCTCGGAAGACTGTGACGCGGGTGCTGTCCTCGCGTGGGCAGTGCTCGACTTCACGGGTTCCGCGACGACCGGTTCCGAGGAAATCGGTGCCGGCGAAACCAAGACCTACGTGCTGAAGGTCGACACGACGGGCGCGTCCGCTTCGGACGACGACTCGATCCGCATCGACATTCCGGACGAGGCCACGGTTGACGCGAGCGACGCGTTCACTGGTTCCGACGCCGACGAAATGTCGATCCAGTGGGATGACGATGCCGAAGGCACCAACGCCGACGGTACGTACATCAAGAACCTTGCCGTCACTGGCGGTTCGATCCAGTACTAGTTTCCGCGCAAGCGAAACCAGTACGGACAATCTCTTCGCCAATCCCGAACGCCGCCGCGGCACATTCGGCTGACCCCTCGGGGAATGCCTTGGCCGCACTGGCACTACGGATCCTGAGGAGCCAAACCCGTCCCGCATTTGCGGGGCGGGTTTTGGTTTGCTATGATCGGTTTGCTATGAATCCAAAACGCATTAAAATTGCCGCCGCCGCCTTGATCGTTTTTGGTCTCGCGGGATATCTGCTTTGGATTTCCTTTTTGCCCGTTTCACCCCCTTCGCCTTCTGAATCTCCGCTGATAGCTTTTGTTGACCGTGGCATTAGCGAGGAACAATTGCAGACGTTTCACGATCGGATTGTCGAGTTTGAGATCACGGTGAAAGATAATGAAACCAACGGGGCGCGCGATATCAGCGCGATTCTCTCGCTCGGGAATCTTTATTATCAAATTGGCGACCTGGAAACCGCGGCCAAGTGGTACCGCGAGATCCTCCGGACGAACCCGAAGGACGGCGCGGCGCTTGAGAACCTTGCCCAGGCGCAAATAGAAATGGGCGATTGGGAAGGCGCGGACGCTTCGCTTCGGGCGGCCGTCAACGTTTCCGCGTACGAGCCGTCCTACATCAAGCTCGCGGATCTGATAGACGAGCATTTTCCCGAACGCCGCGATGAGATCCAAGTGATTCTTGAAACGGCAATCGCAAATCTCGGCCAAACTCCAGGCCTGCTTTCGCGGCTCGGACGCTGGTATGCCGACCAAGGGATGCTTGACGAGGCTATTTCGCACTATCAGGTCGCACACCAGATTGACCCGGACGACCAGGCGATTGAGAATACGCTCGACGAGCTGAGGAAGGCTCGCAGCGCAGCCAGCAAGGACGCGCGATAATAGTGGTATAATGACGGCATGTTTGGCGTGCCGTTATTTATTTTGTGCGACTAGGTATGCTTTGGAAAATTTGCCTCTTCACTCTGATTTTGGCGTCGTTCGCGCTTCCGGCGATTGCGCGGACGCCCAATGATACGGATTATTCGGAACAATGGTACCTGGAAAAGATTGGTGCGCCAGCGGCATGGGACGTGGCAACCGGGACGCACGACGTTGTCGTGGCCGTGCTGGATTCGGGCGTGGATCTCGATCATCCGGATTTAGTGGCGAATTTCTGGTCGAATCCTGGCGAGATCGCCGGTAACGGTGTGGATGACGATGGGAACGGCTACGTGGACGACAATCGCGGATGGGATTTCGTGGAAGAAGACAACACTCCGGAACCCACTCGCGGCGGAGCATACACCGATGATGGCGTGGCCCATGGCACGGTGATCGCCGGGCTGATCGGCGCGGTTGGAAACAATGGTCAGGGCATTTCTGGCGTGTCGTGGAGGGTGAGCATCATGTCTTTGCGGGTTCTTGACGACGTCGGATCCGGCGATTCCGCCGACGCGCGCCGTGCCATTGAATACGCAATTGAAAACGGCGCGAACGTCATTAACCTTTCATTTACCGGATATGAGGTGGACCAGGCATTTGAGCAGGCGGTTAACGAGGCGTACGTTGCGGGCATTCCCGTGATCGCGGCCGTTGGCAACGTGAATGGCGGCGGAATCAACGTTGATGAGACCCCAGTCTATCCGGCGTGCTTTGTGGGCGAAAGGGCGGATTGGGTCATTGGCGTTGCCGCGACGACCAAGGAGGATACGAAGACTGATTTTTCCAATTACGGTTCGACGTGTACCGAGCTTTCCGCACCGGGCGAGGATTTGTTCGGCACCATGTACCAAAATGACGATTGGGCAGATTTTCCAGATTATTATCATGGAGGCTGGTCAGGCACGTCTGTTGCCGCGCCGCTCGTGACCGGAGCCGTGGCGCTTTTGAAATCCGCATTTCCATCGCTCACCCCATCGCTTATGCGCACGGTGTTGCAGTTATCCGTGGATCCCTTGAAGGAATCTGGGACCGATGCGACCGGCAAGCTTGGGGCAGGGCGGTTGAATGTCGGTCGTGCCATGGAAATTGCCCCAGCGTTCGCAGGCATGGCAGCGGGCGGCGCCCTGCCAGGAAGCATGGGCATTTCTCCCATCACTGGCGAGCAGGAGGAAATCACGTCCATAACGCCGGGAGCCTTTATCCGATCGCCGGGATTTGACACCGTGTATTATGTGGATGGGGGCTATAATCGTCACCCTCTTTGGGACCAGCAAACGTTCTTTACGTGGAATGATTCTTGGGATGATGTCGTTTGGGTGACGGACGCCACGCTTCCGACATTACCGCTCGGCAATGTGCTTCCTCCCAAGCCGGGCGTCGTCCTCGTGAAGATTCAAAGCGATGCGCGCGCGTACGTCGTCGAGAACGGCGCAACGCTCTGGCGGCCGATCCTGCGCGAGCTCACGTCGGAGGACGTCGCCGTTGGCATGTTCGGCGCGAATTGGGGCGACTTCGTAATCGACGTCGAGCCGACGCTGTTTTCCCACTACCAGGCAGGCGACCCGATCGTGTCCGTGGAGCCGGCGGATTTGTCCGCGTTAAAAACTCGCCTATCGTTGTTATCGAATTGAACGGTGAAAATTGGATGAGCATATGGAAATGAAGGCAACAGAATTCAAAGAGGAGCGCAAATGGAAGCAAGTGGATGAATTCGGCCCCGAACATCTTGAGGCACAAGGTCAAAGAATGTTAGCTGCGACTGGGTACGCGGAGGGTTTCGTGCGAAAATTAGGCGCTCTCCAAAAGGAGGTGGAGCACCATCGGGTTTGCGTGGATACGATTCGAGAGCGTCTTGCGTCCGGTTCGGCTGATACGGCAACGGATGAATCGTTTCGGAGATTTCTTGTTGGCGAAGAACAGAGTTTGAGGGAATCTACTTCCAATTATGAGGAAACATTGAAGCAACTCAAACAGGAACTTTCCGGCATGCTTTGCGATTCCGAACAGGTTTCCGAGTCAAATAAGCTGCGTTCCAGATTGGAAACCATGTGGAAGAGCGACGATGCGTTTTGTGAATCCGTTCAGTCGCGGTATGCGTCCGTCGATGATTTCCTGACCGCGTTGAGGGAACAGACGGTGCCATTGGAAATCCTTGTCTCCTTTCTTGGAGCTGAATCTCGAAGATTCAACAAGGTAACAGAGCGAGCCAAGGAATCCTTCCTCGCGTGGAGACATCGGAGTTTATCGATGAGGTGTGGAGAATGGTTGACGCGGGAATGGAATGGCAGATCCTATATGAGGCGGCTGCTGAGGATCTGTTAAAGGAACCTGTGAATAGGAGCCGTATTCCGGCGTATGACAGGATGGTGCGTCGGATGAGGGAATTGGAGGGACCCGGAGCAATGCGGCGGCATGTGGAGTCGATTGAACGAAAAAACAAATATCGGATAAGGGCGGGCTGGTACGCCTCAAGACAAGGCCTCTTCCGTGATATACTGATGCCATATGCCAGAGCTTGTCTTTGAGAAGAAAAATATTCTTATTACCGGAGGGGCCGGGTTCATTGGGTCGCATTTGTGCGAGCGGCTGGTTCATGAGGGGAATCGCGTCATTTGCATTGACAATCTGTCCACCGGGACCGTGCGCAACATCGAGTCGCTTCTGCCGAATCCGAACTTTCAGTTTCTCCGCCTTGACGTGAATGATCCGATCGATCTTGACGGGCACGCGGAGCTTGCCGCGTTTAAGCTTCCGTTTCAGGGGATCCAGGAGATTTATCACCTTGCGTGCCCGACCTCCATTAAGCAGTTCGACCAGTTTAAAATTCAGACGCTTCTCTCCAATTCCGTCGGCAACTATCGCGTATTGGAGCTTGCCAGGAAGTATCGGGCGCGCATGCTGTTTGCTTCGAGCGGGGTTGTGTATGGCCCGCGTCGGATCGATGACCCGTACGTGGTAGAAGACCAGGAAGGAATCGTTCTAAACCATCTGTCCACGCGCGCCTGTTATGACGAAGGCAAGCGGTTTTCGGAGACCATGTTCGCGACCTATCGTCAGGTACATGGGCTTGAGGTAAAAATTGCGCGCGTGTTTCGCACGTACGGGCCGCGCATGCCGCTCAATGACGGCCAGCTGATCCCGGATTTTGCCCTTTCCGCAATCGATGGGCAGGATGTCGTCGTCTATGGGGGCGCTCCGTTTCATACGTCGCTTCTCTACGTCACCGACTGCGTCGACGGGCTCATTCGGCTCATGAAGGCCCCAACCGATCACTGGCTCGTGAACATCGGCTCCGACGTGGATCTTGACATCGCGCAGGTGGCGCAGATGGTACTTGACATCGTTGGCGCGAAGGCAGCCATCCGGCATGATGTGCCGATGGAGTTTCTCTCGGAACTCGCGTTGCCGCGCATCGGGCGCGCCAAGGAACTCGGATGGCTCCCGCTTGTACGCCTTGAGGACGGTTTGAAGCAGACCATTGACTATGTGAGGGCGAACAAGATACTGTTGACTACGCTTTGAACGTCTGAGATTGGCGATCTGCCGGCTTGCGGCTCTGTTTCTCGTGCGACGTACATTTTGAGTACGTCTTACTCCGGTACTCGCCGCGCACCGGTATCTCATCCAATTTCAGACGTTCAAATATATGAAAACGATCGCGCTTATCCCGGCCTATAACGAAGAATCGCGTATTGCCGCCTCCGTGCGCGATGCGCGTTCGTTCGTGGACGGCGTGGTGGTGGTCGACGATTGTTCCGTCGACCGGACGGGGGAAGTCGCACGCGCCGCCGGCGCTATCGTGCTTCGGCATGTGATCAACAGGGGGCAGGGGGCCGCGCTTCAGACCGCGACCGAGTATGCGCTTGACGCCCTGAACGCGGACGCGCTCGTGCATTTTGACGCGGACGGTCAAATGGTCGCGCGTGAGATTCCGATGATGCTCGAGCCGATTTTGTCGGGCGAGGCAGACGTGGTTCTTGGTTCCCGCTTTTTGGGCAGGGCCACGAATATGCCGTTCACGCGCCGGATGGCAAACCGACTCGCGCGTTTATTCACGCTTGCCATTTCCGGGATCGCGCTTACGGACACGCACAACGGCTTTCGTGCCCTCTCACGCAAGGCCGCGCGGGAGTTGACAGTCACGCTCGATCGCATGGCGCACGCGTCGCAGATCCTGGACCTGGTCAAGGTGAGGCGTCTGCGCTATGTGGAACGTCCGGTAACGATTACCTATTCGGAGGAAACGCTCGCGAAGAGCCCGTCATCCTTTCGGGCATTTGGGATCGTGAAGGACATTTTGAAGGATAAGTTTTTTACGCGCATATGACGTTTCAGGTTATTCTCGTGCTATTCGCGCTATTCGCGATTACGCGCACGTCCAGGCAATATCGCAAGCGTAAGGTGAGTCTTTATTGGTTTTTGTTGTGGACAGGACTTTGGGCGCTTGTGATCGGCATCGCGCTGTATCCGACGACCGCGGACGCGATCGCAAGATTTGTCGGCGTCGAGCGTGGCGCGGACCTCGCGTTGTATCTCGCAGTCGTCCTGCTCGCATACCTTGTGTTCCGCCTGTTCGTCCGTCAGGAAGAAACCGAGCGTTCTATTACGCAGGTTGTGCGCCAGATTGCTGTTCAGCACCCTTCGAAACCAGACGAAACCCACTAGTTGCATGGAACCCCGCGTCGCGATCATTTACCTTTCGTTTAACAGCCAGCCCTACTTGGAGCAGGTCTTTTTGTCATTGGAACGATTGAATTACCCGAAGGATCGCCTGGAGATCGTGGTCGTGGACAACGCATCGACCGACGGGTGCGTGGATGGCCTGAGGAAACGCGAAGGCATCACATTTTTCCCCATGTCGGAAAACCTTGGGTTCGCGGGTGGGAATAACGTCGGAATCGACCATGCGTTGCTCCATGGCGCGGATTATGTCTACCTGTTGAACAATGACGCCAAGCTACATCCGGATGCAATCCGGGAGGCCGTTGCCATGGCCGAGCGCGATCCGAGGATTGGATCGGTACAGTCGCTTATCCGGTTATGGCAGGACGAAGACGTTCTGAACGTCACCGGAGGCATGGTGCATTTTCTTGGGTTCGGATACGCGCGCGACAACGGACGTCGCGCTACGGCGGAAGATGTCGCCGCGCTCGACGGCAGCGAGATCGCCTATGCGAGCGGAGCCGCGGCACTTTTTCGCGCGTCGGCGTTGCGCGAGGCGGGAACGCTCGAGTCCTTTTATTTCATGTATCATGACGATCTTGAACTTGGGTGGCGCATCCGACTGGCTGGGTACCGCAACGTCCTCGCGGCGCGGTCGGTGGCGTACCATCATTATGAATTTCACCGTTCCGTCAAAAAGTTGTTCTGGATGGAACGCGCGCGGCTTCTGGTCTTTTTTTCTCACCTGAAGCCCGCCACCCTCCTGCTGTTGTCGCCGTTCCTCTTCGCGTTGGAGATCGCGTTGTTCGTATTCGCGGCAAGGGGCGGATGGCTGAAGGACAAGGTGCTCGTGTACGTGGACCTGCTTCAGCCGAAAACCTGGGCGCACGTGCGTGACAAGCGCCGCAGGTCAGCCTTGTTGCGCAAGGTTTCGGATAAGGAAATCGTCCGGTGGTGGACCGGAAAGATCGAGCATCAGGAAACGCAAGGCCGATTCGTGGAGTCGGTCGCGAATCCGTTGGCAGCGGCCGTCTGGTTTTTTCTCAAACGCCTCATCATATGGTAAAGGTCGCACAAGTGGTTTGTACGTACCCGCCGTATCGCGGCGGGATGGGGCGCGTGGCTCACGAGTACACGGAGCGGCTGCGGCAACGCGATTATGACGTGCACGTGTTCACGCCGCGTTATCAGCGCGTCACGGACGATCCAAAGTACGTGCACCGCATTCCGTCGCCGCTTCACGTTGGCAACGCCGGCGTGGTTCCGTCCCTTCTGCGCAGATTGTCCGGATTCGACATCGTGCATTTGCATTATCCGTTTTTCGGCGGCGCGGAACCGACGATCGTCGGGAAGGCGCTGCGTTCGAACCAGAAGCTTGTGATCACCTACCACCACGACCCCGTGGTACAGGGAATTCGCAACGCCATTTACGAGGCCCACCGGCGCCTGTTGTTCCCATGGCTGGTCAGTCGCGCGGATACGATTTTGGTTTCTTCGCGCGAGTACGCCGAGTCGTCCGACCTGCGCAACGTGGCGCGCGCGCTCGATCGCGTCGAGGTCATGCCGTTTGGCATTGATCTGGGGCGATTCCATCCTGGGAAGGAACCGGGGCTACGGGCGCGAATGGCATGGCGCGATGACGTCCCCGTGTTCTTGTTCGTTGGCGGGCTTGATCAGGCGCATCACTTCAAGGGGCTGCCCGTGATGCTCGAGGCGCTCGCCGGGCTCGGTCCGTATCCGTGGCGGTGCGTGGTGGTGGGGGATGGCGCATTGCGCGCCACGTTCGAGGCGAACGCCAAAGAAAGCGCGTTTGACGAGCGGATTGCCTTCGTTGGCAATGTATCCGATGAGGAACTTTCACGATATTACCGCATGGCTGACATCCATTGTTTCCCGTCGACGGAACGCGCGGAGGCATTTGGGATCGTGGCGCTTGAGGCGGCCGCGAGCGGCATTCCGTGCATCGCATCGGATTTGCCGGGTGTGCGCGGCGTGGTACTCAACGGGGAGACGGGATTGCTCGTTCCTCCGGGCGACCCGCAGGAGTTGCGCAAGGCGATGCTATTGCTTCTCGAACAGGTCGATTTGCGCATGCGCCTCGGCGAGGCGGCGCGTCGGCGAGCGGAAGCGGAGTTCGCCTGGGACCCGCTGATGAGCCGGTTGGAACATGTCTATCGATGCTTGTGAAAATAGGTATCATTTCAAATTTGTATCCTCCGGTCGCGCGCGGCGGAGCGGAGCAGATCGCGCACCGTGTGGCGCACGAATTGCATGTGCGCGGGCATGAGGTGTTTGTGATATCCACGCAAAAGGAGTGGTCGCTCATACCGCGCATCACCGAGTCGCACGTGGAGCGCATTTATCGTTTTCGGCCGTACAACGTATACCATCCGCTTAACGATTACCGACATTCTTTTCTTGTCCGCGGCGCCTGGCATCTCATTGACATGTACGGGAAGCATCCGGCGCGCGCGGTCGGCGCGGTCCTCGACCAGGAGCGACCGGACGTAGTCGTCACGCATAACCTGAAAGGGATCGGCATGCAGTCCGTCGCCGCGATTCGGGCGCGGAGGATCCGTCACGTGCACACGCTTCACGACGTGCAGCTCGCCATCCCGAGCGGCCTTCTGATTTACGGCGAGGAACAGCAACCCATGAACGCGTCGCGCATCCAGCAATGGTACGAGACGTCCATGAAGCGCCTGGTCGGGTCGCCGGACGTCGTGGTGTCCCCATCGAAGTTTCTCGCGGATTTTTACGCGGCGCGAGGATTTTTTCCACATAGTCGGACGGAGGTCATTCCAAATCCGGCACCAAGCATCCAGGCTCCCGTGCGGGGAACCAGGCGACCCGGGCCTCTTCGGCTGCTGTTCGCCGGCCAGTTGGAAACGCACAAGGGGATCAAGTTTCTCCTGGAATCCTTGAACGCGCTTCCCATGCCGTTCGAGCTGCATATCGCCGGAGAAGGAACCCTGACCACATACGTCGAGGAGTGGGCACGCCGCGACGCGCGCGTGATTTATCACGGATTTTGTTCGCTCGGCAATCTGGTCAGGTTATTTTCGATCTGCGATGCGGTCATCGTGCCGTCCCTCTGTTATGAGAATTCGCCAACGGTCATTTATGAGGCGTTTCAGGCGGGCGTGCCCGTGGTGGCGACGAATATCGGCGGAGTGGGGGAGCTCGTGCATGATCGGGTCAACGGGTACCTCTTTGCTCCAGGCGATCGAGCACAGCTCATTGACGCGTTTTATCGGCTTGAAAAGGACGTAGATGGATTCTGGCAACGCGCGGAAGAAATCCGCGCCTCTGTCGGCGGCCGCTCGCTTTCCGAATACGTCGCCAAGCTCGAAACCCTGATGCGGCCGTAAAATCAAAACGCCCGTCGTCTTACCGACAACGGGCGTTTGTGCTGTGTTACGGCTGCTTGTAGCCGGCGAATCCCTTGAGGATTTCGAGCGGAAGGGTAAAGACGATGGTGTTTGACTGATCGGAGGAGATGTCGTTGATGGAGTTGAGCGTGCGCAGGTGCAGCGCGCCGGTCGAGTTCGAGAGGATGCCCGCGGCCTTCGCGAGATTTTCCGCGGCCGCGACTTCCCCTTCCGAGTTGATGATGACCGCGCGGCGCTCGCGCTCAGCCTCGGCCTGCTTCGCGATGGTGCGGATCATGTCTGGCGGCAGATTGATGTCCTTCAGTTCCACGGCCGTCACTTCCACGCCCCAGTTGATCGTGGCCTCGTCGACGATCTTTTCGATCTTGTCCGAAATGACCATCCTTTGCGACAGCAGCTCATCGAGCGTTACCTCGCCGACGATGTTGCGCATGGTCGTTTGCGCGAGCTGAAGGACGGCATAGGAAAAGTTCTCGACCTCAAGAACCGCCTTTGAGGAATCGATGACCTTGTAATAGATGACCGCGTTAATTTTCGCGGAAATGTTGTCCTTCGTGATTGCGTCCTGCGCGGGAACGTCCACGGCCTTCAGGCGAAGGTCTACCTTTTTCATGGATTGAAATATCGGGATCACTAGGCGCCAGCCCGGATTGACCATATGGGTAAATCGGCCCATGGTGAACTTGACCCCGCGTTCGTACTGGTTAACCTGTCGGATGGAAATGATGACCAAAATGAACAATGGAAAGCCGAACGTGCCCGCGAGAGCAAAGAGGAAGCCGAAGATTTCCATACGGTGGATCATTGAGGATTTAGCTTTTCGTATCTAAACACATGCACGGCTCCGCCGTCGAGGGCCCACCAGGAGTCGGCAGTTTGTTTGGCGGTTTCGACGATGCGCGGGGCTTCCCACCAATAGTCGTTGACGACGTAGTAGAGCCTTGTGGCGGGCTGCTGGGTGCAGGTTGTGTCCGCGGCGCAGCGCGCGTTTACGAGGTCGATGGCGCCGAGCGCAATTTCACGCGACGGACGCCCGTTCATTCTTAAAAAGAGGTCGTAGAGGTCTCCGCCGGTCGGGATGGGGTAGAAGAATTGGTCACCGAAGTACCGGATGAACCCGAGTTCGCGGACCGCGGCCGCGGAAACGGTTTGGTTCGCGAGCGTCACGTAGGAGGCGCCGGAGGCATTCGACTCAATTTCATGCACGGCGTTGATATCCGTTTGGCTCACGTTATATCCGTGCCCGGTTTCATAGGCGTCGTCGCGCGGGTACGTGAGATACAGCGAGGCCGTTCCGAGCGCGGCGAGCAACACGACCGTTGCAACGCGAAGCGACGCGGGTCCCGGCCGTACCCGTCCGATCCAGGCGCCGAGCGCGAGGATCACGAAGGGCGATAGGAAATAGAGGGCAAGCGGCACGAGCCGAGCCGCGAAGTTTTGTCGTTCGTAATCGATGAGGAAGGAGAAGTCGACCGCGGTTGACAGCAGCGCCCAGTTAACGGCGAGCATGGCCGCCATGATCAGGGGGATCCGGAGCGCGCCAGAAATGTGTTTGCGGGAAACAAGCCAGCCGAAACAAGCGAAAAGAACGAAAAAGACAACGGCATTGAAACCGTAAAGATAGACGAAATCAAGGAGCGGATCGAAGCGGTTTGAGAAAAATAATGAGAGATTCGATAAAGCGTCCGCGTTCGACAGGTTTGACAGGTTCAGGCCGAGCGTTCCGGTCGACAGCAGGGAGTTCGCGACGAACGAAAGCGGGAGAATGACGCACCCAACGGCCGCGGCAGTCCAAAAGACCAAACGCGACAACAGACGTTTTTCTGAGCGTGACGGATCGCTCGCAAGCAGGATCACGAACAGGATTGCGGGAAGGCCGGCAATGGGGTGCACGGTAAGCGTCGCGAGCGCGGGAAGGGCGAGCGGCCAGACGCGCGGGCGCTCATCGCGAACGAGCGCGGGCACGGCCCCGAGAACAAGGAGCAGCGTCCAGAGATTCGCGAGTCCTTGCGGGGTCGTCAGGATGAACGCGGAAAGCGGGAGGAGAAATACGCCGGCAAGCGTCGCGGCCGCGACCGCACGGTCGCGCAGCAGGTGCGTGGCCGCGGCATACCAGGCGAGGGGAATCGACAGCGCGGCGAGAAGCGGAACGAGTATCGCGTTCACCGTCCCGACGGGCAGCGCGAATCCATGGTGCGCGAACAGAACAAGCACATATTGCCCGACGTAATAAAACGGCTTGGGCGTGATGGATCCAAAGGTGGCAATGTGTTCTTCGGTCGCCTGATGGATGAAGGGATCGAATCCGAATCCGAGCGGAAACACAATGATGGCCACGGCGAGTAAGGCGAATAAGGAGACGATGGAAAGGGGGATGGTGAGCGCGCGCTCCCGGCCGCGGAACAAAAGGGCGGTTAATACGAGCGTCGATAGCCCGAATGCGAAGAACGCGGCGGACGGAACGGATTCCCAAACCGTACGCGCCGCGTTCGTCGTGGCGGCACGCGCAAGTATCCACATGACGCAAGACAGACTTGCGACAACCGCGGTTCCTGAGATCCAGACGCGTGCCGGGATGGCGTGTCGCGTCTCAAGGAGAAGGTCATGCGAGCGAGTTTGTCGTTCAGACGCCGCGCGCGTCAAGAGCCACCAGGCGATCGGTCCTGTTGCTCCCATAAGAACGAGCGCGACCGGTTGCGTGAACGCGAAGGCATAGTACGCGGCCGTTCCTGCCAGCATGATTCCTGAAAGCAGGAACCATGCGCCTACCCAGATTCGGATGACCCCCCGTTCGGATGGCGCGGCCCATCGTCCGATCCAGGATCCGAATGTGCCGACAAACGCGGCGAGAAGAACGACACCGATGATCGGCTGTTGCCACGCGAAAGCGTTCGAAAACGCCAATGCTAGAAACCCGGCGACAAAAATGCTAAGATAGAAGCGTGCAAAATAGCCGAACATAGCGAGAATATCGTAGCACGTATGTCATTTGAACGCGATCCTCATAAGCCATTCCCCCACGATCGTCTTTTGGGAGCGTTGGTGATTCGGTTTATTCCCTCGTTCGTCACCCCGAACGTCATTACCTGGTTTCGGTTTATCCTGACCCCGTTCGTCCTGTATCTCCTTTACATCGAAGATTACGGCGCGGCCGTGCCGTTGTTCGTTCTGACCGCCTTTACGGACGCGCTTGACGGCTCGATGGCACGGCTTCGGAATCAGGTGACCGAGTGGGGAATGCTGTACGATCCCATCGCGGACAAGTTTCTGATCGGTTCGGTGATCCTTCTCGTCGTGATCGAGCACATCAATCCTTTGTTCGGATTGACGATCATTGCGCTTGAGGTGGCGATTGTGTTTGGCGGCATGATCCGTAAACGCATGGGCCTTCCGGTGATGGCAAACGTGGTCGGAAAAATTAAAATGTTTCTGCAGTTTCTTGGCGTAACCTTTTTGTTGTTGGCCGTGTGGTCGGGGATTTCTTTGTTTATCCCGTTTTCCATTGCGACGCTTTGCCTCGCGATCGCATTCGCGGTCGCGAGCCTGCTTACGTACGGACTGTGAAGCAACATGAAACGAAACGCGATCTTCTTATCCTTGCCGGATTCGTTCTCCTGGCGTTTTTCGGATGTCTCGTTTTTTTGCGCGTCGGCGGCATCTACGTGTCTCCTGATGAGACCGCCAACGCATTTTTTGCGCGTCAGTTTGCCGATACGGGGTCGTTGTCGACGTTTGATTCGCTGAACGTGGACCTAAAGGACGCGCTGCATCCGCGCAGCGTCATTTCCGTGATGGGGCGATTACTTCCTGGAAGTTTCATCGGGCTTCCCGTGCTGTACGGATTCTTTATGACCGCGACAGGGGATTGGATCCTCCCATTTTTGACCCCGCTTATTGCCGCCGTGGCCGTGTTTGCCTGGTATGGCATTATTCGGCGCATCTTTAGCCGTGAGATCGGCTTGTTGTCGGCAATTTTTTTCGCGGTCCATCCCGCATGGTGGTATTACTCGGCCCGTTCGCTCATGCACAACGTGCTGTTCCTGTCATTGCTCCTGTTCGGCGCATATTTTCTCGTCGCGCGTCCGTCGCGCGGCCGGCGGTTCGCAGATGCGGACTTTGCGCTGACGGGGCTGTGCATCGGTCTCGCGCTGTTCGTACGCACGTCGGAGGCACTGTGGATCGCGCTCGCCGTCCTCGCGGCCGCGGTCGTGTACGCGCGCGCGAGGATTCCGTGGCGAAAGGTCGCGGTCGTTTTTGCGGCGTTTGTCGTCGCGTTGGTTCCGCTCGCGGTCGTCAATCAGGCGACGTACGGCCGGCCGTTCGCGACCGGATACACGGTCGAGACGTCCGTTGGAGGATTGGACGCCGATGAGACTGGCACGGAGCATGAGTTGGAGACCGCGGCCTCTGGTCCCTCCGTACTCCTCTCCTTATTTTTCCCGTTCGGCTTCTCATACAGGGACCTGGCAAAAAACGTCTTCTTTTATGGTTTCGAACTGTTCTGGTGGATGAGTCTCCTCGTGTTGATTGGAGTCCCGCTGGCATTTCCGAACAGGTCGCTTGCCAAGGAACTCCGACGGCCTCGTCGCGCATATCTTGCGTTCACGCTGGCCGCGTGTGCATACCTTGCCTTGATGTACGGATCCTGGACATTTTTTGACAATCCGGATCCGACGCAGGTGACGATCGGAAACAGCCACGTTCGATATTGGCTGCCGGTGTACGCGTTGCTCACGCCGTTCGCGGCCTTTGCGGTTCGATGGCTGTCGCGCAGAACGTTTACGGAGACGGCGAGGCGTTTTGCGGTCGTGGCGATCATGATCGCGTGCGTCGGCCTGTCCATTCGCACCTCCTTCTTTTCTCCGCAGGACGGGCTGGCATACGCCGCCGAAACCCTGGAGACGTCGCGCGCCATCCGGTCGCGCGTGCTCCGTCTCACGGAGTCCAATGCCGTGATCGTCGTTGACCGCGGTGACAAGCTTTTCTTTCCCGATAGACGGGTGCGGTATCCGCTCCGTGACGAGGCGACATACGCGCTTATGCCGCGGATCATTTTGCGCGCGCCATTGTATTATTACGGAATAACGTTGCCGCAGATCGACGTTGATTATTTAAACGACGTGAAGCTTGCCGGGCTTGGTCTTCAAATTGAGCCGATCGAGACGTTTTACATCGAGACGCTGTATCGAATCACTCGGAGGGAAAATTAAAAGAGACAAGATAGAAATGTTTATTCGTTTTGCACAATTACTCATTGTCGTGGTGCCGATCGCGGCATTCGCCTGGTTGCTTAACCAAGAGCTCGTCCCGTCGGGTTCCTTTGTTGTGCGTTATGCGGTGGGGGAGTCTTCGCCGTTTATCGATCGCCTGCTTCCGGACGCGCGCGTGAACGCGGATGGCGTCGTCACCGACGACCCAATCTTTTTCTTCGCGCACCCGCATCGTCATTTCGACCGGGTGGACGCCGAGGTCTGGTTTCAAAACGATTCCGTGCCCATCCTTGAGCTTGGGGCGCTTGGCAACGTGGAAACGCAGGCGTACGCCTTGCGTCCGCTCCAGAATCTCATTGTGGACAATCTGGGC
>Ga0156644_131_pt3 | contig 26579 bp, 32 predicted proteins | sample RifOxyC3_FD_110718 | JGI IMG/M metagenome (GOLD analysis project Ga0156644, IMG submission 110718) | Candidatus Uhrbacteria bacterium RIFOXYC12_FULL_57_11 | reverse complement strand
GACCATCGCGATTGACGACGGTCCAATCCCGCAAATCCGCACCGTCACGCGCTCCTGGTGGCGCGACGTGCGGCACGTGGTCATGGCACGCGACGAAGGGACCGTCATTCGTTTGCGCGGCATCCCGCGCGGGGAACCGTTCGCGAAATGTGGCAACGATCGCATCCTCGCAAGGTTCGCGACGCGTCTCGCCCACGAGCTTCGCGTCCCCGTAGAACGGATCGTAATCCAGGACTACCTGCAAGTCGCCTGACCCGTAGATTCTCGTCCGGGTCTTTTTTCTTTTCAAGCCATGAGTATCACTGGAATTCCCGAGAGATTCGGTCCTTTACCAAAAAATAGGTGACTGATACCATTCGAATGAACCAAACGAACCATATGTCTGAACAGAATCCTTCACCACGCCCGCCGGAAGGGTTGGACGGATCAACAGAAGACGTTTTGAAAGCCGTAAGGTATCTTGAGGATGCAGCCGAGGAAGCCGAACAAACAGTCCTCGAACACCTGAAGCGCGATGCGGCGGAAAAGCTCGCAAAACGCAACGAGCCGGGCGAGGCCTGAATCAAAATCTCCCCATGCCGGGGAGATTTTGATTTGCGTGGGTTGCAGGAACGCTGACTCGCCCGCAAGTTTTCTGTGCAGCGTGGATGCCCTCAGGGTCAGAAGGTCCGCACCCGACGACTTGATCTCATCGAGCCGTTCGCGCAGTCGGCGCTGGATGCCGACGAGCTGTTGCAACCGATGCGCCTGTTCCTGATCTCGAAATCCGGAATACATGTCTTCCCTGCTGAGCCCGTCCATGAGCTCGACCACGGACGAAGCGTCACGCGCGAACTTTGGATTTTCCCGCATGCGTTCCTTATAACGTTCGACGCTGGCCCGTAAGTTCTCGGACACGCGGGCTTCCCTCCCGATGACGTTGCCAACCAGCTGTGCGGAAAGCGAACGAACCTGCAGCTCGACCTGCCGAATGGCCTGTCGCAGGAGCAGGGAGCGAATGGGATGTTCGCGCATCTTTTCCGGGTCCCCCCCGGTTTCCTTGATGACGTTCCGAAGCGTTTCCCGATCGATCCCAAGAATGACCATTGGCTGGCCGCGCAACGATGTCTCATAAGGATTCTTCGTTGCGCGTGACGGGGAACGAAAGTATTTTACGTCGACCCCGCGTTCCACCTTTGATAACTTTTTCTCTAACAGAGAGTCGTTTTCCGAAACCGTAAAATCAATCGCCAAACGGAACGCATTTCGCGGGTCGTCAGACGGCCACTCGAACACGCCGTCGACGCCGTTCAAATAATCGTCATATTTCGTTGACCGGACGAATGCCGCCCCAAACCAATCCTGGCGGCCGAGCTCGACCTCCATGACATTTTCTAAAAAACCGCCGTAATCAACGCCGTTCTCGACGGGAGCCGGAGCGAATCTGCTCGCGACCGATCTTTGGTACGCGTAGTCCTTCTCTCGTCGGTTATCCGAAACGTGTCGAAATGAGCGGATGTCCACTGGCGCTTCGGCGTACTCGGCAAGCCGCTCGTATTTTTTTGCCACCACACGGATGTCTCTCGACGCTTCCAACGGGACGCGTTTCCGATCGCGTTGCACCAACGCTTCCGCGCGCGCAACCGTTTCTCTTCTGGGGTTCTTCGCGAGCGCTTCGATGTGCTGACGATATGTGTTCGCCTTGTCTCGTTCTCTTACTGTCGTTTCACTTAGCAAATCAGTCACGCGAGAAGCCAAATAATCTATGGCGCGAAACCAATCGTTTCCAGGTTTTGTTTTCTTTCCAAGGACGCGCGCCCGCGCGATGCGCTCTCGAAACTGCAAGAGCATGGCAATACGGGCCACGCGGAACCGCGGATCCTCAGGAGACAGCGCACGGAATGCCTCGGGCAACGCCTTGCTGCGCGGCGGAAGAATCTCAATATCAATATTCTCTCCTGTCGCCCCATGCCCCCAACGAACACGGTTGGCAAGCACCTCGACGTTCTTCGAACCCGCCTTGGTCAGCGCGGACGCGAGATCCGACTCGATCGTCGGGCGTTCGATGGTCCGTTCAATTTCCGCGAGAAATCGAGGTGCCTCCATTTCCATATGCGATGTTGATAGATCGCTCACCGGGCGAAATCGCGCTCAGCGAAACCACGTGCGATGGATTCCATTGTACACCATCGACCGCGCGTGGCCATTCAATAAGCGTGACCGTGTCGGGCGCGCCGAGATATTCCTCCAACCCGAGCGCGGCAATTTCGCGCGCGGACTTCAACCGGTACAGGTCGAGATGCACGACGCGAAACTTTCCGTGGTACACGTTCATGATCGCGAACGTCGGGCTTGTCACGGGGCCGGTGACGCCAAGCGCCTCGCACAGTCCTTGCGCGAACGTCGTTTTTCCCGCGCCAAGTTCGCCATCGAGCGCAACGACTTCGCCCCCGCGCAGCGTGGCGACAAATTCCGCCGCAATCTGTTTCGTTTGTTCCGGAGAGGAGGAAATCATACGAATCTCATGTTCGGATCCGCCTCAAGGTCAAGCGGATCCGAAAAATCCTTGCGCCGTGCGCGATAATAACCCGCGGCCGCGATCATGGCCGCATTGTCGCCCGTGAATGCGAGCTCCGGAACGAAAAACTCAGGCTGTGGATCGCGTGTCGCGAGTTGTCCCGCAAGCGTTTCACGAAGCGAATAATTCGCGGCGACGCCGCCCGCGAGAATCACGGACTTCGGCTGGTACGCATCAACCGCACGCAAAGTTTTCGCGACGAGCGTATCAATAGCCGCGGCTTGAAATGATGCGCACACGTCCTCGACGAGGTCACCGGGATGCGCGGCACGACGAACGGCTACCGCAGTCTTCAGGCCAGAAAATGAAAAATCAAAATCTCCGCTCTCAAGCATCGGGCGCGGAAAATCGACTGCGGACAAATTCCCCTGTTGCGCCATCTTCGAGACCGCCGGGCCGCCCGGATATCCGAGCCCGAGCAATTTTGCCACCTTGTCGAACGCCTCGCCCGCCGCGTCATCGCGCGTGCCCCCAATGCGCGCATACTCCCCATGGCCACGCATGAAGACAAGTTCGGTATGTCCCCCGGAAACAAGCAGCGCGAGCGCTGGGAATATCAAGGGACGGAAGGACGAATATAGGTGTCCCTCAAGATGGTTCACGGCCACGAGCGGCTTTTGCCAGGCCCACGCGAGCGTCTTCGCAAGCTCCACGCCAATCCTGAGCGCGGGCACGAGCCCAGGCCCCGCGGTCACGGCGACCACGTCCACGCCCGAGCCGTCATGTGCGACTCCCAACTCGAGAAGCAGTGGGAGGATTACGTCCACATGCTCGCGCGCGGCCACCTCCGGCACCACGCCGCCGTACTTGGCATGCAGCGCGGCCTGCGACGCCACCAGATTCTTCTCAATCAAAACGCGGTCGCCCTCGCCACGCACGAGAGCTACCGCGGTTTCGTCGCAACTCGATTCGATGCCAAGGATACGCATATCGCGTATACCCTACCGGATCTGTTCCTACCAATCAACCTTTTTCCGGCAGGCCTTCTTTCTCGCCTCGCGAAAATCCGAGTCCGCATTTTTTTTCTTGATACCTTTTGGAACATGCGTCTCCACGCGCTCCTCCGGCACCTGAATCGCCTCGTGCGCCTTTTGATGCAGCCGTTCGATGCAAGCGGCCTTGTTTTGCGACTGTGACCGCTCCTCGTCGCATTGCAAAATAATTTCGTCGTCCTTCGATACCTTAAGTTTTTCGCGAATCAGGGCCTTTTCCTCCGCGGAAAAGGATCCGGAACGGCCAACGTGCCAGTGCAGTTCGGCCTTTGAGCTTGTTTTGTTAACCTTCTGTCCGCCTGAACCGCCAGAACGAACGAAGGTAAGGGTCACCTCGTGTTCAGGAATGACACGACGGCCTTTTTTATCCAAAGTAAACTCTACGGATTGCTCGCGCGCGTTGACCGTACCCTTTTTTTCTTTCGTGGGATCAAACCCACCTCGAAACTCGGAAAAAGCCATATGATGATTGACAATTCGATGCATACATGATAACACAACGCCGGAGGTTCTCAATGGCAAACGTTCCCGAAGCCCAGCCGGAAATCCTTTCGGCCGACATCGTCGTCCTCTACAAAAGGAACGACAACACCTACGACATCCTGCTCATCCGTCGCGGTGGCGAGACCGAACGCGGCAAGCTGGCCCTGCCCGGTGGCAAGAAGAACGCCAAAGACGGCACCATCGCCGTGACCGCGCAGCGTGAGCTCTATGAGGAGGTGGGCATCCACGCCGAACTCGATGAGCTGAGCGTCTACGGCGTCCTCGACGGCCCGGGACGCGATCCGCGCGGCGACAATCGGACGTCGATCGTGCACATCCTCGACGCGTCCCCCGCCCAGGTGCGGGACGCAAGGGCCGGCGACGACGCGAGCGAGCTGGTCCGCATGCCGCTCGCGAATGTCCAGCCCAACCTGATGGCGTTCGATCATGCCAAGGTCATCGAGCGACTCCAGAGCGACTACGCCTGATCCCACCCGGGATCTTTTTTCATTCCTTTGCCGTTTCCATGGTTCGGCTAACGCTCCAGAGAAGCGTGAATAATTGTTCGTACGTTTCGCGGAGCATTTTGCTTTCTACGGTCCAGGCGAGCCCTTCCGCCTTGGTTGTGAAAAAGGCAACTGTGTTATCCCAAAACATAATAGAACAGCGAAACGTAAGCTCGCGCGGCAAAAATTTGGCCTCGCGTAGCTCGCGCACGTGCATTGCCTTCGAGTACTTTTTTATCTCGTGCGCCTCGACGCGCAGGCTGTTCAACCGCACGCCTTCATTTACGCGCCTGCGCGTAAAGTGAAACTTTTCCCCAAGCACGTCCTGTAGGTCCTCCGCGGAAACGATCTCGTGCACGAGCTTGTCCTTCGCGCCAAGCGCCGCGTGAAAGATGTCTGCCGCGCGTTCGCGCTCATACACGCGAATCTTCGGCGTCGTCACCGGCTCAGTCTTCATTTTTTGCAGCATCGGCACAATCACAGCCACTTCCTCCGACTGCCGCTCAAGGATACGGCGAAGCACGACCGGGTCGTCGGCCTCGAACGCGCTGCGTGACTTCCGCTTGGTCGCACTCACGATGCCAATATTCACCAAGCGCCTTACGACCGACTGGACCGTGGTAACGGGCAGGCCGGTTTGACGCGCAATCGGCGAAAGCGTGGTCGATCCCATCGACAGCATGGCCAGGTACACGCGCCGGTCCGTTTCCCGAAGACCGAAGCGTTCTAACACTTCTTGAATTTCCTTTTTCATAACTACGATTTATTTCGTAGTTATTACATTAGATTATTTTGCTTAGACAAGCAAGTTTCTATTCAGAAATTGATTTGCTTACGAATTTTTGTATCAAATATTTTGTGCGGACCGTATGCTGGCATTGTCAGCGTGGCGCTGGCGCGTTCCTTCCAACGGAGATCCCCATGCGACTTCTTGAAAAGGGTCCGGACCCCAAAGGATGCCGTGAACTTCGCTGCAAGGGCAACGGCGTCGGAAACACGGCCGGATGTGGCGCGCTGCTGCTCGTGTCACCACGCGACGTGAAGAGCTTCGTTTCCCACGATTACGGCGGCGGCTCGGACACGAACTATTACTTCGTGTGCCCGGTGTGTCACGCCGAGACGTACGTCTCGTACTCCACATTCTCTTCCTGTCGCTAGGAGCTTTCATGAAGGTCATCAAGGACGGCCGATGGAATGAGCCGTGGTCCATCGAGATCATCTGCATGAACACGGCCTGCGGGGCAACGCTCGAGGTGGATGAACACGATGTCGTCGCCACCAACCAGCAGGGTTCCCGATACGAATGCCGCTGCTGCGTGTGCGGCCGATCGACGCAAATTCCAGCCGACCGAATTCATCTGCGCGTTCGCGGCGTTTCCGACCAGCGTCGGCAATGGTGACACAAATGAAAAACGCGACCCGAATCGAGCCGCGCCTTCTCTCGCCCGTTGACCGCAACGGGCTTTTTCTTATGCCGCCTTGTTGTTTTCCAAAATGCCGGCCTTGTAAAGTTCCACCACCACGAGAAACGCGGCAAGAATCGTCGGACCGAGAATGAATCCGATGGGACCGAATGCCTCGAGCCCGCCAAGCATGGACACGAGAATGAGCAGCCCGTGCATGCGCGTGCGGCCGCCGACCACGTACGGTTTCAACATGTTGTCAACGGTCGCGACCAGCGCGAGCGACCAAATGAGCAGCCCGACCGCGGAGGCAGATTCTCCGACCACGAAAAGATATGCCACGCACGGCAGCATCACGATGCCCGTGCCGAGCATCGGCACCTGCGCGGCAATTACCACGAGCGCGGCCCACAGGAATGCGCCAGGCACGCCGAAGATGGTCAGCCCGATGCCAGCGAGAATTCCCTGCACCACGGCAATGATAAGCGACCCGAAAATCACCCCGCGTACGGTTCCCACCATGCGCACCGCGATCTCGTGATCCACACTGTCGCGCAACGGGGAAAGCGCCAACATCTCCTTGCTAATGCGCTCGCGATCAAGCAGGAAATAATAGAGCGATACGAAAAAGATAAAGGCATTCAGGATGAAAACCGTGGTGCCCTGTAAGAACGTGCCAAGGTTCGACGTCGCCCACTGCGCCACGCTGCGAAGTAACCCCACCACGTCGAGTGAGAGAATGCCGTGCCGGATGAACTCCGGAAGCAGCAGGAATCCGGCCTGTTCCTCCAGTCGGAAGCTCGCGACCCAATCCGGATTTGCGACCGTGGACGCCACAATGTCGAACGCCTGGTCGAGCATCACGGCGAGGAGCGCCGCGAGCGGACCAACCACGAGAAAAAACATAAACGCGACCATGATCACCGCCGACACGTGCGGATGTCGCACCAGGCGCCTTACCCGCTTTTCAAGCGGGGCAAGAACCACGGCCGCGATGGCAGCGGTCACAAGCGTGATGGCATACGGGGCGATCACCTTCCAAAACAGCGCCGCGACCGCGGTCGCGAGCAAAAGAAAAAACCACCGGGCTATGTGAGTGTGCGATTCGGAAATACGTGACATATGCGCTCAGTTTACCACAGGCAATCCGCGCAACAAAAAGCCCGTCACGTCAGGACGGGGCGTGGCCGTGCTTGGTGACGGCCTCGGCAAAGATCTCGGCCGCGCGTCCGGTGAGTGCGACCGAGCGGGTCTCGGCGCCCTCGGGCCAGGGCGTGACGAGCAAGATCTGGCGAAACTCCTCCGTGGCCTCGGGCGGCGCACTTATCGCGAACTCGGACAACTCCCTGCAGACTCGACCGCGCAGGTCGAGACTGTACGACGCCTCAATCGCAATGACGAACGCTCCCACCATCCGGCTGAGCCAGTGCTTCCGGATGAGAAAGGCCTGCGCCGCCTCGTACGGAAACGCGCCAGGGTCTTCCTCCATGAGGATGCAGCACGCTGGCTGCAGCCACATGCCAACGCGTAGGGCGCCAGGCTCGAACGGCCCGTTGATGGTGCCGTCGGGCCGCACCTCGAGAAAGAACATCCGGTCATCCGATTCGATCACCATGGCGCGTCCCGCGGCGATATTCACCCACGCAACGCGTTTGCTTTCTGCCATCTTTCCCTCCTGGGCAGGGACGAACCATACGCCAGATCACCGAATCCGTCAACGCCTTGACGACCCATCGAAAATTTTCTATCATGCCGCCACAAACATGGCCCCATCGTCTAATGGTTAGGACACGAGCTTTTCAAGCTTGTAACCCGGGTTCGACTCCCGGTGGGGTCACCATCGCCGAATCGGCGTCCAAACACAACTCCCTGAAAGGGGAGTTTTGTGTTATCTTAGTCACTTTTTTATCCTTCACGTAAAAGTTCGAATAGATTTTTCTGATGGTGCGGTCGAGTTTGGCCGCAGAGCTTCGTCCGCTTCACGGACGGTCGCCTTCTCTTTTTTCACGTCTTCTTTGTAGAGCGAGGCGAGTGACGAGTCGTCGAGCTCCTCGATGCGCTTTTTGATTTCTTGCAAGCGCTTCTGCGCGTGATCTTTTTTCTGTTCCAAGCTCCGCAGGGTGTTGGCAGTTTCCCGCCTCCGACTTTCACCGATGCGGTGCATCTCCTCGACGTAATGGTTGTGCGCGACATCAAGCCGGAGCGGATGCTCCCGCAGCCATGCGCGCGCCGCCTCGATGACGATCTTCGCTCGTATATGCTGACGCTTACCTCCACGCATAGCGGGACAGCTCGGGGTGTTGCATCGGTAGTAAAGATACCGGACGCCCATCGCCTGCTTGTTCGCGATGCTCAAGACCATTGGCGCTTCACACCACTCACAGATCACCATCCCGCGTAGGCGGTTTCTTGCGGCAGGGAGGAAATAAACGCCGTGTCGACGACAACGGACAGACGTTCGTGTCCCGTTTTTCGTGGGTACTCTTCGGCCTTGAGCCACGCGGCGATCTCCTTGAGTCCCATACCCTGAAAGCGACGATCGAAGACACCACGGATGAGCTGCCAGTTCTCACTATCCGGCCTCATGCAGCCCATGTTGTCGTTGTAGTAGCCGTGCTTGGGCTTGCCAAGGTTCACACCCTCACGGGTTCGCTTATCGGTGGCATCTTTTACCCGACCGGCGTGACCTTCGACCCATTGTTTGGCCATAACGAAAGAAATCCCGAGGAGCATCTTTCCCTCGGCTGTGTTCATAAACGTCATGGAGTGGAAACGCAGGTCTTTGATGATGCCTTGATCCAGTAGGTCGATGATCTCGCCACCTTCGCGCATGTTGCGAGCAAGACGATCCGGTGCTCGCGAAATGATGCCGTCATAGCGACCGCGCATGAGTCCGTCCATCATCTCACGAAACTTCGGGCGGATACCCGGTTCTTTTGCGGACACCGATTCAGTAAATACTTTAGCGATCTTGAGGTTATACTGTTCGGCAATCGCCATGCAGTCCTTGAGCTGGTCATCCAAAGTCTGACGCTGCTTTTTGTCATCATCCGTGCTCTTGCGTCTATAGATGACGTAGAGGTAGTCCTCGGGCGGCTTTGTCTTCTGTGCCTTTTGTTCCTCAAAAGACCTCACGATGGCCTCAAACAGCCGTGAGGGTTCTCCCGACGCACATGTGTGGCCTCCACATGCCGTATGGGCACCCGTGAGGCTTTGCGTTTGATTCGTTCCTTTGGCATAGGCGACTTCTCCCAGTCCGGGAGTGATTTTCCTCAACATTTTAGCATGTTTGGAGCCAAAACACTGGACAAAGCTGTATTTTTGTGCTATTTTATGATGTCGTTTCTTGTAGGATCGACTCCCTACGGCAGGGTCAGCCGCGCTCATTCCCGGAGCAAACCGTGGAGTTCATCGAGAAGCTCGTGCAGCTCTGCGTGATGATCGCTGGCTTCCTGAACGCCGGAGCGATCGGACTGCAAGCTCGCACGCTCACCCAGACGAAGGACTCGAAGGGGCACACCCTGACAATGTACTTCGTCTTCCTCTTCATCCAGCTCTCGCTGGTGGCCAACGCCGTGATCCACAAGGACGCATGGCAGGCCTCCGGCATGGTGGCCTCGATGGGCACCACCTGCTAGATGATCGCCCTCATCCTCAAGTATCGGAGGCGTACATGAACCGTCGTCAGCGCAAGATGGGGTCGATCTTCTTCGGCCTCGTCTACCTCATGGCCGGTCTGACCTTCATGTTCTACCCGGTCGACATCTGGGGGAACAAAAGCACCATGTGGTGGCTTATCACTACGTTCAGCGTCGGTGACCCCATCATGAACGTGCTTTGGATCCTCGTGGGTAGCGTAGGATTCCTCCTGACTGGAGGTCTGCTCCTCGTCGTCCCGTTCCTCAACACCAAGTCCTGAAAAGGAGGTCACCGTGATCCGTTCCTTCGCCAACCTACTCATCTCGCTCAACCCCACCAGCGGCCAGCGCTCGTGGTGGATCGTCTGGGGTGCCGGCATGATCGTCCTGATCGCCTGGCTCGCCACCGCCCTCCCCTTCATAGACCTCTTCACCGGCAGCATGGTCGGGATCGGCAAGTATGGGGGGAAGTGGCGGACCACCACAATGTTCGCCTACGGCGTCGAAATGTCGGCTCGTACGGCTGACTACTACTTCCTCGTCGTCCTGCTTGGAATCGCTGCCGTCAAGATCGGCTGGATCCTGATCAATGTCGGCGGCAGCTTCGCGAGGGGGTACAAGTACAACTACGTGCCCGCCATGGGCATCCTCGGCGGTCACTGGCACCGCTGAACAGCTCGCGCACCCGCGCGGCGGAGGACAGCTCACCCACGTGAGCCCCGCCGATCTCGTGGGTGCGCTGTTTCTTTTGTGAAATGTTGAGCAAAGTTGAGCAATGCAGTACACTCTTGGGGTCGAACTCCAACCTGAAACACAGGCAGATTTTGCCTATTTACCGGATCGCGCGCGATGAGCGGCATCCGGTTAAAACAATCCTTGCACGATCCGTGCTTGGCTTGGGTAGAGACACCACGGGGTGTCGCTTTTGTTTTGTGCACACGGCTGGTTTCCATCGCTTATTCCTAACCACAACCCTATGGCACACATCCAAACCAATCCGTCGTGGGTCACGCAAAAGTACCCCGGCGATCTTTCGGCGCAGGTGCGCTACCTCATCCAGTTCGGCTACGTCGTCGTTCACCAGAACGAAAAAACCGCACAGCTTGTGCGGAAAAAGAAGTTCAGCTTATTTCTTGCATTGTGCGGACTACTCCTCTTTTTCTTTGGCTTTCTGCTTTACCTCGTGTGGTATCTCGCCAAGCGCGACGATACGATCTACCTCGATATTACGGCGCAAGAAAAGGCCTCCCTTTAGACGCCAAACTCCTCCGGGTGCTTGGCACGCAGGTATCGCCATGATGACTGCACGTCGCCCGCGCGGATAGCTTCGGCGATGTTAAAACGCGCCTGTAAAACGAGATAGGTTTGCCATGCCTGTTTTTGGTCACAAAAGTCGGGATTTTTATCTTGGTATCGATAGAGCGTCAAGCGGTGAATCCCCGCGAAAATACAGGCCTCCCGCTCGCTACAGCCTACGAGAAAAGCGAGGCGGAGTTTTGATATGGTCGGCTTCGTCATGACGTGCGGTCTCCCCATGTGTGATTTTGGGGTGGCTGCCATCGCCTCCGAAATCGGATAGTAGTCATGGGGGAGGATTTGAAAGGCTGCTAACGCTGACATATTACCGTCATTATAGCGTTGATAGTCCTTCTGAAACAGAAACACCACCCGCGCAGCAGGTTCACCAGAATGGGTGATGTCCTGCACGCAGGTGGCGTGAGTTATTCGTCGACGATCTCGACGCCGATGGTTAGAAGCGATCCGGCCTCGTACATGCCGAACTCGTAGTGACCGGGGGAAGTCTCTTCCTCCCAGCTGTGGCCGGCATAGACCATGATGGCGAGCTGGTCATACTCCTCGTCCCACACCTCGTCGACCTCCGACGGATCGTCGAAGCCCGGAAGTCCGAACTGGACGTAGAAGTCTTGCTCGGGGCTGACCGCGAACCCTTCTTCCGTAAGATCCATCTCCCAATGCGAGCCGCAGAACGGATCGCAGGCGGTACCGACGGACTCGAAGGAGCCGAGCTCACCGAGCGTGCTCTCGACCGTGAGCTCGTCGCCGAACTTCTCGACCCACTCGCCGTTGTCGTAGCTCGCGAGGGTGAAGGTCAGGAAGGTGATCGGTGACTCCTCCTCTTGGGTGGTGTAGATGTGGAAGGGCGGAATGACCATGCACTCGGCCGTGACCCGGAGGAAGCTGCGTGCTTCCGTCATCCAGTCCACGTCGATGGTGCTTTCTCCATCGTCCCAGTCGCTGTCCTCGGGAACACCGAGGCCGAGGTTCGAGCAGATGTCCGTCTCGGCATCCTCGACGGCGGTGTCGAACGGAGACTTGTTGAGGGGATCGAGGGTACTGCAAGCGATCAAGGTGAACAGGAACATGGGATGACTCCGTGGTTGGGAACTAAGGGCGGGATGCCCATTTATAATCACCACCTTGTGATGAGTACAAATAGAAACCCCCTTTCACCTTACTCACTTGTGACAAGATATAATAGCAGAAAAATGAGGTTTTGTCAATGAAAAATGGCCGGAAAGTGGCTATTATGAGCCAATATGCTGGCTTTACTAACCGGCTGGTTCTACTCCTCCATGGCAGTCTTATCCAGCAAATGAAAGAGCCCTGTTTTCTTCGATATGCAGAGCATAGAGCATTTTTAGCTCCCCGATGATGCGGTTCCAAAAATCTGGAGAGTAGTTCACCAAAGAAGCCACTGCATATCGCAGGGGCTTCTTTTTACTGTCAAAAAGTCCATAATCCGACCTGACCCCTTTACGGCGTACAGCGTAAAAAATTGAAATTCGGCATGGTCACTTCAAAAGCCGCCTGGAAATACTGATGGCTTTTGTGATTCCGAAAAAAAATCCGCCAGGCACGGGGGCTAGCGGCGGGGAGAAGAATGCCAGAAGGTCGTCATGAGGGTGAGGTAGAGCGTGGCGGCCACGATGTAGAGCGTGTACGCCGACTCCACGAATCCCCAGGCGAACGGATCGAATGGTCGCGCGAACGCGAGGACGTTGATGAGCCCGCCCGCGAGAAAGATGCGCCATCCAATGCGGCTCTCACCCTCGGGATTGGTGACAACACCCGCGAACGTCGGAATCCCGGCGATGATATCCGCGACGATCACGAGCACGGTCGCGGCGCGGGGGCTATCCTCGCCGAAGAGGAGGATGAGCGCGATACCGCCGAGCAGGAAGCAAACAGGGTCGTACCACTTGATCTTCCACGTCCCGCACTTGAGCGACGCAATGAGCAGCGCAAGGTTGCCGCAGCAGTACACGCCGCACATGATGGCAGTCGCTGGCGAGCCATTCCGCACGTTGATGATCGCCATGGTCAGCGTGAGCAACATCCAGACCAACCACGACACGAGCCGCGGATGCGTGTCGCCCGTGAGACCGAACCTGTTCCACATCCAGCGCGTGAGCGGGTGGCTCCTGGTCCTTCCGCCGACGAAGTCGACGATGTACACGAAATACGCGGCCGACGCGACGAGCGCGGCAAGCGCACCCATGCACACGGCACGATCTTCGAAAAGGATGTTCACGGCAACTCCTATGGCCGAGAAGAAAGGAGCGAGCATGCCGGACGGCAGGCAAGGCGTTACCATGCCATCGTTTCGCTCGATTGTCAATGTATCTTCCGAAAATGACGCCGTCTTTTGCAACGTTCATTGAACGAATATGACATTACTCGCAAAAATATTTAAAGCAAGATCTTTTTTTGCTATAATTGCCGCATGAAGATCGCGACTAACGTCCATCGAGACGCGTTCGGTGGCATCACCATTTCCAATCTTGCCCTGTTCGACTGGATGGAGGACAAGGACGATACGATCGTCGGCATCGAATTCGTCACGGCCCGCCATATCCTGGGCGCCATTATTTTTCGACGGTATCTTCCCTCCTTCTTTACCCACCACATCATTAACGCCATCGACATCCTTCCGCGATTCCCATGGGAGAAACGCGGAAATCTCCGAAAAAACTGGGGCGTTTTGGTCGAAACCGCGAAAAAAGTTCTGCGCAAGGAAAATCCGGACGTCGTGCTGATCAACGGGACGTATTACGCGCCGTGGATCCTCGCCCGGGCCGCGCAGGAGCTCGGCATCCCGATCGTGCTTCGGTACGCCGGAATCCTTCAGCAAGAAATCCAACACAACGGATGGCTCGTCCGCCGACGGCTACTCGTACACGAACGATGGATCGCCGAGTCGGCAAACGTCATCATTTACCCGTCGAGCCTGTGTCGAACGATCGTCGAACGAGACATCCTCGGACACGCCACGAAACATGGCGTCGTCATTCCAAACCCAACCAAGGCGACGTCAACCAACGGAAAACGGAGAGGACGATTCACCATCGCCGCGATTGGCCGCTGGACCAAAATCAAAAACTTCCAGGCCTTCATTGCCCTGCACGAAGAACTGTTGCGTATCCTATGGCCGCACCGTGCCGTAATGGTCACGTCGTACTGGGACGAGCAGTTCGGCATCTCGGAAACGATCGAGCGGAAGGATTCGATGAGCCAGGAGGATCTCAAGACGTTCTACCGGTCGATCGACCTCTTGGTCGTGCCATCCCGCTTCGAAACGTTCTGCAATGTCGCCGCGGAAGCGCTCGTAAATGGCACGTCCGTGCTCGTTTCAAAAAATGTCGGGATCGCCGAAATTTTAAGGAAGGCGCGGCTCGGCCGCATGATCATCGATTCATTCGATGATCCCGAGGAGGTAGCCGCCGCCGTAAAGCGACTGGCAAAAACCAAGCTGACAAAAAGGGAGCGCAACGCCGTTGCCAAGCTCCTTGATCCGCAGGATGTACACGAGAAAATTCTCCGAGTACTCGAAGACACGATGAACGGGACGATCCATTGATATCTCGATGCCGATATGGAGGAATCGCCGTTTTTGTCGGCCCGATGCTCCAGTTGTTCGTGTTCGGTGATCACTGGCGCCTGTTGGCCGCACTATTTTTTTGGAGGCCGGCAACGGACGTCTTCATGGGTCCGCAAGCCGTTCAGGGAGAGCTCGTTCTCGACTCCCAGGAAGACATTTACATCATGCGAACATCACACGCACTCGACCACAATATCATCTACGTGGCGATCATCTTATCGGAGGATGGCAAGGACGCGTACACGGTCAGGATGACGCCGACCCAATTTGAAAGGTGGGACGCAGCACAAATGGCCTGCGAAAACCCGACGTACTCCGTCCTGAAATACTTGCGCGAAATCCTAAAGGTAAGCTGCCCCGCAATATGACGGGGCATTTTTTTAAAAAAATCCCCGCCGTCAGATGGCGGGGAAGGACGAGAGGATGACGAACAGGCACAGCACCGCGATTACGAGAACCGCGATGGCGAAGAGCACCAGAGGGTGACCGGGCGGAGGAGTCCGGAAGAACAGATCCGCGGAATCTGACTCCGGTCGTCGAACGAACGGGGGATCGGGTTCGCGAGGCACGCCGGCGGCGGCATCGCGCGGCTCACCGAACGTGGCCCACGGGTCACGCGTGGTTGCGCGCGGCACCGGAAGCGCCGACGACGCGCTGGGGTTGGGACTGGGGCTGGGCGCGACGATCACGGGCTGGTCGTGCGGCGGCCTGGGCGGCATCCGGGGTCGAACGACATGCGCGGGCGGGACGCGCGACGGGACACGAACGTGCTCGGCGGCGCGGGCCCGATCCTCATTGACACGCAGCATTGCCGCGGGAGGAGGCACATCCTCCCCATCCATCATCATCCCGATGTCTCCGACCACGGTATGGGCACGACCACCAGACTCCTCGGAGCCACGCAGACCTCCCCAGTCGCGACCGAAGTCGAGCGTCCGATCGTCGACCATGGCCTTGTACAAAGCGAAGGCCATGTCCCCGATCGTGAAGCTCACCACCAGACGCTCCGGCATGCTCACCCGCAGAATGGGAACGCCGGGAAGCACGCTCACGTAGTCGACTTTGACGTCGACGTTCGGAACGAGGCGCTTCTTGGTCGCCGCGCTCCAGAACGCGTCGCGCAGCGCGCCGCGGAACGCGTGGTCCTCGAGGTCTCCCCTGAACCTGAGCGAATAGTACCAGGCGCGATGCGGAGCCTTGCCTCCCGCGAAATCACGCCACGCGGCTTCCTTTGCCGCGTCCGTCTCCGGATCCGCGCGCATCCAGTTACGCTTGCCAGCCATCGATTCCTCCGTGCAGATGGTGAAAGGGCTGATGCCTCGCAATGTTGGGCGAAAAAACAAGAATTGTCAAGACGAGCCGACCATCAAGCGTCACAAAAAGAAAAAGGACCGGTCAGACCGGACCCGTGTAAGAAATGACATGCCACTTGCGATGGTGGTCGGGGCGAGAATCCGGAAGCGCTCGTACCGAACGGACGGATCCGTCCGGAAGACGAACCGGCAGCGACTTGCCCGTGAGATCAATGGGCGGAAGCGCGAACGCGGGGCGTTCATCGCTCGCGCGACTCGCGAGGACATTCGCCTCGGACTCGCAGGAGCACTCCCGCGCGGACCATCGACCGGTCTCCGCCGTGTCTTCGAGGAAGAGACGGTGCGCGGAGCGGAACCAGGCGGGAGCGCCGTTGTGCGCGGCCAATCGCATGGGACCGAGTACGTCCTCGTCGCGTCCGTACGAAATCGCCCGAATGGAAAGCTTCCCGGCGCGAATCAGCCAGTCGGCGGCCTCGCACAGCAGCAGGTTGCAGAGCCTGTTGTACGGATGCTCGTAGAAGTCCGCGTACATGGATGCGCGTCGATCGAGGAACTGCTCGATGAGGAATGTCTCATCGAGCTCAAGCATGCCGTCGCGCATGGCCCGGATTGAGCGCAGCACGCTCCAGCAGAAACCGTCCATGGACGCGTATCCGGCAGCGGTCGCGTCATGACGGACGTACGTGCACGTATCCACGAACTTCTGACGAAGCCCGGAGTCCCCTTCCTCGCGAACGATCCCGAGCAGACGCTCGGTGTTCACCCCATGTGCGGAAAACGCGGTCTGGACGTGCGGATCCGTCGCGATGATCCGTCGTCCCGTGTTCTCATGATCCTCCACGCCATGCCGATGCAACAGGGGCTCGACCGCGTGGGAAAACGCCCCATGGCCGACGTCGTGGAAAAGTCCGGCGGTCGCGGCGTAGAACGTGTCATCGTATGGCAACCCGTGCAAGGCGCAAGAAGCGGTCGCCATGGCGCAGACCCATTCCGAGTGCTCCAAGCGCGAGAACGGGGAAAGTGCCGTGGTGCGGTCGGCCTGGCCGTCGCACAGCGGAACCATGATCTCCGGCACGTTGCGCGCGCACCTTTTCAGTCCGCGATGGGAAACGCCGCCAAGCCTTTGCAGGGCCGGAGTCGCGCAGAACGCCCCAAGGGCGGGAGCGGCCTCGTCAAAGAACGCGTGCGCGTGCGTCCTCGCGGACGGCGCGTAGGCCAGCAAGTCGCGCGCATGATCCCGCATTCGGGAAACGGCGCGGGAAGGATCGGTAGTCACGAATGTATTCCTCCAAACAGGAGGGTACCGGTGACGGAAATAATCGTCAATGTAACGCTTCTATATCGTCTTGATGCCTTCGAAGACGGAACGATCCACGACCTGCCGCGATGAACGGCCAGGCCAGGCGCCTGCACACGGGCGCTCTTTTCTTTTTTCGTGTATCATGTCGACATATGTCATCGTTTCTTTACGCGTCCCTTGCCCTATTCGTTGTTTGGGCCATCGTGCTCTTTTTGTCAAAGAACACGCGTCACGAACAGGTCGTCATGAGCGTGATCGGACTTGTGCTCGCCCCGGGAGCCATGGCCATTGCAGCGCTCGATTATCACAATGTGACCGTCGCGACGATCGGTATCGAGGACTTCCTGTTCTCTTTTTGCGTATTCGGAATAGCGTCGGTCATTTACCAGTTCGCGCTTGGCAAACACACGAAGAAACTGCGGGGCAGGCGCATCCTGCTCAGTCACCCGGCCACGCACTGGCTCGCGCACATCATCATCGCGCTTGGCATCTGGGCCGTCATTGGCGTCGCGCTTGCCGTCGTGCTCGGTCTCTCCTCCGTGCAGGCAGCGATCGTCGGCGGGTTGCTTGTCGGCACGTACGTGATCGCCGACCGAAAGGATCTCATGTTCGACGCCCTGCTCTCCGGCGTTTTCGTGGCCGTTCTCGTGTTTGCGTCGGAACAGCTGTTTTTCGTGCGGCTGTTTCCGGAAGCGGCCTCCCAGTATTGGCAAGCAGGCAACCTCTCCGGGCTCGTGCTCGCGGGTATCCCCCTCGAGGAGCTCCTTTGGGCCGGCGTGGTCGGATTCGCCATCGGCCCGCTTTATGAATATATGCGTGACGTGCGACTGAAATAAGTATGGCAACGGACGCGGAATTTTTTTCCCAACTGGCAGAACAAAACTGGTTCTCGGACACCGAGGGCCAGCTTTCGGTCGATGTCATTGAAACGGCCGACGAAATGATCATCCGCTCCGCGATCGCCGGTGTCTCCTCGGAAAACCTCGACATCTCCGTGACCACGGATACGGTAACGATCCGCGGGACCCGGTCGCATGACTGCGAGGATACCGGAAGCAAAACCGTTCATGTGCGCGAATGCTACTGGGGCGCGTTTTCACGATCCATTGTGCTCCCCTGTCACATCCGTCCGGAAGAATCCGACGCCACGCTCAAAAATGGCATCTTGACGATCACGCTCAAAAAGGTTGAGATGAGGTCAAAAGTCTCCGTCATTGAACTCGATGAGTAATGCTATGCCCATTCTTTCCAGAAACGCAAAAATCGCGATCGCCGCGGTTTTTTGTTCGCTCGCATTATTCTTCGCCGTCGGAGGAACGCTCGTGTGGGCGCAAACTTACGACGGCCGCCTGGGACCAAACACGTTCGTCGGATCGGTCGAGGTGAGCGGAATGGACCTGGAAGGGGCGGCCCGGACCGTGCGCGAGGCGACGGACGCGCTGTACGCCAACGGGATGCCGGTCGTGCTCCGGGGCAAGCCGGCGACCGTGCCGCTCACGGTCCTGGCTGGGTCCGACTCGTTCGATGTGGTCCAGCTCCTAGTGGACCAGTCCGTCGACGTGGCCTTCGACCGCGCGCACGACGAAAACGGATCCGCGAACGTCCTCCGGCTGGTCGGGGAGCTGTTCCGTGAGAACCGCATCGGGCTGTTCGTGGCCGCGGACGAGGAACGCATCCGGGAGTCCGTTCGGTCCGCGTTTCCGGACCTCGAATCGCCGGCCAAGGACGCGGCCTTCGTGTTCGCGAGCGGCGCGGAGGGATGGGCCGTGGAGGTGACGGACGGCGCGGCTGGAAACGAATTCGACTTCGAGCCATTCATGACCGCGCTCATGTCCCGTCTCGCGGATATCGACCAGACCCCGATCCAACTCACCATCACCAACCGCAAGCCGGAAGTGTCCCGGGAGGAAGCGCTCTTTGTCGCGGAGGACGCCCTATCCGCGCTCGCGCGCGCGCCGCTCGCCCTAGCAGCGGACGACGGGCGCACCTGGGAAGTCACGGCCGAGGACCTCGCGACCATGCTGGTTCCCGAACGCGAAATGTTCCCGGGCATCGGGATCGGCACGGAGGCGCTCGACGCGTTCCTCGAGCCCGTTGCGGCAGAGATCGAGTCCGAGGCGCTCGACGCGCGCTTCTCGGTTGAGAACGGCCGCGTATCCGAGTTCGCCGACGCGCAGAACGGGGTTTCCATCAACCGCGAGGAACTGCGGGGGCGCATCGCGATGGCCGCGCGCGGCGACGCGGAAACGACCGTCGCCATCCCGACCACGGTCGTCGAGCCCGATGTCACTACCGAGGAGGCGAACGACCTCGGGATCCGGGACGTGCTCGGGGTGGGTACCTCAAGCTACCGCGGGTCTCCGTCAAACCGCATAAAGAACATCAAGAATGGCGTTCGGCTTCTCAATGGGCTCCTGATCGCCCCGGATGAAACGTTTTCGCTCCTAGGCGCTCTCAAGCCGTTCGACACGGAGAACGGATATCTGTCGGAACTTGTTATCAAGGGCGACAAGATCGAGCCGGAAATCGGGGGCGGCCTGTGCCAAATCGGCACGACCACCTTCCGGGCCGTGATGAACTCCGGCCTGCAGATTACCAAGCGTTCGAACCACTCGCTGGTCGTCTCGTATTACAACGACCCGTCCAATGGAAACCCGGGCACGGATGCCACCATTTATGACCCGGCACCGGACTTTCAATTCACGAATGACACCGGGCACTACATTTTGTTCCAAGCAGAAATGGACGAGGCGACGCAGGGGCTTCGATTCACGTTTTGGGGAACGACCGACGGGAGGAAGGGCTCCTATTCCCCGCCAGTGGTTCTTCGCTGGATCGGCGTCGGCGAAACCGTGAACACGGAAACGCTGGACCTCGCTCCCGGCAAAAAAAAATGTCAGAGCGCGCACGTCGGCGCGGATACGACTTTCACGTACTCAGTCGTGAAGCCGGACGGGACGGTTGAGGAAACGGTGTATGCGTCCCACTATCGTCCGCTTCCTGAAATCTGTCTCGTCGGCGTGGAGGAATTATCCACACCGGAAGACTTGCAACAAGATGCAGACAGCGTATCATCATCTCAGACCTCTGATGTGCCCGCCGACGTCGGTGCGGTAGACCAGACGGACCCTCAAACAAAAACAGAATAAAAACAAAACGCCCGTTGCACTCTGTAATCTGCAGGCAAGAAATTTCAAACGTGGAGAGATCTAGTCCGAAGACCAGATGCTTCCATGAGATGAAATCCCATGCTTGTCGTGCCTGCAGGTTACAGAGTGCAACGGGCGTCTTCCAATCGCTTGGACACAAAATAATAACAACCTGGAGGATGTTTGTCAAGCCTTGGCTGTGACTCCATGTTCGCAAAAAATGACAGGTCCGTCAATGGGCCTGTCATTTATTTGCCAAAACGCCTCTTATTCTGTCAAAACTCTTCAGAATCAACTTGTGGATCACGAGGATTAACGGTCAATCACCTTGTCGATCAAGCCATATTTCAAAGCTTCCACCGGATCCATAAAGTTATCCCGCTCCGTATCAAGCTCAACCTTCGCCTTCTTTTGCTTCGTGTGCTTGGCAATGATTTCGTTCAACCGGTCCTTGATCTTCAGGATGCGCTCCGCGTGAATCTTGATGTCGGTCGCCTGACCTTGGAATCCGCCAAGCACCTGGTGGATCATGATCTCCGCATTTGGAAGCGCAAATCGCTTGCCAGGCGCGCCAGAGGCGAGCAACACCGCTCCCATGCTTGCCGCCATGCCCACGCAAATGGTAGAGACGTCCGGCTTCACGTACTGCATGGCGTCATAAATGGCGAGGCCCGCGGTCACGGAACCACCCGGAGAATTCACGTATAACTTGATGTCCTTGGTCTTATCCTCGGACTCAAGGAACAGCAGCTGCGCGATCACAAGGTTCGCGATCGTGTCATCGATTTCCGTACCAAGAAAAATAATGCGATCCTTGAGAAGACGCGAATAAATGTCATATGCGCGCTCGCCCATGTGGCTTTTTTCAATAACGGTCGGGATGAGATAGGAGGATGCGATGTCAGACATAGCGAAAATGGTCAATGCAAGATCAAAATGAAAAATTTAGGAGAACTACTTTTTTGCACTAGGATTCTAACACGACGAGCGCCCGCTCGACCAGCTGCCAACATCCCGCGTCATCGCACACGGCCGATCCAAACGGGACCGTGAATCCCGCGGCCTTCCGGTGGCCTCCCCCGCCCATGGCCTTGGCGACCAATGAAACGTCCGGACCGGTCGAGCGCATGGACGCCTTCACTGACCCGTCGACGGTTTCGCGAAATACGAACAATACGTCCGCGTCCGTGACCAGATTGAGGAAGTTTGAAAGACCGTCCACTTCATCGTCCGTTACCCCTGCGCCTTCCATGTCCGCGCGGGTAATAAACGTGGCGACAACCCCCTTCTCCGGATGCCGACGCAAACGCTCGAGCGCTGCCCCCCAAATGCGCAACATATTCACGCTGCGATTCTGATACATGTTGCGTATCACCTCCTGGATGCGCGCGCCGCCCATGAGCAGGTCGGACGCGGCGTCAAACGCGCGCTGGTTGGTGGCGTCGTTTGAGAACACCGTGGTGTCGAAGCAAATGCCCGTCATGAGGCACGTGGCAGCATCTCGACTCGGGACGATATGATTCTCTCGAAAGAATCGATGCACGACCTCGGCCGTTGCCGGAGAATCGGTGACAACCTGGTTCACCTGGCCGTAGCGCGAGTTCGTGGCGTGATGGTCGATGTTGACGATTGGGGGACGCGAGGGGACGCGGGCATGAAGACGCGAAACGAACGCGGCGTCGGAACAATCGAACGTAACGAGAAGATCGATGGAAACATCGTCGAAGATTGCTTCGTCCGTCGTGCAAAGATTAACGTTGGGAAGAAAGCGATACTTCGCGGGAACCGGCTCGGAAACGAACACTGGCACGCGTACACCGCGCGACTTCAGATAATCCGCGACCGCGAGCGACGACCCGAGCGAATCGCCGTCGAGCCGCTCGTCCGCAACAAAAACCGGCCGCTTGGCAGTGACGAGCATGTCGTGAATGCGCTTGTGCGTGTAAGACTCCATAACGAGGAGCAACACTACCATCGCCGAAGCAGACGGTCAATCAAAATACCAATACCGGGCATTGGTACGTCCACACGTACGCAAGTGATAGCCAGGGCAAAGGGCAATAAAAAAACGTGCCGGCGAGGCACGAAGGTGAGGGTCTGTTCAGGGCGGAGAGACGAGATCGAGTTGCGCGTGGATCTGGTCGGCGTATGCGTCGAGCAGCCTTTGCATCGCGAGGCTCGCGTAGTCGACGACCACGGCCTTGCCGTCGCGCACGCCGAAGTTCTTCGAGGAAAACGCGTGGAGGTCGCCGGAATCGTTGATGGTACGCCAGCCCACGATGTCTTCGAGCTGGCGGGTATGCACCGTGAGAGAATGAGGGTTTTCCAGAACGGCTTCCTGGACGTTCACGAACCCGATCGACAGGTAGGTGCGAGCAAGAACCGGATGAGCGAGCAAACGCGAATACCGCCACTCACGGACGTTATCAAGCATGCCGCGGAAAACAGCCGCGCGTCCGCCACCCAGCCGTACGGAAGCCGGATGGCTCCAGTACCAACGCACAAGATGCGGGCTGAAGCCGTGCCTATCCGTCCACATCAGGCGGAACGTCGACGTGAGCGCCGTCATGACCTGGACGCGAGCGAACTTGAGACAGATGCCGAGCTTCGGGACAACCAACACGACGCGGCTCGTTCCTTTCTTCCAATGCATGTTCCCTCCTCAGCGACCACCCTATCCGGTTGTCGGTCGCGGTGTCAAAGGCGTTCTGTTATAATCGATCCGTTATGTTTTTGACCAAATTGGAACTCCAAGGGTTCAAGACCTTTGCCCATAAGACGGCTCTTTCCTTTCTCCCGCCAAAGGCCGGCATTTCGCCGCTCACCGCGGTGGTGGGACCGAACGGCTCCGGAAAATCCAACCTGTCTGATGCCATTCGTTGGGCGCTCGGCGAACAATCGCTCAAGCTTTTGCGCGGCAAGGAGTCGCAGGACGTCATCTTTTCCGGTTCGGCCGGACGCGGGCGCTCCGGTTTCGCGGAAGTCTCGATGACGTTCAACAACGAGGACCGAACCATGCCCGTAGACTTTACGGAGGTCACCGTGACCCGCCGCCTCTACCGCGACGGCAACTCGGAATATCTCCTAAACGGCCAGGCCGCGCGCCTTTCAGACATCCAGCTTCTGCTTGCCCAGGCAAACGTGGGACAACGCTCGTACTCTGTGATCGGCCAAGGCATGGTTGACCACATCCTCGTGTCATCGCCGGAGGAACGCAAGGCGTTCTTTGACGACGCGACGGGCGTGAAGCAGTTCCAGATCAAGCGCCACGAGGCCATGCTGAAACTGAAGCGCACATATGAGAACCTGTCCGAGGTCGAGATGCTGCTTTCTGAAATCGAGCCGCGGCTGCGCTCGCTGAAGCGACAAGTGACACGTTTGGAGCAGCGCGAAGAAGTCGAAAGGGAATTGCGCGCGATCGAGCGGGAATATTACGGTTCGCTCTGGTGGCAGCTCGCCGACGAGCTTGGCGGCGTACGGAACCGCTTCAAAACGCTTGACCTGCAAGTGAAGAATGCGGACGAACAAATGAAGGAACTGGAGTCACGCGTCAAGCAAATGGAGGCGGAGCACAAGGCCGAGGAGGACACGGGGCTCACTGCGCTCCAGAAAGCCTATCACGAGGTACAGCACAAACGCTCAACATTGCGCGACGAGCAGTTCAAGGCACAAAAGGAAATCGAGCTCGCAAAGGTGCGCGCGCAATCGAGCTGGTCGCCGCTGCCGCTCGGAAAAATCATCGAGGGCGTCGAGGAGATGAACAAGGGATTGAAGGAACTCAAGGGCCTCACGACCGTCGACGAACTGCATCAGGCGGTCGACCGGCTATTCGAACAGTCGTCCTCGCTCGTCGGACGATTGCAACGACCAAGCCCGGAGGACATAAAAACGGATCCGAGGCTCGCGGCGCGCGTCGCCGAACTCGGCAAGGAACTCGAAACGGTCGAGAAAGAAATCAAATCAGCGGAACGCGCCATTGAGTCGTACGCGGCCAGGGACAAGGAGGTAAAGACCGAATTTTTCGACCTGCAACGCGCGCTGCGCGAGCACCAGAGCCAGCGACATCTGCTCGAGAACCAGCGCAACGCCGTTGCCATCGAGCTGGCGCGACTCGAGGAACGCCAAGCGAACCTTGGGCGCGAAATGGACGAACAGCTGAAGGAAATCTCCGGCGAGATCCGCGCGAACCGCGCGAACGCGAAGGCCGACGCGCCCGCGCTCTACCCCGAGATCCAACGTTTGCGCTACAAGCTCGAACTCATCGGGGGCATCGACCCGGAGATCGCGAAGGAATATGAGGAGACCAACGCGCGGTTTACCTTCCTCGACGGACAGGTCACGGACCTGCGCGACGCGATCAAGGACACGGAAAAGATCATCGACGAGCTAGACGAGGAAATCCACAAGCAATCCGAGAAGGCGTTCAAGAAGATCAACGACGAGTTCCAGCGGTTCTTCAAGATGCTGTTCGGGGGCGGATCATGCTCTCTCGTGAAGATGACAAAGGATGAGGTCGAGGAAGAAACCGAGGTGACGCCCGAGCGTGCCGAGGGAGGCGCGGCCGGCGAGGAACGGCATCACGAGGAAGACACCGGGCTTGAGGCCATTAAGTCGCGCATCAAGGAGCGCGAGGACCGCGTGGTCGGCATCGACATCCAGGCCACCCCTCCCGGCAAGAAGCTCAAGGGCCTGAACCTGCTCTCGGGCGGCGAACGCGCGCTCACCTCCATCGCGCTCGTAAGCGCCATCATGGCCGTGAACCCTGGGCCGTTCGTGGTGCTCGACGAGGTCGACGCCGCGCTCGACGAGGCAAACACGTTCCGCTTCGCGGGCATTCTCGAGGAACTCGCCAAGCTCACCCAGTTCATCGTCATCACGCACAATCGCGCCACCATGGAAAAGGCCGACGTGCTCTACGGCGTCACCATGGGCGACGACGGCGTGTCGAACCTTCTCTCCGTCAATCTCACCGACGTGACCGCCGGCGCGACGGCGAGGCGATAACACAGAAAAAAAGCCGGGCAAACAGCCCTGCTTTTTCGTATGCGTCTACGCCTCGAGACCTGTCCAGGCGCGAGCCTCGGCTTCGAGATATTTGAGCAGCTCGCGAAGCTGGTGCACCCGCATGCGCGGGATCAGCTTGAGCATGGCCGAACGCTCCGCGTCCTGGAGCGGGAGCTGCGCCACGAGCATCGCGATTTTGTTGATGTCGATCATAAGTCGGCGCTCAATGCGCGCGAGATCGTCTCCACGAACGCGCGACGCGCCCATTGGGCGGCACGGACGTTCGGCGTGATGCGGCCGCGAATGGGAGATGGATTCCGCCGCGCGCGTTCGTAGGCCGCCAAAAATAAAACCGCTTCCTCCGTGGCCATTGGTTGTTCTTCCGCGTCGGGCCGCTCCCGAGCCGGTTCTCCTTTTGTCCGCTCCATATGAGGACAGCATACCACCGTTGACACTCTGCCGGAATTCTGGCATGCTCATCGCCTGCTCATTTCACGGAGGCGACGTGGATCGCTTTATCCTTTCGCCCGTTCCGCTCGAATCGGGCCCGGACGAGAACGAGCACCGGCTCGCGGTGCCGGACTGCCTGCTCCTGCGACGAGTCATCGCGCACGAGCTCCGAACGGACGCGCTCGCGCGGCTCCAATGGGCCGTGCCAGATCTTATCGCGATTGGAAACGGGTGCGTGCTGCGCCGCGCGCCGACCGAGACGGACCTCGAACAGCTGCGCCTGCTCGCCGGGTGGTATGGTTTCCCGTTCGACGCCACCGTGCGCTCGGACAAGCAATTCACGAACGAGCGCCGTTTCCGAACGGCCCACAGGAGAGGACGATGGATTCCGTAAACATGCTTCCGCGCCAACGAACGTTCCGCGCGTGGCAGGAAACGTTCCGCACGATCTACCACCGTCGGAACCTCTGGACTTCTTCGCCGTCACGCATCGCCATGCAGGTCGGCCTGGAACTGCGCATCCTCAGTCTGTGCGTGGATCGAGGGGAGCCCATGAACGAGCAGGCACTCGCCGGGCTCGGCGCCAGGCTGTTCGCGCTCGCGAACTTCCTCGACGAGGACCTGGCCTTCCTGGTCGCGACCAAGTATCACGGCAAGTGCCCGTACTGTCTGCGCTTGTCGTTCTGCGGCTGTCCAGTCTCGGATCGGACCAAGACGTTCGCTGATACCGAGCTGGCGGAGGAAATCGCCAACGGGTGGCAGATCGACGAGACACAGCTCATGCTCGCCCGCATCTACGGCAGGCGAAACGCGGACGCGGGGATCAGATCCGTATTCGGCCACCTGAACGGCGAATTCCTGGAACTCATCGAGGCGGTCGTTAA
>Ga0156644_111_pt1 | contig 34128 bp, 31 predicted proteins | sample RifOxyC3_FD_110718 | JGI IMG/M metagenome (GOLD analysis project Ga0156644, IMG submission 110718) | Candidatus Uhrbacteria bacterium RIFOXYC12_FULL_57_11 | reverse complement strand
CCTGCCGCGCACAGATGCGGAAGCACAGGCCGTCCGGCTTGCGGGCGATGGAAATGGGCGCCTGCAACAGGAACCGGGTAAACCCGGAATGCCGTGCCCAGCGAATTGCGTCGTAGGCGAGAGACATTCCGATGCCAGAGCCACGGAAGCCCTGCCTCACCTGCAGGCACGAGATGACCGCAGCCTCCTCGGCCGAAAATGGAAGATCGTGTCCACGAATCCACGCGTGCACGCGCGGCTCCACGTTCGCGACAAGGGGATGGCAACACACCAGTCCCGCCATCTGTCCATTCGGCGGCGCGCGCACGACCCGGATGAAGTACGTGGCATTCCCTTCCCACAGCGTGTCCGCGATGTCGCCACCGCGATACACCCACACGAGAGAGTCGACATCGGCGATGCCGGCGTATGCGTCGACGAATGCGTCGCGATCAGGGTCGCTCGTTCCACTGACCTGTCGAAACCGACAGGAAGCGATGCTAAGAGCGGGCATGGTTCCTCCGAGGCGATCAAAAAGCCGCCGCCTCCGCATTTCAACCCGGGAAACACATTCCGTCAAGAAAAATCCGCCTTCGTGAGGAAGACGGGAAACGAGTCATCGAAGATGGGCCAGCAGATGAAGACGCACCGATTCGCCGTCCACCTCGGGGTGGCGGACGCGTACGGGGTGACGCTCGAGGTCGCCGAAGGCGATGTCGCGGCCAAGCTGACGCTCCATCTCCTCGAGAACGCGAACGTTCAGTTCGATCAGCCGGGTCGAGAGACCCCATGCGTGATCGCCGAATGAGGCCCACTTCCCTGCCAGGCCGAACGGCTCGACATAAGGAAATCCGAGGTTGACCTCGTCGGAAACGGCGCTGCGCCCGCACATCGGGCAGAAGACGAAGAAGTCGCGCTCGCAGATCTCGTCGACGACCTCGGCGGCCCCATCCCCTCCGAAGCGGAAAGCCGCCTCGAGCTGCGTGCCCAACGCCGCACACATCGCGAACGGATCGCTCTCGGTGGTACACACCGCAATCCCGCACACGACGCGAGCGACGCGGACGCCATGCTCGGAGAGCCGCCGGATCACCTCAACCACGACCTTCCCGCTGAACACCACGTCATCCACCAGAACCACTTCGATGGCCTCGTCGAACTGAGTCCGCAGTCTTCCGACCAGGTCGGACACCTGCGCGTCAGGATGAGGGAAGCCGTACCTGGAGTGGAACCCGTCGATGCCTTCGAGCGTGTCCGCATGGACGCAGCGCGTGATCTGGAGCATGAGTTCGGATGGCCAATAGACTGGGTCTACCGACACGACGGGGCGACGCTCCCCTTCGAGCAGCCGCGAGATTCCGCTCCGCATCTGCTCAGAAGTCACGCGCACGACGCAATGACCGCCGAAGGTCAGAATTTCCGCGAGTTCGCGACGGATTCGCTCGTAGGACAGGTCGAAAACCATGCCGAGGCGTTTTTCCGACCAACGATCGACGAGAACGTGGAGATCCTCTGACACGACATAGACGCGGGGCTTGGGCATGAATCACCCTGGGAATGAGCTACGTGCGTTGTATCAACGGACCAAACGGATGTCAACAAAAAATAGACGGGGCAATGCCGTCTAACGGAGAGCGTCAAGAAGTTCGATCGCCCCGGAAGTGAACGTGGCGGCCGCGATCCGTTCGCACACGGCCTTGTAGCCCGGATGCGCGTTGCCCACGGCCCATTGGCGCACGTTTGGAAGAGAGAGGTTGTCGACCACTCCGTCCCCGACCATGATAGCCTCGTCGATGCCGAGACGCGCAAGTAGCATGGAAACGCCGGCAACCTTCCGAGACGCGGACGCGTGCAGGATGAGGATCGCGTACTCGGGATTGAGATCCCAGTCAATGGCGACGGAAAATGGCTGGCATTCGAGTTCGACGCGCGCCGCATCCTTGACCCGCGTGAGAAGGGCCATGTCGAACCGATAGTCCTTCCCGTCCATGATCCGTGCCGCGAAATGCAAGCTGTGCGTGCGCAGCGCGCTCGCGAGCAGGACAGAACGCGGAGAGTCCGTCATGAAGCGCCGCGAGCGAATGATGGAACTCGGGTCGCCGAGAATCGCCTCCACGTCTCCATCGCGCGTGAGACGACGAAGGATTCGGTCACGGAGCGAAACGAACTCGTCATCCGGCGACGTCCCAGTCGGGATTGTCGTCCCGGGACTTCCGGGAAAGTGCACGACCGCGCCGCGCTCGGCGACAATCGGTCCGTTCATGCCGAGATGCCGGTGGTGGCCGAGCAGGATCGGCACGGGACTGTCGGAGTTGAGTCCGATGGTATGTCCGCGCGACACGGCGCGGCGCACCGCGTCCTCGATGCCGTCGTCTGTGTAGTAGTACCCGACGTCAATGAGTGTCTTGTCGAGGTCAAAAAGAACGAGCATTTTCCTTTCCTCCAGACGACGACGCTATCATGATTCGCCGCGCGCGTCAATCGGAAGATCCAAAATTCCCCGCACGTTCCCCACTTGAAAGTCCGCGGACGTTTCCTCGGTGCCGACGCGGATGGTCCGCATGCCCGCTGCGCGCGCGAGCACGATGTCGCTCTCTTCCTGGTCTCCCACGGAATAGATCGCGTCGAGCGGCCCGCCGAGCGCGGCGGCGACCTGCCGAAATGCCTCGACCGAAGGCTTGCGCACGTCGGGTTCGCCTGTAAACAATGTATCCTTCACGGACTCATATACGTTCAGGTATCGCAGCGCGGCCTCGGCCCACACGCGCGGCGCCTCGGTAAGTACGGCGCAGCGTCCCACGAGCATGGCAAGAACCACGCGCGCGTCGTCGTTCGGTTCGATGTATTTCTCCGGCGAAACGTTCCAGGTCGCCGCAAAATACGCCGCACGATCCATGCCGAACTCCTTCTCGACGGCGAGGCTGATGTGTCCGTGGTAATCGCGCTTGAGACGGTCGTAGGTTTCCTGCGCCTTCTCCGCCGTGACATTCAGTTCTCTCTTGAAAAATGCAAAAATATTCCTCTTGATATCCACATGAAATTCCGAGGTCGCGAACGTCGAGGCGCCCTTGTAGCGGTATAGCGTTCCGTCCAGGTCAAAGATGAATTTGGATTGAGGCATAGAAAGAAAAATCGGATCGCGCTAGGCGATCCGAGTCGAAACCGATTCGAGCCGCTTGCGCATGAGATCGTACAGCCATTCGCGCTCGGGCGCCAGACAGTAGTCGCAGCGGCAGGCGGCGTAGACGGAGTAGGCGTGCGCGAGACACAGGTCGAGCATGAACGCGTTGAACGTGCCGGCTTCGATCCACCCGTCGACGATGTCGCGAAACCGGGCCGTGAGGCCGAGCCGGGGCAGATCGAGACGATCGCGCTCGAGTTCCTTGCGCTCGAGACTGACGAGGAAGGCCGCGGCGTCGATGGCGGACGAGCCGAACGTGGGCATGCCAACCGGCGCTCCCGGAACGGATGCGCGCGGATCGATGAGACGCACGCTTCCGTCGGACGCGCACATCACGTTCACGGCAGACAGGTCGCGGTGACAGATCCCCGGGACGAACACCGCATGGTCGCGGCACGTTCCAGGGTCCGGGCGAAACAATGAGCCGGCGGCCATCGCGTTGCACGAGAGCGCGCCGACGACCTCGTCGACCATCGGATTCGCGGATGCCGAACACGCGTCGGACGGAACGGATACCGTCGCGAACCGCGCGATCATTTCCGCCACGCGGTCGACAACCACCGTCGGGTCGATGGCGTCACGACGTTCGCGACTCGCGAGCGTGGTCTCGAGCGTGGCGTCGCCGACGTACTCGAGCTCAATCGCGAAGGAACCCTCGACCTCGCCGATATCGCGAAATCGCGGAAGGCACGCGGCGTAATCGGAACCAAGCCGCTCCTCGAGCCAGCGTAGCAGCTCAACCTCAGAACGATCGGGAGCGAACTTCAGGATGCCGGTGATCCGAACCGTCGCCGAGGCACCGGTCCCGCTCAACCGCTCCGCCCGCGCAAGCGCGAGACCGGCAGCCGCGCGAGCCCCGTCTAATGAGATTTCGTAAGGCATAACGATGGTTCCCCTATCGAAAAGAGCCAGATCCCAACCTAATGGGTTTCCGGCTCATTGTCAACCAATTTAGTGCTGACTCGCCTCGCGAATCGCAATCTCGACCGCCTCCTCTGGCGTCGCGGCCGCGATCACGCGACGGCGCTCGCGGGCGTCCACGAACTGGCCCGCAAGCTTCTCCGACCATCCGCCGACGCCAGTGAGAGCCACCATCGGAAGATTTGACTGGTAGGCGATGGCGATTTCGGTAAGCGTTCCCGATCCGCCAGAAATGGCGATGATAGCGTCGCACGAATTCACAAGCACGAACTCGCGTCCCCCTCCGCGCTCAAGGCCCGTGACGACGATCATGTCCGTGTTTCCCTCCTTGTCCCAAATGTCCTTGCCCTTGCCATACGTCACGCCGACGGTCATGCCTCCCTTGCGCTTCGCGCCCCGCGCGGCCGCCGTCGAAAGCGAATCGTAATCCTTCTCCGCGCCGTACACGACGATCGCGCCACGTTCGGCCAACAGTTCTCCGACGCGTTCTGCGAGTTTCGACACTTCATCTCCGTAGTTCAGATCCGCGGCGGATCCCATGACCCCAATTTGAAGTTTTCGATTCATAATCGTTCTACTCTAACAAAAGAATCAAGCTAATCCAACACGCCCACCGCCCCCTCCACCGCGGAGAGCAGCTCGTTCGGGAAGAGCGCGGCAACGGCTTCGATGTCCGTATACAAGATGCGGTCCTGGGCCATGAACTGGACGCGGGAACGAATCAGACGATAGGCGGCGTCCGTGCCGCGACCGAGGCGCAATGGCGCGCGGAAATCCGCGGCCTGGGCGGCACAGAGAAGCTCGATGGCCGCGACCTGATGGGCATTCCCCACGATCTCTGCGGCCTGACGCGCGGCTATGGTCCCCATGCTCACGTGGTCTTCCTGGTTGGCACTCGTCGGAATCGAATCCACGCTGGCCGGATGCGCGAGCACCTTGTTTTCGGAAACGAGCGCGGCCGCCACGTACTGAGGAATCATGAAGCCAGAGGAAAGACCGCCCTGCTCCTTCGGAATCAGGAACGCCGGCAGCCCTTCGGACAACGCGGAGTCAGTGAGACGCGCCACGCGCCGTTCGGACACGTTCGCGAGCTCGCATACGCCAATCTTCAGAAAGTCCATCACCTGTGCGATGTGCTCGCCGTGAAAATGGCCCGCGCTGATCGCCACGCCGTCGTCCGGAAACAAAAGCGGGTTGTCCGTCACCGAGTTCAACTCGCGCGACACAACGCTCGCCACATACGAGATGGTATCGCGGCTCGCCCCGTGAATCTGCGGCGCGCAACGCAGCGAATATGCGTCCTGCACACGCCCGCAATCCTTATGAGATTCCATGATTTGCGAACCCTCGCATAGGCGCCGCGCATTTGAGGCAACCATGATCTGACCCGGGTGCGGACGCAATGCATGCACGCGCGGGTCGCTCGCCGCGAGGGTCCCCATCAGCGTCTCAAGCGACATCGCGTACGCGACGTCGAACGTTTTTGCCAATCGCATCGCGTCGTAAACCGCGAGCGTCCCGACACCGGTCTGGACGGACGTTCCGTTGTTGAGTGCCAATCCCTCCTTCGACATAAGTGCCACGGATCCGAGCCCCTTCTCCCGCAGGACCTCGGCGGTCGGCCGACGTCGCCCGCCGTCGATGACCTCCCCTTCTCCCATGATCACAAGCATGATGTGGGAAAGCGGAGCAAGATCGCCGGAAGATCCGACCGAACCCTTGCTCGGAACGAACGGGTATACGTCGTGGTTTAACAGATCAACCAATCGGTCAATTACGGTTTGGCGCACGCCCGAATGTCCGCGCAAAAGCGAGTTTATGCGCACCACGACGGACGCTCGAACGGCTTCCTCGGAAAGCGGCGCCCCAACGCCCGTGGCATGGGAACGAATCAGGTTGGCTTGCAAGGTGGCAGTTTGATCCGGCGAGATGACCACGTTCTTAAATTGTCCGAATCCGGTAGACACGCCATACACGACCTTGCCATCCGCGACCAACTTATCCACGAAGTCGCGCGATTTCTGAAGATTGGCGCGTGCCGTTTCCGTAATTTGAACGCGTTCGCGATGGCGGGCAATGCGAACGACCTCCTCAATGCTCAGCGTTTCTCCGGAAAGGATGATGCTCATACGAAGAGATGTTAGGTTACTGGCATCTTTCCCCCTTCACTCCCCTCCGTCAATAGCTGCTTGACATCGAGTGTCATACGGGGAATGATGCTCTCGGCTCCTTTCACGGACCTCACGAGGACACTCCTATGACCGAACCACTCGTCAAGCCGGAACTTCCCGGCGGATTCAAGGACTATTCGTCGCGACAGGTCCTGGCACGCCAGCGCATGATGCGCTCAATCGAAACGGTGTACCGGCGCTTCGGCTTCGTGCCGCTGCAGACGTCCATCGCCCAGCGCCGACCGGTTCTGACCGGAGGAAAGTCGATCGAGAACCGCCTGTGGGACATGCGCGTCGACAAGTCGGCCATCACCACGGACCCGGACCTCACGGTCACCGCGCGCTTCGACCTCACCGTGCCGCTCGCGCGGTACGTGGCCGCGAACATCGGGACCATCGTGTTCCCGTTCCGGCGCTACGAGTTCGGCGACGTGTTCCGGGGCGAAACCCCACAGGCCGGCCGCTACTGCGAGTTCATGCAGTTCGACGCGGACATCGTGGGTGCCGCACTCGGCCCGGCCGACGCGGAGATCATCGCGTGTATGTACGCCGTGATGCGCGCGCTCGGGATCGAACGATTCCTGATCAAGGTGAACGACCGCAAGGTGCTGAACGGCTTTGCGGAGCGTGTCGGGTTCCAGTCCGGCTCCAAGTCCGCGGCCGCACTCCTGCGCGTCATGGACAAAGCGGACAAGATTGGACTCGATGGCGTACTCGCCGAGCTTTCTGCGAAGGAGGCGCCAGAGGGCGAGGAAGAAGTGTTCAGCTTCGACGCGGCCAAGCTCGACATGGTGTCGCGATTCATGGCGCTCACCGAAGGACTCGCAACCAACGCCGACCGCCTCTCTGCGCTCAAAGAGTACTTCGGCGGCGAAGGCGTCGGCGCGGAAGGCGTGGCCGAGCTCGAGCTCATCGCCATGCTCGTCACTGCTTCCGGTGTGCCGGAGGATGCATGGGTGATCGACGCGATGGTCGCTCGTGGGCTCGGGTACTACACGGGGCCGGTGTTCGAAACCGTGCTGCTCGAGAAGCCAGAATTCGGCAGCGTGTATTCCGGCGGCAGGTTCGACGACCTGGTGGCACGCTTCACCGGCGAATCGCTCCCCTCCGTGGGAGCGTCCGTGGGCGTGGATCGCCTTTTTGCCGCCCTCGAATCGCTCGGCGCGGTGGACGACACCGAGCCTGACGTCGACGTGTTCATCATCACCATGGACCGGTCGCTCATGGCCGACTACTTCGCCATGGCCGCGGAACTCCGCGCGGCCGGCGTGTCAGTCGAGATCAACATGAACTACCAGGATTCGTCCAACCGGGCACAAATGGGCTTCGGCCTGTCCCGGCGCGCGCCGATCCTCCTGTTCTACGGCACCGGTGACGCGGCCAAGGGCACGGTCGGCGTGAAAAACACGGCGACCAAGGCCCAGGAATCGGTACCCCGTTCCGAGCTGGTGGCCAAGGTCTTGACGGTTCTCGGCCGTTCGGCGTAGGATCGTGAGGCAACGATGGTTCGGGTGGGTAGCTCAGTTGGTCAGAGCGCCAGGTTGTGGCCCTGGATGTCGCGGGTTCGAATCCCGTCCCTCCCACCATCGTCCCTTCACAGAGCGCAAAAAGCGCAAAACGGACGTGAAACGCTCACGCTCGCCGCCGGCTTCCCACGAGCCGGTTTTTCTTTTCCCTGACAAACAATGACATACTGAACATGTCATTCGGATTCCAACGGAGGTTCCCATGCCTGCTGACATGCCAAGAGACGTCAATCCGTTCTTCCAAGCGGCCGCGGACTTCGTCCTGGCGCACCAGGACATCCCGCTTGAGACCGCGTTTCTCGACGAATGGAACGGTCTCCCAGAATCCAAGACCGTGCGAATCATCTACGCCGGCCCGTACACATCGGACTGCGGTTCGCGGTGTGATTCCTGCCCGCTGTACCGCCGCGTCGGAACGGACGCGCCCGGCGCGCCGGAAGCGACATTCGCGACCACCCTCTGCGAGGCGCAGGAACGCCACCGCGCACTGCTCGGATCGGATACGCAACGATTTCTGAACTGCAAGACGAGAACGCAGTACCAGGAGGCCTTCGTCCGCTTCATGACGGAAATGTGCCGTACGCGCGAGGAGATGGACGCCGAGCTCCTGTGGGTATCCGGGATGCGGCTGCTCCTGTACCCAGGATGCGCCACGCCCGAGTCGCTCCTCGAACGCGAACGAGAAATCAAATTCGAAATCGTCGCCGAGACCCTCAGACGGCTCGACGAATGCGGTGACGATGAACGCTCCCAGTGGATCAAGGAAACACGGAGCCGCCTCTTCTTCCCGTCCGAGTGAGCGGACGGTTTTTCTTATCCCAACGAAAAAACACGCCGCAGAAGCGACGTGCTGACGAATACCATCAACCGCTAACGCTCCGACATGGCCCGGTGTTGGACGGGATGGCGCCGGATGGCTAGCTGGAGATGGGATAAGCTTCCCTGGGCCGAAACACCCAGAGCAGAAACACGAATGCCAGCATGATGGCGCCGGCCGTGATCCACACTCCAGCGATCGTCGACTGGGAGTTCCCCATCCCGCGTGTGAACCACCACGCCGCGAGCGGAGCCGAGACGTTGCCCGCCTTCGCGATGAGCGAGAGCAGCGAACCGAACGTTGCACGGCATCCGCTTTCTACGCGGCGCTGGACAAAGCTGTCCGAAAGCGGCTGGAGCGCACCGCGACCGAGCTCGTGCAGGACGAGCGGCGCAAATGACAACGGGAACCCGACGGCGGGCAGGACCAACAGCCCGACGGCCGTGGTTCCGAGTGCGACGAGCGCGCCCGTTCCCTCGTGATGATCGGCGAACCGCACGCGGCGCACGAGCCAGCTTCCCGCCATCACGGACAGATAAATGACCGTCCACACGCCCGCGAGGCCGAGTCGTCCCGCGTCCTCCTCGAAGTACACGCTCCAGTAGTTGTTGAACGGGATCACGAGCCCGAAGACGAGCATGGTTCCGGTCAGCCACCAGAGCGAGGAGTTGGACCGGAGCGTGCGCACGGCCTGGCGGAACGCCTCGCGTTCCGTCATCGCCGTCTCCGGATTCCCCCACCCTTCCATGTGGCGCGCGGCAAGCCACGAGGCGGCAAGCCCGCACGCGACCATCGGCAGCCAGATGAAGTGAGGCCGCCACATGGACACGAGCGCCCCGAGCCCGCCGCCGACGAGCATCCCGACGCCGGACAGAATTCCGGCTGTCGCGAACGCGTGACGAACCTGCTCGCCGCGCTTCTCAGCGCGCAGCGCATCCACGAGCCACGCCTGCTGCGCGCCCGACAGGAACGCCATGCCGATTCCAAAGAGCACTTCCGCGAGCATTGCGCTCCAGACGCCACTCGCGAAAAAGTACGTGAACGCGCCGGCTACTTCGAATAACGTACCAAGCCGAAGCGACCAGGCGCGCCCGCGGCCGTCCGCGACCAGCCCGGTCGGGATCTCCGACACGCTGAGAACCAGCCAGAACACGGCGTTCACAAGGGCGATCTGCCCAAGCGACAGGCCGATTTCCCGAAGGAACGGACCGTATGAGGACACGGTCATTCCCATCCCGAGCGCTAGAAGGATGGTAAACAGATAGTACGTTTTCTCAACGCGCATAGGGTCTCCGAACGAAAACGGCCCAGGTGGATTCCCGGGCCGTTCAAACGCTTTTTTCCGTGAGTGGCTCACGAAATCAGCGCTGTCTGGCACGAGAACGCAAATCCCCACGGCATATCGAGGCCGATCGAATCCTGCGTAAGCTTGTGGCAGACGTTGTTCATACTGGTTCTAGCAAATCACAACCGGACGATTTTGTCAACGGTTGTGGCAAGCTTCGCGTGGTCCGGATCGACGCGCGGGCGGCCGAAGTCGTCTTTTGTGAATCCGTGGTCCATGGGGACGAGATGCACGTGCACGTGGTCCGCCTCGAACCCTTCGACCGCGACGCCCACGCGCGGCACACCCATCGCGGGCTTGAGCCTGGATGCAACGGTCCGCGACGCGCGCATCAGCGCCTCATACGCCGCGGCGTCCATCTCGAACAATTCCGACGCATGCGCCTTCGGAACCACGAGCGTGTGTCCCTCGCGCATGGGATGGATGTCAAGAAACGCGAGATGGTTCTCGTCCTCCCACACCCGGTGGCACGGAAGTTCGCCCGCGACGATTTTGCAGAAGATGCAGGTGTCCATATTACTTGGTGACGCGTGCGAAATGGCGCGGGCCTTTTTGGATGATGGCCCCGGGCGGCACGGTCGCGTTCAGGTCGCGCACCACCTCGCCGTCCACCTTCACCCCGCCCTGCTCGATTTGCCGGCGCGCGTCGCCCTTCGACTGCACGAACCCGGCCGCCACCAGCACCTCAAGCAACCGCGCCGGCGCCGCGTCTACCCTTACCTCGATAACCTGTTCCGCGTCCGGGCCCTTCTTGTCGCGGAACAACGCGTTGAACGCGTCCTGTGCCGCCTGCGCGGCCGCATAGCCATGAAAGCCCTTGACGATCTCGAACCCGAGCCGCGCCTTCACGTCGCGCGGATTTACCTCGTCACGAATAAGCGACTTCGAAATCGCCGACACCTCGCTCATTGGAAGATCGGTCAGCAACGTGAACCAATTGACGATCAATCCGTCGGGAATCGACATCGTCTTCGCGAACTTATCCTCCGGCGAGTCCGCAAGCAAGATCGCGTTCCCGAAACTCTTGGACATCTTGCGCTCTCCGTCCGTGCCGACAAGCAGAGGAACCGTCATCACGTCTTGTTCTTCCTGATCAAACTTTCGCTGCATGCGGCGCCCCATCAGCAAGTTGAGCTTCTGGTCCGCCCCGCCAAGCTCGACGTCAGACGTGACCATCACGGAATCGTAACCCTGCATCACCGGATATGCCAATTCGAGTGCGGAGAGCGGGTGATCGGGATCGTCCACGCGCTTCTGAAAATCCTCGCGCTGCAAAACCTGCTGGACCGTGACGAGGGACGTCAATTCCAAAAATCCGGCCGCCGACATCGAGTCGAACCACTCTCCGTTGTGATGCACCTCAAGCTTCTCAAGATCCAAAATCTTTCCCGCTTGTTCCAAGTAGGTCTGCTTGTTTACGTCGATGTCCGCGCGCGACAACTTCTGCCGCGCCTCCGTGCGTCCCGTCGGATCGCCGATCATCGCGGTCGCGTCTCCGATAATAAGTACGGCCTGGTGTCCCGCATCCTGAAACTGTCGGAGTTTCCGCAGCGGCACGGTGTGGCCAAGATGCATGTTCGGCGACGTCGGGTCGATGCCAAACTTAACGCGCAGAACCCGACCTTCCTTCAGACATTTCTCCAGATGCTCGCGCACGATCGCCTCCTCCACGCCGCGATCGAGCAGCTCTGCGACAGTTTCCTCGTTTACGTTCACGTTCATACGAATTGTTTGATAATCGCCGTGATCTCGTCGCGGCGCGATTCCATGGCCGCGCGGTCGATCGCCTCGACGGTCAGGCGAATCAGCGACTCGGTGTTCGACGCCCGGACGTTAAACCAGAAGTCGGGATACGTGATCGTCACGCCGTCGATTTCAAGCAGCGTTCCTTCCGAAAATGCCTGCTTGATCGCCGCGAGAACCCCGGCTTTGTCGCTCACCTGGAAGTTAATCTCGCCCGAATGCGCATACCGGCGCAACGGGGCAACGATGTCGGAAAGGGATTTGCCAAGGCGCGTCATCTCCTGCAGCATCATCGACGCGACCGCGACGGGCCCCTCGTAGCACCCGTTCGGAAACGCATAGAAAAAGTGCCCGGACGACTCCCCGGCGAAAATCGCTTCCTCCCTGATCATCTGCTCCTTGATAAGCGAGTGGCCCACGCGCGTGATGCACGGCTCGCCGCCAGCCTCGCGAATCATGTCCTCCGTGATCTTCCCGGGCCGGATGTCATAGCACACCCGCGCGCCCGGATGTCTCCGCAGCATGACCTGCGCGATGAGTCCGCGCACAATGGACGGCTCGACAACGTCGCCCTTGTCGTCCACGAAGAAGATACGGTCGCCGTCGCCGTCGGTGGCGATGCCGATGTCCGCGCCGTGCGCGAGCACCTGGCGTCTCAAATCGCGCGTATTCTCCTCCTTGAGAGGATCGGCCTCATGATTCGGAAAATTTCCGTCGAACTCCCAATACATCCGCGTCACGTCGAGCGGAACGCGCTTAAACAACTCGTCGAGATACTGCGCGCCCATGCCGTTGCCCGGGTCCGCGACCACCCGCATCTTCCGCACCGGGTCGTTCCCGACGAACGCGAGCTCATGCTCCGCCGCGAGCGACGGAACGTTTGACACGACCGTGCGTGTTCCGACGCGCGACGGAACCGCGAAGGATTCCGACTCGATGATGTCCGCGACCTCCTGAATGCCCGAATACCCGGACACCGGAACCGCGTTCGCGCGCGTGAGCTTGAATCCGTTGTACGCGGCCGGATTGTGAGACGCGGAAATCATCACGCCGGCATGGGCGCGCGTGTGGCCCACGGAAAAATAAAAAGCGGGCGTGGACACGAGCCCGACGTCGAGCACGTCCGCGCCGGCCTCGATCATGGCCGACATGAGCGCCTCTTGAAGCTCCGCCGAGCTTTCGCGCATGTCGCGTCCCACCGCGATCTTCAGGGCGATTCCGGGATGCTCGTTTTGAATCAGAGTCACGAACCCGCGTCCGACACGCGCGGCAAGCGGTACGGTTACCTCCTCGCCGATCAGCCCGCGGATGTCATATGTCTTAAAAATGTGCCTTGGAATATTCATATTTTTGCTTGACCTTCGCCTTGATTTCGCGTACTGTCCATTGTATATAACTTGGCTTAAAACGTCACATATGGAACCGATCATCTGGATCATTCTCGGAGCCGTCGTCGCGCTGGGCGGGTGGCTGGCACTTACGTTTAACTCCCTGGTCCATGCGCGCAACCGCGTTGACGAGGCATGGTCCGACATCGAGGTTCAGATGAAGCGCCGCTACGACCTCATCCCGAACATCGTCGAAACGGTAAAGGCATACGCCAAGCATGAGGAAAACGTGTTCACGAAAGTGACGGAGGCCCGTTCCGCGGCCATGGGCGCGAAATCGCCGGCCGAGCATGCGGAGGCCGAGAACATGCTGTCGCAGTCCCTCAAGTCGTTGTTCGCGGTAGCGGAAGCATACCCGTCGCTCCAGGCCGCTGGCAACTTCATGCACCTGCAAACCGAACTCTCCGACGCCGAAGACAAGATCCAGGCCGCGCGCCGCTTCTACAACGGCAACGTGCGTGACCTCAACACCAGCGTGCAAACCTTCCCGAACAACGTGGTCGCGGGCATGCTCGGCTTTACGAAGCGCGACTTCTTCGACGCTCCGGACATCGTCGCCGAGCCGGTCGCCGTGAAGTTCTAAGAGACCCAACTACATGTACGACCAGATCGCGGCAAACAAACGGAGGACCGTCCTGCTCATCGCGGTCTTCACGGCGCTCATCGTTGTGCTCGGATGGGCGTTCGGCGAGCAGGCGGGCAGCGGATCGGCCGGCATCATCCTGGCGGTCGTCGTCGCCACGGCCATGAACCTGGTCGGCTACTACAAGGGAGACGCCGTCTCTCTCGCGGCCTCGGGGGCGAAACGCGTCGAAAAGCGCGACGCGCCCGAGCTTTGGAATCTCGTCGAGAACCTCGTGATCTCCTCGGGGCTCCCCATGCCCGCGCTCTACGTGATCAACGACCCGTCGCTCAACGCGTTCGCGACCGGACGCGACCCGGAACACGCGTCCGTCGCCGTCACCACGGGATTGGCCGAACGCCTCACGAAACCGGAACTCGAGGGCGTCATCGCGCACGAGCTTTCCCACATCAAGAATTATGACATTCGCATCATGACCATCGTCGTGGTACTGGTAGGCACGGTCATGCTGCTTTCGGACTTCCTCTTGCGCGGCATGTTCCGACGCAACGGACGCGACAACGGACAGGCCGGGCTCATCCTGCTCCTCGTGGGCATCGTCCTTGCCATTCTTTCCCCGTTTCTCGCGGAACTGATCAAGCTCGCCGTGTCACGGCAACGCGAATATCTCGCGGACGCCTCCGGCGCGCTCATGACGCGCTTTCCCAACGGCCTCGCCGCGGCGCTTGAAAAAATCGCGCGCGAGGACCGACCGCTCCAACGGCCCAACCACGCGACCGCGCACCTGTTCCTCGCGAATCCCTTTGACCCGCACGTCACGAAAAAATTCGAACGGTTATTCTCGACGCACCCGCCGATCGAAGAACGCATCAAGCGATTAAGAACGATGGGCGTATGAGCCAGGACATCATTGAAAAATTTTCCGCGCATTTGAAAAACGTGCTGACGCGCGCGCTTGTATTTGTCGTTGAAAATGGCCGCGAGTTGGTCGAACCGGAGCATCTGCTCTGGGCGCTTGGCACGGAAAAGGGATCTGTCGGCGCGGAGATCATTCAAAAGGCCGACCTGAAGACGGAACGGCTGCGCACGCTCGTGACGAACGCACGGGGACGCGGAAAAAGCGCGAAGATGTCCGGATCGCCATTTCTTTCCGAAGAAGCAAAGCGCGCCGTAGAAAAGGCCGTGCTCACCGCGAACGTCCATGAGCACCGCTACGTCGGCACCGAGCACCTTCTCTCGGGACTGCTTCAAATCTCGGATCCGAAAATCGAATCGTTCTTCATGCGCGAACAGGTCGACCTGGCACGCATGCGCAATGAAATCACAATGGTTCTCAAATCAGCCGCCAAGTTCCCGGAACTCGCGGAGAGCATCCCCGCGTCGTCTACGGAGGCGGTCACAAAGGAACCGGCGGCAAAGGAACCGGAAGACGACGAGGTCAAAACGCCCGCGCTCGACTATTTTGGCCGCGACCTGACCAGCAAGGCCGTGCAGGCAAACGTGGATCCGGTCATCGGGCGCGAGGAAGAAATCGACCGCGTCATGCAAATTCTTGCCCGGCGCACGAAAAACAATCCCCTGCTCCTCGGCGAACCAGGCGTGGGCAAGACCGCGATCGTCGAGGGCCTTGCCAAGCACATGCTCGAGGGACGCGTTCCGGCCGCGCTCGCGGACAAGCGCGTGATCGCCATCGATCTAGGACTCGTGGTCGCGGGCACCATGTATCGCGGCGAATTCGAGGCGCGCCTCAAGCAGATCGTCGAAGAAGTGAAGAAGTGCGGCAACATCGTGCTGTTCATCGACGAAGTGCACCAAATCGTCGGAGCCGGTTCGGCCGGAGGATCCATGGACGCGGCCAACATGCTGAAGCCGGCGCTCGCCAGAGGCGACATCCGATGCATCGGCGCCACCACGCCAACGGAGTACAAAAAACACATTGAGACCGATTCCGCGCTCGAGCGGCGTTTCCAAACGGTCACGGTCGAGGAACCAACGCCCGAGCGAGCCATGGAGATTTTGCGCGGCGTCGCGAGCCAATACGAGGCGTTCCACAACGTACGTTTCTCTCCGGCGGCCATGGACGCGGCCGTGAAGCTGTCCGTACGCTATCTCACGGACAAGCGCCTGCCGGACAAGGCGCTTGATCTCGTGGACGAGGCGGCAGCGGCCGCGCGCGTACATCGCCGCGAATCCGAGCCGGCCGAACAGCGCCGATTGCTCGCGCGCCGACTTGCCGAGGTACAGACCGAAAAACGGCTGGCCGTCGCGGAAGAACAGTTCCAAAGGGCCGTCGAATTGAAAAAAGAAGAGGCAAAACTTCGGGAAGCGCTGCAAGGCCTCGCGGAAACCGAACCGGTCGTGGCCCCCACCATCATCAGCGACCGCGACGTGGCGCGAGTGGTTTCGCGCACCATGCGCATTCCGCTCGAGGACCTGCTTGCCGAGGGTCAGCGCGATCTCGCCACGATCCACGAGCGCCTGTCGAGCCGAGTCATCGGCCAGCATGAGGCGGTCACTTCGGTCGCGGCAGCGCTGCGTCGCGCCAAAACCGGCCTGTCGCTTCCCCACCGGCCGCTCGCGTCCATGTTGTTCCTCGGCCCGTCGGGCGTTGGAAAGACCGAGCTTGCCCGCGGCATCGCGGAAACGTTTTTTCATGACGCGAACGCGCTCATCCGTCTCGACATGTCGGAGTACGCGGAAGGCTTCACCTCCTCGAAGCTCATCGGCGCTCCGGCCGGCTACGTGGGCTACCGCGAAGGATCGACCCTCTCCGACCGCGTGAAGGCGAGGCCTTACAGCGTCGTCCTGTTCGACGAGCTCGAAAAGGCGCACAAGGACGTCCAAAATCTTCTGCTCCAAATCATGGAGGAAGGAGAGCTCACGGACGCGACCGGCCGCAAGGTCAGCTTCCGCAATACCATCGTGGTGCTGACCTCGAACGTCGGGCTCGAACGCTTCGAGTCCGGGGGCATCGGGTTCATGAGCGGCGACGAGGAACGCGCGGGCGCGCTTTCCGCGGACGTCCGCAAGGAACTTGAAGCGCGCTTCCGCCCGGAACTCCTGAACCGCGTGGATCTCACGAGCCTGTTCCGCCCGCTCGACCGCGCATCGCTCGCCGCCATCGCCGAAAAACAGCTCACGGAGCTCATCGAGCGCCTTCGCGAACGCGGCATCCGGCTTTCCGCGCATGCCGCCACGGCAAAGGCTATTGCGGACGCCGTGGAAACCAAGCTCGGCGCGCGCGACATCCGGCGCCACATCCAGACGCGCGTCGAGGACAAGATCGCGGACCTCATTGCCGAGGACCCATCCCTGGCCCTTCAAATCTGTGTCACAAAAGACGGTCTTGATGTAAAATATGCCAGACGAAGGAACACAAAGTAATCGTGGCGCCGACCTAAGCCATGAGGAGAAAGAGCGACGAAGAGAATTGAACAAGGCTCATACAGAAGCCTATGTTCAAAATCGGATGGCGAATGCTGGAATTTCGACAAAGCCAATGAGCTACGCGAAAAAAGAAGACGCGCAGGGGATGGGCTACGTCGACGAAGGCGGCGAAATTCCAAGCACGGACAGGATGCGGGAAATGCTCGCGCGCAACCAGGCTTCTTCGTCGCTTGCACAAGGCGCGGGCGGATCCGCGGAGGAGCAGATGGACCCTCGAGCGCAGCTGCAAAAGCAGCTCGACAAGGCGAATCATTACATGCTCGTCGAAATCCTTCCGGAGGTCATCTCCTTCGACATCGGATGCTTCGGCCTCACGACCTGTCTCACGCTCCCATTGGTTTACTGGCCGATCGCCGCCATTTGGGGACTCGAGGTATACAACGACTACACGGGAAATTCTACCCCGCTCACCCCGAAGCTGAGCTGGAAATCATTTTTCCCCCCCGGCACGGAAATGGATATCCCGCTCCCGAACCCGCCGCTTTGGATCGCCTGGATCATGTACGTCATTCTGCTCGTATTCGCCACCGTCATCTGGGGAACGATGATTTTCCTGCTCGTGTACACAATTAGCGACCCGGCGGCCGCGCTGAGCGGTCTCGGCGAGATCTTCCCGTTCATGACATCCATCATCGGCATTTAGATCCTTATCCATCCTATGTCCGAACGCTTAAAACGCATCCTGATCATCGTCGGCTTCATTGCCTCGGTGTTCGGTATCGCCGCCGGCCTTTATTACGCCTTCTTCAAACCGCCCTCGCCAGAACCGACGGTCCTCCCCGGAGAAGAAGGATCGGAAACCGGACTCCCCTCATCGGGGATCGCGGGCGAACGCCCGGCAACGGAAACAACGACCGGCGAGCTTCCGCCTGCGTCCGCCATTGCCGCGGGGGGACGCACGGTCACGACGGCGATCACGCAAAGCGACGTCGCGAACGTCGAGCTTTCCGGAAACGGATCCTCGGTAAATTTCTATAATCCGAACGACGGCAAATTTTATACGGTGGACGCGAACGGAAACATCGTTCTTCTCTCAAGCGAGTCGTTCCCGGGCGCGGAAAACGTGGAATGGAACAAGGATGCGAACAAGGCCGTCATTGAGTTTCCGGACGGAACCAACATCGTCTACGACTTCAACCTCGAACGTCAGGTCACGCTTCCTTCGCATTGGGAAGATTTCTTTTTCTCCCCGGTGTCGGACGAGCTTGAGGCAAAGTCAAATGCCGTGGATCCGAACAACCGGTGGCTTGTCACGGCCAACGCCGACGGAAGCAACGTGGACGCGTTCCAGGCGCTCGGCGAAAACGGCGACAAAGTCACTGTGTCCTGGTCGCCAAACGACCAGATCATCGCCTTCTCCGACACCGCTTCCTCGCTTTCCGGAGGCCTGGACCGGAAGATGATTCTTCCCATCGGACTCAATGGCGAAAACTATCGCGGCCTCACCGTGGAAGGCCTCGGGTTCCTCCCCAACTGGGCGCCGGACGGCAAACGGCTGCTCTACTCCGTGGCCGGCGACTATTCCAGCAACAAGCCGCTCCTCTGGGCCGTGGACGCGACGCCCGCGACCATGGGTGAAAACCGACATTCATTGGGATTGAACACCTGGGCCGACAAATGCACGTTCACAAGCGCGAGCGTGGCCTATTGCGCGGTTCCGAGAAATCTTCCGGATAACGCGGGCCTTCAACGTGCCCTTTTTGCGAACTACCCTGACTCGGTCTACAAGGTCGACATTCTCCTCAGCAAGGTAACGCTCGTCGCCGTTCCGGAGGAAGACGTCTCAATGTCGAGCCTTCAGATCGGCGACGACGGCGCGACCCTGTACTTTGTCAGCGGAAACGACGGCACTCTCCAGATGATGCGATTAAAATAACCTATGCCGCGACCCTGGACCACATTCCTTGCCATCGGAACGGTCAGCGCGATCGTCCTGGTTTTCTTTTTTCTGCGTTTGCAGCCGATTCGTCCGCCACAGGACGCCATGACGGACGAAACGCCAACGAGCATCGACGTGCCTACCGTGACGTTCGTGAACCCGTCGATGGGGCCCTCGGACGCGGCCGTCGAGATCGTGACGTTCGGCGACTTCCAGTGCGACCCGTGCAAAACCCTGGCCGTCAACCTTCGAACCGTCATGCGAAGCTTCCCGACCGGCCTTCGGATCGTCTGGAAGGACATGCCAAACGAAGACGCGCACCCGCTTGCGACCAAGGCGGCCATTGCGGCGCATTGCGCGGACAGGCAGGGCAAGTTCTGGGAGTTCCACGACGCGCTGTTCGAGAGACAAGCCTATCTTACCGAGGACGAAATCGTCGCGATCGCTTCGGACGTCGACCTCGATGTCCAGGCTTTTTCGCGCTGCGCGGAATCCAACGACACGCTCGCCATTGTCCGCAAGGATTTCGAGGAGGGCCGGGCGCTCAACATCCTTGCCACGCCGACCATTTTCATCGGCTCCGAGTCCTATGCCGGCGAGCTCACGGTCGAGGAACTCACTGGGCTGATTCGACAGGAACTGGTCAAATGATATGAAACGTTGGATTCTCACGCTCATTTCCGCCTGCCTGCTCGCTCCCTCGATTGTTTTTGCAGCGGATTCCTGCGACAGTTCCGTGTACCTTTACGACGAGGCGCCGGTTTGTGCCTGTTACTTTAACGGCAGCTACTGCGACGTATTTTATCCGACTTCGTCCGGCTATAGCGAGGCCAGTTGTACGACCGACTGCAAACTGGCCTATGGAGATGCGTATGCCAGCTCCTCCTATCACGATGGAAAGGATACGTGCGAAGGAAAGGGCGTCGCGACCAAATGCAGCGCGTCGAACGCGACCGCTCGCCTCGCGGAAACCGACCAGGCCGTGGCAGCAGCCCTCGAGGCCGGGGCGAACACCCCCTCGTACGCGACCCCGCAGCTGAGCGTCGACATTCCGGGCGTCGACTTCGTGAAGACCTTGTATCGCGACGGAAAGCTCGAATCGAACTTTCTTGGGGCGTACATCTCCGGCGTGTACAAGTTTCTCATCGGATTCGCGATCTCAATTGCCATCGTCATGGTAATGGTCGGCGGACTGCAGTACGTCATCGGGGCATCTTCCGGGGAAATCGGAAAGGCAAAGAACCGTATTGTGAACGCGATCACCGGATTCGTCCTCTTGCTGTTCGTATATGTGATTCTCTACCTGGTCAATCCGGAACTGACCGTTTTTAAAAATCTGGAAATTACCGTGATTCCCCCTTCCCCGGAAGAATACGAAGACGACTTCATCACGAACGGATCGGTCGCGACGAATTTCTCGACGCCTGACGGAACGAACATCAGTGGAGCGGGAAAAACGAAAATCCCGAGCGAGCTCACGGCGGACATCGAGTCCGCGGCACAAACGCTCGCGTCATGGGGATACGGTATGTCCATTGCCTCGAGTTTCCGAAGCGTGGAAAAACAACGCGAACTGATCTATAGGAACTGCCAGAACCCGCCCGGTTCCAGCACGTGCAACCGAAAGCCAGACAAACCGACGACCTGTATTCTGAAAGACAACAACGCCGCCAACTGCCCGCACACGACCGGACGCGCCCTCGACATCTGGGGAACAACGGGCGGGTCGCAATGTATCAGCCAGGACGCCTGTCTCTCGGATCCTGCCGCGTGCCGCGCGAATACCTGCCAGGCTGCAGTCATTTCCGCCATGAAAACCGCCGGATTCTGCAACCTAAAAAGCGAGCCGTGGCATTTTGAAAAACCAAAGATGTCATCGACCTGCAACTAACTATGTTCTCCTGCTCAAATTGTGACGCGCAGTTTCCGAAGTGGAGCGGGAGGTGCACGGAATGCGGAAAATGGGGAACGGTCGGGGAAGAAGGCGGCCAGGCTGAGAGACCGAGAGGCAAGGAGACGGGCGTGAAGACAAAGGCCGCGGTTTCGAAGCCGATCTCGGAGGCCGCCGGCGCGGCAGACCCGGGACGGATCGAAACGGGAATCCCGGAAATAGACCGCGTACTCGGCGGAGGCATGATGCGTGGGGCGCTTGTTTTGTTGTCCGGCGAACCGGGCATCGGCAAATCGACGCTCGTGGCGCAGGTCGCGGGAAGCCACCCTTCCCTCTACGTATCGGGCGAGGAATCCGCGCCGCAGCTCGCGGGCCGGTTTGCGCGTCTCGGCCTGAGGCCCGATGCGGTCAACTTCCTTGAGGCGCTGCCCATCGAAACGATCGTGGCCACCATTGAGAATGAACGCCCCTCGCTCGCGATCGTGGACTCCGTGCAAACGCTCGTTTCCTCGGAGCTCGACTCGGGCGCCGGAACGCCGGCCATGGTGCGCTACGCCACCTCCCTGCTTCTCGACCTTGCCAAGCGCACCAACATCCCCGTGCTGCTCATCGGCCAGGTTACCAAGGACGGCGCCATTGCCGGGCCAAAGACGCTCGAGCACCTGGTGGACGTGGTGGTGTCGCTCGAGGGCGACCCCGTGCATGCCTACCGCATTTTGCGCGCGACAAAAAATCGCTTCGGGGCGACCGACGAGGTCGGCGTGTTCGAGATGACCGCCACGGGCCTCGCGACCGTGGAAAATCCGTCCGGGCGATTTTTGGAAGAACGTCGGAATGTCCCCGGCTCCGTGATCGCCGCGACCATGGAAGGTTCCCGCGTGTTCCTCGTGGAAGTGCAGGCGCTCGTGGAAAAATCGAGCTACGGGACGCCCGTGCGTCGCGCGAGCGGATTCGACCAGAACCGGCTCCAGATGCTCTGCGCGATTCTGTCGAAGCACGCGGGGCTCAAACTTGGCGAGGCAGACGTGTACGTGAACGTGATCGGCGGGCTCGAGTTGCGCGAGCCGGCCGCGGACCTGGCCGTGTGCGCGGCCATCGTGAGCGCGGCGGGAAACGTCGCGGTCGAGAAGCCCGCGGTCTACGTGGGCGAAGTTGGGCTCGGCGGCGAAACGCGCTCCGTCCCAAACGTCGAACGCCGCACATCCGAGGCAAAACGCATGGGCATCGATACCGTTCTGACCCCGAAGTCGATCAAGACCGTGCGAGAGTTATAGAAAATTAAAAGATACAAGATACAAATTCTCGTTTTTGTTTCTTGTATCTTTTAATTTTCTACTCCAAATGCACCTGATCGAATGCGATCCGAACCTGCTCCCTGAGCAACGGGTAGGCATCCAGGTTTGGATCGTCCCCAAGGAGACGCGCGGCCATGTCGCGCGTTTTTTTCATGAGCGGAACATCGGCTTCCGTGGCGAGTTTGAAGTCCGGAAAGCCGGATTGCGCGGTGCCGAACACGTTTCCTGCCCCGCGGAGCCTAAGATCAATTTCCGCGAGCTCAAACCCGTCGGTGGTACGCGTCATGGCCGTGAGCCGCTCCTTCGCGTTCGGCGTCCATCCGTCCGGTACCAGGTAGCAGTGCGACTGGATGTCCGAGCGACCGACGCGGCCGCGCAGCTGGTGCAGCTGGGAAAGCCCGAACCGATCGGCCCCGACGATCAGCATGACGCTCGCGTTCGGGACGTCCACGCCGACCTCCACCACGGTGGTTGAAACCAGCACGTCGATTTGGCCCAACCGAAACGCGTCGATGGACGCGGCCTTTTCGTCGGACGGCAATTTTCCGTGAAGAATTCCCACGCGAACCGACTTCGGAAGCACGCCCGTCACCGTTTTCGCGACCTCGGCCACGGACTTTGCGCCGAGCGCGTCGGACTGGTCGATGAGCGGACACACCACGAATGCCTGGCGCCCTTCGCGAACCTCGGCTGCCACGTGGTCCCACATGTCCCGCTTGTCCTTCTCGAACACGAGGCGCGTGACAACGGGTTTGCGACCGCCTGGCATCTGATTCAAAACGGATAGGTCAAGGTCGCCGTAAATGGTGAGCGCGAGCGAGCGTGGAATTGGGGTCGCGGTCATGGACAGCAGGTGCGGCGCGGGAGCGCGTTCCAGGAGCGCCTTGCGTTGCTCGACCCCGAAGCGATGCTGCTCGTCGACGACCACGAGCGAAAGGTCCGGGATATCGATCCCCTGCAGGAGCGCGTGCGTGCCAACCAGGCACCGCACGCGGCCGTCCGCGAGCGCGGCGAACAGTTCCTTGCGCGACACTTCCTCGTCGCCAATCCTTGCCCGCGACGCGGTCAACAACCCGATACCGATACCGGGCATTGGTACGTCAACGAAAAAACGAATTATTACCGCTTGTTGCTGCGAGGCGAGGATCTCGGTCGGCGCCAGGTAGGCCGCAGTCATACCAACGTGGATCACGCCCGCGATGGCAATCATAGCCACGGCCGTTTTTCCGCTCCCGACGTCGCCTTCGAGCAGCCGGTTCATGGGACGGTCCTTCGAGCAGTCCTGGACGATCCTCCAGGCCGCGCGACGCTGGGCTTCGGTGAGCGTAAATGGAAGTGACGCTACGAATGATTTCAAAAACGTAACATCCGTTGGAACAGGACGCGCAAGGCGCACCGCACGCTCGCTCCTCACCCGCGCGAACATAAGCTGGTGCAAAAAAAGCTCGTCGAATTTTAATCGTGCTATCGCCGCGTCAAGGGCCGCGCGCGACTCGGGAAAATGTACCGCGCGAACGGCCTGTGCGAGCGACGGAAACGACTCGTTCGCGACGATATCCTCTGGCAAGAACTCCGGCAACTCCTCGGCCGCGGGTAGCGCGCGCTCAATTGCCCCGCGCAGCCGGCGCATGGTAAGCGACCCGGAAAGCCCGTACACAGGAATGATGCGCCCGGTGTGCACGCGCGCGCCGGCCGGCTCCCACACGGGACTCACAAGCGTGCATGCTCCGGCAAATCCTGAAAACCGGTTGTCCACCCGACCGGCGAGCGAAAGCCGCGAACCTGGGCGCAAGGTTTTGGTGAGATAAGGTTGGTTGAACCAGGTCACCTTCAGCTCCCCTGTCTCATCCTCGACGATCGCCTCGGTCAGCGTCACGTGCCTATTCTTGCTCGGCCTCGACTCGATGGAACGAATGCGTACCGTTACCGTCACCGTGTCGTCATGACGCAGGGACACAATCGGCTTTTCCACGGAATAATCCTCATACCGGAATGGCCAATACGACAAAAGATCCCGAATACTTACGATTCCGAGCAAACGCAGGTCTTTTTCCGCGTTCCCGCCGATGCCGGAAAGCGCGCCAACGGGTGTGGACAGGTGCATGGCCATGCATGAAATTTAAAAATCGACATTTTACATTTCGGTCACACTGTAACAAAAAAGCCCGGCGGTGTCCCCGACGAGCCGTGCCTACAGCGGTTTTGCGATCATGCGCTCGATTTCCTGCCGAATTCGCACGATTCCATATCCGGCCGATACTGAAATCCATGAGACCCCGGCTTCACGACATGCTGGCAAAACCACCTTGTCCACATCATGCCCGATGAACCTGCGAAGAAGGATGACGAAGTCCACCCCGCCTCCGGTAACGCGATCCCGTACCTGTTGGAGCGAGTTCCGACGTCCGCCTGACGGCTCCCACAGGAGCTCGGCAAACCCGAACGCACGCTGGATGCGAATCCGGTTCGGCTCGCGCGGATCACCCCCTACCATCACTGCCCGCTTGCCGCGCGTAAAGGCGAGCCAGGGCCAATCCTCGGGAATGAGGGCAGATTCGTCGATTGGATTCACTGGAACGACTAGCGACTCCTTGCGCGCGGCGCGAATGGCAGCGCGCAACGTCTTGTATTGAGCGGTGGCGTCCAGGTCCTCAACGAACGGATCGAGCAGCCGTACGATACGCGGATCGCTCTGCGAAACGCCGCCACGAATGGCAGCGCCGAGCGCGGCAAGCACATCCCCCAGGGGATCTGCGTCCAGAACAGCCGTCTCGAGCAAACGCATGAGCCGACCGGGCATGACACTACCGTCTGGCCACGCGGACGCGATATCCGTGAGCTCATCGAGATACGCTTGCGCGTCCTCCTTCCAACTGCCGTGGCGCGGACCGTGCGACCGCATCGGGCCGTACACGAATCCGATTCGCGTCCGCTGCGCGTACTTGCCCACGGCGGAGATGATCGGCAACGCGTCCGCGTCGGACAGACCAAGGCTCTGTCCATGTCGCACGCGTGCGACGGCGTACTGCAGGAGGAGAACTTGCGCGTGGTTCGGAAATGACCGGAGAAACTCCTCGCCGAGAATGAGTTTCGATAGGTCATTGACCTCGTCGGCCATCGACGAGAACGGCTGGTACATACGTGGCAGAAATGCCCACAATGCCTCCAGCCAACCAGCCTGTTCGGAAGATGGATGACTTGGACGGATCTCTGGAAGCACACAGACATGGAGCCGCAACGGTTCCGAGGGTGGTTCCGTAGGCAACATTGCCACCTGGGATTCCGGCTCCATCGGAGATTCAATTGGCGGCTCAGCCTTTGAAAGAATGGTGCCCGTCTTGCTGACGACTGGAACGAACCGAAGCTCGAAACCCTTGTCTGCCGCGAGCGAGATGAGACGAGCCAATTGGACCAATAGGTCCTCAAGCTCCTCCTGCATACCCTCTATGGTATCTGGTCTTGACATGCGCAACCTCCTGCATGGGCTACGAGCTTGCCGGAAAATCTAAATCCTGTCAATCCGCAAGGGGAAACGGCCGATCATTCCGAAAAACAAATACTCCGCCCAAAGGCGAAGCATTTGTGGTGCGCTCGGCACGACTCGAACGTGCGACCCTCAGCTCCGCAAGCTGATGCTCTATCCAACTGAGCTACGAGCGCGTGAGTTACGGCTCCATAAAATCGCGATCTGTTCTTTTACGGCTCCGATCCTCCCTCGACGTATATCTGTATACGCCTCGGTCCGGTTCTCGCCGTTCAAGAACATCTCATCAATTTTATGGACCCTCACAGCGGCGAAACGATGTGAAGTTCACAGTTTATACACCCGCTTGATGGTTTCCGTCAAGGTTTCGCTCGTACGGTCCAAATTCTCCAAGCAGTAGGGCAACAGCTCGGCACGCACCACGTTTGGGTCCGTGTCCTCGAGCGGAATGGCAAGCATGGGCTGCCAAAACTGACGGAACGTCAGGTATAGAATTTTGACCTCCGGCGGCTCGTACGCGAGGGAGAAATCACGCACCGCGCGGAAATCATAGGCAATGTCCCCTACCACGAGGCCAGTAGGAGTAATCGCGACCGTGACGCGATCCGGCTGCTTGAAATCCGTGATAAGCGTAATGATTCCGATCATCAGGATGATCACCGCGAACAAAAAATTCGCGCTCGCGATTGAATAGACAATCAACGCCACGCCGATGATTCCGGCGACAAGATACCAGTTGCGCGAACGCGTCTGGCGCGTATACTCGTCGATTTCCCAGGCCACGTTGGCGCGGCCGGTTTCGAACGATGTCGTTTGCGTTGTGTCCTCCATATGATTGTGCAATGGCGGTGTACGCGGATTCTAAACTCATCACGTATGGTTACTATAAGGGATTTCCAAGGATTCGTCCAGTACCGATTCGAAAATAAATGGGGTCCTTACCACCCTGGAGTGGACCACATACGCTAGATATTTTCCCCCTCCATGGGAAGTGTGTCTAGCATACGGTGTCCACTCCAGTAGTAGTATTTCAGAACTAATTGCTTCAATTCCATAAGATTGACTTGAAGTTTCGGTAAATCCGCGATTGCGGTTTTTAAATCTGAAATCCTTCCCTTGTCAGGACTAGCAGATTTCTTTTCGTCAGCTAAATTTTTAACTAGCCCATTTTTTACTTTTTCAGAATTTGATGATATTAGCTCACACATTTTTTCGATCAGTTTTCGCGCATCATGAATTTTTCCGTCTCCTCCGAGTTCGTCATTAAGGATTACAAAGGTCATTTTTATGAAGACTTCCGCGCCGTGTTTAAGTAAATACATTGCAGGAATATAAGTCACCATGATTTCTCTGTTGTTGACAATCATTGTATCGAATAGGAGATCCGCACTGTGTAAATAAGATTGGGCGAAGTCCAACCAGTCATATATTTTTTGATTTTCGTTTGGCATAATTCCAGCATAAATATGATCTCAGACCAGTCTATTCTACCTAAACAAAACAACCCCGCGAAGTGATCTGTTTTGATTCACCCAAAAACAATTAGGTCCCCCGGAATTATCTTCCGGAGGACCTCACGCGACGTGCCGCGTCGCGATCAGAGTTCTGCGAGCGTGAGATCTCGCAACTGTCCCCATTCCAGCTTGCTGCCATCGCCTCGCGCGCAGCCGCCGATGAGGTCCGAGCCACCCCAGCGATTCTGTCCTTCGGCGGCATTGAAGACTTGGAAGAGCCTGGTGACGGGGAACGGGATGTAGCAGGATCGCCGTCCAACCGAGTAGATGAAGCGGCCATCGGGACGCGTCGCTACGAGGCTGATGAAGGCGTCCATGCCATTGGCGTAGAGGTGATACCTCGCATCATTGCCGCCGATCTCATTGACGATCTTGAAGCGCGGATGATCGAAGAGGATCTCGTGCCGAGTATCCATCTCGACCTCTCCTCCTTGGCCCATGAGGTACTGCGTCAATCGAGCTAGGACGGCCTCTAAGTTGTTGCGCAACTCGACCTCGGTGGCACTGGCCAGGCCCCCAGACTTTCTCAGATCGGTGTAGGGTTGGAACACCCAGCTGTGCTGACGCAGTAGCGCATCGTTCAGGTTCATGGGGAATGCCCCGCCGGTAACATCCCAGCGGTTGTCCAGTTCAAGTAGCCGATTGATGTGGGGGATGCTCTGCGTGCCCTCGAACAACTTGTAGTTGAGCAGGATCCAGACTGCCAGGGACGTATCTTGATCCGTATCGTTGATGTAGATGTAGCAGGTATCGCCACCGAACGACCGCATGAGTCCGCCCTTGATGGCGTAGAACACCTGCATCGCTGTGCACATCGTCGCTTCTCTGACCACGCCGTCGTGATGATCGAAGTTTTGATGTAGCGTTGCCGGATCGAACCTCGGACCACCCTTTACGACGCCATCTAAGGCGATCGAGCGTGGCGGCGTGGTCCGGACGAACTCCTCCCAGGGCATGTCGTGTCGCGGGAAGATGACGATCTCGAAATTGACCTGCATGATCCATCTCCAATGTGCGAAGGTTTGGTGCCGATGCATGGAAGATGCTTAATACAGACATCGACTGAACTTTACAGAAAAACGGTAAAAGTCAATCTTATAACTCAAAGATGAGCGTATTTTTTATTCATAGACCCCGACTCACTTGCCTCAAAATCGCTCAAACTAAATTACTTGAAAACCCCTTACAATATCCCTGAAACGCTGGTACTGAACTCACGTACACCGCCAGGACAACTTCTTATCGTGCGTCCTTCCTGCCTATGGCAGCAGGGCGACCCATAGGGCTTTGTCGATTACAAAACAACGCGAAGGGTTGTTTTGATTGGGACATGGCTCTATGAGACGTCTAGCGTACATGAAGCACACGAGTCGCCCGATACAACATTGTCCTGGCGGTGTACACGCGTTCAGTGTCAAATGTGTAGGGGTGTTGTAAGGGCTTTTCAACGACTTTCATTTTGGGAATTTTGAGGCATGTGGGTCGGGTGTTCTCGACGGGCAAACTGGCACGGAATGGAACGCGACTCGGCGGCAAAATGAGACAAATGAGACACTACTTACGGGGTATTGAGATAGTGTCTCATTTTGCATATTTCGACGGTTTTGTTGGACTTCTCATGCAAAGGTGACAAAAAGTCACTGCCTCACTTTTTCGGAGCGTTTCGACGATAAAAGTTACCAACTCCAACCAGCCTGGACGCCCCACAACCGTTGCGGCATTCCTTGTGTTGTATGGAAAACACGAGATCAATAACAGCAGCGCCGACACGCACAAACCACGAACAAAAAGAGACTGTGACTGAGGAGAAAATCCGCTATTGCCTCTACGCCCGGAAGTCGAGCGAATCTGAGGAACGCCAAGTGCTCTCAATCGACTCCCAGATCAAGGAGATGCTCCAACTAGCAGAACGTGAAGGTCTCCACGTGGCGGAAATCCGACGCGAGAGCCATTCGGCAAAGTCGACCGGGCAACGGCCCGTGTACAACGAAATCCTCGCCGACATTCGTCAGCGCAAGTTTGGTGGCATCCTCACGTGGGCACCGGACAGGTTGAGCCGAAATGCAGGTGACCTTGGAGCGATCGTCGATCTCATGGATCAGGGACTTCTCCACGAAATCCGCACGTACGGCCAACGATTCACCAATTCGCCGAACGAAAAGTTCATGCTGATGATTCTTGGCTCGACTGCGAAGCTTGAAAATGATCATCGTGGCGAGAATGTGAAGCGTGGATTGCGAACTCGGGTTGAGATGGGTTTGTGGCCAGGCGTGGCACCGCTCGGCTACTTGAATCAAGGACTCATGGATAAGAAATGCCAAGTTATCGTCGATCTTGTCCGCGCGCCGATCATTAAACAGATGTTCGAGAAGCTTGCCTACGAAAAATGGAGCGGTCGAAAGATCTATAACTGGCTGAAACACGACCTGAACCTTAAAACGCGTGGGAATAAGACTCTGACGCTCGGCGGCGTCTATCGCGTCCTCGATAATCCGTTCTACTACGGCAAATTCGAACGACCGCGCGACAGCGGCAACTGGTACGACGGCAAACACAAACCGATTATCACGAAAGAGCTTTTCGACCTCGGCCAAACCCAACTCAAACGCGACCAGATCGTGCGGGAGAACAAAGAGTTCGCCTTCACGAAACTCTTCACGTGTGGCTTATGCCAATCCGGCATCTCGGCCGAGGACAAATACAAAAAACTCCGTGATGGAACCACCGCGCACTATGTTTACTACGGTTGTACCCGAGCGAGAGATCGGGACTGCAAAAACCAATACATCCGCGAGGAGGAGCTGATCGCAGAACTCGTTAAGATTCTCGACCAGATCAACATCAACGAACTTGGCATGCGCCATAAGCTCGAGGACGAGATCAAGCGATTCAACCACTTTCAAAAAGTGGTGATGGGATCCGACGGCAAGCAGGAAGCTGTGGAGGCCGAAGTGAACATTCGGACTTATGCAAAATATCTTCTGCGCGAAGGGAGCGTATCTGAGAAGCGGGAGCTGCTGGGGAATCTGAGGAGTAGACTTATCTATCGCGATAAAACAATCTCACTTCTTGTAGAATCATAAGTGGCTAGATGCGATTGAATATGCTGAAACCAATCTTGATACCTGAATTCCATTTCGCTGGATTCTGCGTCATTCCAAGAACATTATGCCTGATAGGGTCAAAAAAGTGTGCAGACCCAAAATTTTCACATCGATATTCTTCTGGCAGTTCGCCGAGATGAATAATATAAGTACGTTTTCCAATTAGGCTGATCCGCGATACCAGCTTTCCATCCTGTTCGACAAATGAAATCCTGTGTCCCGGAATTCTCCCACCAGCAACAACTTCATCATAAATATCCGTCTCGTGGGCGATATCGACTATTACTTTTTTCGTGGGTAGGGTAATCCGCCCGAGAACGTAGTCCTTTATCTGCTGAAAATTTGGATGACTTAGAAGATCTCGGCGTTCGGATTCAATTGCACATTTGGCGAAATAGTTAAACGCAATTTTTGTCAGAATTCGTGCAGCATCTTCCCCGACCGTATCCTCCAATTGAACATCGATTTGTTTTTGAACAATGTCTTCGTGCCCAGCATGATGGCTTTTCTTCTCTTTGTAATCAACCCCGAGCTCCCTAATCAGCGCGATGGCTTCGTTGATCTCACCAACATCGTCTGGACTATCTGCAAACGCAAAGATTCTAACATTCTTGGGGTCAACTTTCTTAACCCATGCGCTCAGTTCTTTGAAATCTCGACCATCCCTATTCAGTTTCTGAATCTCAGTTACCAATAAGACTGTAAAACTATTGTTTTCTGGACGTAGAACCTTAATTTGAGGGATGAGGGTCATTTTCCAATCTCCGCTTTGATATGTAAGAAACGGGAAAATTTGATTGAAGAAGTCACCAAGGCCTATGGAGAAGTTGACTTTTAGATTTTTTCCGCCAACTCTAATTTGATATTTGTTTTCAAAGTTATGCATTTGGTAGAAAAGCCCTTCCATGGTTCCTTCCTTGAATCGGGTTTCGAGTGGATTGAATACAGCCGAATTACAGTGATCGCAAACACAGTGAATCAAAGTAGGGCTATCTTTGAATGTGCCCATTAATCTCGGCATGACGTGTTCGGATCCCTTAAACGTCACTTGAGTATTATCCCGCCCGCAATAGACGCAGAGTTCTTTTTCGACCATATGGAGTAGTTTAATCCTACATGCAACAAAACCGCCCGTGAAGGCGGTTCTGTTTAAGGGACAAGACCCTATAGGTCACCCCTCGTGCCATAGGCACTCGGGTCTGCCGATAAGAAATTGTCCTGGCGGTGTACACGCGTTCAGTGCCAAATTTGTAGGGGTGTTTCAAGGACTTTTCGATGATTTCTGTTTGTGCGATTTTGAGGCATGTGGGTCGGGCGTTTTCGACGTCCAAACTGGTACAAAGTGGGACACGGCTTGGAGGGTAAAATGAGACAAATGAGACAGTACGTACGGGGTATCGAGACAGTGTCTCATTTTACATATATCGACAGTTTTGTTGGTCTTTTTGAGTAGAAATGGCGAAAAAGCCACTGTCTCACTTTCTCGGGGCGTTTTGACGTCAAAAGTTACCAACTCCGACCAGCCTGGACGCCCCACAACCGTTGCGGCATTCCTTGTGTTGTATGGAAAATACGAGATCAATTACAGCAACGCCGACACGCACAGATCACGAACAGAAAGAAGCTGTGATTGAGGAGAAAATCCGCTACTGCCTCTACGCTCGTAAGTCGAGCGAGTCCGAGGAACGACAAGTGCTCTCCATCGACTCGCAGATTAAGGAAATGCTTCAGCTCGCTGAGCGCGAAGGGCTTGATGTTTCCGAGATTCGACGCGAAAGCCATTCGGCCAAGTCGACAGGGCAACGGCCCGTGTACAACGAAATCCTCGCCGACATTCGTCAGCGCAAGTTTGGTGGCATCCTCACGTGGGCACCGGACAGGTTGAGCCGAAATGCAGGTGACCTTGGAGCGATCGTCGACTTGATGGACCAAGGGCTACTCCATGAAATCCGCACCTACGGTCAGCGATTCACCAATTCACCTAACGAGAAGTTCATGCTCATGATTCTTGGCTCAACCGCCAAGCTTGAAAACGACCATCGTGGAGAGAACGTGAAGCGCGGATTACGAACGCGCGTCGAGATGGGCTTGTGGCCAGGAGTGGCACCACTCGGTTATCTCAATCAGGGGTTAATGGACAAGAAATGCCAAGTCATCGTCGATCCGGTACGGTCGCCAATAATCAAACAGATGTTTGAAAAACTCGCCTACGAGAAATGGAGCGGGCGTAAAATCTACAACTGGCTCAAACATGATCTCAACTTCAAAACCCGCGGTAACAAAACCCTAACGCTCGGCGGTATCTACCGCGTGCTCGACAACCCATTCTATTACGGGAAGTTCGAGCGTCCACGTGAGAGCGGTAACTGGTACGGCGGCAAACATAAACCCCTTGTCACCAAAGAACTCTTCGACCTCGGCCAAACCCAACTCAAACGCGATCAAATCGTGCGGGAGAACAAAGAATTCGCCTTCACGAAACTATTTACCTGCGGTCTGTGCCAATCCGGTATATCGGTCGAGGACAAGTATAAGAAACTCCGTGATGGCACCACTGCTCATTACATCTACTACGGCTGCACTCGAGCAAGAGATCGCGATTGCAAAAACCAATACATCCGCGAGGAGGAGCTGATTGCCGAATTACTCAAAATCTTCGATCAGATCAATATCAACGAGTTGGGCATGAAAACCAAACTCGAAGACGAAATCAAACGATTTAGTCACTTTCAACAAACGGTGTTCGGCTCGGACGGCAAGCAGGAGGCAGATGAAGCTGAGGTGAATATTCGGGCGTACGCAAAATATTTATTGCGACAAGGGAGTATTTCTGAAAAGCGTGAGTTATTGGGGAATTTAAGGAGTAGATTGGTGTATAAAAACAAAAAAATAACCCTCAGTTAAAAAGGTTATCTTTCTAGTCACCAATTGTTCCGGACTATTCAGTGAACTTAATATCCCTAGCTTGTTCCTGGGTCATCTGATGAGCTATTTCTGTTTGACCGCCCATGAACATACCCTGCAACTCCATAATTCCCTCGTACAGCTTACCTCCTGGACCCATGAGTTCATTCGGCATACGCAACCGATCGAAACGTGTTTTGCGCTCGAGCTGAATCCCTTGTCGATCCGCGCTCTCGACCATTGCGAGATAGTTCTTGCCAAGTGCCAGGGTCAACTCGATATCTTTGAGGGTGCGCTCAAGCTTCTCGCGCTCGTATTCATCAATATTCTTACGATCTCTCGTCGGCTCACCTTCGCGCATATAAATACATTATTTCGATGAAGATAGAGTACCATGACAAAATAATCCACAAAAGCTTTTGAACTCGCCCACTATAATTTGCTTTCTGGGGATAATGGGTTAAAATTGCTCTACTAATAATAAATGTCCCGTATGCCGAAAAATAGAGAATAGAGAACAGTTCGACGATGCTTCTGGGCCTCCTTTGGCTCCACCAGCGCCCCCTGAAATGTTTCGACCACATCCTTCCGATGAAGAAGCTGGCGATCGGATACAAGTGCCTTGGAAATACCGACTGCCTCCCCACGAAGGTCCTTATCCGGATGAAGGGATGTATAACTCAGCGACATTTACTGACGAGGAAGTGGTCGCAATGAACGGCGGTGATTTGACTCCATTGAGGAATCGTCTTGCGACTATTCCGGAAAATGACGACAACCGATGGTGGTTAATAAAAAAACTTACAGAGGCAGAATCGTTCTTTTCCGAAAAAGAAGCGTCATAATCCTTAAACAAAACGGCCTCCGATAAGGAGGTCGTTTTGATCTGGACAAGGCCTTATCGGTAGCCGCGTCTACCTGAAGCAAGCGCGTTGCACGATAAGAAATTGTCCTGG
>Ga0156644_131_pt1 | contig 37348 bp, 36 predicted proteins | sample RifOxyC3_FD_110718 | JGI IMG/M metagenome (GOLD analysis project Ga0156644, IMG submission 110718) | Candidatus Uhrbacteria bacterium RIFOXYC12_FULL_57_11 | reverse complement strand
TTGTCTAGGAAATTCAAGTCCAGGTTTCCCCCGTTCTTGGAAGCCCTGCCGCAGCTTCTCGACTCAGAATCGAACGTAGAAACGAACCCGATCTTCGGATGTGTCCTCAGCCGAAGGTCGCCGCCGCCGACAACGACTCTGTTGCCTGGCTCGATCGGATAGATTTCACACGCGCGCGCCTCGAAACGATCCCTCAAAAATCCCGTGCTCTTCGAAAGGCACTGGTAGGCCTTCGTGACCTTCGTGTCGACGACATGAACGGCAAGCGAAATATTTTTTTCCTTTGTCTCCACCTCGATCGGACCCGTGCAAGGATGCCCGACGCGCTTTTTCAACAGCTCGTTGCGCGGAAGAAAAAAAGTTTCGAAATCCTTCACGGATCGGAACGACCTTCCGAATGCGTTTTGCAATTTCACAACGAACTCCTCCCCCGGATGCACGACGAGGGCTGACGGCCTGGAATCGTCAATGCGATATATTTTTTCCGAAACTATTTTCATATCGTTAGGCAACGGCTCGTTCAACCGCCTCCGTAAGCAGAAGATATGCTGCGCGGACGTCCTCGTGCGGTCGGCGCTGGCGAAACAGGTCCTTCGACAGCGAGTTGCCATCCGCATCGCGGATACGCGAGCAGTCCGGCGAAATTTCATCGATAACCATGAAGGATCGGCCAAGGCGTTCCGAATCCAGCCCGACCTCGAACTTAAAATCCTCAAGCGCCCATCCCTCGACCCGCAGAAATGCCGCGTACAAATCGTTGATCTCCCTCGCGAGCGTCTCCAACGCATTTGCTTCCGCGACATTCAGAAGCATGTGGCCGCGGATCGTCTTATCCGTGGCAAGCGCATTCATGGCTACGGCAATGCCAGGAGAAATGCGAGGGTCATCGACAACGGATCCGTCTTCTCTCATCACCTTCGCCTTGAGACAGAGCTCGACGATCGGTTCTTCGAAAATGGCACCGGCCGGAAAAACAGGAACCTTGTGCCCATCGACCCAATAACCGCGCGCGACATTTCGAACGAGAATTTCTATTCTTATCGGAAACGCGCGCGTAACCACGATACCGCGACCAGAAAGCGCGTTCTCGACTGGCTTCGCGAGATGCGTGGAAATTCCATGCTGCTCGAGCAATCGGTAGAAGGCAAAGGAAAAGCGTTTCCGAAGATCGCCCGTTCCGGAAATAACGTCCGTCTGGTCGGCACCGTGAATGTCGTCCTTGAATGTCATTAGGAGTGTCCCGTCCCCATGCGCAAAAAACTTTTTGCTGCTTCCTTCGATTAACGGCTCAGACATAGATTTTCCGTAGAAACTGATTAAGCAGAAGGTAGTTTTTTTGAAACTCCGGCTTCCCGACCATGAGGACGCATTCCGAAAAAAAGATGTTGTCATCGATGATCTTCAAACGGTTCGCGGTGAGTGACTTGCCCGTTTCCACGACGTCCATGATGGCATCCACGACGCCAAGGTACGGCATGCCTTCGGATGCGCCGCGAATTTCTTGAATCACGACCCGAACCTTGAGACGTTCAAAATACTCCTGCGCAATATTTGGAAATGACGTCCCGACGACTTTGTCCATCAGGTGGAACGGATGGCTCACGGCGCTGTCAATCGGAACGGTAAGCGCCATACGAACGTATCCGCGTCGAATCCTGATGAGCGGTCGAACCTTGGACCGGGTGTCATGGATGAGATCCAGTCCGCTGAACCCCGCATCGATCGCGCCGCGCTCGACCATGATCGGAATGTCCTTTGGGTGCAAAAATACGACGCGGTACCTTGAGTCGTTATTCAGACGCGATTGCAGACGCCGGCCCGTGCGCGCTGGAAGGTCGAATCCCTTTTCGTGCAAAAAATCGAGAACGTGCTTTTTCAAACGTCCTTTGCTTGGAATTCCGATGACGATCTGGTTCTTCTTACGAATAACGTGTTGCATAGAATCATGCGCGATGGCGCGCGCGCAGGACGCGGATCACGTCTCCGAGCGAAATCGACTGGTCGCGCAAACAAACCAGGAGGTGAAACAACAGGTCGGCCGACTCTTCAGTGATCTCCTCCACCCTGCCGCCAACGGCCGCCAGACTGACCTCTACCCCTTCTTCTCCCACCTTCTGCGCGATGCGCCTTGTCCCTTTCTGTTTCAGCGCGCGCACGTAGCTGGTTTCATCCCCATGACTCATCCGTTCGTCGATAATCCGTTCGAGACGTGAAAGAAACGGAAGATTTTCTCCGTCTCCGAAACAGGAAACTAGCCCCGTGTGACAGGTCGGCCCCGCGGGAACCGCCTGAATAAGGATCGCGTCTTGATCGCAATCAACGGAAATCCCAACGACGGTTAGCGTGTTCCCTGAGGTTTCCCCCTTCCGCCAAAGGCAATTCTTGCTTCTGCTAAAAAATACAACTTCCCCGGTGGAAACGGTGGTTTCAAACGCCTCCTGGTTCATATATCCGAGCATAAGCACGCCGCCCATGTTCGCTTCCTGTACGATGACGGGGACCAACCCCTTCCCTTTTTCCCAATCAATGGTAATCGTGACTGCGTCCATATGGCTTATCCAAGGTAATTATTCCGACGGATGACATCAATGATCTCTGGACGTTCGTACAATGCCTTCCCGACGACGACCTCGCGGACGCCGATCTCCTCGAGCCGTTCCAAGTCCTCCGCTCCTGTCACGCCTCCGGCAGGAATCATGTTGAGGCCAGGATACGCTTCCAGCAGGTCACGGTAAAATCCTACGTCAATGCCGGAAAGCCCGCCATCCCTGCGGATGTCCGTAACCAAGACGTGTTTGACGAGATCAATCCCAATCCGTTCGATTGCTTGCCCAAAGGTCTGATCGGAAGTGACTGCCCAACCGTTTGTCGCGACAAATCCGTCCTTGATATCGAGCGCGAGTACAAGACGGTCTGACCCGAATCGTTCCACGGCTTCTCCCCAAAATGAATCGGACGAAACGGCGTGGGTTCCCACGATCACTCGTCTGACACCCAGTTCAAAGTACCTGCCGATTTGCTCAACGGATCGAATCCCTCCTCCAAACTGAATGTCTACTCCCTCGCGGACAATGGCTGGAAAGATATCCTGATAAAGGGAGGTACCATCCTTGGCTCCATCCAAACTCACGATATGGACCATCGAAAAACCGACCTCCTTCCATCTTTGTACGGCTTCGACTGGAGACACGGAATACCTGGACTTTCTTGAAAAATCCCCCTGCGTTAGGCGGACGATATCTCCGTTCATCAAATCGATGGCTGGCAGGACACGCATAAACAAGACCATTGGATACATGTCCAGTATACGGAATATCTACGAATTATCCAGGCCGACACGTTGACATCCCATCCTCCTTCCCTTATAGTTCGCACACCGTCAGACACGCTCATGTTTGACCAATATCTATGCTGACCATTCGCCTTTCCCGCGTGGGCAAAAAAAAGCAGCCGTTGTACCGCTTCGTCATCATGGACAAGCGCAAGGACCCGTGGGGCAAGTCCCTCGAGATCCTGGGTTCGCGCAACCCGCGAACAAGGGAAACCATCCTGGACGCCGACCGCGTGAAGTACTGGATCGACAAGGGCGCGCAGGCCTCTGACTCCGTCTGGAACATCCTGGTGGAACAGAAGATCGTTGATGGCAAGAAGCGCAACGTGACCCATCTCTCGGACAAACGCCGAAAGGCAACGGCCGACGAAAAAGCCAAGTCCGAACCAAAGGAAACCCCCGCCGCGTAGGCGAGGGTTTTTCGATTGACGCGCACGGGCGATCGTGGCAAACTCCCTCGGCACCAACGAAACATTCCACTGATCGGAGAAACCATGAAACAAACGCAGAAGCAATATGCCATCCTGAAGCTGGCCCTCCAGGTGGCCTCGGAACTCAAGTCAGACCAGATCCCGGCCGAGCTGTTCGAGGATATCGTGCAAATGATCATGCGATCCCCCGTACCCGCGCGAAGAAAGATCCAGGCGATGGTCGACGAAGGCTGGATTTCCCCGGTGGGAAAGGGTTACCGCGTTCACGCGGAACGCCTCGCTCCGAGCAAGACGGGTCTCGCCGGAGTTGACGCGATGCAAATTCACGAGAACGCGGCATTCAACCTCGTCAGCCATTGGAATGCGGGCTCCCGAAGGCTGGGCGTGTACCACATCCTTGCTCCGCACGGAGCTCCGCATCCGCTCGACGGGAGCGAGTCCGGCTGACAGACTGGCGACGATACGCGTCGCTTTTTTCTTTTAAAACCTGTAAGGATTCTAAACAGGCTCTTAGACGGCGCGCGTCATCAGTTCGCGGCCAACGGTTGAAGGAGAAAGCGCGGATCAAAACGTTTGGAACAAGACGCGCACGAACTCGGACGCGCCAGACGCCTGCTGCGGACCACCACGTGGCCGAACGGACAAACGTATTCGATCGTGACTGGAACGAGCTTTCCAAGCGCCGTGATGCGCTCGCGCACGTCGAACGCGCCGCTGGCATCGGCGCGGAGACCCATTTGGCGGACGCGAACGCGAACGTCATGAGCAAGCTCGGGCAACGGTTCCCCGCCTGCCCTCAGATACGCGCGACGCATGGTCCGCACGATGGCGTCAAACGTGACCCCGTGGCGCATCGGACGAATGGTCCCGTCGCACGCCTCGGCCACATGCCAAAGCTCGTGCATCACCGTGTCGAGCGCGTCATGTTCGCGCACCGAGCCGAGCGCCACGAGCCGGGCGCTGAAGCTCATCGCGTACAGGGCATCCGACCCGACCGCGCGCACTAACCTGCGCTGCGCCCGAAATCCAACGGTCTGGCCCAGACGCCTGTGCGGAAGCCGATGCGCAAGCACGAGAATCTTCGCGGGATCCACATGCGCGAGTCGAGGCACCATCAGGCACGCCCGCCGCGCCGTCTCCTCGAATAAGTTTGGGAGATCCACCACGTCCATACCGGCACAGTGTAGCACGGACAACGATTGACAAATTCGTGCTGGTTGGTACGATGGCGCAACCTTCGGAGGCAGCCATGGAACCCATTCTCGTCGCCTATCAGTTTCCCGACATGGAGATGACGGCCGTGTACCTTTCGGGGAGCGCAGCGCATGCGCTCGACGAATACGTCAAACTCAACGTTCTTCCCTCCGTCCATGATCCTTTGGACATCGGCCTGAAACTGCTCCTGGTCACACTTCGGTCAAAGCCGCCGGCTCTCCCGCCAGTCGAGCGCGTCCGTGTCGCGATGGAGTGGGCGCGCGATCACGGCACGCCCGCCGAGCCGCGGTTCGTGTGGAAATTCGATCATCCTGCGACGTTCGGCGAGTCGGACTACAACGGGCCCGACGACGCGGCATAGACTCTTCGCGGCTGGCGACCAGCTATGGTCGTCTTTTTCTTTTTTCGTCGAGCATTCTAAAACGACGGCCCGTTACCGGGTCGCCGTTCCTACGGCATCGGAAATTGATTTGTACCCGTCGCGCTCCAACAGCCGCACGAGCCCGCGATTGATTTCACCGATGAGCTGCGGCCCCTCGAAAATCATCCCGGTCGCAAGCTGCACGAGCGACGCGCCGAGCCGAATCTTCTCGTACGCATCCTCCGCGGAAAACACGCCGCCGCTGCCGATGATAACAAGTGCGCTGCCGCACTTCCGACGAGCAAGCGCGATCAACTCGTTCGACCTCAGCTCCGTCGGCTTGCCGCTGAAGTGTCCTTTGTCCGCGGACACGACCTCGTCAGGAACGAACGACGGATGCTTCCGGTCCTTTTGCAAATTTCCGAAAATCACGCCCTTCACACGGAAGCCCATGATCACATCGAGCATGGCAGACACGTCCTCGTCGCCTTCGCTGATCGGCATTTTTACGAACACCGGACGGGTAAGCTGTAGCGACGTGACTGCGCTTAGCAGTTCACGCAAATGCCCCGGGGAATAAAACTCCACGTTTCCGAACAGGTTGGGACAGCTGACGTTGAGTTCATAGTACTGAAACGATGCGCGGCTCGCCTCGACTTGCCGGAACGAAGAAACGATATCCGAGATTGCCTCAGCCTGCGTCATGGGTCGCGGAAGGTTCGTCTTCCCGATGCTGATTCCAATGGGAATCGCGAACCTGCTTTGCGCGTGACGGCTCAGCACGGCCGCGATGCCTGGATTCCGAAAGCCCTTGTTCACGAGCAGCGAGCGCGAGAGTGGCAGACGCCCGAGCCGCGGGCGCGAATTCCCTTCGCATGGCAAGTTACTGATAGTGCCAACCGTGCCGAAACCGAATCCTACCGCTGGCAGGATCCTGGTAAGCAGCGCCTTGTAATCGAACCCGGCTGTCAGCCCGACGGGATTATGGAAATGCATGCCAAGGATCGTTTGCTCGAGCGAGGGATGCCCATACGCGAGAAAGAACTTCGTCGCACGTCGCAGGCAAGGACAAAATCCAAGTATGCGTCCGACCATGGTCACGGCATCGTGCACGAATTCCGGATCCATCCGAAAAAAAATCGGCTTGGCGACATTCCGGTAGGCAAAGCGTTGAAACGATGTTGCGAACATATTATTCCGTGTGACGAGCCTGTTCTTTGCGCCACGCCTCAATCTTCTTGTGATCGCCGCTCATGAGAACATCCGGCACCGACCACTTCTTGTACACGGGAGGCTTGGTGTACTGCGGATATTCGAGCATGCCTTCCTCGGTGTGCGATTCCTCCGCAAGCGACTCCTTCGCTCCAAGCACGCCCGGCACATGCCGCGCCACCGCGTCGATCATCACGAGCGCGGGCAGCTCCCCGCCCGTGAGCACATAGTTGCCAATTGAAAATGCCTCGTCCGCGACGTGATCTTCCACGCGGGCATCAACGCCCTCGTACCGTCCGCACAAAAAAATGAGTTGGTCATACTTCGCGAGCCGCCTTGCGTCTTGCTGGGTAAAGGTCTTTCCAGACGCCGACGTCAAAATGACCCTCACCTTTTCGCCCTTTTTCCCCCTGACGTTCCTGACGCCCCTCTCAAACATATCCACTTTCATCACCATGCCAGGCCCGCCCCCATACGGCGTGTCGTCCACGCGCCGATGCTTGTCCTCGGCCCAGTCGCGCAGGTCGTGCGCGCGCACATCGATACGTTTCTTTTCCTGCGCCCGACCCAAAATACTCTCCGATGCATAGCCGGAAATCATGTCTGGAAAGATAGTAAGCACATCGTAGCGGCGGAGCTTTTGTTTCGGCATATCGACTTCATCCTATGGCATCGCGCGTCATTTGTCACGGCCTGGCATTGACGCAATGGCTGCCGCGTGGCAAGGTTTTTCCACTGTCGGAGAAATAAAAGATGGAACACACGATTCGCATGGGATACCGCCGAGCCTCAGATGGCAGCGCGGAACCCATCTGCGAGCCGCCGGTCGATGCATTCCTGCTCTCGCTTTGGGGACACGCGGGCCAGGCCATCCTGGAAACGGACGCGTTCGTCGCCATCGGCGCGCTTGACGGCATGGTACGCGTAGAGGGACGTATCCGCCCCGCGACCATGGCGAACGAAATCAAGCACATGGTCTCGCTGTGCGCGTTCTACATGAACGCGCTCGCGAACGCCATCGATGAGGGATACCCGTTCGAGGAGGTGGCCGACGCGGTCATTCGATCCGTGGGGCGAACCGTAATCTTTCGCTACATCGACCGGCCGTTCGTCGAGACGGAACCGCCGGGACATTGCGATGACGATTCGATCGTGGTAAAAGAGCCGCGCATCGAATATCCGGACGGACGGCTGCGCGTCGTCGTGACAGGGAATCCCATGGACCACCCGATGCGCCACTGGGCCGACGCCATCATCCGCAACCGCGTGCGCGATACGATCCTTGAAAAGCTCGCGGGCAAGACGACCGCCGACGCCTGATCCCACTACAGGGGTCTTTTTTCTTTTTGACGCGCGTGATAGGTTTCGTTCATGGAACGTCCCACCTTCTCACCGTCGCTTGACCGTGAGCGGTCCGAAGACCGCAATCTTCGCTTGCTCGCCGACGAGTCGGAACAGCTCGCCCCGCGCTTTACGCGCCTAGCCGATGCCGTGTACGGCGCGCTCAACAACCACCGCATCCAAGACGCAGACCGCACCAAGATGTTCGGCAAAATCATGGCCGAGCTCACCAGGCGCAAGGCGATCCGCGACCGCGCCGATCAGAAGCGCCGCGATGACACGGAACCAGGCCCGATGCGAATCCAGCCTGGAGCCTACAAGGACGCCTACGCCCACGAACGGGCACAACCGCCGGACACTTACGATTCCGAAGCCGAAGAAGAGGCGCGTCGCGACGCTTGACGCCGCGGTTTTTTTTCGCTATTCTATTCGCTTGTCCTATGCTCGACTTCTCCAAATACATTCCCGATTCGGTCCGTCGGTGGACAGCCCCCCGCCCCGAAAAACAAAAACCGCATGCAGAGCACAAGCCGAAGCCAGTTTCGGTTGCGGAATTTGTCCGGATGGACGGAACAGAAGGCGATCGTCGCACGCGCCTAATAAAAACGTCCGAGGAACAGATCGGGGAAAGTACCGTCCGCGAACGTTTTACAATCCAGGCCGACATTGGGATCGACGATGAGGGCGGACGAGCATTTGAGGCAGTCGGAGATCGAACGGCTCAATTCAACACGAAAGACCGCATTATCTATTTTGAAGACACGCATATCGAAAACGAACTCAGAGGAAGCGGTCTGGGAACGGATTCGTACAAGGCATTTATCGAATACGCGAATCGACGCGCGCGGGAACTCGACCTCAAGGCAGGACGCGAGACGCAAGAACCATGGACCGTCACGACCGCGCCAGAAAATCCGATCACGCGACATCAGTTTGAAAAATTCTTTCGCGCGGAGAATATGGGATTTCTCATGGTCGGCACGCTTCGTACGCTCGAGGAAATCGAGACGGAAGAAAGACTCGAAGCCGCAAGAAAGCGCATTGAAGAAATCACCGGGCGCAAGGCTGCCTAGTCCCGGCATGGGACAAGGTCTTCCGATCAGACTTTGTCCCATGCCAGAACGAGGAGATGCCATGGAAGATACAATCGACCGTCCAGTCTCCCTCTTCTGGGAGCTTTCCGTCACAGAACGCAGAACCCTGCTGTTCCTTCGCCGCGTCGCACGCGTCTGTAGGAAGCCCGCGATTTTCTGGGACGACGACATCAACCCAGCGATCGGGCAGGTCATCGATCGTCACGTGCGACAACGCGCGATGTACCAGGCCGGAACAATCGACTTTGACCCGGATGACGATCCGCCGCTTGTGGTCACCATCGACGGCCAGGTCGAATTCATGGAGGCGCTCGCATCGCTTCGGGACAAAGGATGGATCTGGGAGAAGATCGTCCACGACTCTGATGGGATGAACATGATGTACAAGCCCCGCGACCGTCCCCTGGCACCTTGAACGCCTACGAAATACCATCGCCGCAGCGCTTGACGCCGCGGCTTTTTTACTTCTCAGGTTGACAGGAACGCCGTTTGGTGATGAACTATCCGGTCGTTCGCGAATCACGAACGCAATGGAGGCCCATGATGACGATCGTATTTCTCGCGGCCGCGGTCGCGTCCATTGTCCTTGCGATCACCAGCCACCAGGCAAGAACAAACGGGTGGCTCACGAAAACGCCATCGATGGACATCGACGCGTCGGACCGGAAAGCAGCCGAGTGGGACACGTTCTTGATCGCGGCCTTCCTGGGGATCAGGTTCGCGTTCGTCACGGTCGTGATGCCCGGCTGCGCGGTCTACGGACTTGGCGCCGATATCGGCAGGCCGTGGGTGAACATCATGGGGATCGTTGCCGCATGCATCGGCTGGGCCATGCTCATCCCCGAACTCAGAGGGGCGCGCCCCACGCCCGAGGCGCAACCAGGCCATGGAGTAGCCTGGCGAGCGATCAGGTATGTCTGCGTCGAATTGGCGCCAATCGCCGTGTGCTGCCATCTCCTCGGCAGCGTGTCCTTCGCCTGAGACGGTCAACAGACCTCTCTTTTTTTGTCCAACCAAAAAGCCCCGTTGGAACGGGACTTTTTGCAGACTAGATTCCGAGGTCGTCGACCGACGCGGTGTCGTCGGAGAATGCCGGACGGTCCTCGCCCATGTGCGCGCGACGCGAGCCTTCCGGCTCATAGATCTTCAGGTTGACGCGGGCGTTGGACTTTGCGCCAACGATCTTGAGGAGCGTGCGAACCGCGCGAGCCGTCTGGCCCTGGCGTCCAATCACGTACCCCATGTCTTCCGGATTCACGTGCAGCGTGATGAGCACGCCACGCTCGTCGATAATCCGGTCAGTTTTCACGTCGTCCGGGTGATTCACGATCGCGCGGATGACGTACTCGACGAACTCTTGGTCAAATTCAGCCATATCAGTATCTGATTGTTGTTGTAAGGAAGAGCGCGCATCCGTCGACCTCCGGCCACCACTCGTTCATAGATAGAATACACATCCTTGGCGGACGGGTCAAAATCATTGATACGCTTCATCGGCTCGGCAATGGTATTCGGCGGGTCCGAGACACGAGGATCTCATCCGTCTCTAGAAGCCCGTAATACCGACTGTCTTTTCTTCCCCAGGACATCCCCAACCTCCCTCTTGACAGGGTTTTCAGGCTCATATAAAATGCGGCCACTTGATCGTTCACAACTGAACCGAGCCAAAATGAACAGGAACCTGTACTCACAGGGAAGAATTGTCTTCTGTGTGATTGCAACGTCTATATCAAATATCAGATACCCCTAACGAAGTTCCGCAAGGAACGGAGTGGGGTGTTCTACTAAGAGTTTGATCCTGGCTCAGGATGAACGCTGGCGGCGTGTCTAAGGCATGCAAGTCGAACGAGCCAACTGAGATTACATCAAAGGTTGGAAAGTGGCAGACGGGAGCGGAACACATTGGTAACATTCCTCGAAGTCGTGAACAACCCCGGGAAACTGGGGCTAATACGCGATGGACAAGGGGGGTCATATGACATTCCCTTGTAAAGCTTCGGCGCTTCGAGATTGGCCTATGTCTTATCAGCTAGTTGGTAGGGTAACGGCCTACCAAGGCTATGACGAGTAGGGGGCGTAAGAGCGTGGCCCCCCTCACTGGGACTGAGACACTGCCCAGACACCTACGGGTGGCTGCAGTCAAGAATATTCCTCAATGGACGAAAGTCTGAAGGAGCGACGCCGCGTGCCAGATGAAGCCCTTCGGGGTGTAAATGGCTTTTATTGGGGACGAACAAATGACGGTACCCAAAGAATAAGAGGTTGCTAACTCTGTGCCAGCAGCAGCGGTAATACAGAGACCTCGAGCGTTATCCGGAATCATTGGGCGTAAAGGGTCCGTAGGCGGCTTTTTTAGTCATGCGTCAAATCTTTGGGCTCAACCCAGAGGCTGCGTGTGATACTGGAAGGCTAGAGATCGGGAGAGGCACATGGAATTACTGGTGTAGCGGTAAAATGCGTTAATATCAGTAAGAACACCAAAGGCGAAGGCAGTGTGCTGGAACGATTCTGACGCTGAGGGACGAAAGCGTGGGTAGCGAATGGGATTAGATACCCCAGTAGTCCACGCCCTAAACGATGAATGCTAGATATTAGGAGTATCGACCCTCCTGGTGTCGCTGAACCAAGCTAACGCGTTAAGCATTCCGCCTGGGGAGTACGGCCGCAAGGCTAAAACTCAAAGGAATAGACGGGGACCCGCACAAGCGGTGGAGCATGTGGTTTAATTCGACGGTAAGCGTAGAACCTTACCTGGGCTTGAAAGGCAGCTGCAAACCGCCAGAAACGGTGGTCGCTTTCGAAGGTGCTGTCTAGGTGCTGCATGGTTGTCGTCAGCTCGTGGCGTGAGCTGTTCCCTTAAGTGGGGTAACGAGCGCAACCCTTGTCGTGCGTTATATGTGTCGCACGAGACTGCCCTCGCAAGAGGGAGGAAGGTGAGGATGACGTCAAATCAGCATGGCCCTTACGTCCAGGGCTACACACGTGCTACAATGGCTGGTACAATGGGCTGCCAAACCGCAAGGTGGAGCGAATCCCATCAAAGCCAGTCTCAGTTCGGATCGAGGGCTGCAATTCGCCCTCGTGAAGCTGGAATCGCTAGTAACGGCCGATCAGCTACGCGGCCGTGAATACGTTCTCGGGTCTTGTACTCACCGCCCGTCAAGCCAAGAGAGTCGGAGGCGCCCGAACGTCGCCGTTAGGCGGCGGAAGGCGAAATCGATGATAGGGGCTAAGTCGTAACAAGGCATCCGTAGCGGAAGCTGTGGATGGATCACCTCCTTTCTAGGGACTTTGTCCGTTTTTAACGGACCACGATCCTAGGTCGAGATCAAATTCGTTTGATCGATCTAAGCCCTTCCCTCACCTGCATTGAGTATATGCGAGGTATGGAAGGCAGGTAGACGTTGTAATCACACAGGTGACAATGTTCCGATGGCTCGGAACTCAGTTGAAAACATCAAGAACCACCGCCCGCAAGGACGGTGGTTTTGCATTTAGGCTATTTTGGTTTGTGGTTTCGCGCGAGGACCGGTATCATGTGACAAACGTGAATGTTTTTATGAACCGACGCGGAGAATATTTTCAAAATCCAAGGGAAGCAGCATCAGACGTAAGCCACGCAACGAAACGTACGGCATCAAAAACCTACGCTGAAACGCGACCGTCTTTGTCTGCGCGAGAAAGGAAGCACCGGCGCGACGAAGACGCGCGGAAGTTCGCGGAAACGACAGTGAGAGCAACGGGAGACGTGGTAGAGGCGCGCGCCCGGGTAGAACGCGGGCTAGGAAATCTGCGCGACCAAATGGATTCGCTTACGGAATTCGACCCAAAGCTGCAGGAGGAATATGAATTTCTGAAGGCGCAGCAGGAGGCCCTCGCATTGATGCCAGATCGAGAGATGGCAACGAAGAAATCGCCTGGCGTTCCTGAAATATCCATAAAGAGCTCGCGGAAACGACCAGAATCGTTACCCGGTCTCTTTGACCGCATGCGCTCTGGATGGACTTCCTTGAAAATACGGTTATTCGGCCCGCCAGAACTTCAGCCAGCGATCCCCTCTGGAACAACTGCGTACGAAGCAACATGGACGGAAGAACGAAAGGCACAACGATCTATCGATCGAGCGCGCGAGGTCGCATCCGTGCAGGAACGTGCCATTGAAACGATCCAAACGAAACTTGATCAGGAAAATGCCCGTCTCCATACGGTCACGCAAATTCTCATGCGTCGGCGGAAACAGACGATGCCCGCAAATGCCCGGGCAAAATATGTCGTTGAGGTACAGACTATCAAAGCCAGGATCAGGGATTCGGAACGACTGCTCCGCATCGCCGAGGCTGATCGAGATCGCAAGCGCATCCAGAAAATAGCCGCGTAAGCGAAGCCTGACGGCTTCGCTTTTCTTTTCTTCATAACGGGCGTAGTCTGTCGGCGGAGGACACCCCATGAAACGCTTTCCACATGTTCTTTCCGCAACCCAGTTCACCCGCGAGGAACTCGACGCGCTCTTCGCCCGAGCCGACGAGCTGAAGGGGCTCAGGCGCCGCGACCGCCCACGCACGCTCGCGGGCAAGATGGTCGCCATCATCCTCGAAGAACCGTCCACGCGGACGCGCATCAGCTTCGAAACCGCCGCGCGCTACCTGGGAGCAAGCACCATCGTCAGCGAGGCGGCCGGCATGTTCTCCTCGCTGGCCAAAGGCGAGACGCCGGAGGACATGGCCGTCGTACTCGCGGGCTATGAGATCGACGCGCTCGTGATGCGCCACAAGGAGATCGGCACGTCGCGACGCGTCGCGGCCGTCTCGCCGATTCCGGTCATCAACGCCGGCGACGGCGCGGGCGAGCACCCCACGCAGGCCCTGCTCGACCTGTACACCATCCTCAGGTTGCGAAAAAGCGATCGCCTCACCCTCGCGTTCTGCGGCGACCTCGATCATAGCCGGACGGTCCGCTCGCTCTGCCGGCTCATCATCCAATACGGCGGCGTGCCCTCCTTCGAACTGCGGCTCGTCAGCCCGTTTGAAATCCGGCTCGGCGAGGACATCCGCCAAGAGCTGGGGGCGGCCGGCATCCCATTCGTGGAAACTGAGGATCTCAACCTCGCGCTCCGGGAAGGTGACTTCTTCTATCAGACGCGCGTGCAACGCGAACGCTACGGCGACGGAGACGAGGGGGAGAGAATGTACCGTGCCGTCCAGAGCCGCTTTGCCCTCAACGCCGGCAATGTCCAGTCCATGAAGCCGGACGCGTTCATCATGCATCCGCTTCCCCGAGGCGGGGAACTTTCAAAGGACGTGGATGCGGACCGTCATGCCCGCTACTTCCAGCAGGCGGCGAACGGCTTGTACGTACGCATGGCGCTTCTCGAACGCGTTCTTGCCGACGGGTAATTCCGCCGGTTTTTTGTTAGAATAGCTCCTGAATGGTCCTCTTGACCAATCCCGGCAATTTCATTAGAATATCGACACAAACAAGGGCGTGTAGCTCAGGTGGTTAGAGCGCGACACTGATAATGTCGAGGTCCCAAGTTCGAGTCTTGGCACGCCCACCAGAACGTTTATGACGGAACTTTCCACATTGGACATTCTCGTACGGCTCCTGGTTGCCGGACTGCTATCGGCGATCATTGGATTCGAGCGGGAAGCGCACAAAAAACCGGCCGGGATGCGGACCAACGCGCTCGTTGGGCTCGGCACCGCGGTCGTCGCAATCGCATCAATCAAGTTGGCGAGCTACGGTGAATCCGTGGACGTGTCTCGACTGCTCTCAAGCATTCTTCCGGGGATTGGTTTCATTGGGGCGGGTACCATCATGCAGTCCAGCGCATCCGTACGAGGCCTTACGACCGCCGCGAGCATCTGGATCGTCGCGGCCATTGGAATCACCTCAGGACTCGGTATGTATGACCTCGCAGTGATTGGAACGATCCTCACGCTTGTCGCGCTTGTCGCGCTTCCACGACTTCCCGAGGAAGAAAAGATGAAGTAACGCATGGGCCTGGGTAGCTCAGTGGTAGAGCAGAGGACTGAAAATCCTCGTGTCGTCAGTTCAATTCTGACCCCAGGCACCAAAAAACTCGCCGAAGTCGGCGAGTTTTTTGTTAGGATCGCACGATTGGAAATGAAATCCAGAACGTGCTTCCCCTACCCTCTTCTGATGAAAATCCAATTTTTCCTTTTGAAAGGTTGACGATCTCTTTCGCGATAAACAACCCGAGTCCCGTGCCTTCCCCAGTGTATTTCTGGGCGTTTGATGCGCGGAAAAAACGCTGAAAGACACGACCTTGTTCGTCCTTTGGGATCCCAATCCCCGTGTCACGGACGGATATGCGCACGTCATTGGTAACGCGTTCGAGAATAATCTTGATTCGTCCCTTCGCGGGGGTAAAGGCAATGGCGTTTCCAACAAGAATCAAGAGCGATTGTCGGACAAGCAGTTCGTCGGCACGTACCAGAGGCAAGGAACGGGGCGAGGAAACAGTCACTGACACATTTCTCTCAGACGCAACTTCGAACAATTCCTCCACCACGCTCCCGACGACCGGCTGAAGTTCCATTCCATGAATCCTTGATGGGATCTGCGACAGATCAATCTGACTAACGCGCAACAGGTCGTTCACGAGACGAATCATGCGTCGCGTAGAATACTCAATGATTTTGAGATGTTCGGTCTGGGGCTTTGATAGGCGCCCCACCGAACCCTCAATCATGTTTTGCACGTACCAAAGGATCGCTGTAAGTGGTGTGCGCAGCTGGTGGGAAGCAAGCCTGACGAACTCGTTCTTTGCGCGATCTACCGCGTATTCTTTCGTGGCATCGCGCAATACGGAAACGGCACCAGCCACTTTTCCATCGACCAGAACTGGAGCACACGTCACGAGCGCGGGAAATAATGTGCCATCTTTGCGAACATAAAAGTTCGCGTCCGTGACTGTCGGAATGCGGGTTATCTTTCCATGAAGCGCCTGCAACATGGGGCGACGCGACTCAGGAATGATCTTACCGGTGCGATCACGCATCTCAAGAGATGAAAATATTTTTTTTCCTTGTAACTCACTTGGAACGTACCCGAGCAATCGGCGAATTTCTTGGTTCGCGAGGACAACGCGTCCGCGCAGATCGCTTACGATCACGCCGTCAATCATGCTCTCGATGATAGCTTGAATCTTCGCGTGTTCCTCGCCAAACGCCCGAGCCCTGCTCTCGACCCTTGCGTCAAGCTCCAGAGACATCCGCTGAAGGCGCATCAGCATGAGGTACAGGAGCGAGACCAAAAAGACAACGATGCCAACGGCGATCAAAAATATGAGGACGGCAATGCTGAGAATCTCATTACGTGTGGCAAATGCGGAGTCAATCTCTTCGGAGACGACAACCCCCCATCCGAATAAAGAAATGGGTTCATATACCACCAACGATTCGTTACCGCCATTGATTCCCGAATAGATACCGAGACCGCGTTCATTGTTCAGTACGGCCGCGACAAACGGTTGGTCAGAAAAATCAAGAAGTGACTCCTGCGGATCGACCAAAGGATTTCCGACCGGATGGCCCTTGGGGTCGACGAGGTATGCGACCATGTTCGTGCCTTCGACGGCACTTCTCATCCAATTGACCAATTGGTCCGCGCGGATTTGCAGGACAAGAATGCCTAAAATCTCCCCTGTGTCGGCGACAATCGGAACTGAGATGGCAACGACGTTATATCGCGGCTCGGCCGTTCGTTGGTAAACATCCGACACATAGGGTTTCCATCCATCGCTCACGCCGATATACCAGTCTCGAAACGCGAAATTTTTTCCGCGCACGTCTGACAGCGCGGGAACGTCGGCCATGAGCATGCCGGAAGGATCAGTGATAAAAATGCGATCAATGTACGGAAAATTTTCCGTGACATCACTGAGAATACCAATGGCTCCGTCCCAGTCATTTGTGGAAATGAACTCTCGGAATCGAACGCGCGTCGCGAACGAGACACCAAGATCTTTCAAATATTCGAAACGCAATTCGGTAGACGCGGCTGCGAGCGAGACAATTGCCTGGCGGCGTTCGACCGTCGCTTCCGTTGTCGACTGGTAGATACGCCAAATGCTAAAACAGACCGCGAGCGTAACGAAAAAAATCACGGTAATATAGACCAGCTTTGCCAACCAGCGAAAATTTCTACCTTGTTCAACCTCCATGTATTCATTATAACAAATTTTTGCTATGCTTGTAGCGTAACCATCATCCTATGAACTATTTTTTCGCTAGGACTTCCGTGATTCTTCTCGTATCTTTCCTTGTTCCCTTTGAAATTTTTGCTGCCATTACGCAGCCGGATTCCTACGCAAACGCGGTTTACGCCACATCTGTCGCCACATACGCGCCCGAAAACGCCATCGGAATGCCCGACGGCGCGTACGCGGACTTCCAGGATGAATTCGCCTATGTCACGCTCGATATGGGCGAAAACGAGGAAGGAACGGGAGATTTGACATTTACGTCTCAGATTCTTGAATACGGGGCAGCTTGGCAAGTTGTTTTTTTTGACGCGAATTTCGTGTCGCTTCAATCAGCGACCGGAAACTTCGATTTGTATGAAACGGAAACGACGGTCGCTTACGAGAGCGCGGAACCCTACCGGTACGTAAAGGTAATGTGTACGACTGACAAGCTTTGGCGTCTCGACGCGATCGAAGCGGCAAGCGTTCTCGAGTCGATTGAAGAACAGCCGGCGGCAAACGAGGAAGAACCCGCGGCATCGGATGAACCTGCCGCGGGAGAAACGCCGGACCCGCCACAAGGGCTGCTCGTGAAGCTTGTGGACGACGGCGACGTCACGACCACGATTGACGCGGCAGTCTATGTGATCGGCGCGGATGGCAAACGCCACGCGTTCCCTTCTGAACTGGTATATCGATCCTGGTTCGAGAACTATGATGACGTCGCGTTCATCGACCCAGAGAACCTGGCGGACTACGAGCTCGGTTCCAATGTAACCGTCCGTCCTGGGACCTGGCTTATAAAGATTGCCACCGACCCCAAGGTCTACGCCGTAGAACCCGGCGGCGTCCTACGGTGGGTCACGACTGAGGAAATCGCACAATCGCTTTTTGGAAACGAATGGAACAAACGGGTTATCGACGTTCCGGACGCGTACTGGGGAAACTACACTCTCGGTGAGGCGATAACCGTCGAGAAACATCCGGAAGGCACCCTTGCCATATTGTCCACGGGCGAAGTGACATACCTCGATGTGGAATTCTCCTATTCCTTACCTGGCGACGTGTTGGCCTTCATGCGCTTTTCCACGGACTTCAGCGTGACGCTCAGCGACGAAAAGTTCGAAGTCTATGAACTAGGCGGTCTGCTGACCGAAAATCCAGACATTGCCTATCCATACTAGAAACAAAGGAACCCTTGCCTTGGCAGGGGTTTTTTGTTACTATCCGTTCGCGGTATCGGGGATTAGCTCAGTAGGTAGAGCGCCTGGTTTGGGACCAGGAGGCCGTCGGTTCGAGACCGGCATCCCCGACCATTTATGAAATATTCCATTGCCGTCATCCTGCTTCTCATTCCGCTATCTGCCTTTGCCGCAACCGCGGGGACGGACGAGTATTTGCGCAGCTTGGGATATACGGGCGCACAGCTTTCCACAGAAACGACAACGGAAGAACGCCAGGCGTTCCAACTCGCCGAGGGAGCCGGACGCGTCGAGGATCCGCTCGGCGATGTTCTGGATCGATTCGGAATCACGTCGACGATTCTGCAGCCCTATGGTGACATCTCACGCGTGGTTCTCGAAAAAAATGACGACACGCAAACCTGGGACGTAGCCGTTACGCTCGGCGGAGCGGTTCCGGACGCGCCGACGAATCGAACTCAGATATTCTTTTACGCGGACGCGGACGGAGAAACAACGAATAATGCGCCCGAAGGCATCCGCGCGGGAACGGACGTAGAATTTTGCGCCCAGTATGATGCCGCAAAGGATTGGTACACGGATTTCCGCTGGTACAATCCGGAAGCGGATTTCTGGGGAGTCGACAAAAAAACGACCGCAACCATCTCGATAGACGGAGGCGAGATGACATTCCATATCCCATTCGCGGAACTTTCTTCTTCGTTTTCTGCACGATGGCGCGTGGTCATTGCCCTTGCCGACGCAGCGAAAACGCAAATCGACACGGCGCCGGGCACAGGCTTCCCGCCGCCGAAGGGCGAAAGCTATCCCGTTCAAACGACCGGCCTGTCCGGCACGATGGCATGGCTCGGAAAGCTGGCGTTGTTTCTCGCCATTGCCTATGGCGTGCGCCTCTGGGTTGCAAAAAAGCAACGGACGTAATATCCTGCCGTCACACGCGGGTGTAGTTTAGTGGTAAAACGACTCTCTTCCAAGGAGTAGTCACGGGTTCGATTCCCGTCACCCGCTCCACAAAACGGTCCGGCATTGCCGGGTCGTTTTGTGTATGGTTGGCCGAAATAATGGGTGAATATTGACAAAAATTAGGATTTAAGGTATTATTATTGCCGTCATTCGCCTTTGGAAGAACGTGATGTCATGTCGCGTGCTTCCGATGGGTCTGTGACCCAGGATTAACAAAGACATCATACGTTCGGCCTCAAACCGCGTATGAGATAACCAACGTATGCCAGACATCACATTGGTGTGTCGCGACTGTGGGAAGGAATTTGCCTTCTCGGAACGCGATCAGGAGTTCTTTGCCGAGAAAGGTTGGCAAAATCAGCCGACCCGTTGCCGCGACTGTGCCCGCGCCAAGCGCGACCGCATGGACGCCCCGCGACAGATGTTCGACGCCGTTTGTGCGGACTGTGGCGCCAATTGCCAGGTTCCGTTCCAACCGCGCGGCGACCGTCCGGTAAAGTGTCTCAACTGCTTCAAGGCTACCCAGTCCTAAGCAACAAAAAAACTGTCCTTCAGGACAGTTTTTTGTTTTTGGCTAGAAACGCATGGTGCTTGCCGTAATAGCGATGGCGAGCGCGTCCGCGGCGTCGTCGGGCTTTGGAACGCGAGGAAGGCCAAGGAGCCGCGCGACCATGCGCTGCATGGCCGCCTTGTCCGCGGTTCCGTCACCGGCCACGGCAAGCTTCACCTGCGACGGACCGACTTCAATCACGGGAATGCCAGCCCGCGCCGCAAGCAGTAACACGATTCCGCGCGACTCGGCCACGCGCAAAGCCGTCGTGGTATTCTTCGCGAAAAAAAGTTTCTCGACCGCGATCACGTTTGGTTGCAGCTGCTCAACCAATTCGCCCATGTCGTCGAACAGGGCGAGAAGGCGATCTCCCATCGGCTCGTTCGCGGAAGTCGTAACGACGCCGAAATCGAGCGCGTGCGTTTTTCCGCGGACAACGGAAATGCAGCCGAACCCCATGCGGCCAAATCCTGGATCGATACCGAGGATACGAGAAGAGCGCATAATAAAAATTCAAAATGAAAGATGTGTTATGGCTTACTTAATTCGTATATACCGCGTCCACGTCATCCAGGTCCTCGAGCGCCTCGACGAATGCCTCCAGTTGCTGCCTTACGGTCGGATCATCCGCTGCCGTAGTCGTTTTTGCAATGTACTCAATGCCAATTCCGTCTGGCTTGATACCCAACCTCTCTACTGCGCTCGCGACCCTCTGCAAATCCCTCACCTCGCTAACGACCTGCAGCAAGTCGGCGTCCCGCGTGATGTCCTCGGCTCCCGCGTCGATCACCGCGAGATCGAACGCGTCGCGATCCTTCACGGTTGACCCGTCAGCGATGGTAACGATTCCCTTTTTTTCGAACATCCACATGACGGATCCGGAAGACCCGATAAGTCCTCCCGCCTTGGACGCCGCAAGCTTTACTTCCGAAACCGTACGATTGCGGTTGTCCGTAAGACACACCACGAGCGCGGCCACGCCGCCGGGAGCGAACCCCTCGTAAACGACTTCCTCGATTGTGCCTCCCTCCCAGGTTCCAGACCCGCGCGCAATGGCCCGGTCGATATTCTCCTTCGGCACCGACGCGGCCTTTGCCGCATCCACGGCCATGCGTAACTTAAAATTAAACGCCGCGTCTCCTCCCTCGCGAGCCGCAACTGTAATATTCTTCACTAATTTCGAAAATGCCCCGGCCCGTCGAGCATCCGATTTCCCCTTCTTCAGTTGAATGTTGTGCCAATGAGAATGTCCTGACATATCGCGGATATCCTACCAAAAAATGGCTGAATTGACTATACTTTACAAGAATCGCGTGACAGGCCTTTTCTTTGGACTCCACACGTTCGACATTGATAACGCTCGTGTCGCAAAATATTCAATCTTCTCAAGGCCAATTGAAAAAATATCCTTACATTGGTAGGATTGTGAAGAATTCAGATAATAATCATATGTCACGTCCAGAACAAGGAAGCTCAGGAACTATCTGCAGCGTCCACAACGTACCAACTTATACATGCCCTCGTGAATGCAGCGCTGCTTCGAATGGATCAAGTGAGCGCGTTGAGGACGACACCCGGGCAATGGAACACCTCATACAAAGCGTGAATGAAATAGGAAATGGATACAATCGACTCCAACAATTAATTTCTGAGTCTGATCCGCCTGGCGCGGATGTCGCTTCTGTCCCGCTGAATCAACCTGACCCAACTGGCAAAGTCAATGTGAGCCTGACGGTTTCATACGCACGCGGTTCCGAACCGCATGCGGTTTCTATTTCAGGAAGTCAGAATTCTGACGATGGTATCGTGGTCAAGCTTTATGTGAACACGAGTGGCGTTACAATCCTCAAGGAGGTCAGGGCGCCAGGACGTCGTATCGACTATGTTCTCAAGGTACAGGACGATGGCATCCACCTTGCAAACCCCGCCATTACAGCTTGGAGCAATCAGCGTCTCCGGCTGGAACAAAAGGTTCTTCAAAGTGATCGGGTCAAGAGCCATTTGAAAAAAAATTCTGCCTTGGCAGAGAAGATTGAAGACAACTATCAATTTTCGCCACGGGAACTTAAGGAAATTTGGGACGATGCGCATTCCGATAAAACTCTTTTGGATCGCGTAATGGGGGCGCCTAAATTTCCAACGGAATTGGATCCGGGAGCATATCCGCCCGAAACCATTCTGGAGACACGCCTTGTTCAACCTGTTATCGACGCAATCAACGCGGTGATTCAGCTCGAGATCAAAAAAGCAGAGACATCTCGCAAGTAGTTTCAAATGATCAAAAATACCGCGACACGGGTCGCGGCAGGCTAGAGGTCGGGCCAAACTTTGCGAAGCACCGCCCGAGTGGCAGGCCCCATTGGGAGCCGCGCCGCTTCCGCGCGATCGAACCACCCGCCGCCGACGATTTCGGACCCGTCGGGAACGAACGCGAGCTCGACCACCGTGCGAACGAGCACGTTGGTAACGCGAGTTCCAACCTCGCGTCCGTCCGGCGTCAGGTAGCCGGTATAGTGCACCGTGACGTCGCCGGGTGCGGGCTCGGTGAGCCCTTCGAGATCAAGACCCCCTTCCTCACCGGGCTCGCGAACGATGGTCGCGAGGAAGTCGCGGTCATCGGGGTCGATCTTCCCGCCCAGATGGCAGTAGAGCCCCCCGTAGGAGACGTCAGGGCTGCGAAGTGCCAGCAGCAGGCGGTCCGTGGTCGTGCAGTGCAGGCACACGGTTGCCGCGTCCCGAAGGTCGTCGCGCACCGAGGGCGGGTCGAGAATCAGGAGACCCTCGGCTTCGCGCCGTTCCACGGTCTTGAACCCGCGCTTGCGGTAGAAGTCCACGACCTTGCACCGGTCATGCGCGGCGATCCGCGTGCCACGACGGTTGACGAGCTCGACGAGCTGTTCGCCGAGTCCCAGTCCACGCACGTCCTGGATCAAGAAGAAGGAGCGCAGGCCGTCCATGAGTGCGGTCACGCCCACGATCTCGGTTTCGAGCCAGACGGGCTGGAGCGCGACCTTTTCGATGAGGTCCGGGCGCCCGATGTCCACGAGATGCGCGTGATAGGCGGCACGCGCGCTTTCCCACTGGATAGCGACGGCCGTGACGTCGCGGACATAGAGGATGTGCCCGTGGTCGCGAAGCTCCAGCATCTGCCGGGTTGCCGGGCCGTTCCAATCGGTTCCCGTCTCCTGTTGCCAGTGCGCCACGGCCTCCTCGATGTTGCGTGCCTGCTGAAGCGTCCCGCACGGGTACGCCAGGCGTGTGCGCGGAACGGAGCCGAGCACCCATCCGCCATGGAAGTGGATGGCGACCGGGTGGCGCAACGACCCCATGGTGGAGAGATGCACCGAGCTGTCGATGCTCGGCTTGCCGTCGACCGGGCCGTAGAAGCACACCTCGCGCGTGGCACGATCGAGCCGGGCGACGAGCAGGTCTTCCGCGCGCATCGCGCTCTTGTCCACGCCGCGCGGAGAAACGAGCATCACGCCGTCGCCTGCGCGAACCGCGATATTTCCTTCCGGGCCGGTCAGCAGCCCGGCATCCTGCGCGAAATGGATCGCCTGGTGCGCCAGCGCGACCGCCGCGTGGTGGGGAGTGCCGTCCGATTCCACGCGCACGCTGCGGTGCCACGTGGTATGCGCGTAGCGCACCAGGATCTTGGCGAGCTGGTCCGTGACGTCGCCGCGCCACCCGTCGAGGCGCAGCGTGCCGCCGTCGGGCGTGATCCACCACACGGGATGCTTGCCGCCGCCGATCTCCTCCTTGAAGTTCCCGACGGTGCCGTTCAGGTGGGCGCGCGCGTTCTGCCTCCGTGCCGCGTCGAACAGGTCGTACAGCGAGGCGTTTGCGCGCGTGAGGAACTTGAATCCCACGATCACGCACTCGCGCCCCATTTTTCCCCGCCAGGTGTCGAGCACCTTGGGAAGCGCGGGAATCGTGAGGGTCAGCGCGTCAGTCGCGGAACTCATCTTGCCTTTCGGCACGTCCCCGTCGAGGTAGCCATAGTCGTTCACCGCGACCATGGAGAGCGCCCACGCGGGCTTGCCGTGCTCGACCAGAATCGTATCGATGAGCGCCACGTACTCGGAGAACGTCTTGAAGACGTACGCCACCGCGTCCTTCGGCAGGTTGTCGCGATGCTTGTAGTACGCCAGGCGGCTCAGACCGAGCACGCACCGAACGCCGAGCTTCGCAAACGACCAGGCGAACGCGACCGCGATGTCGCCCTCCGCGTCGTTGGTCATGGACCGAACGCCGTCGATCGGCGCGGACGTCCCGCCTCCGAACAGCAACGCGTATCCTTTTTGAATCATCGGATCCTCCGTTCCCATCGGCAACTTGCTTGTACCGACAGGCAAGTACCCTACCAAATTAGCCTATTTTGTCAATCGGTCAGATTACAACTCGACGAAAGGTTTAGATATTTCTTATTTGTTGAACGGTCCGTTCAACAATTGTTCGATGAGTGCACGGAACGTTTTGAAATAGACGGCACCCCAGATCGGGGTTTTTTTATAGGAGTAGATTTTGCTGTTTGCGATATCAACAATGACCGGCATTTCAAATGCCGCAATATGCTTGTTCGGGCAGTTTTGTACGAGCTGTTTTGCCGCATCATCCGCGTGCTGAGTGACAAGAACCGCGAACGCAACGATGGCGGACTGCATGGCACGTGGCAGGCCCACGTGGTTTTTGATCGCGTGTTCGATCGATTGACGCGAGTATTCCGCCGCGAGTTCGGCCGTTACGTTTTCCACCCCGGCAATGTAGACGTGCATACTGAGTTGGGTAGCGAACCACGAAAACTTAAACTGCTTTTTCTTTGCCACGATCACATTTAATTGCCCGACCGTGTCCGAGCTGATCTCAAACCCGTTTTCCGCGAGTGTACGCCTGACTAACCCTAGATAGGTTTGTTGGTCCATATACGTACATTTTCTCTCATCTTAACGCATTCTGTCCAATCAATCCTCGAACATGGGGGCGCGGTATACCCAATTCTTCCTATTCCAAGTTTCTATGATTTGCGCATAAAGGCACCCGCTACAACCAATTTGCACTTGATTGCAAAAATCCTGTCAAATCTCACGATTTTGTCAATCGACTAAATTGACATTCGGCACAACAACTGATAAAAGTAGCGGACGGAGGAATCATGAGCAAGCCTATTTGGCCGCTCCTTGGCCAAACCCCGCTTTTTCCGGACGCACCCGGCCAGTTCGCCGCCTTGCGGACCCACGAGACGCACACTGGCGTCGACTTGTACTGCGACGTCGCCCAATCTGTCGTCGCCATGGAGGACGGCGTTGTCGCGAACGTCGAGCCCTTCACTGGCGCCCACGTGGTCGACGCACCCTCTCCCTGGTGGAACAACACCTGGGCCGTGCTCGTGGAAGGGCCGTCGGGAGTGATTGCCTACGGGGAAATCCAACCCTGCGTGGCCATCGGCCAATGCGTGGTCGCGGGCGAGCGCGTCGGAACTATCCTTCCCGTGCTGCGCACGTTCAAGGGCCGTCCCATGGTCATGCTCCACCTGGAGCTACTCAGGTCGGGGACGCTCGCCACAACCACTTGGTGGAACGACACGACACGCCCCGACCACCTGCTCGATCCGACGCCGCTCCTTCGCCGCGCCTCGGGCGAGCTGTTTCCGCGCACGTTCGACCTCGGCCACTACGATGGCCGCCGATTCCGCGACGCACTCGCGCCAACGAACATCAGGTATCGTTTCGGCGACAAACTCCAACGCTAGCGTCCTTACAACGGGCGCGTTTTTCTTTTTCGGCGCGTGCGGTACACTGCCGGACATATGGCAGAAACGCGAGCGCGAAAAACCTATCGTGACAACGACCTTATCGGGACGGAGATCGAGGACGTAACGTTCGACGTCTGCCAGTTCGTCGCGACCGACCTCACGAACGCGCGGCTTTCCGGAGTCACGTTCGAGGGGTGCAAGCTCGTCGGCGTCGACTTTCGCAAGTGCCGCGCGTTCCCTGGCGTTGACATGCGATTTTTCAACTGCGTCATGGAAGGATGCAATTTCTCCGACCTGACGCTGAAGAACCAGAAGTTCGTGTCCTGCGACCTGCGCCGCTGCACGTTCGTCCGTACGAACCTCGCGGGCGCGGACTTCTCGCACACGGATCTCACCGAAACCATGTTCCATGCATGCGACCTTACCCGCGCGGACTTTTCCCGTGCCAAGAATTACGCCATTGACCCGAATGGCAATACGCTTTGCAAAACCAAGTTCTCCATCCCCGATGCCATTTCCCTCCTGCGCGGGTTTGACATCGAGCTGATGTCTTAACCCAAAACGACGTACCAATACTACCAATACCGGACATTGGTACTTGGTACTTTTTTAAAAAACCGCTTCCTCAGGACGAGGAGCGGGATTTGCTGGCGACCGGCTTGCGCGTGCCGTAGGCTAGCAGCAGAGCGGCCGAGAGGATGAGGGTCGCGCCTACAAGCGTGACCGGATGCGGAACGTGTCGTTGCAGGATCGTCTGGACAATCCACACGACCACGAGGTCGAACGGGAACCACATGCGGGCCTCGGTTCCGATCCGCTTGAACGCGAGCATGCCAAGCGCGACCATGCCGGCCCCGCTCACGATCCCCATCCCAACGGCGGGAGGGGCGGAAGCGAGGGTCCATGGTGCGTCCGCAAGCGTCCAACCGAACGTCAGCATGCCGGCGAACATCCCGACGCAGGCGATGACCGGCGGAGGAACGCTCCTGGTCGCTCGCGTGCCCGCGATGGTGAACGCGGCGTTCATGAGGCCGGCAAGCGCCGCAGCGGCGATACCAGGCCAGGTGTCCCCGTTGCCGCCCGGACCAACCACGCACGCGACACCGAGGAGCAGCATGGCCGTGGCCAGGATGTCGTAACGCTCCGGAGTGCCTCGCATGCGCTGGTACGTCGTGACCCACGCGGGTGCCAGGTACACGAGCGACACGGCAGTGCCCATGGAACAACGTGACACCGAAAACACGTATGCGGCCATGCCCACGGTCATCGAGGCCATGACCACCATGGACCCGCGCCAGTCCCGGCGCACCAGCAGCAGGTCCCGGCGCAGCCAAATCGCGAGCGCGAAGAACCCGATGGCGAACCGCGCGCCGATCACCTGCCACGGCGACCAGCCGGCTTCGTACAACATTCGCGCGAACACGGGCGTCCCGCTTGAGGCCAACGCCGCGAACAGGGCAAACAACCGACCAAAGAACATCTCGTCCTCCTCCGATTCGAGAGGAGGCACGGTACCACAAAACAAAGACGGGGTCAACGAACCCCGTCTTTGCGTTTTCTATTCCCTGTCCGTCACTGGCATGGCGATTGGTTCGAGGTCGACCTTGTGTTCGACGCCGAAGCCGGTGCCGGCCGGGATGAGCCGGCCAATGATGACGTTTTCCTTGAGACCGATCAGGTTGTCCACCTTGCCGGTACACGCGGCGTTAATGAGCACGCGCGCGGTTTCCTGGAAAGACGCGGCGGAAAGCCACGAGTCGGTCGAAAGGGAAATCTTGGTGATTCCGAGGAACAGTTCCTCGGCAACCGCCTTGTTCGCCACTTCCTCGTCCTCGTTCGCTTCCATCCACGTGGCCTTTTCAACGATTTCGCCGGGAAGCAGGTCTGTGTCGCCCGGGTCGCTCACCCGGACGCGCGAAAACATCTGCTTGATGATGATCTCAATATGCTTGTTGTTGACCTTTTGGCCCTGCGAGGCGTAGATGAACTGAATTTCCTTCGACAGGTATCGCTGCACGGCCTCCTTGCCCTTGTGCTTATAGAGAAGCTGGAGATCCATGTTGCCGTCCGTGAGCGCGTCGCCGGCGGTCACTTCATCGCCGTCCTTCACATAAAGGGTATAGCCCGGCGGGATGATGTATTCGCGCAGCTTCGGCGTTTCGTACACCACGGTTACCACGCCGACCTTCTTGAGAGCCACGATGCCGTCGTACTCGCTCACGACCTCGGTGCCGTTCTTCTTGGTCGCAATAACCTGTCCGATTTTCACCTTGCCGCCATCTTTTACCTTGAGGTCGGGATCCTTGCCCACGACGTAGCTCTGCTCGTCCGTGGAATCATGCTCAATCCTCACGGTCTTCTGGCCCGGACGCGTATCCATAATCTGTTTGCCGGTGACCGCCTGCACGATTTCACGCGGCGCCGTCTCAACCGTGATCTTGCCGGACACCTCGGCCATGATGGCCTTCTGCTTCGGCGGGCGGGCCTCGAACAATTCCTCCACGCGCGGGAGACCCTGCGTGATATCCTTGCCGGCCACACCACCGGTGTGGAAAGTACGCATGGTGAGCTGAGTGCCAGGCTCGCCGATCGATTGCGCGGCCATGATGCCGACGGACGTACCCGTTTTCACGAGCTTATTGTACGCGAGGTCGTATCCATAACACTTCTGACAGACACCGCGGAACAAACGGCAGGTCATCACGGAACGCACGTGCGCTTCCTCAAGATCCTCGCCTACTTCCTCGAGGTCACGGATGTGCTGCTCGGTAATGAGCTCTCCGGCCGGAACAATGATCTTGCGACCGCCCGGTTTTTTCACGTCGGAGAGAACAATGCGGCCGAGGATGCGCACAAGGAGCGGTTCGCCGATTTCATCGGACTCCGCCTTGGTGAGCACTACGCCCACGTCGTCGCCACAGTCTTCCTCGCGCACCACCACGTCTTGCGAAACGTCCACGAGACGGCGGGTGAGATACCCGGCGTTCGCGGTACGCAGTGCCGTGTCAGTCAAACCCTTGCGGGTTCCGTGAGAGGAGATGAAGAATTCCAGCACGTCATAGCCATCCTTAAAGGAGGATTTGACCGGAAGCTCGATGATGTCGCCGGACGGGTTGGCCACAAGCCCCTTCATACCGATCATCTGGGTCATCTGGCCCCACGAACCGCGGGCGCCGGACTCGATCATGGTGTAGGCCGGGTTGTCCTTTGGGAGCGACTTCTTGGCGAATTCCGCGATGCGGTCCTTGATCTCGTTCCAAACCTTGATAATGGCCTCGTGTCGCTCCGACGCGGTCAGAAGGCCCTGTGAGAAGTAGCTATCGACCTCGAGAACACGCTGGTTTCCCTCCTGGATGAGAGCCTCCTTTTCCGGAATCTCCGGCAGGTTGGACATTCCCCACGAGTATCCGGTCGCGGTCGAGTACTTGAAACCGGCGACTTTCAATCGGTCGAGCAGGCCCGCGGTAAACTCAGAGCCGTGCTTTTCGAGCGTGAACTTTACGATGTTCGACAACTCCTTCTTTCCCATCGTCTGGTTCATGAACGGCACCTCTTCCGGGAACAGCTGGTTGGCAATGAGACGACCAGGCGTGGTTTCCACGATGACCCCGTTATCGAGCCGCACGCGAACCCATTCGCGCATTCCCACGCCCCCGGTCTGCTGGGCATACAGCGCGTCCGTTTCGGTCGCGAATAGCTTCATGTTCTTCGTATCCGGCTCAGTCGACGTGAGCGTGATCGAAAAGATGCCCCAGGCAATGTCCTTTCCGGGAGTCGCCACCGGTCCGCCATGGGCCGGCTTCAACAGGTTCTTGGTCGCGAGCATGAGCTCGGCGGCCTCGCGCTTGGCTTCTTCGGTCAGCGGCACGTGCACGGCCATCTGGTCACCGTCGAAGTCGGCATTATATGCCTCACATACGAGCGGGTGAATCTGAATCGCCTTGCCTTCGATGAGCACCGGGCGGAACGCCTGAATGCCAAGGCGGTGAAGGGTTGGGGCGCGGTTCAGCAGGACGAACGCATCCTTGGTGATTTCCTCAAGTATGTCCCACACCTCCGCGCGGTCCGTTTCGATGAATCGGTTGGCGGAACGAATGTTGTGGACGAACTCCCGATCAATGAGCTTCGCGATAATAAACGGGCGGAACAGCTCGAGCGCCATTTTTTTCGGGATGCCGCACTGGTCGAGCCTCAGATTCGGACCGACCACAATCACGGAACGCCCGGAGTAGTCGATGCGCTTTCCAAGCAAGTTCTGACGGAAGCGTCCCTGCTTGCCCTTCAGCTGGTCGGCGAGCGACTTCAACTGGCGCTTCTTCCCCGTGGCCGCAATGACCGTCTTCGAGGAACGCGCGCTGTTGTCGATGAGCGCGTCCACCGCTTCTTGAAGCATGCGCTTCTCGTTGCGCGAAATGACCTCAGGGGCGTTAAGCTCCTTGAGGCGCTTCAGGCGGTTGTTGCGGTTGATGACGCGACGGTACAGGTCGTTGAGGTCGGAGGTCGCAAAGCGGCCGCCATCGAGCGCCACCATCGGGCGCAGGTCCGGCGGGATAACCGGGATCGCGCCGAGCATCATCCACCAGGGCTCCAGCTTGTTGATGTGGAGCGACTTCAACAGCTTCAGGCGACGCATCAGGCGATCGCGCTTGGCCGTCGGTGCATCCACCATGCTCTCCTCGATTTGCGCCATGGTCGCCTCGAGGTTGGTGCGGCGGAGCATTTCCTGCACGGCCTCCGCGCCAATGCCGGCCTCAAAGATGTGGCCGTATTTGAGCGACCAGTCATGAAACGTTTCCTCGGAAATGATCTTGAGCGGCTTAAGCTCCTTCAGCTCCTTGTCGACCATCGTAAAGTCCTCCTCAAGCTCCTCGACCTTGTGGTCGCGGATTTCCTCAAGGTGCTTCAACTCGGCCTTGATTTTCTTTTCGTCGCCCTCGAACTTGGCGTTCAGTCGCTCAACGTCGCGCTTGAATTCGCCCTCGATCATTTTCTGCTTGCTCTTGTATTCCTGCTTCACCTGTTCTTGCGTCAGAACCTTGGCTTCCTCGTTGACGTCCGTGACGATGAACGACGCGAAGTAGATGACCTTTTCGAGCGACTGGACCGAAAGATCGAGCACCGTGCCGATCTTTGACGGGACGCCGCGCAAAAACCAGATGTGAGAAACCGGCGCGGCAAGCTCAATGTGCCCCATGCGCTCGCGGCGCACGATCGAATGCGTGACTTCCACGCCGCACTTGTCGCACACGATCCCCTTGAAACGGATCTTCTTATACTTGCCGCAGTAACACTCCCAGTCCTTGGACGGCCCGAAGATTTCCTCCGCGAAAAGACCGCCCTTTTCCGGCTTCTGGGTGCGGTAATTGATGGTTTCCGGTTTTTCGATCTCCCCATGGCTCCAGGAGCGAATCGTATCCGGCGACGCGATGCGCAGGCGAATCGCGTCGAAGTCGGTGATCTTCAATGTGTCTTGTTTTTGAAACATATCGTTATTTCACCTTCTTCTCACCGGAAAGTTCAACTTTCTTTCCGCCCTTTAGGAGTTCGACGTCGAGACAGAGACCCTTCAGCTCACGGATAAGCACGTTGAAGGATTCAGGGATGTTCACCTTGCGAATGACATCGCCCTTAATGATAGACTCATACGCCTTGGCGCGGCCCGTGGTGTCGTCAGACTTGATGGTGAGAATTTCCTGGAGCATGTGCGCGGCGCCGTATGCCTCGAGCGCCCACACTTCCATTTCTCCGAAGCGCTGGCCGCCGAACTGCGCGCGGCCGCCGAGCGGCTGCTGCGTGATGAGCGAATACGGGCCGATGGAGCGCTGATGGATCTTGTCCTCGACCATGTGCGAGAGTTTGAGCACGTACATGTAGCCGACCGTGATCTGATGGCCGAACTGGTCGCCGGTGCGCCCGTCGCATAGCGTGGACTGCGCGCTCTTCGAGAATCCTGCGCGCTCGAGCTCGCCGTGGATCTGGGTTTCCTTCACGCCGTTAAGCACCGGGGTCGCAACGCGATAGCCAAGCGCGTTCGCGGCGAGGCCAAGGTGAACCTCGAGGATCTGCCCAAGGTTCATGCGGGACACGACGCCAAGCGGGGTAAGGATTACGTCGACCGGGGTTCCGTCCGGAAGGAACGGCATATCCTCGATCGGAACGATCTTCGAGATAACGCCCTTGTTGCCGTGGCGGCCGGCGACCTTGTCGCCCACCTGGATCTTGCGCATGTCTGCCACCGACACCTGGATCTGCTTGATAACGCCCGGGTTCAGTTTGTCGCCGGCCTCGCGGGAAAACACCTTGATGTCCACCACCTTTCCGTGCTCGCCGTGCTCGAGGTACAGCGAAGAATCGCGCACGTCGCGCGCCTTCTCGCCGAAAATGGCGCGCAAAAGCTTTTCTTCCGCGGACAGTTCCGTTTCGCCCTTCGGCGTGATCTTTCCAACCAGGATGTCGCCGGACTTCACTTCCGCGCCGATGCGGATCACGCCTTCCGAGTCGAGATTCTTCAGCTTGTCCTCGGACACGTTCGGGATGTCGGAGGTGACGACCTCCGGGCCAAGCTTGGTATCGCGCACGTCGATAAGGTAATTCTCAATGTGAACGCTCGTGTACCGGTCGTCATGAACCAACCGCTCGCTCATGATGACGGCGTCCTCGAAGTTGTAGCCGTCCCAGCTCATGAACGCGACCAGCACGTTCTGGCCGAGCGCGAGCTCGCCCTTGTCGACGGCGGAAGAGTCCGCGACGACGTCGCCGCGCTTCACCTTGTCACCCGGCATGACCACCGGCCGCTGGTTGATGGACGTGGAGTTGTTGGAACGCAGGAACTTCTTGAGCTCGTAGGCGTACACGTTGTTCTGCTTGTCCGTAATCTGAATTTGGCCGCCGTCCACCTTTGAGATGACGCCGTCCTGTTCCGCCACGATGACGTGGCCGGAGTCCTTGGCCGCGCGGTACTCGATGCCCGTGCCGACGATCGGCGCGTCCGGCTTGATGGTCGGGACGGCCTGGCGTTGCATGTTGGTACCCATGAGCGCGCGCGTGGCATCGTCATGCTCGAGGAACGGGATGAGCGCCGTGCCGACCGAGACGATCTGGCGGCTCGACACGTCCATGTAATCCACCTCGCTCTGGTTCACGACCTTCGGCTCGCCGAACTTACGGCCGCCGACCATTTCCTCGGCGATGTAGCCGTTCTCATCCACCGGGACCGTTGCCGGAATCGTCACGGAACGCTCTTCCTTGAAGGCGTTGATGTACTCGATTTCGTCCGTGACCTTCGCGATCGTCCTTCCGCCCTTCTGTTCCTTCAGAACCTTTCGGTACGGCGTTTCAATGAACCCGTAGTCGTTGATAATGGCATAGGAGGCAAGGTGGGCGACGAGTCCGATGTTCGGTCCTTCCGGGGTGGCAATCGGGCAGATGCGGCCGTAGTGGGTCGGGTGCACGTCGCGAACCTCGAATCCGGCGCGCTCGCGGCTCAAACCACCAGGGCCCATGGCCGAGAGACGTCGCTTGTGCTCAAGCTCGGAGAGCGGGTTGGTTTGGTCCATGAACTGAGAGAGCTGCGACGACATGAAGAACTCTCGCACCGCGCCGATGACCGGACGGGCGTTGATAAGTCGGCCCGGGCTGAGCGTTTCCATGTCCATAGTGGACATGCGATCCTTGATGATGCGCTCCATGCGGGCAAGACCAACGCGGAAGCGACCCTGGATGAGCTCGCCGACCGCGCGGACGCGGCGGTTGCCAAGGTGGTCGACGTCATCCGGCTCTTCCTGCGTAATGTTCAGGCGAATGACCTCCTTCACGATATGAACAAGGTCTTCCTTCGAAATGATGCGGTTGTCCTCCGGCGCCACCGCGGCGTCCGTGGTGTCGAGACTGAAACGCAGGTTGAACTTATAGCGACCAACCTTGCCGAGATCGTAGCGGTCGAAGTTGAAGAACATGGAGTGGATGAGTCCGCGCGCGTTGTCCGGGGTCGCCAAATCGCCCGGGCGGATGCGGCGATACACCTCCGTAAGGCCCTCTTCCTCGTTCTTTGCCGCGTCCTTGGCAATGGTCGACTCGATGTAATGGTTGGTCGGGTGCGTGTCCACGTCCTTGAAAATCTCGATGATCTCCTCGTCCGTGGTGATGCCAAACGCGCGCATGAGCGAGGTCACCGCGACCTTGCGCTTGCGGTCGATCTTCACCCAAATGACGTTCTTCGGATCCGTCTCGAACTCAAGCCATGCCCCGCGGTTCGGGATGATCTTCGCGCCGTAATAGCGGCGGCCGCGATACACGTCGGCCGTAAAAAAGGCGCCGGCCGAACGAACGAGCTGCGCGACGATCACGCGCTCGATGCCATTGATGATGAACGTGCCGCGCGGCGTCATGATCGGGAGGTCGCCAAGATAAATCTCCTGTTCCTTCACCGTGCCCGCGCGCTTGTTGGAAAGCTTGGTGCGCACGCGAAGCGGGGCCTCGTACGTGACATTTTTCTCACGCGAGGTCTTTTCGTCGAACTTCGGCTCGTCAAGAAAATAATCCTCGAACGTCAGCTCGATGTCGCGCCCGATAAAGTCCTTGATCGGGGAGATCTCATGGAAGAGCTCCTTCAATCCATCCTCGAAAAACCACCGGTACGAGCGCAGCTGCACCTCGATGAGGTCAGGCAGCTCCATCGCGTCCGGCACGGAACCCGGGAAAAATTTTCGGGCGGGCTCCGTCTTATATTGACGTCGGTAAGTGGGCATAGACTCGTTAGGAAACAAAAACGTCACCGATCGCCTCGGTGCGTTCCATTAATAGTTTGCGCTGCGGTGCGACATGGAGGGTGGTTAATTCCTTCTTCTGTCGGCACCCCTGGACAATTCAGCAGCAAACGGGGTGAGTTGCGCGCGAATCTTAGCAATCCTTAGGGTTTTCGTCAAGTGGAGAACCCGTGGATTGTCAAGGAGGTAAAATTCTTGGCTATAATTAGCCAAAAAGAAAATATTTTTGCCTGTCAAACTTGATAAATAAACAAGATATCCACATCCTCTGTCCCCTGTGTCCCATTTGTCCCCTCCGTCCCCTGCGTCTTACAAATACCCTCCCGCAAGCTGCAAGGCACGGCCACGATTACGAAGAGTCAAAACGCTGTGTTTGAGCGAGAGGAGAGAGATTTTTCCCGACGCCCGTGGGCACCAGGGAACGCTCGCGACATCGTCCTGACAAGATCGTGCCATCCCTCGCAGCTTGCGAAAGGGTAATTACTCTACGTTCAAGATTACACTCTCCCCTTTCTTCCGTCCAGAATCGCTTCTGAGCGAGAGAAAAAGTGCCAGGTAGGGATCCTGGCAGAGAGGATCTAATTCGTCAGCGGTCCAAGCAGGCCGACGAGCTCGATCGCGCGCGCGGGACGCGCACGCGATCCCTGAGCGTGACTGTGAATCTCGTAGAGAAAATCGTATGCCGGATGGCGCTCGGTGACCTCACGGTCGTGGATGTACTTCAGTGCACGTGCATCCACGTCCTCGGGGATGACCGCGACCCGAAGGACCTGACGAACCTCGTTCTCGAACTCCGCCCCATTCATCGGCGAGATCAGAGGGAGGATGGCGTGTGTCGCAACCATGTCCTCCAGCCATCTGATCGTGGGCGCGGCCACGACCTTCGTCGTAATGGACACTTTGATCCCGTCACGCAGAAAAATGGACAGGATCGGGTGGAGGAGTTCCTGGGATTCCCGAAGGAAATCCTGAACCGGCTGCGGAAGCCTGGAGTGATCCCCTCCCATCAGGTGCATGTACTGGCAGATGCCAGGCAGAATTTGGCCACCTGGTATTCCAAGATCCCGAACAAGAAACTGGACGATCAGGGATGATTGTCCGTTCATCGGGTACCAGCACTTCAGAAGAACTCCGGCTAAGGCCAGGGCCAGCCGTGCCTCCTCAGGCATTACCATTGAACTCATGTTCTTCACCTTCCGGGCGCGAGGGGCTGGATGCCTTTCGCGCGCGGGAGAAAAGCGGGGTTCGAGTCGCAGGGCGACGGGAACCCAGAGGGTGGGTCAGGATCGGTTGAACTGTTCTATCATGGATGCTGCATCACCAGCTGATGCGCAGATGCAGAACCTCCGAAAGAACGCCCCCATCTGTCCCTCCACGACAGTTCCATCCGGAGGGACGGTTATCTCCGGATCATCTGGTCTATTGATGGGGTAGAGAACGAGCGAACCGTTCATCCTATGACTCAAAGTAAACCCACACTGCTCGTCCCGAAACTCCTGCCTCCAGCCCGTGAGTTTGATCGCGAGCGGGCTGAGAGCGCAGTAGGCCACAAGATACCTGTTGTTCGTAGACATGCTTCACCTTCCGGGCGCGAGGGGCTGGATGCCTTTCGCGCGCGGGAGAAAAGCGGGGTTCGAGTCGCAGGGCGACGGGAACCCCGAGGTTGTGGTCACGCGTGGAGCGTGACCGGGGTGTTCTCGGTGGCCGGGGATTCGGCACTGGGATCGCGAGCTGCCACGCGCGATCCCATCCAGGCACGGTATGCCATGGTGCGGTTGGGGTTCAGCTCGTCGAGCGCGGCGCTCACGTCGAGCGCCGTGTCCCAGAGCCTCCCGAGTCGCACGAGGCCGACCGTGGCGATGGTCTGGCTCATCCAGTCCTGCACCGCCGAATCTTCTTCCATTGTGGCGTCCAGCGCGGCAAGCAGTATCGACGAGAACCCGTCGAACCCGATCCGACGCGGAGCCGCGCCGCTCGTGTTGTCCACCACGCCGGCGTCCTCGGTGGGGACGTTGCGGCGCTGCCAGGCCGGCGGCTCCGGAGAGCGGAACCACACGGTCGGCACGGTCAGCTGGAGCTGCTTCTTGTGGATCACTCCACTCGAATCGCAGTGCATGACCGTGACCGGCGTTCCATTGTCGTCGATCTGGGTCACTGCGCGGGCCCACTTCCAACGAGCACTTGCCAGGTCGAGAGCCACAGCGAGACTCCGGCGAACGAGCGCGGGCGACTCCTCGGCTCCAACGAACGTCTTGCCTTCCCCGACGATGACGCCGGTGATGCCGCCGTCGTAAAACACCGGCTCGCCCTTGTGGACGAGCAGCACGCCGTCGGCCGCGGGGCGGGTTCCTGCGACGCGGTAAATGCCACGAGCGCAGGCCTCGGCCAGCCATTTTGCATCGGCCTCGGCCTCGCGCGCAGCCTCGAAGGCCTTGCGCTCGGCTTCGTCCTTGAACGTGGTCTTCACGCCCTTGAGGGCGATGGACAACTCCGTGACCGGAGCTGGCCGCGCGCTTCGGTCCTGACCCGTGCGCGCGGGGGCACGGTCTTCGCGACGTTCCCGGCGCGGGGCCGGGGGCGCGGTGTGGGCGCGGGGGCGCTCGCTCACCACTGCCGCCGTCGGCATTGAAGCGCGGGCCGGGACTGCGGGCGGGGGGGCCTTGGCGCGGGCCGGGACGGCGGGTGCCGGGGCCTTGGGCTGGTTGCCGCGGGCCGGGGCGCGAGGCGCCTCGACCTTGGGAGCCCGGACGCGAGACGCGTCCGGAGCCGGTGCCTTGGGCCGCTCGCCCACCACTGGCGCCGTCGGCACTGCACCGCGCGGCGGGGGAACGCGCGCGGGCCTCGGCGCGGGAGCCTGGGCCGGAACGCTCGGTGCCTTCGGCGCCGGGGCCTTGGCGCGGGCCGGGACGGCGGGCGCGGGGGCCT
>Ga0156644_112_pt1 | contig 41562 bp, 38 predicted proteins | sample RifOxyC3_FD_110718 | JGI IMG/M metagenome (GOLD analysis project Ga0156644, IMG submission 110718) | Candidatus Uhrbacteria bacterium RIFOXYC12_FULL_57_11 | reverse complement strand
GGGATTCGGGACGGCAAGTACGTGGGGTCCGGCAGAAGCGTGGAGGGATTCGACGTGACGGATTGCCTGCGCGCGGCCGCGGAGCATTTTGATAAGTTTGGGGGGCATCCGCAGGCGTGTGGATTTTCCGTGACTGGCGCGGACCGGTTCGCGCGGGCCGTGGGGGCAATGAACGCATATGCCGAGCGCGCGCTTGCCGGCCGGTCGCTCCTGCCGACCGTGAAGGTGGATGCTGAAATCGACCTGGGCGACGTCACATGGGACTTTCAAGATGCCCTGGAAAAATTCGCGCCGTTTGGCGAGGGAAATCGCAAACCGGTCTTCGTTTCGCGCGGAGTCTCGGTTTCCGGCATCAACGCCATGGGCGCCGACGGCAAGCACCTGCGCCTGTCCGTGACGTCGCCGCGTGGTAAAATGGCAAAGATGGTTGGCTTCGGGTTTGGCGAGTGGGCCCGGAAGGCGCGCCTTGGCGATCGGCTCGATGCCGCGTTCGAGGTCGGCGTGAACGAATGGAACGGCAACCGAGAGTTGCAGTTGAGAATCGTTGATTTACGAATGGCGTTATGAAAGTGCGTATTTATACGGACGGAGGATCCCGGGGAAATCCCGGTCCCGCGGCATCCGGGGCCGTGATCAAAAAGCTGACAGGCGATCTTGGGCCGCACGGCGAGGAGGGAGAACTCATTGCCCGCGTTTCGCGCTGGCTTGGGAAGGACACGAACAACCAGGCGGAATACGCCGCGATCATCATCGGTCTTGAGCGCGCGCGCGCGCTTGGCGCGACCGAGGTGGATATGGTGATGGATTCGGAGCTGGCGGTGAAACAGCTGAACGGCATTTACAAGGTGAAGAATCCGGAAATCGCCAAACGCTTCGTCGAGGTGCACAATCTGATTCAGGATTTTCGAAAAGTCACCTTTCGTCACGTTCGTCGGGCATATAACAAGGACGCCGACGCTCTCGTGAACGAATGCATTGACGCGCACATGTAGTCCCCTACGACCTTTTTTCGCCGCGTGCTATACTATGTCTACTATGGCGTTTTTTGGACTTGGTCACAAGGCACCGCACACGTTTCTCGGCGTCGACATCGGCTCGTCCGGATTCAAGCTGGTCGAACTCGCGAATGAAAAGGGTCGCGCAAAGCTGATGACGTACGGATATACCGAACGCAAGCCGGGACAAACGGCTTTGTCGCCGTTTGAGAACACGAAGGCGAGCGGAGAGTTGCTCGCGAAGCTGTGCAAGCAGTCCGGGACGAAAGGGACCAAGGTCATGGCCGCGCTTCCGCTTTCAAGCGTTTTCTCCGCGATCGTGAGCGTCCCGCGCAAAAAAACAGAACGAGAAATGCAGCCGCTTGTAGACGCGCAAATCGCAAAGCTTACCCCGATTCCGCTGACGGAGATGGTGACGTACTCGACGTTCATTGACGGCATCAGGGGGGAGAAGGCCGAAAAGAAAAAGAAAAACGAGCCGAAGGCGGAAGAGCCGAAAGAGGCGAAACCGTCGGATCATGTGCGCGTGCTCGTGACGGGCGCGGCAAAGTCGCTCGTGCAAAAATACATTGAGATTTTTCGCGTCGCAAAGTTGGAGCTCCAAGCCATTGACACGGAGGCGTTCGCGCTCGTGCGTTCCCTCATCGGAAAAGACAAGAGTCCCATTGCCATTCTGGACGTCGGCGGCGTGCGCACGAACATTAGCATCGTTGAAAATGGCGTTCCGTTGCTGACGCGTTCCGTGAACATCGGCGGCGTCGCGGTCACGCGGCGCATCATGGACCAGATGCACGTTCCCGAATCCGAGGCCGAGCAGATGAAAATGGACCTCGGCAACATGGCCGGGGCTTCGGGAGGCGTTGGCGGACTTCCGCCCGTGCTCGACGCAGTGATGCAGCCGCTTCTCAATGAGATCCGTTACGCGTTTCAGCTGTACGCGGGAATGGAACTCGCGGAATTCAAGAAGGTGGAAAAGATCGTGCTGACCGGCGGGTCATCGCATTTGCCTCGCATCGTCGAGTTTTTGAAGGAGTCCTTGAACATGAACGTCTATCGGGGAGATCCGTGGGCGCGCGTCGTGTTCCCGGAAGACCTGCGGCCCGTGCTTGATGAGATCGGCTCGCGCATGGCGATTGCCATCGGGCTTGGGATGCGAGAGATCGAATGATATGCCGCCAAGGACGCACAGGATTTCGATCGTGGATCCTGACGCGTTTCTGCGCGAGTTGCGCGCGAGGGTAGAACGTCTGGTTGCCGACAAAAACGGCGAGTGATAACATACGCGCATATGAAACGTGGATTTACTATCGTCGAGCTGCTGGTCGTCGTCCTGATCATCGGTCTTGTCGGGACGCTTGCGGCGATTGCAGTGAATTCGGCTCGCTCGAAGCAACGCGACGCATCGCGTCTTTCAAACGTTCGTCAGGTACAATCCGCGCTTGAGAATTATTTCAACCAGTCAAACGCCTACCCGTCCGAGGAGAGCCTTCCGCTTGGAGACAGCACGGAGAGTCTGTGTCTTGGCTCCGGCGGGTTCGCGGCGAGCTGTTCGGGTGACGATAACGTGTTTTTGCGCGTGGTGGTCGGAACGCTCGACAAGGGACTGGACGGCGCGGTCGCCTGCGGAACTCCGTCGCGTAACGCCTTTTGCTACTCCTCGCTCGAGGACGGCTCCGCGTACGCGGTCGGATTCGAGTTAGAAAATGCGCTTCCGCAGGTCGGTTTGGTCGCTGGGGCCAACTGTGCCACGCCCGAAGGGATGAAGGCCGGGTCCTGCGAGTAATATGCTTGTCCCGGCGATCGTCTTTTTGGCCGGGTTGTGCGCGGGAAGTTTTTTGAACGTGGTCATTTTGCGGACGCGCGAAGGCACGTCATTCGTCGGCGGGCGATCGCGTTGCGCCGCGTGTGCCGTGGAGCTTGGTCCGTCGGAACTTGTCCCGGTGCTGAGTTATCTCGCGCTGCGTGGACGCTGCCGCCATTGTGCCGTCCCGCTTTCGATCCAGTATCCGCTGGTGGAGTTTGTCACCGGCGTTTTATGTTTGGCGCTGTTTGTCCATGCGGATAGCTGGATGATGTTCGTCCGAGACATCGTGTTCGTTGCGTTTTTGACCGTTCTTTTCGTGTACGATTTGCGCTACATGGAAATACTTGATCGGTTTACGGTGCCGGCCATGGGGATCGCGCTTCTCTCAAACATCTATCTTGGCTCGGATCCCCGGTCGCTGGTCATGGGCGCCGGAGTCCTCGGCGGATTTTTCCTGGCGCAGTATGCGATCTCCAAGGGCCGTTGGATCGGCGCGGGCGACATCCGCATGGGATTCCTCATGGGGTTCATGCTCGGTTTCTCGCATGCCATTGCCGCATTGTTCCTGGCATATCTTGGTGGCGCATTATTTGGCGTCGCGCTGATCGCGCTGAAAAGGGCAGATGGGAAAACGCCAATCCCGTTCGGTTCATTTCTTGCCGTCGCCACGGTAACGGTGCTGTTGTTTGGAAATCAACTCGTCGACTGGTATCTTGGTTTGCTGCTCGGTTAGAAACCGGCCGCGATCGCGCGTTTGCGATTTTTTTCGAACCTCAGCTTTTTGTCATATGGTACAATAAACGCGCTATGACCAAGGTCGAGGCGCAAAAACGCATCGCAAAATTGCGGGAATCCATTGATCGGTACCGGTATGAGTACCATGTTTTGGATCATCAGACGATTTCGGACTCGGCGCTCGATTCGCTCAAGCATGAGCTGTTCAAGCTGGAACAGGCATTTCCGGATCTGATCACGCCTGATTCTCCAACCCAACGCGTGGGAGGCAAGGCACTCGCGGCCTTCAAAAAAGTGACTCACGCGCGCCCCATGCTTTCCATGGAGGATGTGTTTACGTCGAAGGAGTTCGGCGAATGGTTTGATCGGGTGAAAAAGTTGTCAGGTCAGGAAAAGATTAGCCTTTGGCTCATGCCGAAGATTGACGGGCTTGCGGTTTCGGTGGTGTACGAGAACGGGCTGCTTGTTTCCGCGGCCACGCGCGGCGATGGAAAGGTCGGCGAGGACGTTACCATGAACGTGCGGACGATCGACGCGGTGCCCCTGCGATTGACGGCTACGCATTCCTCCGCCCCCATGGGTCACGCTGCCCGCGTCGAGATTCGAGGGGAGATTTATATCTCGTCCAAAGATTTTGCGAAGCTGAACAAGGAACAGGAGGAACGAGGCGAGGCAACGTTTGCGAATCCTCGAAACGCGGCGGCCGGTTCGGTACGGCAGCTCGATCCGACCGTGACCGCGTTACGACGCCTGTCGTTCGTCGCATGGGACCTGGTGACGGATCTCGGACAAACGAGCCAGTCGGAAGAATGGGAATTATTGCGCGAGATTGGATTTTGTCCCACGCCAGAGTCCGTATCCGTGGATTCGGTCTCGGACGTCGAACGGCACTGGGCACATTTGCAGAAAAAACGGGATCATCTTGGGTTTTGGGTGGACGGCATGGTCGTGCGGGTCGACGACAATGATGCGTTTGAGCGTTTGGGCGTCATTGGAAAGACGCCTCGCGGATTGGTCGCGTGGAAGTTTCCCGCGGAGGAGGTCACGACCGTCGTGAGTGACATCCAATGGTTCGTTGGGAGAACTGGCGCGCTGACTCCCGTTGCGCTGGTGGAACCGACGTCCGTGGGCGGAACCACGGTCCAGCACGCCTCGCTGCACAATCTCGACGAGATTCGTCGGCTTGACGTGCGCGTGGGAGACACGGTGGTGTTGTATAAGGCCGGGGATATTATCCCAAAGGTGAAGGAAGTCGTGCTTGGGTTGAGGGCGAGCGGCGCGGCCATGGCAAAGGCGCCCGAGGCGTGTCCGGTATGCGGGTCGCCCGTTGAAAGGCGCGAAGGGGAAGTCGCGGTGTATTGCGCGAACAAGAAGTGTGCGGCGCAAAACCAGGAAGCCGTGCTCCATGCCGCTCGCGCATTCGAGATCGACGGCATTGGCCCGTCGACGATCGCCGCGCTTATGGAGGCGGGCATCATTCAGCTTCCGCCCGACCTGTTCGGATTGGTTCCCGACGACCTGAAGACGCTCGACGGGTTTGCGGACCGGTCGGCGAACAAGTTGGTCATCGAGATCCAATCGAAAAAACGCATTCCGCTGGACCGGTTCATCACGGGGCTCGGCATTCGAAACGTCGGCGAGGAGACCGCGCGCGACGTCGCGGAAACGTTCGGGACCATCGATGGGATCATGGACGCGACGGTCGAGAATCTGACCCGCGTAGAAAACGTCGGCTCGGTCGTCGCGCAAAGCATTGTGGATTTTTTTTGGGAGGAGCACAATCGGAATCTCGTTGCGTCGTATGCAAAGCACGGCGTTGTCGTCGAACCCGCGCATAAACGGGTGACGGGCCAATTGGCAGGAAAGTCCTTCGTGCTGACAGGAACGCTTGAATCCTTGTCGCGCGACGAAGCGAAGGAGGCGATCCGTGCGCTTGGAGGAGACCCCTCGGAATCCGTGAGCAAGAAGACGCATTACGTTGTCGTCGGAAGCGATCCTGGCTCGAAGGCGGAAAAGGCACGGAAGCTCGGAGTGTCAATATTGTCCGAATCGGAGTTTTTAACTATGATTGGTCGGTAATATGTCTCTCACGAACGAAGAAATCCTGCATATCGCGACGCTGGCCCGTCTTCGGGTCGAACCCGAGGACTTACCGCGGTATGCCGAGCAATTGGGATCCATTTTGGAATATGTGGCAAAACTCGACGAGCTTGAAATTGACGGCGTGACAGAACTCGCCCACGGCGCCGGACTCACGAACGTCTTTCGTCAGGATACGATCGCGCCAGTGGAGGCCGACGTTCGGCATCGTGTCATTGCGGCATTCCCGCATCGCGAGGGAGACTTGTTGGAGGTTCCGGCGGTATTTGTCGATCGAACTGAATAAGTATGGACACGGCTATTGAAATGGCGCGCGACGTTCGCGAGGGAAAACGATCGAGCGAAGAGATCGTTCAGGAGTGCCTCGACCGCATCGAGGGTGGGAACGAGAAGCTGAACGCGCTTCTTGGCACGTTTGACGACGCGCTCGAGCGCGCGCGCGGCATTGACGAGCGACGCACGGCCGGAGAAGACGTTGGTCCGCTCGGGGGCGTACCGGTCATTTTGAAGGACAACATGCTGGTGAAGGGGGAACGGTGCACGGCCGGATCACGCATTTTGGAAAACTATGACGCGCCGTATGACGCCACCGTGACCAAGAGGCTTCGCGCCGCGGGTGCCGTGTTGATCGGGCGCTCCAATTGTGACGAGTTCGCCATGGGATCCTCCACGGAGAACTCCCATTATGGGCCGACGCGCAACCCATGGGACACGGACCGCGTTCCCGGTGGCTCCTCCGGCGGTTCCGCGGTTGCGGTTGCCACGGGGTTCGCGCCGCTCGCGTTTGGGTCTGACACGGGTGGTTCCATCCGCCAACCGGCGTCGCTCTGCGGCGTCGTGGGATTGAAGCCAACGTATGGCCGCGTGTCCCGACACGGGTTGGTGGCGCTCGCGTCGAGTCTCGACCAGATCGGCCCGTTCGCGCGCACGGTGGAAGACGCCGCGCTCGCGCTTGAGGTCATCCAGGGCGACGACCCGCTCGACGCGACGACCGTCGCTGGCGCGGACGCAAGCATTCCCGAGCTTCTCGAAAGGGACGTGAAGGGAATGCGCGTCGGCGTGCCGAAGGAGTATTTTCTGGAGGGCATGGATGAGGACGTGCGCCGGACGGTCATGGACGCGATTGCCGTGTACGAAAAGGCGGGCGCGAACATCGTGGAAATCTCTTTGCCGAACGCGCCGTATGCGCTCGCTTCCTATTACGTCGTGATGCCGAGCGAGGCCTGTTCGAACCTTGGTCGGTTCGACGGCATTCGTTTCGGATATTCCTCGGAGGGAAGCACGTTGCTGGAAACGTACGAGCGTTCGCGCGGGGAAGGGTTCGGACCGGAAGTGCGGCGTCGCATCATGCTTGGGACCTTTGCGCTTTCGAAAGGATATGCGGACGCGTTTTACCGCAAGGCGCTCAAGGCCCGCACGCTCATCAAGCGCGATTTTGACGACGCGTTCAAGGATGTCGACGTCATTGCCACGCCGACCTCGCCGTCGGTTGCCTGGCCCATCGGCGAGAAGTTCAACGACCCGCTTGCCATGTACCTCGCGGATATCTACACGGTTTCGGCAAACATGGCGACCATTCCCGGAATGTCGATTCCGTGCGGATTCGTCAACGAGCTTCCGGTCGGCCTCCAGCTGCTTGGCAGGACGTTTGACGAGTACGCGCTTTTCCGTGCCGGCGCGTATTACCAATCCGTTACGGATTGGCACACGCGGACTCCATGATCCCTTACCTCGAAATCAAAACGATTCAGCTCGGCCCTCTCACCATCCAGGCGTGGGGGTTATTTGTGGCGATCGGGATTTTTGTCGGCGCGTGGATGGGCGCGCGCATGGCGAAGCGCCGCGGGCTCGATGGCGGAGCGGTGTGGGATGCGTCGGCGTGGATCGTGGTCGGCGCCATGGTGATGGCGCGCGTTTTTCACGTGGCGCTATACGACCTCGCGACGTATCTTGCGGATCCGCTTTCGGTGATCGCGGTTTGGCGCGGAGGAATGTCGATGTTCGGCGGGCTGGTCGGTGCAACGCTCGCGGGAGTTTGGTTCATGCGTCGCCGCAAGCTCGATTTTTGGAAATACGCTGACGCCATGATCTATGGCCTGCCGTTTGGCATTGGCATCGGGCGCATCGGGTGCTTTCTTATCCACGACCATCCCGGAACGCTCACGCGTTTCATTTTGGGCGTGCGTTACCCGGACGGTTCGATTCGCCACGACCTCGGTTTTTACGAGTCCATCTACGGCTTCGCGATCGCGATCGGTTTTCTCGTCCTCGCGCGTCGCAACGCCAAGCCGCCGGCGTACATCGTGACATTTCTCGTTACCTACGGCATCTTCCGTTTTTTCTCCGACTTTCTCCGCGTGGTCGACGCGCGGTATCTTGGTTTGACTCCCGCGCAGTACCTTTCCCTTGTCATGGTCGTTGCCGGAGGGTTGGTCTGGTACCGGTCACGCTTTCGCGCGGATGCCCGTTGGTAAAAAAAGAACCCTTGCGTGAGGGCAGGGTGTGAGAAGGGGTGTCAGTTCGTCTGACGACCTTCACTGGCAGTCCGGACGTTCTCGATGTGCTTCCGCCACGCCTGGATCGGCGTGTATGGAACCCAGGTCCCTGGAGACCGCCAGGCGCGATCGTGCGCAGCATGGAAGTCGAGGTACGTCCTGTACCATTCGGCCATCTGGCGGAAGGTCTGGCGTTCGCGGCGCGCCAGGAAGAGGACATCGAGGGAACGCCCGAGCATCGTGCCGCTCATCCAGCCACTGGTCGCGGCCGCGAACACGACGGCGGCCAGCAGAAACGTCTCGGTCGTGATGGCGTAGAGGAAGAGGCCGAAGGCCGCGAGGGAGAGAAGCGAGCCCAATGGTCGGAACAAGCCTCTCCAAATCGTCAGCAAGCCAAGAAGTTGGTCGGTCATGGGGGGTCTCCTTTGAGTGGGTGCGGCGGCCTGGGTCGGTGCCGCCGCGCAGCCGAGCGCGGCCAGCGCCTCGTATACCGAGCGGCTCCAGGTGGAGCGGTTCCACGGGCGGAATTTCCGCCAGTATTGCTCCATGTGCGCGCCGTATAGCGCAGTGACCTCCTCGAACGGCGTGCCAGTTCGCTCGGAGAAGCGCCGCAGCTGGCGGTACTTCCTCCAGGGACGGAACAGGACCGATCCGTTGAGGATGATGGAAACGACGTGCATTGGCGCGCTCACGCTGGACGAGCTGTACCACGCCAGTCCGGTGATCGCGAGCGCGATTGCCACGGTCAGCATCCCGCCCGCGGGTCCGTGTACTCCGTTCCAGACAATCCACAGGTTTTTCTCTTTCATTCTGCCTCCAGGAGTTGCTAAAGAAACATAGCCGGATTTCGATGTTTTGTCAACTCAATTCTGGAACAGGACTGAATTTGAAACAAAGCTGTCGGCAGAAAAATGACAGAAAATTATTTGACAAATGCGCTGAATGAAGCGTATTTTTATATTCATATTCATTTGTGCCGTTTCAAAATAGTCATATATGAAAAATAAGGATATCTTGTCTCCTGAAGTGCTTGAGCTTCTTGGGCTCGCTCGAAAGGATCTCGACGTGTACCAGGCGTTGCTTCGGCTCGGAAGCGCCCCGCTGCGACGTATCGCGGAGGAGGCGAACCTGAACCGAGGCACGACCTATGACGCGCTGAAACGGCTCCTCGACGCGGGGATCGCGTCTTATGTGGACGCGAAGACCCACAGGTATTTCACGGCGGAGGACCCGCATAAGCTCCGAGGGCTCGCGACGCGGCGCGAAGTGGCAATGCGCGAGGCCGCGCTTGATCTAGACGGGATGATTCCAGGGCTCGACGCGCTGCGAGGAGAATCGAGCTACCGCCCGGCCGTTCGCTATTACGAGGGCGACGCCGGGGTTCACGACATCCTTGAGGACATGATCGATGTCACGGAACGCTCGGAAACGAAAACATATCGCGTCTATTCGACCGCGGCGATTCGTGATCGCAAGGATGCGGCATGGCCCACGTTCAGCAAGGAGCGCGTGAAGCGCGGCGTGCGCGTGCGCGCGATCGCCGTGGGCAAGGGCGGCACGCTCGCCGGCCTCGACGAGCGCCGGTGGCTTTCGCAGGGCGAGAGCGCGCCAACGTACATCGCGATTTATCCCGGCAAGACGGCGTATATTTCCATGGACGCCAACAAACGTCTGTTCGGGGTGATCATTGAGGACGCTTCCATTGCCGCGACCCAGGAACTCATCTTCGACGCCCTTTGGAAGACGCTCGCGGCATGACGCGTTTGGCCGTGGAGACGAATCATCGCCTCCATCCCAAACACGTTTTTCCGGAGCCAAGATGTCTTTCCTCCTTCCCGGTCCGAGACCGAGTCTCGCGCTCATGTTCTGCGGTCCGCACGAGACGAACGAGTGGTCGCCGCGTTACCATCGCGTCGACCATGCCATCGCGATTGCGCGCGAAACGCGCTCGCCGCTCGTGATCGTGGGCGACGCGTTCGATGGACGCGACGTCGAGCACTTCGCCATGCGCGCGGCCAGTCGCGGCACGCGCGCGATCGGCGCATTCGATCCTGGTTCGCGCACGCTGACGGACGTTCGCGGCGCGCTCCGCCTCATCGGAAGCACCGCGGAGTTCGATGTCGTCGCCGACATCCTCGTGGTCACGGACGACTGGCACGCCCCGAGGTGCCTTGCCATGCTGTTCGGCGAGCGCCGCGTGCTCCTGCCCGATCGGGAAATCCGTTTTCATGACCGTTCCACGGACGCCGGCCCTCGCCCGCCCGCATGGGTGAAGGAAGGGGAACTCCGCGGGATTGCGGACTATCACGCGGGGCGGGCCTACCGGCCGTTTGGTCCGCCTTTTGGCAAGCCGCACCATCCCACGGAATCCGCCTCTTCATCTTTCTGACGCCAACCCGGCGTTTTTTTACATCAGCTGGAAAAATTTGGCGATGATCCCGATGCGTTCGGATTTGATTTCTTCCCGCGGAGAAAATTCAATAGGCTCGCCGGTCGCAAGGCGGCGTTTCAGATTGTCCACGGCGAGGCAGACCCGTTTGGTTTCCTCGTCGAGTTGTGGATTCTTGTAGGCCCAAACGTATTGGTGGTTTCCGTCGCCGTTAAACGCCGCTTGGTCAAGGTGCACGTTCATGACAAAGCCGCCTTCCGGCGTTTCCGCGATGCTCGCGTGGAAACGGGGAAAGGCGGCTTCGTGGGCGCTTCTGACAAACGTAAGGCCCATGCCGGCCGTTTGATGCTCCGTATAACCGAGGTGAAGCATCAGCGTGCGAGCGTCCGTCGGAAGCGGTCCGGCGATCATGCAGCGCATATACAATCACTATACGGTCGCCAGGCCAACTGTCAAGAGCACCCTTGCGCTCATTTCGCGAATCCTGTATATTTTTGCCGCTCGCGCATCGATCACGGAGAGGTCGCATAGAGGTCTAGTGCGCTCGCTTGGAAAGCGAGTATACCGCAAGGTATCGGAGGTTCGAATCCTCTCCTCTCCGCCATCCCACTTCGCCCTTCGGGCTACGTTGGGGATTACTCACATTGCCGAAGGGTGAAGTGGGATGCCCCCAACGAAGCTCCGAAGGAGCGTAGTGGGGCGAAAAGACAGCACGCAAAACGCGTGTTGTTTTGTGTTATTCGCGTATGAAACACTTCCGCCTTCGCTACTTCTTCGTGCTCATTGCGTTAATGGGCGGGCGAGGGTATTCGTTTGCTCGTTCTCGTGCAGCGGGGTCAAACCTTCCTCTATTAGTTTGCCAAACCCAAGGGGCAAAATCCTGTCGCTGCCCACTCGATACCATCGGTTCGATATGTGTGTACATCGCCTCCACAGTATATGATCCATTTCTTTTTGCTGGTACCCGCTCTCCGCCTGAGAGAACTTTCATTTTGATTTCATCTACAACAACAATCGTGGGACCTTCTTTTTCCGCTCCGAATATCTTTTCTCCCGATAAGGAGCCGTCAAAATATACCGTGTATGCCGGATCAAATTTAATGGCAGCATGTTGAAGAACGAAATGGAGTAAGTACGCATTATCCTTACTTAGAAAAATATTCTGTACTTCGGGAGGATACCTTACGCGCAATGAAAAATCAGCAAATACGCCACGAGTTTCCTCTTGAATATTATTAAGCGATCCAGACGGAGCAGCGAGCTTTGCCAATACGATTGCCTCATCCTTTGAAGTCGCTTTATATGACTGATAGCGCGCATCGTCTTCCGAAACTCCAAAATCGGTCAGGGTTGGAAGTCCAAGAATAAAAATGGTGTTGCAACGAAGCTTACTGCCGAGTAGATCTCTCAGGGTTGGGTCAAGTGTCCGCTCTCGCTTCCGATACAATTTGGCGGCATCGACAATACCTCGATCATGATTCTCATCTCCTAAATTAATCGACCAGCTATATTCAGGCGGAGTTCTGGATACTGTTGGGTCTACATATCCGCCAATTGGCTTACTGAAAAAAGTGATGTCCAGAGCGTTGCTCGCAAGTACGTCCGATGCGCCGTTAATGTACGCCCTCTCATCTTCTGTCAACGCCTCATATTCGCGTCGTGCAGATTCTGTACGTAAGCCCTCCCAGACGCGAAATTCACGCCGTTCAGTTTCCGCTGTTTGTCTTTCTTGTGATTCGCCACCGGGTTCCCCGATTTTCATAAATACTCAATAATTTCGTAAATTATTATACCATGATGCCGCGATACCGTCTTTCGACTCACATGCCTCAAAACCTCCCTCCGATGAATCCCGAAGATCCCTTCAAAGGCCATCGTAAACCTGGTACTGAACCCACGGACACCGCCAGAAAGTGTCTCGGATTGTCCGGGGCGTTTTCTGTTTGTGTAAAAAAATCCCGCCACTGGGTGGGCGGGTCACTGGGCCTTGGCGAGGGTAAACTCGGCCGGGCCGGTTTTGGTGAGCACGAACGCATTCCCGGGGTACAACGGATCGGGGATGCTGACCGTTTCGGTTCCGGCGATCTTCCATGTGTCGAAGGTTTCGACGCGGAAGATCCAGCTCATGAGGTGATGTTCCTGGTCTGTGTACACCAATGCGATGGCGTACCCGTCCCTTGTCGGGGCCAGGGAGACGTACGTCCCCTCCGCTACCACGGTAGGGTACGTTTCCTTGGCGGCCGGCTCTGATGCGCAGGCCAGGATGAACGCGCCGATGAGCGCGAGGGCGAAGAACAGTCGCATGTTTCTTTCCTCCGGAGGGCCAACCTAGCGCGGATTGTTGGTTTTGTCAACGGTCTGTTAGAATGTCCACGTATGAACACCTTTATTCCAGGCCCTCTCGCGGATACGGCGCGCAGTTTGTTGCGCAGGGCCGGATATGGCGAACATCGCGGCCGCGAGGCGCAACTTTCGTACGTGAAGCGAATCCAAGGCACGTCGTTTCCGCGGTATCATGCCTACGTTGAGGATCGCAATGGCGGCATGCAGCTCAACCTGCACCTCGACCAGAAGGAAGCCACCTACGGGGGCAGCCATGCGCACAGCGGGGAATACGCGGGTCCGCTCGTGGAACGCGAAAACGCAAGAATCGTCGCGTTCGTGAAATCATTAGGATCAACGCCGGAGCGCGCGCAAACGATTCACGAAACGGAACGCACGCCGTCCAAGAAACGCGGGGGATTTTTTAGTTGGCTTATCGGGGAATAACTATGACCAATGATTATTTGGCATTTCCCCTGAAGCTTGGGATCGATTTGGGTCGTGCCAAACGCATGGCTGGGCTCGTCGGGCAATTCCTTCCGTTTATCAAACCGTGATTTCCTCCTATGCTCGTTAGCTTTCTCATGCTTGCCGGAGGATTCCTCCTTCTCTTGCGTGGCGCGCATTATCTGGTGCTTGGCGCGTCTTCGCTCGCGAGACGACTCGGGGTGAGCGCGCTCGTGGTCGGACTGACCGTGGTGGCGCTTGGTACGTCGATGCCGGAACTTGTCGTGAATTTGTTTTCCGCGGCGCGCGGATCAACGGACATCGCGGTGGGAAACGTGCTTGGAAGCAACATTGCGAACATCATGTTGATTCTTGGCCTCGCGGCGATCATCGCACCGATTACCGTGCAAAAGACCACGATCTGGAAGGAAATCCCTTTTTCCATTCTCGCGGTCACGCTCGTTTTCGTGATGGGGAACGACGTGTTGTTCGACGGGCGCATGCTTGATGCGATTACGCGTATCGATGGGTTCGTCCTCCTCTCTTTTTTTGGGATCTTTCTCTATTATGTGTACGGGGTTAGCAAAAGGTCGGGCGAGCGCGGCGATCCGGTCGGAGAGCTCACCATGCCGATGATCGCGCTGTATATCCTCGGAGGACTGGTTGCCCTTGGGATCGGAGGATCCATTGTCGTCGAGGGCGCGACGGGTTTCGCGCGGCTTGTCGGTCTTTCGGACCATGTGATTGCCATGACCATCGTTGCCATTGGGACCTCGTTGCCGGAGATGGCCACGTCGCTCGTTGCCGCGTACAAGAAGCACACGGACATCGCGATTGGAAATATCATCGGGTCGAACATTTTTAATGTATTCTTTGTGCTCGGGAGCAGCGCGCTTGTCCGTCCGCTTCCATTTGGCGAGTTTGCCTCGCGCGATGCCGCGATGGTGATATTCGCGTCCGTCTTCCTGTTTGTCAGTATGTTTATTGGGACGCGCCACCGATTTGATCGTTGGCAGGGCGTGGCGTTTGTGCTCACATATCTTCTGTACATCGGTTACATTTTGGTCGTCTGATATGAATTTTGCCCGCGCATCGACTCGTACCACCGAGGATCTGTTCCGGGAACTGGGCGTTTCGTCGGATGGATTGGAAGCATTGCAGGCGGCCAGGCGCCTCGTGGAATCCGGACCGAACGAAATCGTGCGCGGCCGCGTGCGTTGGCATCGCATCTTGCTCCGCCAGTTTCGTTCGCCATTTTTGTATCTGCTGATTGTCGCCGCGTTGATCGCGTGGGCGCTCGGGGAAACGATTGACGCCCTGATGATCGCCGGGTTCGTGTTGATAAATGCCGGGCTTGGGTTCGCGCAGGAATATCATTCCGAGCGTGCCGTGGAGCTCTTGCGCACGTTCGTTCGCGCGAAGGCGCGCGTGCGGCGGGCCGGAAAGGAAACGTGGGTGGAGAGCCGTGATTTGGTACCGGGCGACGTCGTGGTGGTCGAAACGGGCGACATGATCCATGCGGACGTTCGATTCATTGGGGAGAACGATTTGGCCTTGGACGAATCCGTGCTCACGGGCGAATCCGCGCCCGTAAAAAAACAGGCGTCAGCACTCTCGTTTGAGGCAACCGAGCCGTATCAGGCAATAAACGTGGGGTTTGCCGGTACCACGGTGGTTTCAGGACATGGGGTCGGCGTGGTCATCGCGACGGGTGTTCGCTCACAAATTGGAGAGCTGGCGAGGATGACTCGCGATACGGACGGCAAGAGTAACTTTGAAAAGAATGTCGGCTCGTTCAGCGCGTTCATTCTACGCATTATTCTCATTACCCTTGCCGCGGTCTTCGTCGCGAATCTCGTGATCAAGGGAGATCATGCCAACGTTCCGGACCTCCTAATTTTTTCGATCGCGCTTGCCGTATCGGTTATCCCGGAGGCATTGCCGCTCGTGATGACGACCACGTTGTCGCGCGGCGCGCTGCGGCTTGCGAAGGAAAAAGTAGTGGTAAAGCGTCTATCCGCTATTGAGGACCTCGGGTCCATCGAGGTCCTGTGCACGGACAAGACGGGAACCCTGACGGAAAACAAGTTGGAAGTCGCGGACGTTTTCGGACATCGGCACGAATCCGTGCTGTTCGACGCGGCGGCCGGTTCCTCGTTTCTTGGCGAGCGTCGCGCGGGCCCGAACAACGCGTTTGACATCGCGATATGGGATCGTCTCGCGGAATCCGACCGCAGGCGCGTCCAGTCGGCCGAAAGATCGCATGAAATTCCATTTGACCCGGCCAAGCGTTGGAACAGCGTCGTCGTTGACGGCCGCCTTGTCGTTCGCGGGTCGCCGGACGAGCTTGCCGCGTTGTGCGACGACGATTGCGGAGGCATGCGGGAATGGTCCGCCGAGCAGGGGAAGAAAGGTCGTCGCGTGCTTGCGGTTGCCGCGCGTACGGCTCAGGACGGCGATTGGCACGCGGAAGACGGCCCGTTGGCCATGGTCGGGGCGATTTCGTTCGTCGATCCGTTGAAGAAAACGGCGGCGCAGGCCATTGCGCATGCCAAACGTCTTGGCGTTGCCGTCAAAATTTTAACCGGTGACAGTCGGGAAGTTGCCGCGGCCGTGTCGCGCGAGGTCGGGCTCATCTCATCGAACATGGAAGTCATGACCGGAGAGGAATGGGAAGCGCTTCCGGAAGCCGATCGCGCAACGCAGGCGGAATCGCATTCCGTGTTCGCGCGCGTGTCGCCGCGCCAAAAGTACTTGATCATCCAGACATTGCAGGAGACCGGCGAGGTCGGATTTCTTGGGGAAGGAATTAACGACGCGCCCGCCTTGAAAATCGCGTCCGTGGGAATCGTGGTCTCCGGCGCAAGTGACATCGCGCGCGAGGCCGCGGATATCGTGCTGTTGCAGCAATCGCTCGACGTTATCATTCGAGGCATCCGCGAAGGACGTTCTGTTTTTGCAAATACGGTTAAGTACGTGAAGGCCACGCTCGCCTCGAACTTTGGAAACTTTCTCGCGGTTGCCACGGCGACATTGCTGGTAGACTATTTGCCGATGCTTCCGGTGCAGATTCTTCTTCTGAACCTTCTCTCCGACTTTCCCATGATCGCGATTGCCACGGACGCGGTTGACGCCGATGAGCTCAGACGGCCGCGGGTATATGATCTGCGCGATATTGTCTATTCGGCCACGGTGCTCGGCGTGGTCAGTACGGTGTTCGATTTTATTTTCTTCGGCCTATTCAGTCGGATTTCGCCCGAGGTCCTCCATACCAATTGGTTTATCGGCTCGATTCTTACCGAGCTCGTGCTCATCTTTTCCATTCGTACCCGGCTTCCTTTTTGGCGGGCGGTCCATCCGGCGCGCCCGTTGTTCTGGCTTTCCGCGGTCGCGGCCGTTGCCACCATTTGGATTCCATTCACGGCATTCGGCGAACGTGTCTTTCGTTTTATCTCGCCATCGTCTGTTGACGTGTGGCTCATCCTCGGGATCGTCGTCGTTTATTTCGTGGTCACGGAAATGGTAAAACTTGCCTCATACCGGCTGGCAAGCGGCCTTGCGAAAACCGCGCAAGACAGCTAAAGTCCGACCATGGACCCCAAGGAAGAAATCAAATCACGGGTGGATATCGCCGAGCTGGTCGGCGAGTATTTGCCGCTCAAGCCGGCCGGACCTTCGCGGTTCCGGGCGCTTTGTCCGTTTCATGCCGAAAAGACCCCGTCGTTCCATGTTTCCGCGGACAAGCAGATTTGGCATTGCTTCGGTTGCAATGAGGGAGGGGACTGCTTTTCGTTCGTGATGAAAATGGAAGGGATGGATTTTCCGGAGGCGCTCATGCATTTGGGAAAGAAGGTCGGGGTTGAGGTCGTTCGTTTTTCCGCGACCGAGACGAACGAGAAACGGCGTCTTCTGGAAGCGAACGACCTTGCCGCGCGTTATTATCGCAAGGTGTTGATGGAATCCGCAGTCGGTGTGAACGCGCGCGCTTATTTGGAGCGGCGGGGGATTCCGGATACGCTCGCGGAAACATTTGGTCTGGGATTCGCGCCGGACGCCTGGGACGCATTGACCGTATTTTTGAGCAAACGTGGATTTCAGCCGGTCGAGCAGGAGAAAGCCGGTCTTGTCCTTCGTCGAAAGGACGGAAGCGGCGTGTATGACCGGTTTCGAAATCGTCTGATGATCCCGCTTTGTGACGCGCATGGGAACGTGATCGGTTTCACTGGCCGTGTCATGCCGCAGGAAGGGTCGCAAGCGTCAGAAGACGGGCCGAAATACATGAATTCGCCGGAGACGGAGATTTATCACAAGGGAAGAACCTTGTATGGCCTGCATCTTGCGAAACAGGCGATCAAGCGCGAGGGGCGCGTGGTGATCGTCGAGGGAAATCTCGACGTAGTGGCCTCGCACAAGGCAGGCGTGGAGAACGTGGTCGGATCGTCCGGCACGGCGCTTACCGAGGATCAGCTCGCGATCCTGAGACGCTTTACGACGACCATAGTCTTTTCCTTTGACGCGGACGCCGCCGGTTTTAAGGCGGCGCAGCGCGGCATTGCTCTCGCTCGGCGCAGTGGATTCGACGTGCGCGTGGCCGTGCTTCCGGCAGATGCGGGGAAGGATCCGGACGAGGCCGTTCAGAACGATCCGGAATTGTGGCGCGTCGCGTGCGCCAAGACCGTGCCCATCATGCAATATTTTATCGATCGTGCGGCCGTGGGCCGTGATCTTTCCAGCGTAGATGATAAGCGCGCGGTTGCGGCGCTTCTTATTCCCGAGTTATCTCAAATCAAGGATGTCATCGAGCGGGAACACTGGCTACAAACCGTCTCGGATTTGCTTCGCACGAATACGGATGTCCTGCGTGATGCCATAAATGGGACGCAGATGAGCGGTTCGGTTCGTCCGGAACGAGCAGGTGTTGGCACGGCTCGAGTCCCCGCGTCCCGTGCCGCGTCGCCGACGACGCGCGACGAACAGGCCGTTCGATCGTTGCTTGGAATGCTCGTTCAGGTGCCGTCGGTTCGTGAAATGATTGTCCTGGCTTTGGAAGCCCGTTTGTTGCCTTCGGACCGCGTTTGGGCGCTTTACAACGACATGCGGGAGGAGTATCATTCGAGCCAGTCAATGGACCAGGCACCCCATTCATATTTTGGCCGGCTTGAAGCCCGCTTGACGGGCCGGGACCACGAACGCTCCCTGCTGCACGAAATCGTTTTGCACGGAGAAGAGATCGTCGCCCAATTGCCGCCCGAACGGGTCGCTGACCAGGTTCATGAGCTTCTTGATTCCCTTACCGCGTCCGACCATGACCGCCGACGGAAGGCGATCGAGGCGGATATGCGCCGTGCCGAGCAGGCCGGAGACAAGGCAACCGTGGAAAAACTCATCCGTGAATTTAATGCGCTGCGATAGGCAAGTATCGCTTTTTGGCGTTTACGTATGGTCAAGACGAAAAAGAAACCAGGAAAGCAAACCAAGCCCGTAAAAAAGCTGGCGGCTTCCTCAGGAAAAAAGGTCAAGCCCGCAAAAAAGAGCGCGGTTGCCAACAAGGTGGCGAAACCGTCGAAGTCCGCGTCGTCGAAGTCCGCTTCGGCACGCAAACCGTCCCGCGCTCCTGCCGCTCCCAGGGCGCGATACGTGCGCATGCCTCCGCCCACGCCGGAAGCCATCGACCGGCTGATCCGGAAAGGACAGCAGCGCGGATTCGTCACGGAAAACGAGGTCCTCTTCGCCTTTCCGGACGTCGAGGATTATTTGGGCGATTTGCGTGAGTTTCTTGAACGGCTCGACCGCATTGGCGTTCACTTCATCGAAATGAAGGAAGGAATCCTCGGGCGCGACAAGGAACGTACCGACGTATACGACAAGATCCGAAATACGCGCTCAACGCGAAAGACCAACGAAGTTCCGGAGTTGTCGCAGGATTCCATCCAAATGTATTTGCGCGAGATCGGAAAGATTCCGCTTTTGAACGGAGAGGAAGAAGTGGCGCTTGCCAAGCGCAAGGAACGCAATGACAAGGAAGCGGAGCGGCGCATCATTGAGGCGAATTTGCGTCTCGTGGTGTCGATCGCCAAGAAGTTCGTTGGCAAGCAGCTGTCGCTTCTCGACCTGATCCAGGAAGGGAATATCGGCTTGTTTCGAGCCGTGAAAAAGTTTGAATATCGAAAGGGATACAAGTTCTCAACCTACGCGACATGGTGGATTCGACAGGCGATCACGCGTGCGCTTGCCGACCAGAGCCGCACCATTCGCATCCCGGTCCACATGGTGGAAACCATCAACCGGTTCATGCAGGTGGAGCGCCGCCTTATCCAGGACCTCGGCCGCGAGCCGTTGCCGGAGGAGATCGCGGCGGAAATGAACGAGCCGCTCGAAAAGGTCCAACACATCATCCGCATCTCGCAGGACACCGTGTCGCTCGAAACGTCCGTCGGCGACGACGACGAAGACTCGAAGCTCGAGGACTTCATCGAGGACATCAAGACCATTTCGCCTGACCGTGCCGCGGCCCGCGAGCTTCTGCGCGACTACGTGAACAACGCCATGAAGGACTTGAGCCCACGCGAGCAGAAGATCCTTGAGATGCGTTTCGGCCTTACGGACGGCGTGAGCCACACGCTCGAGGAAGTGGGCAAGGAATTCGATGTCACGCGCGAGCGTATTCGCCAAATCGAGGCAAAGGCCCTCGAAAAGATCCAGTCGCACCCCATGATCGAGAAGCTGAGGGATTACTAGGAATTAAAAAAATGCCGTACGTTTTAGTCTCCATGCGAAAACGAGCTGGCGGGCCAGCTCGTTTTGCGTTACCAAACGGACTCTAGTCGTTCATCTTCCAAAGCCGCACGACGTCTGCGATGTCCTTTTCTGTAACGATCGGTCCGGTCTCGTCTGTGGAAGTTTTGTCATGGGCCTTGAGTTGTTCAAGGTGACGCTTGAGCGCACGTTCGGCCTTCTCGATTTCGAGTTCGTCCGGGAACTCGTCATCGAGCGCATCAAGTTCAAGTATAACCTCACTCAGACGCTTTGATTCCTTGGCGATACGCTCGGTAGAAGCCGCGGCCGCGGCCGGATCGCTCGAGAGACTCGCATGCGTATACCTTGCTTCGATTGATACCTTTGCACTTGCCTCGTCGATGAGATCAAGAGCTTTGTCAGGGAGGAAACGATCTTTGATTTTGGCGGAGAGGCGAATGGCCGAGCGGAGCGTCTCATCCGGGATTTGGACGCCGTGGAACTGCTCGTATGTTCCTTTGATACCGCGCAAGATCTCGAAGCTGTCGGCCTCGTTGGGCTCGCCCACGAAGACCGGCTGGAAGCGCCTGTTCAGGGCGTCATCTGGTTTAATGAACTTTTCATATTCCTTCCAGGTCGTAGCACCGACGGCCTGCAGATCGCCTCGTGCCAGGGCGGGCTTCAGGATGTCCGATATGTTCATTGATCCTTCCGCGCCGGATGCCTCCTCAATCATGTGTATCTCGTCGATAAAGAGAATGACCTTCCTTCCCATCGCCTCTATCTCAGAGGTCAGGCTCTTCATCCGTTGCTCGAATTCCCCTCGATATTTGGTTCCTGAGATGATACCGGTTAGGTCGAGGCAAAGGACTCTTTTTCCCGCGAGGGACTTTGGCACGTATCCTTTGTGGATGCGCCTGGCCAGTCCTTCGACGATTGCCGTCTTGCCCACTCCTGGCTCGCCAAGCAACAGGGGATTGTTCTTTCGGCGCCTGGAAAGGATGTGCACGACACGTTCGATTTCCTCCTCGCGGCCGATCACTGGGTCGAGGTTGTCCGTCTCGGCCTCATGGGTAAGATCGCGAGTGTATGTCTTTAAAATCGATTGTCCTCCCCCCATGCCGCGGAAAGATGAACCACCCCCCCTACGTTGCTTGGCAAGTAAGATGACAGCTCCAATAACTAACGCAATGCCGACGGAAGTGTATGGGTTGATTGATGAGAAATCCATAGAAAAGTGAGTCAGCAACTGGATATTTGATAGATGATGACCAATCGGTCGAAGCTGATATTTAAAATAATCATATCATGCTTATTAATTTTGGGATAATTTGCAACGGAAATGATATCTTAGGTATATACTTTCGCAAAGGTCGAGGGAAGAAACATTAGGACGTATAAATCCTATGGATAATGAGGAGGTGACGCTCATAGAACAATCCAAAACAAAACCCGATGCGTTCGGGCGGTTGTACGATCGCTACTACCGACCCGTCTTCGGGTTTTTACTCTCGCGAACGCACAACGTTGAGGTCGCAAAGGATCTATGCAGCGAAACGTTCTTTCAGGCGCTGAAGAACATTCGCCGGTATGAGCCGCGCGGCAAGCCGTTCAAAAGTTGGTTGTTCGCCATTGCGGTCGCGCAACTTGGCACATATTTTAGAAGTCGAAAACGCTATCTTCCTGTGGCCATCGATGAAGCGCCAGAGCTGGTGGCAAACGAAGATTATCGCCCTGACGTTGTCATGCTTGCGAGTGAGGATGACGCAGACATGCGTCAACAAACGTATCGACTGCGAAAATATCTCAGGAAATTAAACCAAAAGCAACAGAATATCATCAGCATGCGGTTTTTCTCCAAGATGACCGTGCCTGAAATAGCTGCCACCGTAAAAATGAAGGAAGGGACGGTTAAGTCTCACATTCATCGGTCTCTTAAAAAACTACGGGTCCTAATGACCGAATCGACGGCCAACGACAGGTATGAACGAACTGACGCTCTCACAACTCGAACAGCTTTTGGAACGGATGGAGCCCGCTGAGACGCCAGACGTTCCAGAACACCGATATGCGCTACGTCGAGCGCTGTTAAACTCGACATTATTTGAGCGTAATCGATTTTATGTTGTTTGGACGCGGTTTTTTCTTCAGACAACCTCCATCGTGGCCGGCGGGGCGGTTATCGCGGTTCTCGTGGTGAACGTGCTCACCGTGGAAATCGACCAGCAGACCCGTCGATCATCAGTGGCGGGTCGTGCGCCGGTGCCCATTGAGATCGTGTCATTTACGGAGAAACCGGAGGTGCGCCACGTGCTTGAATTCGCAAGTCCATCCATTCAGTTCGCAACAAGCCGTTAATTCAATCATCGTGCCTACCGACAAGTGGGCACGATGTTTATTTTTTCAAACGGTATGTTATGATAGATGTGCTCCACGAACGAACTGATTTGGGCTAAATTTGGTACTTGGGCTTGGTAATGTTCCTCTTCCCAGGAAGAGAACTGAGAGCCACGCGGTTAAGCCGATTCTGACTCGGGTTCCCGGTGAAAACTGGCAGCACGAACAGGAAACGCGTCCCGATAAGGGAATACCCGACTGCAAGAGGACCAAATCCAGTGCGTACGTGGAGTTTTCGTTTTATGTTCGTATGATTCGACGTCTCATCCAAATTGCAGCCTGTTCTATCGTCGTGCCTGCCTTTTTTTGGGGCGGATGCCAATGGATCGTGCTTTCGATGGCAACGGGCGTTGTCGCGTATCCATCAGACAACATTGCGCACGCGCCAGTCGTAATTGTATTAGGCGCCAGCGTTTTGGCGAATGGACAGCCATCGGACATTCTTGCCGATCGTCTCACCGTTGCGGCAAACTTGTATACGGCCGGTCTTGCGGATAAGGTTCTCGTATCCGGCGATAACGGACAGGACGGATACGACGAGGTAAACGCCATGCGCCGATATCTGCTCGCGGCTGGCGTTGCCGCGGAGGACCTATTTTTAGATCACGCGGGATTTGACACGTATGATTCGATGTATCGTGCCCGACACGTGTTCGGGGTTACGGACGCGATCGTCGTCACGCAGCAATATCATCTTTCCAGGGCGCTGTATCTGGCTGATGCGGTGGGCATGCATGCGCAGGGCGTTTCTTCCGATCTACAGCCATACGCAAAGCAGGCCTGGTTTTCCGCCCGGGAGTCATTGGCCCGGGTAAAGGCCGTTGTAAACGTATTATTCGGCGCGGAACCGACATATTTTGGCGAGCCAATCGATTTGGCAGGAGATGGCAGGACTACGTGGGACGAAGGTATTTCTTCCCCTTAAGACGTTCTGGCAAATAACATTGTTCTGCCTCCTTTGGGTTTTTAAAATCTGGAGTATATTTGTATCCATCGCCGAACCCAAGGTTTTTCATGAGCGTGGTGGGGGCATTGCGAAGGTGGATTGGGACTGGTTCCGCCGGAAGGTCGCGGATGTCGCGCTGGACGCGGCCATAGGCAACGTAGAGCGCGTTCGATTTTGGCGCCTGTGCAAGGTATGCCACGCATTGGGCTAGGATGACGTTACATTCCGGCATGCCAATTTGGTGGCTTGCCTGGAACGCCGCGACCGCCTGGACAAGCGCGTTTGGGTCCGCGAGCCCAATGTCCTCCGAGGCAAAGCGAACGAGTCGTCGTGCCACGTATATTGGGTCCTCGCCGGCCTCGAGCATGCGTCCGAGCCAATAGAGCGCGGCGTCCGCGTCCGAGCCGCGCATTGACTTGTGAAGCGCGGAGATCACGTTGTAGTGCTCCTCGCCCGCGCGATCATAGAGCAGATGCGTTTTTTGAAGGGCGTCCGCGACGCGCGTTCGGTCGACGTGGCCGGTGCTTGCCGCGAGTTCGAGCGCGTTCAACGCCACGCGCGCGTCGCCGTTTGACATCATCGCGAGATATTCCAAGGCATCATCGGCAGGCGGGGCTGTCATGGAAAGACCGCGTTTTGCGTCTGATAGCGCGCGCCTTAAGATCGCGACGATGTCAGGAACATCGAGCATTTCAAGGATGAACACGCGGCAGCGGGAAAGAAGGGCGGCGTTCACCTCGAATGACGGATTTTCGGTTGTCGCGCCAATCAGGATGATGGTTCCGTGTTCGACCGCGGGAAGAAACGCGTCCTGCTGCGCCTTGTTGAAACGATGTATTTCATCGACGAACAAAATCGTTTTTTCTCCGTACAGCTTTTGACGGTCTGCCGCCCCCGCGATGACCTCACGGATGTCCTTCACCGTTCCGGAAACCGCGCTGAACGGGACGAAGTTTGCCTTTGTTTGTTCGGCAATGATTTTGGCAAGCGTTGTTTTTCCGCTTCCGGGCGGTCCCCAAAAGACCATTGACGGGATTTCGTCGCGAACAAGCGCTTCCCGCAAAATGGTTCCTTCGCCGATGATTTTCCGCTGTCCCTCATATTCCTCAAGCGTTTTTGGCCGCATTCGCTCCGCAAGGGGTGCGCTTCGGTTTTCTGTCTCCGGAGAGTCAAAGAGGGTTTTGGGCTTGGCCATAGGATAATACTGTAGCACGAACACGGATCCTTTGATTTATTGACGGTTTTTCTATTTCTAGGTATGCTGCGCGGGTTATGTTTATCACTGTCATTACCGATTGTCGCGACGCCAACGCGCAGTCACGCCAGGAAACTCGTTACGCCGAACTGTTTCCTGGAACGCACGTGTCGTTCGTGGGCGTGACTTCGGACATCGAGGCGGCGGGAAATCTCATCGACATGCTTGACGCCGCGGGCGATGCCGAGGGAGTGGTTGCCGTAAACGTGGCACCACGCCATGGCCGGGCAAAGGAAAAGTGGCCGAATGGAACGCCGTTTGGGTACCTTTGGTTCAAGAAGGTACTGATCGTGTGCACCATTGACGGCGAAACGTTGTCGCTTTTGAAAAAGTTCGATCTTGCGGACCGAGTGAACGTAACGGATATCCGCGAGGTGATGGCATTTGGCGGATATGATGCCCCGACGATTGAACGCGCGGCTACCAGCCAGTTTCGTAGCTTTGATTATCTTCCGCGTCTCGCGCGCATCGTATGGGAGCACAAGCGCGTCCCGTGCGAGGTTCTGCCATTTTCAGAAGTTCCGGACGCGGGCCTGGGCGTATGGTGGATTGATTCCTTTGGCAACTGCAAGACCACGCTGCTCCAGAGCGATATCCAGTTCGAGGAAGGGGCAAAGCGTGAGATCGTGCTTAACAAGTTGGCGATAGAGGCCACTTGTTATGCACAACTTCGCTCTGTGCCGGATTACTACACCGGGCTCATCGCCGGGTCATCGGGATACGGCGACAGGCGATTCATTGAGCTCGTCGTACAGGGAAGCTCCGCGGCAAAGCATTATCAGATCAGCCAGAAGGATACGTTTGAAATCAACGTTGGCGAGAAAGCCGTATAGACCCCTTATGCGTCCGCGATAGATGCGGTCCGGATACGGTTTACATGATACCAAAAGACCCGCTGTCGCGGGTCCATTTCTTCGATTTGTTTAAACGCCCATGCCTCCGAAGAATTTGCGCGGAGCCATCTTCGGCCTGCGGCTCCCGCCGCTGCGTCCGCCGGGTTTGGATCCGCCCTGTGGCCTTCGTGATGGCACTCCTTCAGCCTTTGCGCCCTTGTCGCGACGGTATTCTGAATCATAGGAGGGGCGCGGGGCACTCGCGCCGATCACCGAGGTACTCCGCGGCCTCGAAGACGACGAAGCGCCATGGGTAGGACGTGGCGCGCCGCCCCCGTGTCCGCCATGCGGACGGCGAGAGAATGAGCGACTGTCACGGTCGCCTGCGTCGGACATGTCGAGTTTGCGCGCGGGCGGGAGATCTGGAGTTTTTGTGATGTTTAGCTGGATGCGAACGAGCTTTTCAATTTCACGCACGTCTTTGCCCTGGTCCGGCGTGGCGAACGAAATGGCCTTGCCGGCCATTCCGGCGCGGCCCGTGCGACCGATGCGGTGCACATAATCTTCAGCCTGGTCCGGAAGGTCAAAGTTTATCACGAGTTCGATGCCGGTTACGTCAATGCCGCGCGCGGCAATGTCAGTGGCGACCAACACGCGGTACTTGCCGTTTTTAAAACCTTCGAGCGCCTCGCGACGTTGGCTAAGCGAACGATTCGAGTGAATTTCCGCGGCCGTGAAATCCATCTTTTTTAGCATGCGCGAGATTTTGGTCGCTCCGTGCTTGGTGCGCGAGAACACGAGAACCGTGCCGTGATACTCGTTGAGCAGTTTTTCAAGCAAACGGATTTTGTCGGATTTTTCGACCACGAACAATTCCTGCGCGACCCCTTCGGCCGCGGTTCCAGAGCGCGCGATTTCCACGCGCACCGGCATGGCCATGTAGTTCGCGGCAATCTTTGAAATTTCCGGCGGCATGGTCGCGCTGAACAGGAGAGTCTGGCGCTTCGGCGGAACATGCTTGAGCACGCGGTTGATTTGCGGGGCAAATCCCATGTCGAGCATACGGTCCGCTTCGTCGAGCACGAGGACCGTGACATTCGAAAGGTCGACGCTTCGTTGGTCCAAGTGGTCGTTGAGACGACCGGGGGTGGCGACAATCACGTGCGGATTCTTTTTGATCGCCGAGATCTGGTTTCCAATGGAAGCCCCACCAATAAGCACGGCGGTGCGAAGTCCTGCCTGTTTGCCGATTTTCTGCAGTGTCTCATCGACCTGCAGCGCCAATTCGCGCGTGGGAAGCAAAACGAGGCCGCGGCCCTTGGTGGCCGCGAGCCGCATGAGCATGGGGATGGAGAAAGCAAGGGTTTTGCCCGTTCCCGTTTGCGCGATGCCGATGACGTCCTGTCCTTGGACGGCGATCGGGATGGCTTTCTCCTGAATCGGAGTCGGCGTGACATACTTAAGTCGGGCAAGGACGTCGAGCAAGCTCGGCGCGATTCCAAGCCCGTAGAACCCACCATTTTGGGGGTTTTGGGTGTTGGTCATACGAAATAAGGTGACCCGATTCCTTCGGGTCACCTTAATCGTTGACACACGAGGTTCGAGTCCGTTGGCCCTGTCAGCAGGGTCAAATCACAAAGAATACTACCTCATTTCTTCAGAAATGTCAAGATTTTATGGGTCTGTGCTAAAATGCTGCCACATGCGACCGCTTCTTGAGGCTACGGGCCTCGTGAAAATCTATGGGAGGCAGAAAGTCCTTGACAAGGTCTCGTTTGTCATTTCCGAGGGGGCTCACATAGGATTAATTGGAAGAAACGGTTCCGGAAAGACAACCCTTCTCAGAATTCTGGCAGGTGACGAAGAATGCGACGGCGGGGACGTGCGCCAGATGCCTTGGGCGCGGCTTGGCGTGCTGCGACAGCACGATTTGCTTCCGGAAACCGGCACGACGATCGCGTTTTTGGCGGACGGCAGCGGTCGGCCTGAGTGGGAATGCGCGAAACTCGCCGCGCGGTTCGGACTTTGTCCCGCGGAGCTTCAAAAGGCGCCGGCGTCGCTGTCGGGCGGCTATCAGATGCGCGTGAAAATCGTCCGCATGCTGCTCGATCGTCCGACGCTGCTGTTGCTCGACGAACCCATGAACTATCTTGACCTTCCGACGTTGCTCCTACTCGAGGAATTCCTGAAGGATTATCCGGGCGCGTTCGTAATGACCTCGCATGATCGGGAGGCCATGCAAAACATCTGCGCGTCTACCTGGGAAATTGATCGCGCCATGCTTTCCGAGTTTCCAGGCGACTTGGAGACATATCTGGATTGGAAGGAAGAACAGGCCGAGTTCGTGCGGCGGACGAACAAGAGACTCAGGCGTGAAATGGCGGACGCGCAGGCGTTTGTTGATCGCTTTCGCGCGAAAGCAAGCCTGGCAACTCGCGCGCAAAGCAAGATGAAACATATTGCCAAGCTCCGCACGCAGCTGCGGCAAACTGGAACGGATCTTCCAACCGCAGCGTTTCGCATCCCGTGTCCGAGAATCACATCGGGTCCGGCCGTAGTATGCGACGGACTTTCCGTAGGGTATGGCGGCATGGCCGTGGTGCGAGATATTTCGCTCGATATTCCGCGCGGGGCAAAGGTGGGAGTGGTCGGAGAAAACGGGAGAGGGAAGTCAACGCTCCTGAAGACGCTCGCGGGGATACTTCCCGCCATCGACGGAACGTACAAATGGTGGCATCATGCGGATATCGGCTACTTCTCCCAATTGTCGGAGGACACCCTGTCTCCGGACATGACCGTGCTGCAAGCGCTCACGGCTGCCGCGCCGTCGGACGCATCCGCCGAGCAAGTGCTCGCCGCGGCCGGCGCGTTTCTTTTTCGAAACGACGACCTTGAAAAGCCCTGCCGCGTGTTATCCGGCGGCGAGCGTGCTCGCGTCCGTTTGGCCCGTCTCATCCTCCGAGCACATAATGTGCTCATCCTCGACGAGCCAACGAACCATCTGGACGTCGAAACGGTCGAGGTGCTCGCCGGAGCCTTGAAGCAGTATCCGGGAACGGTCGTCGTGGTGTCTCACGCTCGTACGTTCATGAACGCGCTCGTGGATCGTTTGTATGAGATTCGGTCCGGTTCCATCCGGCACTATACGGGGACCTATGAGGAATACGTGTCCGACCTCACGGCGTACTCGGAGGAGGTTTCGCACGCATCGGCCGACGTGGCGGACGAACGCATTGAGGCGAATAAGGAGCGCAAGGAGCGCACGGCCGTTCTTCGACAGCTTCGACGATCACAGGAACGGTTCGAGGCGAGGATGGCGGCCGTCGACAAGGAAAAAAGCATGTTGCTCGCCTTCTTTTTTGAGAATCCGACCGATTATGCGCCGGACAAGGCCATGCGGCTTGCGGAGCTCAATGACGAACTTTCCAGTCTTGAAAAGGAGTGGCTCGCGGTCGAAGAAAAAATAATCCTGGCATAAGCCAAAGCGGTATGCGCGTTCCAAAACGCCGTGGCGAACAATTGGCTCAGACGAAAAAGACACACGATGCGTTTTTAACGCCCGCGGCCATTCAGCGCATGCGTGATGAAATCCTGCGACTTGAAAAAAAGGAGCGCCCGCCCGCGGCCGAGGAATTGCGTCGTACGGCGGCCATGGGGGATTTGTCGGAAAATGCCGCGTATTCATATGCGAAATTGCAACTTCGGCGCATCAACAACCGCATTGATTCGCTCAAGCTTCGCGTGGCGAACGCGATTCCGATTGAATCCGGAGTGGGTGAGGATGGACGTGTTCGGATCGGAACAAGCGTGACTGTTCGCGCGGGAGGGCGTGAACAGACGTTTGAAGTCGTTGGCGCGCAGGAGACGAATCCATTGCGCGGACGCATCTCGTATTTGTCTCCCATCGGCGCCGCGCTCATGGGAAAGAAGAAAGGAGAAGGGGCAACGGTCGCCACGGCCTTCGGAGAGGTCACGTATGAAATTCTAGGGGTTCGATAATTATGCGTATCGCGATCATTGGCGGAGGGGCTGCCGGGCTCATGTGTGCCGCAACCGCGCTCGAAGCTTATCCGGACGCCGAAGTGTTTTTGATCGAGCGCAACGATGGGCTTGGGAAAAAGGTTATCATTTCCGGCGGAGGCCGATGCAACGTTACGACCGGCATTCGCGACGTTCGGACGCTTCTCACCAAATATCCGCGCGGCGGCAAATTTTTAACGCGCGCCATGCATCGATTCTCGCCGGAAGCCGTGTATGCCTGGTTTGAAGAACACGGAGTGCCATTAAAGACGCAGGCGGATCAGCGCGTGTTTCCGCGGTCGGACGATGGGCATGATATTGTCCGGGCGTTTGAAACTTTTTTCCAAAATCCACGTGCTCATCTTTTGTTGAACACATCTTGTATTCAGGTAGAAAAACAAAAGGATGAGTTCGTCTTGACGCTAAGGGGAACAGACGAGCCATTGCGAGCCGATGCGCTTGTCCTTACGACGGGCGGACAAGCATACCGTCAAACCGGATCCACGGGCGACGGCTATGCGTTCGCCGCCGCGCTCGGCCACACCATTACCCCGCTTGCTCCGTCGCTCAACGCGTTTTATACGAGCGAGACCTGGCCCGGGGAGCTTTCCGGGCTGTCGTTTCAGAACGCGACCGTCTCCTCGCCGCGTGACAGGCGCTTTTCGTTCACGGGCCCGTTTCTGTTCACGCACAAGGGGGTGAGCGGACCGGCCGTGTTCGCCCTGTCTTCGATTGTTGCCTTTGAAACGTACGATGCCAGGCATCCGCTCGAAATTCGCATCGACCTGTTTCCCGAGCGGACGTTCGATGCGATGCGGGCCGAGATCGAACAATACGCCGCGGAAATGCCAAACAAGCAGTTCGTCAACGTACTCGGAATGACCGTTCCAAAATCCTTGTCCGAAGTGATAATTCGCGAGCTTGGCATTTCGGAAACGAAGCGCGCGAACCAGGTGGCCAAAAAAGATATTGCGCGCGCCGTCGAGTGGCTAAAAGGAATTCCATTGCATGTGGTGCAACGCGGGTCGGGGGATGAATTCGTCACGGCCGGTGGCGTGGAGTTGTCTGAGATCGACCCCGGGACTATGGAGTCGAAGGTGTGCCCAGGTTTATTTTTCGCCGGGGAAATTCTGAACGTGGACGGATTTACGGGTGGATTTAATCTCCAGGCTTCCTGGGCCACCGGACGCCTGGCAGGAGAGAACGTTGGGAAAACACACAAATAAAAGACTCGGACAGCTCGATAGTCAGGAGCTTTGCGGGTCTTTTTCCTTTCCAAACGCGACGACGATCCAGTCCTCGAGAAACCGGAGGAACTCTTCGCGACGGTCCTCGAAGCACGCCTCGGCTAAATGGTCGAACGGGCGGCTTTCCGGAGTGTATTCAAAATGGACGCGGATTTCCCGGTCCATGAAAACGCGCAAATGATACTGAAAGTGGAAGTTGGCCAGCTTTCGTAGCCCGATGATTTCGTCGCTGTCGACCCAGGCGATGCGATGGTCACAAAACCCGTGATGCGTCTTTAGGTGTTCGATGAGTCCTTGGACCGACCGGCCAGGCGCAAGGTATCCAATGAGGAAATTTTGGCGAATATTATGTCGGATGATGCCGAGCCTCAGCAATGCGTCGCGGACATAAGGAAACACCGGGGCGAGCACGGCCCAGGCAGAAGCCTTGAATCTGTCGAATAACGAGAGGCGAATGTACATGTTTCGAGTATAGCAGAGCCATTGACAGGACGGAACAAATTTGGTTCAGTGCGCGCGGAGGTGCTTATGGAATCAGCAGACAAGCCCGTCGTGCCGTTCAATCCGAACGGGGGCCTTACCCTCGTCGCAATGCCCGGGTTCGAGGAACAGGCACGACGCGCGGCGCGGCGCGTGGACGAACTGAGCCGCCGTTCCGCGAACAAGCAGTATACCCCCGTGGATCTGGCGATCCCGGAGGTCGGGGAGCATCCGAGCGGCGAACCATACATGTATCTCGGGAAGCGGCACATCGGCGGGCACGACTGCGTGATCATCACGAGCGGCCCGGGAACCCACCAGATGCAGAGCGAGCTCTTCTGGGTCCTGAACCACCTGCAGGGCAGGCACGCGGGGCGCATCACGGTGGTCACCGGCTACTTCCCCCTCGGTCGCACGGACAAGGATGAGGGCGAAAAGGGGTTCGCCATGGTGTCCTACGTGGTGGCGATGATGCAGGCGGCCGCGAACGACAGGCTGTCGCGCATCGTTTCGGTGGACATGCACGCGGCGCAGACCGTTGGCGCGGGTCGCTCCGGGAGCATCACCGAGCTGTCGATGGTGCGCGTCGTGCTCGACCGCGCCATCCGCGACGTGTTGAACGCGGGGCAGAGACCCGTGCTGGTGTTTCCGGACGACGGGTCTGCAAAGCGCACGGGGGAGGCGATCGACCGGCTCGAGGCCGATCTTCGCATGCACCTGCCCGTGGTGTGTGGCATCAAGCGTCGCAAGTCGAGCACCCATGCGGAGCTGCGCCGGCTGTTCGGCGACGTCGACCAGCTGCCTGGCGCGATCGCGCTCTGCGTCGACGACGAGATCGCCACCGGAGGGACCAACGTCACCGCCGCCGCCGGCATCATCGGCGAGTACCGCGCCCTCGAAGTGCGGACGGTCGTCACGCACGGCGTGTTCGGGAAGGGCTTCGCGGAACGATTTTCCGTGTCCGATTGCCCGGTGAGCCGCGTGTACGTCACCGATACCATCCCGCCGCGCCCGTGGCTCGCAGGCTTCCTGGAGTCCGGGAGAATCGTGGTCGTCCCTTGGACGGACGAGCTTGCGGAGGCGCTGTACTTCATGCACTGGAACACGTCGATTCGTTCCATGCGCTGACTTCATTGGCCAATTTCGGCCAATTTTTTTATCTCCTCAGTCCGCGGCCGGTGACTAGGGTGCCGATGAGCGAGACCACGAGCGATGCGACGATAATCGCGAATGGGATCCAAAGATGGTTTGCGAAGGGAAGCCCCTGCACGTTCATTCCGTAAAAACTCGCGATGAGCGTTGGCGGCATGAGCGAAACCGAAATGACCGTGAGCGTGCCGAGACGGTCGTTGGTGCGATGCGCCAGCACGGTTTCGTTCACCTCGAACAGGGTGTCCACGGTCGCGTGGAGATTGGCAACGTTCACGCGATAGCCGTCGAGCTTGTCCTCAAGATCCTCGAAGTACACGCGGTGCTCCTCGGGAAGGAAGTCGCGCTTCATGTCGCCGAGTTTTCGGATCACGCGGCGCTGCGGCTCGAGCGAGTGCAGGAGGTGGAGCACGTTGCGGCGAAGCGCGCCGAGGCGGATGGTGGTTTCGCGGGCGTTGTGTTCCGCGACCTCTTCCTCGAGCAGGTGTGTTTCTCGCATGAGTTCCGCGATGATGCGGCCGTATTCCTCGAACACCGCGTCAAGCACGTGGTAGGTGAGCAGGCTGACGGGCTGGCCGGACTTTGTCGTTTCACGCCGCATGCGCGGCGACTGCCTGACGAGTTGAAAATATCGGTCGAGCGCCTCGATCGGCTCGGCCGCGGCCGTGACAAAGTAGGTGTTTTCCAGAAACATCGCGAAGTGCCTGTTGCGAAGCTCGCGTCGCACGCGGTCGTATCTTGGGACGATAATGATCGCCATCGCGTAGTACTTGTATTCGTCGAGCTTCGGAAAGTCCGTCGCCTCCGCAATGTCCTCGTAGTCGAGCGTATGAAATTTAAATGTGGCGCGCATCGCCTCCTGCATGGGCGCGTCGCATGGCGATGCGTGCCACCAGGTGTATGCCTTTTCTTCGAGGTTTGGAATTTCCATAGGACATGCGTTACGTTCCTGGCAATGATACCTCAGACGACCGGATTGATCGATGCGTTTGGATGCGGGCTTTTCGCAAGCGGCGTTGTCTCAATGGACGCGAGCAGGATTTTCGTTTCTTCCTTTGTGAGTTCGCGGCACGCGCCCACGGGCAGGTCGCCGAGCTCGACGTTCATGACGCGAATGCGCCTGAGCGTGTTGACCGTGTGTCCCAGCGCCTCGCACATGCGGCGGATCTGTCGGTTGCGCCCCTCCGTAAGGACTATACGGAACGTTTTTTCGTCCACGCGAGTCACGCGGGCGGGCTTGGTCATGGAACCAAGAATCATCATGCCGCTCGCCATCTTCTCTAGCGCCACATCGTCGATGGGACGCAACACGGATACGACGTATTCCTTCTCGTGGTGGTAGCGAGGGTGCGTGATGCGCTCGGAGAGCCGCCCGTCGTTGGTCAGAAGCAGCAGCCCCGACGACGCCACGTCCAGGCGGCCGATGGGGAATGCGCGGCCCGGTAGTTTCAAAAAGGTCAGAATCGAATCCCGTGCCTTCGGATCCACGCTCGTGATAATGCCGACCGGCTTGTGAAACGCGTAATACACGGGTTTCGGCTTTGCGGTCATGACCTCGTTTCCCCTCACTCGCACGTCGTCGGATTCATCTACCGTCATGCCAAGCTCCGCGACCTTTCCATTGACCAAAACCATGCCGTCCGCAATAAGCGCGTCGGCCTTGCGACGCGAACACAGTCCGCGGTCCGCGAGATGCTTGTTGAGGCGCGTTTTCACAAACGGTTCATGATATGGTCGATGATCATTCGGTTGCGATCGCGGCATGTCGTTGCGACTGAGGATTTTCCCGAGCACGACGGTCCGGAAAAGCACAGAATAGTTTTCATAATGGATTTGGATGGAGTGCGAATTGACACTATCAAGAAAATGAGACAGAATCAAGTGTTTTTATGCGTGAAATTCTCAAGACCCATTTTGGCTACGACGCGTTCCGGCCACTTCAAGAGGAGATCATGAATGCGGCGCTTCGTGGAGAAGACGCGCTCGTGCTGATGCCGACCGGGGGAGGGAAGTCACTCTGCTATCAGCTACCCGCGCTCCTGTTTGACGGGGTGACTCTCGTGATTTCGCCGCTCATCGCGCTCATGAAGGACCAGGTGGACGCGCTCGTGGCAAACGGCATTGCCGCCGCATTTTTGAATAGCTCGCTCACGGACGACGAAATGGATTCCGTGCGGTTTCGCGCGCTGTCCGGGGAATTGAAAATATTGTATGTGGCTCCGGAGCGCCTCGCGTCCTATGGGTTCCAGGATTTTTTGCGCCAGTTGCGCGTGTCGCTCATTGCCGTTGACGAGGCGCATTGTATTTCCGAGTGGGGACACGACTTCCGGCCCGATTATCGCAACCTGAAGGATTTGCGCCGCGCGTTTCCGGACGTGCCGGTCATGGCGCTCACGGCCACGGCCACGCCGAAGGTGCGGGAGGACATCGTGGCGCAGCTTGGCATGCCGTCCGCGCCGGTTTTCGTGTCGAGTTTCAACCGTCCAAACCTGAACTACGTTTTGCGCCAGAAGCAAAATGCGTTCGCGCAGCTTGCGCAACTGTTGGAAACGTATCGGGAAAAGCCGGTGATCATCTACTGTTTCTCGCGCAAAGACACCGAGTCGCTCGCCGAGAGCCTGTGCGCGGCCGGCTTTCGCGCCGCGGCATACCACGCGGGGCTCGATCGCGAGACGCGCGCGCGGACGCAGGACGAGTTCATTCGCGACGAGGTATCCATCATCGTGGCCACGATCGCGTTTGGCATGGGAATTGACAAGCCCGACGTCCGGCTCGTCGCGCACATGGATTTACCAAAGTCGATCGAGGGCTATTACCAGGAAACCGGTCGCGCGGGACGCGACGGGCTGCCGAGCGAGTGCGTGCTGTTCTACTCGTTCGGCGACAAGCGCAAGCAGGACTTTTTTATCGGTCAGATTGCCGAAGAGGCCGAGCGCGAGCTTGCGCGGGCCAAGCTCGCGCAGGTGATCGCCTATGGCGAAACCGACCAGTGTCGGCGCAAGTTTCTGCTCGAGTATTTCGGCGAGCCGTGGGACGACGAGCGGTGCGGGTCGTGCGACAACTGCGTCGCGCAGCCGAAGGAGTCGCGCGACGTCACCGAGCTCGCGCACAAGGTGTTCGAGGCGGTCATGCGCACGGGCGAGCGATTCGGCGCCGCGCACGTGTGCGACGTGCTGCGCGGATCGCGCAAGGAACGCATCGTGCAGAATCGCCATGATACGCTCACGGTCCACGGCACCGCGCGCGACGTGTCCGTTGACCTGCTGCGCGAGGTTATCCGGCTCATGCAAAAACAGGGATATCTCCAAAAGAACGACGGCGATTATCCAACGCTTTGCGTGAGCCAGTACGGTCGCCAGGCGTTCGAGGATGGAGAGCGCATTCTCCTGCCGATTTCTGCGTCGGAGCCCGTGCGCGCCTTTGCGAAGCCGTCGCGTAACGCAACCGCGGGCGGTCTCGCCTTCGACCAGGACCTGTTCGACCAGCTCCGTCGCGAGCGCAAGGCAATCGCCGATGAACACAATGTGCCGCCGTTCATCATCTTTGGCGACCGCACGCTGCAAGAGATGGCGTTTTATTTTCCGCAGAGCAGGGAACGCCTCGCGACGATCTTCGGCGTGGGTGCGCGCAAACTCGACGCGTTCGGCGAGCTGTTTCTCGCGGTGATTCGCGGTTACGCGACGGAACGCGGCCTGGCCGAGCGACCGAACCCAAGGCAGCCCGTCCGACCGATGGTCGCCTCTGCGCCCAGGCGATCATCCACGATCAGCCAAACCGGCGAGCTTGTGCGGCAGGGCCTGTCGCTTGAGCAGATCATGGTCGAGCGCAAGCTCTCCGCCGGGACGATTATCCAGCATGTGACGGCGATCCTTGGCGCAGGGGAGGACCTCGACATCGAGTCGCTCCGTCCGTCCACCGCTCGTCTAACTGCCATTGGGGACGCCTTTCGCGCCGCCAACACGTCGTTTCTTACACCGGTCAAGGAAATCCTCGGTAATGATTTCTCCTACGACGAAATTCGCCTCGCCCGCCTTTTTCTCACCAGAGACCAACAAAATTAAGCCAACCTTTATCCCTTGCGTCGCGGAATCGTCCTTGCTATACTCTCCACGCCGGAACCATTCCGGGGTAGCTCAGCGGTAGAGCAGTGGACTGTGGCACGCGTTTGTCGACTTTATTGAAAAATATGGCCGACAAGCGAACCTACGCCCAACGTGCAGAAACGATAAAGCGCGCAGTCAGTAAGCGTCGGAAGAACGTTCGGACGCCGGCCATCGAGTATCTTGGTGGCAGGGGTCAGAATTGCATACTGATTTGCGCGAATTGTCATCGCGAAGCGCACGCGGGCATTACGCAGCTTCCGGCGGAGACGTCGGAATGAAACAGGGTGAATTGTCCCGCGTAAAAAGTGGGATCCCGCAACAGGCGGTGACTGGAAGCCGTCGTCGGTAACGACACGGTAATCAGCAGCCAAGCTCGATCATCGGGTCGAGAAGGTTCAGAGACTATCCTTTCGAGGAGTACCTCTCCGGCAAACGCTGGGGCGGGAAGCGCCCTGCATCCATGCTCGTTTGAGAAGGATGAAGATATAGTCCACGCTTTCGGGAAACCGAGAGACCACGTGTAATCCATTGGTCATGGGTTCGAATCCCATCCCCGGAGCCATGAGAAGGCGTGTGAGGTGACCCACATGCCTTGTCAAAAAGTCGTCATTGAAAAATGGCGATTTTTTGTTTAAAGCTTGAGCAAAAAGCGACCCTCGATAGCTTGCCAAAAAAACCGAACCACCTGGGACGCAAAGTCGTCGAATTTTTCTCAAACAGCCGAAATCGCAAATCTGCCTTATTTTTTCGGTTCGAACCCCAGGCAAGGTTTCGAGACCCCGAGACTTCGGGAATTTATCAAAAGTTGCTATGATTCAGACAATATGAGCGATAGCGCAAAACCCAACCTCATTCTCACTTCAAGCTTCAATACCGTCGCCCAAGAGCTGCGAGAAAAATCTTTGTTACCGAAAACGGCATCAGTTGCCTTTATCCCAACGGCTGGTGATCCATACTCGGAACGACCGTGGATCGATGCCGATCGAAATGCTCTCGTTGATCTGGGATACAGCGTAACGGACATCGACCTGAAAGGTGTGACGGCGGAATCACTCGAAAAGGAACTATCCAGCCACGATATTATTTTCGTCGCAGGTGGCAACACGACCTATCTCGTTGAGCAGTCCTATGCTTCTGGTTTTGCTGATTTGATTCATGGCTTCCTTGAAAAAGGAAAACTCTATATCGGCTCAAGCGCAGGCTCGATTCTCGCTGGTCCGACAGTCGAACCATTCGTAACCGAAGATATCGCAGAGTTACCAAAGGATTTCGCCTTAACGAAACCGACCTGCCTTCATCTTGTTGATTATGTCGTATTGCCTCACGACCAGGTTGAACAGTTTTCAGCGGAGCACGATAAGATTATTAAACAGCATGGCAAACAATTTACGTTCGTAAGGTTAGCCGACCTGGAGTACCGTGTGGAAAATATTTGAGTATATGGAATCAATCACTCTCAATACCGGAGCCAAGATGCCGATACTTGGATTAGGTACCTGGAACGCTCCAAAAGATAAAGTCGGCTTGGCGGTAAAGCAAGCACTATTAGATTTTGGATATTCGCATATTGATTGCGCTCATGTTTACGAAAATGAAAAAGAGGTCGGTCAGACTTTTCATGAAGTATTCAGTACGAGCAAACGAACAAGAGAAGATGTCTTCGTGACCAGTAAGCTTTGGAATTACGATCATGCAAAGGAGGATGTTGTTAACGCTTGCAAAAAAACCTTAACCGATTTGCAACTAGACTATCTCGACTTGTATCTCATGCATTTTGGTATTGCCTCGCCTCATGGTCTTGGCATTGAGCCACTTGATCCAAACGGTGTACTGATCACAGAAAAGATTTCCATTCGTGAGACGTGGGAAGCTATGCAGGAGCTTGTAGGTATGGGTCTCGTAAAGGCGATTGGTGTCTCAAACTTCACCGTACCAATGCTTGTTGATCTCCTGACGTACGCCGAGATCATTCCGGCGATGAATCAGATCGAGCTTCACCCATACAATCAACAGACCAAGTTAGTTGAATTCTGCAAACAACAGAATATCGCCGTGACCGCTTATTCTCCGCTCGGTTCTCAGGCGGAGATGAATAATGGTAAGCCAGCTCTCCTTGAAGATGAAATGATTAAAGAGATCGCTGACTCCCACGAAAAGACCCCGAGCCAAGTACTTCTTCGTTGGGGAATCCAACGAGACACCATTGTGATCCCAAAAAGCACGACTTCCGAACATATCAAAGAAAATAATGCTGTATTTGATTTCGCGCTGTCGGAAGATGATCTTGTGAAAATCACCTCTTTGGATAGGCGACTTCGGTATGTAGATCCGTATGAGTGGTGGCGAATTCCTTACTTTGGTTGATAGGGTTTCAGATTCGAATATGTACCAACAAATCCTTGACTCTTCCGTACCTGTCGATTCTCAATTTGCCGTTTTATCGGGCAAAGAATTATTGCATTTCAAATTATTCTTTCGCGTGTCGCCATTACATAAACGAGCCGGATCCATCAAGAACTATACTTATGAAGTCGGCTCAATAGCTCAGATTCTTAAAGGAAATCAGCTCATTATTGCCGACGATACATTTCGCACCTACTCTTGGCTCAATAAGGAACTCGTCGATAAATCTGTCATTTGGCTAACACCACGCGAAGAGGAAACAAAAGAACGACATTGGCTTGATCACTTTATCTCCGGTGAAAGTTTGCTCCAAAGTTTTCCCTATGAAATTGTTGTTATCGGTGGTGGAATTCTTCTTAATGCCGGTGCTTATATCGCCGAACAGCTCGGAAGCGATCTGACGTATATTCCGACGACTGTTCTTGCAATGTCTGATGGATCTATTGGAGGAAAAGTACGAGCAAATGAAATAAAAGATGGGCTATATCATAAGCATGCGTATAAAAGTTTCTACGAGCCGAATCGCATTTTGATTGATCCACGTTTTCTTGAGTTATTGCCGGACAAACAGATCGCCATTGGCCTGGGCGAGGTTCTTAAGCATGGCGTTTACCAGTCGCGCGCTCTTTTGGAGTACCTCGTTTCAAAGGATTTTCATCCGCAGACTGACAAAGATAGTTTGCTTAAGGCTATCCTATGGGCAGCTGCACTCAAAGAAGTTTGTCTAAATATTGACCCTGACGAAACAACGGATGGTTCTCATATCATCATGCGGGGCGGGCATGAGGTATCCGATAAAATCGAAGAGTCGTCGCATTTTCAAATTCCGCACGGCACAGCTGTGGCGATTGCCGTATACGAAGAAATGTCACAAAAAAGTTCTGAGTTGATGCCATTGCTAGATGCCTGCTACAGGAAGTTTTCTATACCTACCAAAAATTCCTAACGAGTCACGGATCCATCTTTTATAAAGAGTTGGGATTTAATATGACCGAGTAAATCCCTTTTTTCATCCTTTGAGCCTTCTTTCAGAATATATTTAGCGCACGCATAGACATCGATGTCTGGCATAATTTCTGCGACTTTAGCGGTCGCCACATGTCCTCCGAGACTCGAAATCATCTTCGTAAGCCGATCAACTTCCTGCTTGATACGTTCTACTGCCGCGAGTTTGTTGATGTCTACCTTGTCGATGATTTTGTAGAGTTGATTGAGAAGTTCCTCCTCGCGTATATACGGCTGTTTGCAACCCGTCATCCAACGCTTCATGCATCCGTAGTAAACGTATCGCTTAGTTGTCCCGTCCTTCAATCTTTTTACCTTTTGATCAGCACTGATACCCGATCCGCACACACCACATTTGAATATTTTCGTGAAGGCAAATTCGTGAGTTCCCGGCAGTGCTTTCGGCGCACACTTCATGACTTCTTGTACTTTGTCGTAAATTTCCTTTGTGATGAGTGGCTCATGCTTGCCGTCGTACCACTTTCCGCTTCCTTGCGGGAATTCGTAGCGGCCTGTGTAGAATGGATTATCCATCATCCGATATATCATACTGAGCGTCACTTGCTTGCCTTTGCGCGTCGTGAGCTTCATTTCGTCGTCGAGCCATCGTTTTACGCTGCGCCCCGTCCAACCTTCGTACGCAACTTTGTGAAATGCTTCTTTGATAATTGGTCCACGTACGGGATCCATGAAGATTTTGCACGTACCTTTTTCCGCGTACTTGTCGTGGAGGTATCCGAGTGGTGACATATTTGGTCGGAATCCCATTTCAATCTTTGCTCTAAACCCACGTTTTACGTTTACACCCTTGTTGTCATTTTCCAGCTTCGCCTGTCCGCACATCATCATGAGCATGAACTTGTCGCTCGGTGAGTTTGTGAATTTTGTGCCGTGCGTAAGAATTTCTCGAAGCAATCCTTGATCCATGAGATCGATAACTGTTCCGAGGTCGCCAGCGTTACGACTGATGCGGTCAGCCGCCCAGGTCAGAATACCGTCGAATTTCTTTTCTCGAATGTCCCCAATTAAACGATTAAACTCCGGGCGTGACCCGGAGCTTTTCGCAGAGTGACTTTCGCGACGGACTTCTACAACGTTCAAACCGTCTCTCACGGCCAGTTCAAGAGCCTCCTTGACCTGGCTTTCGATTGATAGTGCCTGACGCTCGTCATCCTCCGATGATTTTCTCGAGTAAAGGCAGTAGCGGATCGGCACGACCTTCTCGGGTTCGTTGTTCGTGTTTTGTGCGTACATAAGATTTGTTTACTCCTTATGACCCACACACTACCGCGTCTGTCCCGGGTGCCTAGTCCCCAAGCTGTAGGTAACTAAACCTCCAAAAATCCCTCTTTTTTCTTCCAAATTCCTTAATTCGTTCGGGAAATCGCATATAGCGCAAAATCAATTTTTCATGTAAACTTCGGTCAACCAAACCGCAATTATGGCCTTATTTCAGATCAATCAAGCTAAGGTAACCCGCCTAAACGCAAAAGACGTTCGGCTCGAACGGGATCTTCAACGACTCTTCGAGCAAAATCTTGAAGAGATTTTGAATATCTCATTCCTGGCAACCGAGTATTCGACCAGCTTTGGTGGCCGAATCGACACGCTTGTAATCGACAAAAACGGCGCTCCTGTCATTATCGAGTACAAACGCTCGACAAATGACAGCGTTATCAACCAAGGTCTCTCTTACCTCCGT
>Ga0156644_105_pt3 | contig 41747 bp, 35 predicted proteins | sample RifOxyC3_FD_110718 | JGI IMG/M metagenome (GOLD analysis project Ga0156644, IMG submission 110718) | Candidatus Uhrbacteria bacterium RIFOXYC12_FULL_57_11 | reverse complement strand
CAGGAGGTGTAATCGCAGGTCGGTCACCGTTATTCCTATTGCCGGTCATCGCCTTGATCGTGCTGCTCGACGAATGGGTAAAGTGGCAGGCATTGCACAATCTCCCTAACGAATCTGCGATCATTAAACCGGAGGCGGTTGTTTTTGCTATCCATAAAAACTGGGGAATCGCCTTTGACATTCCATTCAAGATGCCCCTGATTATTCTGATCTCAATTGTTATCGGCGCCGCCCTTCTGTGGGTCGCCGCAAGGAACGCGCTGTCTCGACCGATTATCACGTTCGCCGCGCTTATGATCGTCATCGGCGCCGCGGGAAATTTATACGACAGGCTCGCATACGGGTTCACGGTCGATTACATCATCCTTCTCGGACGATCTGCCATCAATATCTCGGACATCGTTATCGTTTCAGGCGTAATCACACTTTTATCCGCGAGCCGCGTACGAAATGGAATTGACAAGTGTGAACTTCCGGAGTAACATGAGTGTATAAGAAATCCCCGTATGTCCTACGGGGATTTTTATGTCTTACATTTCGTCGGCGGCAATCCTTGGAATCAATGCCGAACCAATTATCGTGGAAACGGACGTTTCCCAGGGAATGGGTTGCTTCAATGTCGTTGGGCTTCCTGATACCGCGGTCAAAGAGGCACGGGAACGGATTCGTTCCGCCATTCGCAATTCCGGATTTGAATTTCCACGCCATAGAGTCACGGTCAATCTTGCTCCGGCAGACATAAAGAAGCAGGGACCGGCATTCGATCTGCCAGTGGCGCTTTCATTGCTACAGGCACGCGGAGAGATCCGCGCCGAATCATCGTTTAAGACGATTACGGTGGGCGAATTGTCGCTCGACGGCGCCGTACGACCGATCAACGGGGTGCTCACGGCCGCCTTGATGGCGTCGCGACAGGGATATGAACGATTGATCGTCCCTTTCGAAAACGCGGCCGAAGCATCCGCGGTCCAAAATCTGTCCGTTTTCGGCGTACGATCATTGCGTGATGCCGTAGAACATCTTAATGGAACGAAATTACTTGAGGCGGCTCTACTGGATGATATCACGTCAAACGAACGTTCATTTTCATCGGATTTCAAGGATGTAAAAGGACAGATGCACGCAAAACGCGGGCTTGAAATTGCGGCAGCCGGCGGACATAACGTTTTACTCAAAGGACCTCCCGGCACAGGCAAAACCCTGCTGGCACGCGCAATGCCATCCATCTTGCCTCCGCTCACGCGCGAGGAATCGCTGGATGTGACTTCCATCGCATCGGTTGCCGGCGTTTTGCCGCGCGGCAGCGGCCTCGTTACGATACGACCATTCCGTTCCCCGCACCATTCCTGCTCGGCCGTATCGCTTGTGGGAGGCGGCGCGTGGCCGCGTCCTGGGGAAGTGAGCCTCGCACATCGAGGCGTCCTGTTTCTCGACGAACTTCCGGAGTTCTCCAGGCACGTGCTCGAACACCTGCGGCAGCCGCTTGAGGACGGAGAGGTTACGGTCTCTCGTGCCGCAGCCACGCTCAGGTTCCCATCGCGCTTTCTTTTGGTCGCGGCCATGAACCCGTGCCCGTGCGGTTTCGCGAGCGACCCAAAGCGTGCCTGCACCTGCTCCGCGCGCATGATCTCCGCCTATCGAAAACGCATGAGCGGCCCGCTTCTTGATCGGATCGATCTCGTGATCGAGGTTCCGAACCTGGATACGGCCACGCTCGTATCGACCGCGACGGCGGAACCATCTGCCGACATTCGCGCGCGGGTCGAGTCGGCGCGTGGAATTCAGGCTGAACGATTCGCTGGCACGGCACTCGTGACCAACTCAGAAATACCGTCCTCGCGCATGCGCGACTGGTGCGTTGCCGACGATGACGGCAACCGGCTTCTCGAACGCGCGCTCGACGCGCAGTCGCTCTCGCCACGCGGATACGGCCGCGTCCTCAAGGTCGCGCGAACCATCGCGGATCTTGCCGGATCCGCTTCGATTCGTGAGGAGCATGTCGCCGAGGCGCTTGGATACCGGCTCGCCGAACAGTAGGTGGGCGTGTTGACGGGACGGGAATTCTTTGCGAGATTCTTCGTCGGCAGGTCGCGAACAACGAACCTGCCGCCAACCGATCAACGGGCGACTTTTTTCTTTTGCGCGATAATAAAGAGCTTCATGAACGGATACTCCGTCCCAAGATGCGGAGCACGACGATATACTTCCTTCACGACAAAACCCGCGCGCGCCAAATACGAACGCATCTCGGACTCCGTAATGAGATTGATGAACATGTTGATCTTGCGATTGTATACCACGGGATAAAATCCTTCCTTCTGCATTTTCTTCCGTGGTTCCTGAAGCGCAAGATAAAGAAACCCGCCGGGCTTTATGACGCGATTGATGCCACCGAGCGCGTCGGGCACGTCACCTTCCGGAATATGAATAAGCGAATACATGGCGAATACGCCATCGAACTGACGTGGCTTGAACGTCAGCTTGCGCAAATCCATCCGTCGAACACGAAGCCCGGGATGTTCCTTTTTCGCAAGTCGCACCATGTCCGGCGAAAAGTCGATTGCGGTTACGTCGAGCTGGTGCTCAAGAAGCATTTCTTGCGACATCTCACCCGTCCCCGCGCCGACGTCGAGAATCTTCTGTCCTGGTGCGAACAATGCCAGGAACCGTTCGACAAACCGATGATCGAGCGACCCGGAACGAACCTTCTTCAGATACGCCTTCGCAATTTGCTTGTAGGCCTCCTGTACCTTCTTGCTGATCTCATCGTCTTTCATACCGACACAGTATACCAAAAAAGCCCCGCATGCGGCGGGACTATTTTCCAAATCTTCGTTCACGATTCTCATACGCTGCGATCGCGGCATCCAAATTGCTTTCGTTAAACGCGGGCCAATACGTGTCAACGAACATCAGCTCGCTGTACACGCCGGACCAGGTGAGAAATCCGGACACGCGCTGCTCGCCGCTCGTTCGAATGATGAGGTCCGGATCGGGAATTCCAGCCATCCATGTCTTTGACGCGATCAGCTCCTCCGTGACGTCTTCAGATTTCACGCCATCGGCAACGAGCTGCCTAACCGCGGCCACGATTTCCGCGCGGCCGCCATAGTTGATGCACAGGTTCAATTGTCCGCGTGCGTTGCCGGACGTAACGTGCTCAGCCTCATCAATCGCGGACACAAGCTTCTCGGACAACCCTTCGCGTAAACCTACCACCTTGAGCCGCACGTTATTTTCCATGTAAAAACCAAGCTCCGCCGTTAACGCGTGATACAGCAGATCCATCAGGTATCCGACTTCTTCTGAAGAACGTTTCCAGTTCTCGGTCGAGAATGCGAATACGGTAAGATGCCCGATTCCACGGTCAAGAGCCGCGAGGCCGATCGTCTTTACGTTGTCATATCCGCGGCGATGACCTTCAAGCGTGGGAAGGCCGCGCTTTTTGGCCCACCGTCGGTTTCCATCGAGAATAATGGCAAGATGTTTGATCGGCATAACGGACGGACTCTATCAGATCAGGAGCCCTTGCGCAAAAGGAGCCACCCAACGAACAGACCGAGGATCCAGAGAAGCGCGATGGCGTCCAAAAGGCGCATGCGCGACCGGAACTCCTCCCAATCCGTCCACCCGCCATATTTCCAACTCCAGCGACGTCCGAACAAAAGACATGCAAATAGGGCAACAAACCCGGCGACTGGAATAAGCGAAATGAGAAACCACACGTACAGCCGCGAACCGAACGTCCAGCCCTGCGTCCACATAAGCGCGCCAAGGGACGGACCGCGCAGATACCGCGCCCGAATCTTCTCGTCCGGTTCGAGCACGATCGTGAACCCGCATCCTCCGCAGCGCTCATTCCACGCGTCAACGCCGGCCTTGCATGACTGACAGGCATTTTTCATACGGAAACAGTATACCAAAGACGAGGCCTCGCGGCCCCGTCCATTTATCTTACGTAGTTCAATGGGTTCTGAAACTTTCCGTTGACGATAACCTCGAAGTGCAAGTGCGTTCCCGTGGAACGGCCGGTAGATCCAGTGACGGCGAGCGCCTGTCCTGCCTTCACCACGTTACCCACGCTTACAAGAAGCTTGGAGTGATGCGCGTAACGCGTAACCACGCCGCCTCCGTGGTCGACTTCCACCGTATTCCCATATCCATTCCGCCATCCGGAATAGATGACAACGCCGTCGGATGCGGCATACGAATAGGTGGTGTAATCCCCGTCGATGTCCACGCCCGTATGCGACCAACCGTACTTTTGCGTGATCACGTGCCAGTCGGTCGGCCACACCCAGGCTCCCGCGGTTTCGCCGGACCCCTTCGGCGCAACGAACGGCGTCCACGATGACGAGGATCCGCTCGAAGACTTGTCCGTGAAGAGGGAAGACAGCGGAGCCGTGGTTGGCTTGACGGCAAGGGTCGGAGGTTCTCCGCCCGGAATCATGAGCTCGTCGCCGATCTTCAAGTCATCCGCGCTCGCTAGCTTGTTGAAGGAAATGATCTGGTCCGCATCCGCACCGTACGTCTTGGAAATCTTTGAAATCGTGTCGCCTTTCTTCACCGCATACATGACGCCATCAACCGGAGGAATGGAAAGAGACTGTCCGGGCCGAATGGTGCTTCGGAAGGTCAGGCTGTTCGCCCAGAGCACGGAACTCAGGCTCAACCCGAACCGATCGGAAATGGCCCCAAGCGTGTCTCCGTCCTGCACCGTATACGTTTCCGCGCGGTCTCGCGCGGCGACCAAGGTTGATCCGGATGCGAGCGTTGGCGACGAAACGGAACCTCCGACCGCGGTAGTCGCGTATTCTTCGCCCTCGATCACGAAGTCGATGTGCGCGGACGCGTCAATGGCCGAGTCATCCATGTACGTGGACGGGGAATTGAGCGACCCGTCTTCGAAGCTCGCCGCGGAAACCACCTGCACGACCGACGTATCGTCCTGTGCCACGAGCGCATACAGCATGGACTCGGATCCGAACGTTTCAGCGCGCACCTGCGTTTCCGACAGGTTGGCGGACGAAGCAATCGCGGCGATCGCGATGACCGCGGCATGAACGGCGTACTTGTTGGAAACAAGGTAAAGCGCGCGGTGCTTGGCCGGGAGAATCACGCGCGACAGATGGCACTGGACGAAGAAGACAAGGCGATAAACCGGTACGCCCACGGCGCGAACCAAAAACCGCCCGACGACCGATAATGGCCTCGTGACCGGACGAATCACCTTCATCCAATGCCGCTTGACCAGAATCAGTCCGCGCAGAGCGGAAAGCAGAATCTTTACGGAAAGTTGTTTGATGCCGAATGCTATATTGACCTCACGATATCCTGTTTAGAGACCCTCCCGTCCAAAACATCCGTTACTGGGATACCCTCTTCAGGAATGAATAGCGACCACAAGGTAGCATGGTCTCCTAATTTTGTCAATGATTTTCTCGCAAAAAATGGCCAATTTGAGAGAAAAATGCTAGGTCCGGCCATAGTCGTCCGAGAACCGTTCAATGTCATCCTCGCCGAAATAATCACCGGTCTGGACTTCGATGAAGACAAGCTGTTCCGAACCGGCATTTTGTACTCGATGCTTGGTGCCAATTGGAACCAGAGCCGTCTCGCCCGGTCCGAATACCACTACCTCGTCGTTCAACGTCACGGTAGCACGCCCTGCCACCACCACCCATACCTCGTTCCGGCGTTGATGACGCTGATAGGACAACCGGCCGCCGGGATTGACGGAAATACGCTTCGCCTTGAACGTCGGACCTTCGTCAAGAATGTCATAGCGTCCCCAAGGCCGGATGTTTTCTGGAATGTCATTCATACGCGGAACAGGCCCCATGCTTCTTTATCGCTTCCTTATGTCCTTTCGTTGCGTATCCCTTGTGAATTTCGAAGCCATACTCGGGAAATTGAACCGCAAGTTTGGCCCTCGCACGTTCAAAAATAAATTCGTACAGTCCGTCTCTTAGTGACGGACTCAAACGTTTCGAGTCGTTCACGCCGCCCAATCGTGAATCGAGAGGTAAGATCACGGCCGCGGCCACGAGCGGTCCGGCCAATGACCCGCACCCGGCCTCATCCACGCCAACGATGGCACGAAAGCCGAGCGAAACAAGCTCGCGTTCGATCAAAAATGTCGGCTTCGATCCCATATTTCGATTATACACCAGAGTTGGTTGATTGACGTTTCTCTTATATTTTCCTAAAATGTCCGCACTATGAACTCAATCCTCACCTATGCCATCGGCGCGGCGATTCTCGCCCTCGCCTACGGCGCGTACCTTACCCAGTGGATTCTTAAGCAGCCGTCCGGCGACGGCAAGATGAAAGGGATTTCCCTTGCCATCCAAGAGGGCGCGAATGCGTACATGGCCCGCCAGTATAAGATGGTTGCCATGATCGGCATCGCCATATTCCTCATCCTTGGCGCGTTTCTTGATTGGGAAATCGCCGCGGGGTTCGCGGTCGGGGCCGTGTGCTCGGGCATTGCCGGGTTCATCGGCATGAGCGTTTCGGTCCGCACCAACGTGCGCACCACCGAGGCGGCCAAGTCTGGCCTTGAGAAAGCGCTCGACATGGCATTCAAGGGAGGATCGGTCACCGGCCTGTTCGTGGTCGGGCTCGGTCTCCTTTCCGTTGCCGTCTTCTATGCCGTGACAGGTTCCACCCATGGGCTCATCGGGCTCGGGTTTGGAGGATCGCTCATTTCCGTGTTCGCCCGCCTGGGCGGAGGCATCTTCACGAAGGCGGCCGACGTCGGCGCCGACCTCGTCGGAAAAACGGAAGCTGGAATTCCGGAAGACGACCCGCGCAACCCGGCGGTCATCGCGGACAACGTGGGCGACAACGTCGGCGACTGCGCCGGCATGGCGGCCGACCTGTTCGAGACCTATGCCGTGACCACGGTCGCGGCCATGGTGCTTGGCACGCTCCTCTATCCGAACTCGGAGAGCATCGTCCTTTACCCGCTCGCGCTCGGCGCGGTCGCCATCGTCGCGTCGATCCTCGGATCGTTCGCGGTCAAGCTCGGCCCGTCAAAGAACATCATGGGCGCGCTTTATAAGGGACTCATTGCCGCGGGGGCGCTTGCGGCCGTCGGGTTCTGGTTCGTCACGAGCCGCTTCAACTGGATGAACGTCGAGGGCATCGACGACACCAACATCTATTACTGCACGCTGGTCGGGCTCGCCATCACGGGCGCGCTCATCTGGATCACGGAATACTACACCGGCACGCAGTACTCCCCGGTCAAGAAGCTCGCGGAGGCATCCCAGACGGGACACGGCACCAACATCATTGCGGGCCTCGGGCTCTCGATGAAGTCCACGGCGCTCCCAGTGCTCGTCATCGTCGCGGGTATTCTTGCCGCGCAGTCGCTCGGCGGGCTCTACGGCATCGCCATCGCGGCCATGGCCATGCTCTCGCTCACGGGGATCGTCGTCGCGATTGACGCGTACGGTCCGATCACGGACAACGCCGGAGGCATCGCCGAAATGGCCGGCCTGCCAGACTCGGTGCGCGACGTCACCGACCCGCTCGATGCGGTCGGCAACACCACGAAGGCGGTCACCAAGGCCTATGCCATCGGTTCGGCCGGCCTCGCGACGCTCGTGCTGTTTGGCGACTTCATCCACACGGTCGAAACCGCGGGAGGAACGATCGACTTCAACCTTGCCAACCCGAATGTGATCGCCGGCCTGTTCCTCGGCGGTCTCGTTACCTACCTCTTCGCGGCCATGGCCATGGAAGCGGTCGGAAAGGCCGCCGGCTCGGTGGTAGAAGAAGTGCGCCGCCAATTCAGGGAAATCCCGGGCATCATGGACGGCACGGGCAAGCCCGACTACAGACGTGCGGTCGACATCGTCACCAGGGAAGCGATCCGCAAGATGGTGGCGCCGGCCCTGCTCGCCGTGTTTGCACCGATCGTCGTGGGCTTTGGCCTTGGCGTGGACGCGCTCGGAGGCCTGCTCATCGGTTCCATCATCACTGGCCTGTTCGTTGCCATCTCCATGACCACCGGAGGCGGCGCGTGGGACAACGCGAAAAAGTTCATCGAGGCGGGCAACTACGGGGGCAAGGGCTCCGATGCTCACAAGGCCGCGGTTACCGGCGACACGGTAGGCGATCCGTACAAGGACACCGCGGGTCCGGCCATCAACCCAATGATCAAGATTCTCAACATCGTCGCACTGCTCATTGCCGCGCTCATCGTCTAACCAATCATCCAAACCCCGCCCCATGGCGGGGTTTTGATTTGGGGTATACTGTCCGCACTATGTCCGAGATCGCGCTTATCCACGGATTCGCAACCGGGCTCAACGTTTCCCTGATCCGCACGGCGCGGGGAAAGGACGCGGGGTTCTTTGGGTTCAAGGGGCTGGTCGAGAAGAGAATCGCGAAGCCGTTTCGGTGGGACGCGATTGAGAACGTGTCGTTTTGGAAGGCGCTCTCGCCGCTCACGTATCTCACCGTGTACAAACGCGAACGAGAAATGATTCAGTCGGAGAAAACGCACGCGGCACTCGACGCGTTTCTGCAGGAAGAACAGCCGCGCGTGGTCGTCTGCCACTCAATGGGGTGTGCGCTCCTGCTCGCGTTCCTCGCGCGCCACGGGTTGCCGTCGTCCGTCCGCCATGTCGTCTTCGTCCAGGCGGACATTCCGCGCAACGCGACGCTGCCCAACGCCGGAGTCGCCTGGCACAACCTGCACTGCCCGTGGGACCCCACGCTTCTCGCGTCCGCGATCTACCACCGATCGATTCGTGCCGGACAAATCGGCCTGCGCGACCCACGCGCGCGAAACCGTCTCACACCGCTTTTCGGCGGATGGAATCTTCATACCGTATCGATCAGCGATCCGAAAATTGCCGCGTGGACACTAACCCTTGCAATACCAATGCCCGGTATTGGTATTAGACTTGTTGCCAAATAAGCTTATAGGCGAGAAATGTCAGATTCGAGCGAAAGCCGTTTGAGAAAGCTGAAGGAATAGCGGAGCTATTTCGAAGGTTTAGAAAACGGCTTGCAGCCGAATGTGACGTTTTGCAGCCAGAAGATTATTTGGCGACAGGTCTATTGACGAATTCGCAAAAAACTGGTAGAACTCCGCTGCCATTCAACTACGGAGACTGGCACATGGACATCAGGCTTCGCAACGACCCTTACGTCCGCATGTGCGTCCACATGCCCCGGGCCCTCGTGGGCCGCTGGGAGAACGGCCAGGAAGTGGGACAGGGCCTCCCGCCCTACGCGCCCATCCAGGCGCACCCCGTCGACGACTTCCCCGAGCTTCCGGACGACTGGGAACGTTCCACCGAGGACACCGCCACCTACGTGGTCGGGCTTGCGGAAGGCAATGGGATGTGGTTCGACTTCACCCAACTCCCGAAGCACCCGACCCACGACGTGGCCGTGCGCATGTCGGTACAGGGCGTCTGCGCCCTGACCGGCATGGAGCTGACGAGCGGGCAGATGCCGCTCCACCAGTACCGGCACCGCTGCCCCGTGCACGGCGTCGCCTTCATGGGCAACCTGTTCTGCCCCCAGTGCGACCACGAGTGGCTGCCGCAGAACTACCTGGCCTCCACCGCCCCGGTCAGGATGTGGATCGACGGGTTCTGGGCCTCGACGGGCAAGAACCGCCAGTTCCTCATCACGGCGGAGGAAGGGAGGGGTGTGGCGGCGCAGCTCATCGGCGGCCGTCGCACATTCGACCTCACTTTCGCGTTCTTCAAATCGAAAGAACAAAAAGTCGGAGACGATTTCGACGGCATCGAATCGTCAAGTCAGCCTGACTACGAAGTCTTCCGCGGCGGCCGGGGGGTGTTGCGTCGTGTCACGCGCGACCTCGAGATCGGCGCCGGCGCGCTCATCAACCAGTGCATCGGCACCGACCCCAAGGAGATCGAGCACTGGAACGGCCAGCGCATCGGCACAGTGAAGATCTACTACATGCCGGCCGACCAGCTCGCCCAAATCCTCGCCGCCCGCGCCCAGCGCGCCGAGCGGCAGGGCGGGTTCCTCGGCGGCAATGGCCTCAAGGTCGGCAACGACGGCGGCAACAAGAAGTTCTGACCCCCTGCGGGTCTGGGAGACATCCGTCTCTCATTTTTTTATCCATTCATTGACAAACCGCGCAAAATGGAGTATCATCGCAACCTGCTCTTTCAGTCATGAGCAGCCACGCCCGCCGGGCAACATGGAGAAGATCAATGGAAACCAGTCCTACCGGATGGGAAACGTCCGCACTGCTCCGCCGGCATTACGCCGGCCTTCCGAACGTGATCGCCCTGTTCATCCTCGGACCGGAAGACGACGGCCCGCGAATCACGGTCGAACAGGCCAATGAGATCGTGGCCGATACGTTCGGCCGCGCCGCGCGATGCACCTACGGGGGTATCAGGCGCGTCGACCCAGGCGAACTCAAGATCGCCGTCAAGACGCAGACGGGGGAGACGATCTCCACCGCCGAGGCAAAGGCACTCGCCGAGTGTCTCGGCAAGCTTCACATCCTCCAGCCGGTATGCGAGAACGGGCATCTGCCCGTGCGCTTCACCGGCCCGACAACGTTTGCCTTCCAGGGCACGGACCAGCAGTGCCCGATCTGCAGGGTGCGCGTCATCGACCCCGACCCCACCGAGTTCGTTCTTGTGTGGATGGAGGGACGCCTCGGCCACTCGGCCGAGCGCGAAACCGACGGCGGCGACGGGCGCCTGGTCCCGAACCGCGAGGAGGATCTCCGCAAGGCCATCGGAACCCTTCACGCCTGGTTCGCCACCACCGACGGTGACGAATCCGCCAGCTGCAGCGAGCTGGCGATGGCGCTCCGGCAGGGAATGGCGCGCGGCGTGACGGCCATCCCGAACGGCACCAGGGTCATCGAGGCCATGCGCGACCCTGTGTCCGCTGGTCTAGACAGGTGGCAGTGCGAAAGCATCGCCCGTGCGGCCCGCGGCGCCCATCGCAAGGCGCGCAATCCGTTCCGCGTCCAGCAGGCCGCCCCCCAGACGGCTTCGGCGAAGACGACCGCTCCTGTGGGAAACGGAGAGAATGAACTCGTTCTGCTTCTGCAGGCGATGTTCTCGCCTTTTGAGATCAGGAGGATCATCCGGTTCACGAAATATGGCGAAAGACTCTCTGGCCTCATGCCTGGAGAGGGGGCGTCTCTGGCGCACGTGGCGGCGGCGGCGGGCGAGATCCTCACGAACCACGGTCTCGTCGACTCGGCGTTCTTCAATAAGCTGCGTATGCAACGCCCGCGTCGCGTCGAAGAGATCAATCTGGTCGCGCAGCTCTTCGACTGCTGAGCGCGACCAAACCCACGCAGGCCCGTCCACTCGACGGGTTTTTTTATCATCAACCGCGCGTTTGACAGGGTTCGGGTGTGATTGTAGATTTGTTTGGTATGCAACACGTCGCGCCAATGACGAACGGGAAGAAGGCCAAGGCCCAACGCCTTGGCTAGCTTTCGAACGTCATGCCGACGCGAGGGCCGCCAGGGTTTCCTGGCGGCTTTTCGTTGCGATCACCTAAACCCCGTTTCCCGGAGTCCCCGCATGTGGGCAGACATCGTGTCACAGGCAACGCAGGAGGAACCCGCGCTCCTCAGAAAGAACCCGGACGCCCTGCTCGCCCAGCGCGAGGACGGGCTCACCGCGCTCCGATTCCACGACGGGCACCCAATCGCCCACGCCACGCTCTGGCACCTGGCCGACGGATGGTATGAGCTTGGCACGGTGTGGGTCGCGCGCTCGCACCGCGGGCACGACCTGTCCGCGGAGCTCTACCGCGACCTGTTCCGCGACCACCCGGAACGCAACATCCTCGCCACCACCACCAACCCGGCGTCGCTGCGCATCGGCATCCGCGTGGGCATGCGGTGCGTGCCGTTTCGAGCGCTTCCCGCGTCCGTGTGGCGGGAGACCTGCTGCTGCCCGTTCGCGAAGACGGGCAGCGACGACAACGTTTCGGCCTGTCGCCAGCGCGAGTCGCGATGCTTCGTCCGCGTCACCGAGCAAACGTGGTGGCGTCTTGGCCAGCCCGCGGAAATCGACTTTTGCGCACTCCTCTAGTTCCGACTTGCTCGGGACTTTTTTTGAGCAAAGAAAAAAGCCGTCGGGAAGTCCGACGACTAGGAGAGCTTCCCGGTACGGCGCGCGACCGCGACGATACCGGCGATCTGCTGGGTGGTGAGGCGCCGGTGGGCGCCGTAGGCCGTCCGAAACTTGTTCCAGCCTTCGACGTCATCCAGGGCGACGGCCCGGCGGGCGGCGCACACGACGTTGCGATCGTTCTCATCAGGCTGACGTTCGACACCACCCCTGGAAGGCGGAACCGCCCCGTCGATTCCAGACGGCGCGGGGATGGACGCGGGCCAAAACCGCGTCTCCCATCCCGCGGGAGCCGGAGCCTCTGCCGCGGACGGCGAAATCCCATTCCTGTTGATTGCGCGGGTGCGCAACGACAGGATGGCCGCCACCTGCCAGGGAGTGAGCCCGGTTTCCACGCACGCCGCGTCACGCGCGTGGTGGAGCCAGAAGAGCTCGGACACCGCGTCGCGTCGCGCGCCCACAATGGCCTTGTCCTCATCCGAGGCTTCGCGCGTCTTGAGTGCGGGGACACTGATCACATCGACGGTGGAGTACCCGTGCGAGGCGGCGTACGCGCGCAGAAGTGCGAGCTCCCGCACGAGCGCGAGCGTGCGCTCGGCGTCCTGCTGCAGCTGTGAAAGGACGTCAGTCATCGTTCTACCTCGTGTCAGTTGTTGATCGTCACGTCCATCCCGTCAGCAGAGATGAACGTCAGTGGCGTCCGAACCGCCAGGTCCCATACCTGCCGGCACAGATCGCGCAGTGAGTACCTCCCACCCTCAATGCGCCAGTACTTCAGAAACCATGCCTGCATGGGCTGGCCGCTCGGAGAGTAGTAGAGGATGTGCCGAAACGCGGTCGGCCAAAGGATCGTTGTGCGTTCCTCCATTGCCATCGCGAGCATGGGCTCGCGTACCAGCCGGAGTCCCTCGCCATGGCCGTTGCCATTCAGCCGAAGCTCGATTGCGTCGATGCCCGGAGAAATACGTGCGCTCAGGAACTTCGTGTCGAACGCGCCGTATCCGTGTCGACCAATGTCCATGAGACCGAGCCCCATGACCATCCACCACATGAATCCGAGCTCGCGGCGCAAGTGCGAGTACGGCCTGGCGTACGGGTTCGCAAGCATGGTCGCCGCGATCTCGTAGCGTCGTTCCATCATGCGCAGCTGGGTGTAAACCATCTCGTGGTCATCGAGCGTCGAGCGGAACTTGGACGCATGCAACGAGCCGTCGCGCAGGGAATGCCCTCGCGCCGCATAGCTCGTCACGGCCAAATCGGACGAGTCGTCACAACAAGGAGCGGTCAGACGCAATGCAGCAAGGATGTCCCTCACGTGCGTCTCGTATCCTCCCTCGAAGTCGAGATTGGCGAACCGGATCGGCGCGATGCGCTCCCTCATGAGAATCGGCGCGGCCGCGGCAGGCGCGCCGGCGATGACGCGAATTCCACGTGCGTTTCGAACCACTTCCGGAAGGATGGCAACGTCACGTTCGCACCCAATGAGCTGCCTGGGCGTGATACCCTTCCGGGCATAGTGGTCAAGCTCAAGGTTCTCCGCGCCTGGCAGGTAGAGGCCTACCGGCGCGCGATCGATTTCAAAGGACGCGGGAAGAAAGTCCATCCACGCGTCCCGCACCTTATTTTTCGGTGGGTTGTCGTGGCTGTGCATTTGTTCTCCGCTCACGTGAACCGTGAGGGAAAAACCTAGCAATTTCAAATGATTTCGTCAAGGAAATGTCATCGTTTGTTCTTCCGCTCGTTGACCGTTGCACGAATGTCTGATATGAATTTCCCTCGGCGATCCGCCGAAACCCCGGAGGTCAGACATGCCCGAATCCACCGCAACCGAAAATGCCATCACTCGGGCACTTCGTGAGATATGCCCGAGATGTGCCGACGGATTCGACTCGGGTTGGCAACAAACCGTCATGACGTTCGTCCACAAATCCGACCGCGCGTGGCTTGAAACCATTGAGCGCGTGGCGGGAAGGATGGTACGCGCGGAACACGACAGGCGACCGCGAAGTAACCACACCGAATATGCCGTCAGCGCGCTGTTCGCAATCGGCGTCGTGGACGATACCGGTTCCGAGACCACCGAGCTCGTCATCGCCTGCGAAAACGCCGGGATTCCGTTCAACGACGCGGTCGAGATCTACAAGCTGACGCGGGGCCTTGCCATGAGGACGCCGAGCACTGACGCGTACCAGCGACAGGAATTCGTCCGCGGGCTCATCGGGCACCTGACGTTCCACGCGTCGCACGTTCCTCCGGAAATCCGACGCGCGCTCAACCGCGGAGACGTGCTTCTGCTCGGCATCGACATTTGGGCGGACTCGCGGGGAGAGGTCCCGCTGTGCAAGTGTCTCCGCGTCGCATGCGCGACGACACGGCGGAACATCACCCGCGACGAAGCCTTCTGGATGGCGCGGGCGTTTACGCCCGCGCGCGTCGACGACCTGATTGCCCTGCTGGAGAATGAGCTCATGAGAACGAACAGCGTCAAATTCCTGCTCTACCGGCCAGGAACCGTCGAGCGGAACGACCTTGCAAGCCTGATGGCGGCACGCTCCGCCTGATCCCGCGCGGGATCTTTTTTCTTATGTGCGTCTTGACGATCACAAGATTTTCCGGTACGTTCATCTGCCGGCTTTTGCCGCCTAAAAGCGGTCATTCGCCGAAACGCCTTACCAGGGGAAGTGATGTCCACGAAGACTGACAGAAGACGCAAAAGGCAAAAGCTGCTCGTTGAAAGGTTCGGTCCCGTACCGACTCCGGCAAAAACCGAACGGTCCCTGGCCACGCTGATCGAAGCCATACCTACCGGCGACGCGTGCGACTACGCGCCTGGGACCTGGCAGCCGCCTGCCGAATTCCACTCGGTTCCGGAAACGGAATCGGACGGTGGCCGGACTCTTGAGCCCGACGTCGACGACGCGGACAAGACTGGGGCCGATGAAGTGCCGTTCGCACTCGGTCTTGCCGATTGGGCTCGACCGGTGGTCCCGTTGCTCGACCACGGACCGGATCCAGCGCCAGCCCCGGCAGACCCGGGAACGCCGGAGGCGGAAGACGATCCGTTCGCGGATCTCATCGCCGCGGCGGAACTCGTCGTCGAGGAAGAGAGTCGCGCAAGCGGCGAAATGCCGGATCCGGATCCGGACCTGCGCGTCCTCATCGCGCACTCGTTCGACAGCACGGTCATGCTTGCCATGGCGCTTGGCGACCCCGACTACGCGCTCGCACAGCATGTCGAGCGCGGCGAGTCGCTCCGAGCCGCCGCGGAAAGGATCCGCGCCAGGCTGCCCGCCCAGGCACCGCCGGCGGATACCGACGAGGCCCTAGGACAAATGGCGATCGCACCGCATCTGCGACGCGTGATCGCGGCGCTGAGCGCAACATCGCTCGGGCTCACGGACGTGTCCCGCGACCTGGAGCAACAGGCGCTTGCCGCTGGCACCGCCTACCGCCAGGCGCTTACCGCGCACCGCGACCGCATTGAGCGGTGTCAATCCGAATGGCCGCGTCTCAGCCTCGCGGTTCTCCTCCATCAGGCCGCGAAGCCTGAGGCAAGCGCCTCAACGCGAACAGCGTTTCGCGCTGCGGTCCAGCGAATTCTCGCGGACAAGAAGGAGCTCGACGAGGCGAGCGAGCGGCGTGTCGCGGCGGAGCAGGGGATCCACTCCATGCACGCGACGTGGATTCGCGGCAGGAATCACGTCTTGGACGTTCGCCGAAAGCTCGGGAACGTTCGCGCGGCCTGCCAGCTGTTCGAACTGGATCCCGAGCCGTTCGAGGCGACGATCGCCGCGGCCGAGGATTCGTGCAGGCGCTCGCTCGAGGAAATAGACGGGCACAAGGCCCTCGTGTCCATCGAGCCGATCAGTTTTTCGCGCGAGGTCGGACAGATCCTCGCCTCGCTCCCGAAGGCCGTGGAGTCACTCGACCGACTTGACCGCGTAGGGGAACAGGAACTCGCGGACCTGATGCTCATCGCGTTCGGGCTGGTCCGTTCGACTCGCTCGCCCGGCCGCGCCCCAAAGACGGTCGCCCGCATGCTCCGGCACGGCGGGCTCGTCGAGGAGCGCGATGAGGAACGCGCGAACGCCGCCCTGCGGGAGCTGTATTCAAACGCCTTCAGCAAGGTGCAGTGGAGACGCAGCTGGGTGTGGGTTCTCACGGAGGATGGGATCACGCTCGCGGAGCGCGTTCTCTCGGCGCGCGAGGACATCGCGCGCGTCACGGACGCCGTTGCCGAAGGACGGCGCATCGTGAATGAGCAGCAGCGCGAGACGCGCCAACGCCTCGCAAGGGCCGCGGAAGAAAAAAGAACCGCGGCAGCGGCCGCATCCAACACCCCCTGACCGCCTGGTCGGGGTTTTTTATGAAAAAAAGATCCCGAGGTGGGATCAGTGGTGCGCGACCAGGCGCGCGACAATGTCTTCGTAGCCTTCGAGAAGGTACTCGTCGCCGGCAATGTCCTGGCGCAGACGTTCCGCATCCAGCTCGTTGCTCGTGCGATCCCCGAGCCCATCTAGCTCGGCGACGGTCCTTGCGAGCACAGCCTCCGCCTCCGCAAGGATTTGGCGGGCCTCCTCGACTTTCCTCCGACGTTCGGGCTCCTGCGAGACCAGCTCGGCGAATCTCCGCTTTCGCTCATCCATCTGGCCGAGCATCTCGCGCTTCGTGCGAACTCCAGACTCGATCTCCCCGCGCGACCTGATCACAGACTGCTGGGCAGGTTCCGAAGCCGGGGCCGAAAGTTCCTCGGTCGGCGCGGCGGCGGGCGCGATGCGCACGCGGTACCGGCCCTTCGTCCCCCTCTTTGCCACTCCCTCGTTCAGGAGCTCGACGCCGCCGGTGGCGACCAGCCGCCGAAGGTAGCCGTTGGTCGTACTGTTCGGAAGGCCCGAGACGCGTTCCACGTCCGCGACGGAGAACTCCGCGTCGCCAATGCGTTCGATCAGGAGCGCGCAGAGCTTCTGAGCCTGCTCTTCCCTGGGAGCGCGCGCTCGACGGACACGCGGGACGACCTCCGTGGCCAAGGGCTCCGCAGGCATGGCCTCCGACGGCTTGGGCCGCGACGCGGCTGGAACCTTCGCGAGACGTACGAGCGCCTCTTCCGCCGCCGGCTCCGGATCCGGCCAAAAGCGCACAACGACCTTGTTGACCATGGCCGTGACCCCCCTGTCGAGGTCGACGATGCGAGCGCGGTTCTTCCCCCGCGCGCTGTCGCTTGGGAGAACTCCTTCTCGCTCGAGTAGGTGCAGCACCAGGTTGGGCTGCGTGCCGTACGGCGCCACGATCCGGACGCACTCTTCGTGCGGAATCGGCCGGCGTGTGCCGGCGATGTAAGTCCGCGCCAATGCCAGGGCCGCACATGCGTTTCGTTGTGCGAGCCGCACGGTTTGGTCGTTCATCACTTGTTCCTCCTTCGGCATCACGAACTCCTTCTTCGGAAATTTCCGAAGATCCGACCCTACGTGTCTGTGCGACAAATGTCAATTATTTCCTTGACACCGCTTCACTGCCTTGTTAGGATCATCCCCTTCTGGCCGTCCAACGTATGACGGGCCGGAATGATGCTTCCCAATCGAAAAAACAGACTTCGGAGGGCCTATGAGCCGATCATGGAAACTGCTTGACAAGGCGTTTGCCTACGGGCGGGAAACCTCGCTCGGCAATGTGCTTCGCGCATGGATCGACGCCAATGGGGTAAGTACGCACGAGGCCGCGAGGTACCTCCAGAATAACGAATTGTTCGGCGCGATCCAGAACATCGACGCATGGCTCGGCGACGAGCCTGCCGGCGAGCTGTTCACCGCGCGTGCCAGAAAGTTCGAGTCCCTTACCGGAATCGACCTCGAACAAGTGATCGTGCTCGAGGCAAAGCGAGAAGCGATTCGCCGGCATCCGGAACTCGCCGACAGCATGCGCTTCGACCAGGGCGTCACGCGAAGCGAGCTTGTACAAATGGCCGTAGCATGGACGGAAAAGTACAGCGGCAGCCGCCACTGCCTCACGCGCCAGATCGGCGTGCCGGACAACCGGATGTCGCCGTGGATCCGAGGATCGTTCCTGCCAAGCGGCGAGGAGCTCGTTCGACTCGTCATCGGGCTCACTCGCGGTCTCATCGAGGCCGCGTGCCAGGAGGACTGCTTCCTTGCGCTCATCGCCCGCAACATGTTCGACATGACGACGGAGGACCTGTTCGTCTTCCGATCGTTCAGGGAGATGCTCGATACGCTTTTCGCGGAACTCGGGGACCGAAGGGCCGCGAGCGACAAACAAAGCGTGTTCGGACTGAACCAGCCGACCGTGGACCGCCTGCGCAAGTGGGACCCGACCAAAAACAAGCTGCCAATGGAAACGGTCCTGACGCTCGCGCATTCCTTCCTACGGCTTCATCGTACGGACCTCGTCGATGCCTTCGACCGCATGCGGCCGGAGTTCGAGACGACCTGGACGGTGACGCCAAAGACCGAGGCAATCGCGTCCGAACCGGAACCCGAGGCGGAACACGAACCGGAACTGCCGGCCGTCGCGAAGCAGACCCACGCAAGGGAACGGGCCGACGAACCGACGGAACAACAGAACGCGGAAACCGCCGAGCTGCTCGAGCTGCTCCGGTCGCTCAAAAAGGGCGCGTCGCATCTGCGCGCCTTCCTCGACGAGCTCGCGCCAGTCGCGACCGGACGCGAAGTCGCTCCCGAACCCGCGCCGGTAGTTTCCTCGCGACCCATGGTCATCGGCGAAACCATCGACGGGCTGGAGCACTGCCTGGGCGCATCCGGATTTCCGGATCTCTCCGGAGAACATCCGGATCCAAACCAAATAAAACGCGTTCGCGAAGCGTTCGCCGCATTCCGCCGGCTGCTCATCGCGCTTGGCGGACTCAAACAAGCTGCGCGGCGCGACCTCGGTCTCAAGCCCGATCTCGAGGAAGCCGTGCTCCTCCTGTTCGGACTGCTGAAGTACGAAAGTCCCGGTGCGGCCTTCCAGATCATCAAATCCAACATCGACATGGCGCGCAACCAGCGCGCGAGGAGGACCAGGTGAAATCTAGTAGCACTTCCGGCCGCGAGGCCGTTCGTTCGGGCGTTGACCCCGACGTCCTGTTCCAGATCCTTCGTTCCTTCCTTTCCTTCCCTCGATCCATCGCGGAGCTCATCTCCAACGGGCTCGACTGGCGAGTGAACGGATCGTCGCCAGAAATCTCCGTTCGATACGTGAACGACGGAGACGAAATCAACGTCGAGGTGACGGACCAGGGCCGCGGCGCGGACGCGAAGGGTCGCCGCTACCTCACCTCGCTCGGCCGCTCGGCCGCGCGCGAGCTGGGCGGGATGCGCGGCCAAAAGGGTTCCGGATCCAAGTCCTGGATCTGGCACTGCAGGTACGTGACCATCGAAACCGTTCCGGAACCCGGAACGCTGTACCGCGTCAAGGTCACGGTAGAAAAGCTCCTGGAATGGCTGTTCGGAACCGGCGTCGGGAATACGGACGCGTGGGAAGTCGTCACGAAGCCGGGAAACCATCCCGTTCGCGCGACCGGAACCAGGATCATCCTGCACGGTCTCGGCGCAGACAACGGCCAGACCTACAAAAAAAAGCCCATGGTGAGTACGCGTGAGGATCGCTCTCCTGCAAGGCTCATCGCTGAGCTGGCCGAGTGCCTGGCCCCGAACGTCGACCGTTTCATCACGGTGACGGACGAAAAGAACGTGTCTCACCGCCTGGCCGCCCGCAGGATCGAGGGCGAACCGATCATCGGGGAATCCCTTGGCGTGCCGGGCGTGGGCGACATGTCCTGGGACGTGGCCGTGGTGGCCAACCGTCAAGCCGGCATCGACGCGCTGCGAATCGGCGCGCTCGGTACCTACGTCACCTGGCAGGAGTTCGTCCGCCTGGTGCGCCGCAACACGCGCTACCGCACGCTGCTCGCGCCGCTCGACCAGTTCTGGGACCCGCGTCTCTCGGGCTACATCGAGGTCACCGGACTCAATGACCACCGGTCAACGAGCTCGGAGGCGTTCGACGCGGACGTAGGCGAAGACGAGGAGCTCGTCGAGGGCGCTCTGGTCACGCTCATCGAGCGAATGCTCCCAGGCGTGCAGGAGGCACTCAAGAACGAGCGCCCCACGGTCACGAGCGACGTCGCCAGCTTCCTGAGCGGCATCGCGGGAGTCATCCAGTCCGCGACCGGCGTCATCCCAATGGGCGGTCCGACCAGACACGTGAGCGTCACCAAACGCCGTACGAGCATCATGCTCGAGCGCGGCGACCAATACGAAATCGAGATCAAGGCGGATCACGATACTCGGGTCGTCTGGGATGACTCGGACTCCGGCGGAACCATGACGCCCAAGCGCGGGCCCAAGGGCACGTACACCGCTGGTACCGCCTGCGGCGACGATTATACGCTCGTGGCGCGGAACGTGGCCGATGCCACGCAGGTGCTCTACGAGGTGAAGGTACGGATCGTCCCCGAGATCCCATTCGCATTCTCGAAGCCGATCTACCGGATGGACACGAACGACCGCGTGGTCGTGTCCATCGACGAGCGCGCGCTGCGCCGCACCTCGGGAGACATCGTCATCCAAGTCGCCAAGAAACAGAGTGACGGGGCACCGCACGACGTGCGCCTGGAGCATGACGGCACGCACAGGGCGTCCGTGGCGTCCGGTTGCACGGAAGGGTTCGTGGAAATCGAGGCGTTCGACCGGAACAATCCGGGGAACTTCCACGCGTGGGCCAAGGTGTCGATCGAGCGAGGGCTTCGGGATCGTCCCAAGCAACGGTCCCCGCTCGACCTCGAGTTCGTGTACGACGGACGTCGGTACATGCTGGCGGCCAGCATGTACAGCGGGTATCATGAAGCCCTTCGACAGGTTTCCTACCTGACCCCGGGCGAGGAGGCGTCCACGATCACCCTGAACCTCGATCACCCCCTCTTCGATGGAAAGGCGGATGTCGTGCGGGCTGAAAGCGCGCTCTGGCAGATCGCCATGCGCGTGGTGGATCACGTTTCGCACGGCCTTTCCGTCGAGGAGATGGTCCAGGAGTCCGGGGTGATCTACGCACACATCTCGCGACCCCAGGCTTCCTGACCTGGGAGCGAGAACCGCAGCTGCCGATCCGTCACACGGATCGGCTCTTTCTTTATACAAACGATCGCAGGGTTGACGGATACCCTCATTTTTCGTACACTCGCCCCATTATGGTAAACGTACAATTCGAACAACTCCCAAAAAATTCGCTAAAAATCCGCGTCACCGTCCCACACGATGACGCGATTCCGTTCCTCGAGGCCGCGGCTCTTCGCATGAGCGAAGAAACGTCCATCCCTGGATTTCGTCCTGGAAAAGCCGGCTTTGAGGTTGTCAAGGCGCGCGTCGGAGAACAAAAAATCTACGAGGAGGCGCTCGAGGCGATCGTGCGCAAGACGTTCGTGGACGCCGTGACCTCGAATGAAATCGAAACGGTCGGCAGCCCGAAGATCGACGTTGAAAAGCTCGCGCCGGGCAACGACATCGTGTATACGGCCGAGGTCGCGCTCATGCCGAAGATTTCCAAGCTCGCGGACTGGCACGCGCTGACCGTCGGGAAAAAGCCACACGACGCCACAAACAAGGACATTGAGCTCGCGCTCACCGACTTGCAGCGCATGCAAACCAAAGAAACGCGCGGCGCTTCCGGCGCGGTCGCGACCGAAGCGGACAAGGTCGTGGTGTCCATGAACATGAAGAAGGCGGGGGTGCCAGTGGAGGGCGGGCAATCGCCGAACCACGTGATCTATCTCACCGAGTCCTACTACGTGCCTGGTTTCAAAGAACAACTCGTCGGCATGAGGGAGGGAGAGGAAAAATCCTTTACCCTGACATTCCCAGAGGAACACACTAGCAAAATGCTCGCGGGAAGCGCGGTTGAGTTCGAGGTCGCCATGAAGGAAATTTACAACCTCGAACATCCGGAACTCGACGATGCGTTTGCCTCGGCGCTCGGCCAAACGGACATGGCCACGCTCAAGGATCTGCTTAAAAAGAATATTCAAGGGGAAAAGGAACTTGAGGAAAAGAGCCGTCAGGAACGCGAAATCCTCGAGACGCTCGCGAAGGAATCCCGCTTCGACGACATCCCGGACCTCTTGCTCAATGAGGAGATCAATAAAATGATCCACGAGCTCGAGCGAGGAGCAGCGGAGCAGGGGATGGAATTCCCGGAATACATGAAGTCAATCAAGAAGACGGTCGCGGAACTCAAGCTCGAATTCACGCCCCAGGCGCTCACCCGCATCAAGGTCGCTCTCATCCTGCGGGAGATCGTCAAGAATGAAAACGTGGAGATCACGGACGCCGAGGTGGAAGAATCGCTCGACCAGATCGCAGAGCGCTACGAGGACAAGGAAGCCCGCGACCGCATCTACGACCCTGAATACCGCGGGTACGTCGAGTACACGCTCAAGAACCGCAAGGCGATCGAGAAGCTGCGCGAGGCCATGGTGAAATAGCGGCCGGAGACCCGATGTCGAGATGATGGGCATCGAGGCGGTCCAAAATATAAATAGGCTGACGAGCGCCGCGTGGCGCTCTTTTTTGCATATTTTCTCGCGCAAGCATACGATGGACCGGTTGCCCCATATGAAATTTGGAGCGCACGTATCTGCGGCAGGAGGAGTTTGGAACGCCCCGAAAAACGCGGGTGCGCTTGGGTGCGAGGTCCTTCAGATGTTTTCGCGCCCTCCGCAAGGAGGAAAGCCATCGCCGATCACCGATGAGGTCGTCTCAAAATTCAAGGCGGCGATGCGCGAACACGCGATCGAACGCGCCTATATCCATGCTCCCTACTTCATCAATCTTGCCAGCAAAGAAAGACGCATTAGCCAGGGTTCCGTGGACGTGATTCGCGGGGAATTGGAACGCGGCTCGAAGCTTGGATGCCGCGCGGTCATGTTTCATCCCGGTTCCGCGAAGGACGTCGGGCAGGATGCGGGCGTTAAGATGGTGATTGACGGGCTCAATCGAATCATGGACGGTTATGACGGATCGTGTCAGTTGCTCATCGAGATTTCTGCGGGCGCGGGCATGGTCATGGGGGATTCGTTCGAGGAGATCGCGACGTTTATCGGCGGGACGGAACGCGGAGATGAGATCGGCGTCTGCTTCGACACCCAACACGCGTTCGCATCGGGCTATGACCTGCGCACGCCAGAGACCGTGGACGCCACGTTCAAGCGCTTCGACAAGATTATCGGAATAAATAAACTCATCGCGTCGCACTGCAACGATTCAAAGGTGGAGTTCAATGGACGCAAGGACCGTCACGAGCACCTGGGGAAAGGCCATATTGGCATCAAGGGATTTCAGGCGATCGTCGCCTATAAAAATTTGAGCGAACTAGATCTGATTCTCGAGACGCCGTTGGACGATGGCGTAAAAAAAGACATGGCCATTTTAAAAAAATTTCGATCATAATATGGCCAGTTCTCCATTAAAAACTGCTATTTTTGCGGCACGCGAAGCCGGAAAAATTCTGATGGCGGCCTACGAGGGCTCCGCGGAATCCCTGGATGTCCATTATAAAAAATTCCGGGAGCCGGTTTCGATCGTGGATCTCGCGAGCAACGACGCGATCATCCAAAAAATCAGCCGCGCCTTCCCGAATGACGGTATCTTAAGTGAGGAATCAAAGGGATTGGAAGCTCCCAATATTGCCGGCGCCGGATTCACCTGGATCATTGACCCGCTCGACGGAACATCAAATTTCATCAATCACATCCCACTATTCGCGGTCGTGATCGCGCGAGTCCAGAATGGAATCCCGATGCTCGGTGTCATTTATGACCCGCTGCACGACGAACTGTTCACGGCGGATCGCGGGAAGGGAGCAAGGCTCAACGGCAAGCCGATCCGCGTATCCGAACGCGACGTCACGCGCGGAGCAATGCTGTTCGCAGGACGCGGATATCGCGACCATGACCGCCTGCGCCACGGACGGATCATTTATGCCCTCGAACGAAAGACGCCCTATTTTCGGCGACTTGGGTCCGCGGCCCATATGCTCGCCGGCGTGGCATGCGGAAGGGCGGACGCAACCATTTTAACGGGGAATAAGCCATGGGATACGGTCGCGGGAATGCTCCTTGTCGAGGAAGCGGGCGGCAAGGTATCGAATTATTGCGGGAAGCACTGGACGATAAAAAGCGAGGACCTTGTCGCGACGAACGCAGCAATTCATAAGCATATCGTTGCCATTACAAAAAGGTCGGCCTCCCGCTAACACTATGATCGTGACCATACACGCAAAACCAGGCGCACGAAAAAATGAGATCGTTTGGCTCGATGAAAATACGGCGAAAGCGTCGGTCACGGCCCCTCCCGAACGGGGGAAGGCAAATGAGGCAATTATCGGTCTTGTCGCGGAACACTATAACGTCTCAAAATCATGCGTCCGCCTCGTTCGCGGTGCAACGACTCGCGTCAAACAGCTATCTATAGATGTATGAATGAAACATGCGTCGCGTGCGGCAGCGATCCATGCACCTGTCCAAAGGAATAGTCTTAAAAAACACCCGGCAACGGGTGTTTTTTAAATGACTGGATCATGCCCACCCTTCGAAAATGGATTGCACCGGAGAATCCGCCAAACCGTTCTTATCCCTCCTATGAGGACACCGTGCTTGTCTACGCTTTCGTAGCCATACTGGGAGCATGACGGATAGAAACGACAATACCCATTCGGGTAAAACCGCTTTGGCCAACCATGGTCAAACGAAATGGTGCTTTGATAAATCCGAATTGTCCAAAGCACGATGATCTTTGAAAGACTCATAAAATATTCGCTTTTTTCAATCCGGAGACCACATGCTTCTCCAGCTCCTGGAACGATGCCCCCATCGCCTCTTTTTTTACGAGTACCATAATGTCATAGCCAGGCCTGATATCGGACAAACGGGTACGGATCGCTTCCCGAACCTGCCGACGCAACCGATTTCGAACCACGGCACTCTTTGAAACTTTGGTCCCGACGACGACCGCGAATCTCGTGACGTTGAGGTCGTTTTTTCGAAACTTGAATCCCACCCAGACATCAAACACGCCCTTGCCTTTGGCAAAGAGCGCTTTGATGTCTTTATCGAGACGCAATCGATTCGGACTGGGTAACATAGCGGAGAAGCAGGCTTTCTCTTACTTCTTCTTCGCCTGAACACTCACATGCTTTCGGCCTTTGGCCCGACGTCGCTTGAGAACGTTCTGTCCAGCCTTGGTGCTCATTCTAGAACGAAACCCATGTACCTTCGCACGACGGGCCTTTTTTGGTTGGTGCGTTCGCTTCGGCATAGAGAATTGTCACTGATTACTATTTTTACAGATATACAGATGATTTTTGAGTATCTGATCAATTGACCAGCACCCAACTGTCATTCCGAGACAACCCTATCATACCGTCCCCAATTTATCAACCATACCCACACCTTCTGCACAGATCCTTTCCACCGTCTGTACACTTGCCCACATGTGGATAAATGATTTAAGATGACGAGCGTCGCTTCTAAATCGTCGATGAGACACACGCACTATGAATACCAACGAACTGTGGCAGGCGGTTCTTGGCGAGCTGGAACTCTCACTCAGCAAGGTGAACTTTACCACCTGGTTTAAAAACACCTTTATCGTCTCCTTCGACAACGGGCAACTATTTATCGGCGTGCCTAACATGTTTACAAAGGCATGGCTTGAAAAAAAATATCATAAGGAAATTTACCAATGCCTGCAATCGCACACCAACAACACCGTGAAGGCAATCTGCTACAAGGTTGAAGCACGATCCTCGGGAACGTCACAACCCATCCATGAGCGCAATGAGCCGGTCATCGTATCGATAAGCGAAGAGGCTCCGCGCGAGACTCAGCCCGTCACGAGCTATCGCCAACAACCGGACAGCACAACACAAAACTTCGGCGAGTTTTCAATCAACGCCAAGTATACCTTTGAAAACTTCATTGTCGGCAAACAAAACGAACTCGCCCACGCGGCTGCACAGGCCGTCGTATCCCAACCGGGCGGCGTTTACAACCCATTGTTCATCTATGGCGGCGTCGGCCTTGGAAAAACGCATCTGCTGCAAGCCATAGGCAACGAGATTGTTCGAAAGAACCCGCCGTCCAAGGTCCTGTACGTCACAAGCGAGCGTTTCACCAATGATTTCATCAACGCGGTACGAAGCGGCCAAGCAAAAGATTTTAAAAATCGCTATCGAACCGTAGACGTTCTCCTCATCGACGACATTCAGTTCATTACGAGCAAGGAACAGACGCAGGAGGAGTTCTTCCACACGTTCAACCAGCTCCATCAAACAAACAAGCAAATCGTCATCTCTTCCGATCGGCCGCCAAAGGCGATTCTGGGCCTTGAAAATCGCCTAATCTCACGCCTTGAGCAAGGAATGCTCGCGGACGTCGGAAGTCCGGACTTTGAGACGCGCGTCGCCATTCTCGATACCAAATGCCGGGAGAAGTCATTTCCGCTCGACAGGGAAATTCTCCATCATGTCGCGACCGTCGTGCAAAGCAACGTCCGTGAACTGGAAGGCGCGCTCAACAAAATTATCGCATTCCACCAGTTCAAGAACATGATCCCCTCCGTGGATTCCGTCCGACCGATCCTTTCCTCATTCCAACCCGCCTCCGCGCGCAAATCAATCACCGCGCGGCAGCTTATCCACACGGTCGCCGGTTATTTCGACCTGCAGATCGAGGACCTGCTCGGCAAGAGCCGTGAAAAACGCCTGGCCTTCCCACGGCAAATCGTCATGTACCTCATGCGCGAGGAGATGAAGTCCAGCTATCCGTCCATCGGGTTGGAAATCGGCGGGAGAGACCACACGACGGCTATGCACGCCTACGATAAAATCTGTGGAATCGTAAGCGAGGACGAAAAGCTCCAGCATGACCTGGAACTCATCAAACAACGGTTGTACGCACTTTAACCACAGTTCTTTCCACATGCGAACCCATGTGGAAAGACTCCGCAGAATGTGCCGGATAACCCTGTGGTCGAGCGACGGATAACACCTGCACACATCTTGTGTTCACCCCAACCACTGCTTCCATCCACTTGTCTTCCAGGAAGTAGCAAACCGTTACTCCACATCGTGAACGTGGAAATATAGGCTGGGTTAACTCATAATCCCAACCTTATCCACTTCATCCACCTCCCTACTGTCGTTACTAGAATATATTTAAAACGTCTCTAATAATAATGATGACGGTATGAAGCTGACCTGTACGAGGGACAACCTTCATCAAGGGCTATCGATCGTAAGCCATCTCACGGGCAAGAACGTTAACTTGCCAATTCTTCAAAACGTTTTGATCAAGGCGGAGAGTGGAACGATTCGTTTTACGACGACGAACTTGGAAATGGCAGTCAGTTGCCTCGTGCGAGGGAAATTGGAAGAAACCGGCGAAACGACCGTTCCATCCAAGTTGTTTTACGACTATGTCTCATTGTTGCCGAACGACGCGATTGTCATCGAGGGGAACGCGGATTACGTTCGAGTTTCCTGCGGAAGCCAAAAAACGAAAATGAACGCGTTGGCGGCCACGGAGTTTCCCTTGGTCCCTCGCGTTCAGGGGACGAAAACGTATAAGATTCCGGCGAATGATTTCAGGGAGGCTCTCTCACAGGTTGTGTTTGCCGTGGCAACGAACGAGTCCCGTCCGGAACTAACCGGGGTACTCATGCGCTTCACGGTTGGAAACGGCGAGGGGCGTCTGACGCTCGCGGCCACGGATTCCTATCGGCTTGCCGAGCGAACAATCCCGCTCGTGTCCCAGATCGAAGAAGAAAACTCGGTCATTATTCCGGCTAAGACTCTCCTTGAGGTAAACCGCATCTTGTCCGTCTTTCGTGACGACGTGGAAAGTCCTCCGTCCATCGAGTTGTCCGTTTCGGACTCGCAGGCAGCCTTCACGTATGGGCCGGTGGAACTGATCTCGCGAATGATCGAGGGGAATTATCCCGATTACGGGCAGATTATTCCAAAGGACTTTGACACGCAGGCCATGCTGGACCGCGAAGATCTTATCAAGGCGGTGAAGACGGCGAGTCTTTTTTCGAAGTCGGGATTGTTTGATGTCGTGTTTGGGTTCGATCCTGTTACGAAGCAGGCGTCGCTTGCGGCCGTGGATGCCACGCGCGGCGAAAATACGACCGCATGCGGGGCGGATATCACGGGAAAGCCGAATTCAGTGACGCTCAACTATCGTTATCTGCTCGACGGTCTGAATTCCATGTCATCCGAACGCGTCGTGTTTAAAATGATCGACGTGGGGAATCCATGCGTCGTTATCCCGGACGGATTGGATAACCATCTGTATCTCATCATGCCGATTCGGCAATAATTCATCGCACGGACACTCTTATGTCTCATGTCATTCCAAGGGAACCGGACACGCTCTACATAAAGATCGACCATTTGTGGAACGGGAACCCGTGCGGGGACGAGTCGATGCATGCCGAGGCATGGGTCATGGAAAAACAAAACGGGCTTGAGGTGCGCGTGCACGCGCCGCTGCGTGACGACCGTCACGTTCCGGACGCTCCGCGCGATACCCGGGTGGACGGCTTGTGGGAATTCGACGCGATTGAGCTGTTTTTCGTGGGAGAGGATGGGACATACACGGAAGTTGAGCTCGGGCCTGGAGGCCATTACCTTGTACTGTCGTTTGACGGCGTGCGTCATCGCTCGAATGACTGGCTCGGACGGGAGTTTGTCCATCGGAACGCCAGTGCGACCCCCGGGACGTGGCAGAGCGTCATACAGCTGCCTTGGGACGTACTTCCGAAGAAGATCGTGCGAGCCAATGCGTTCGTTCTCGTTGGAGGCCAACATTTGGCCTGGAGCGCGGTTCCCGGCGCAGAGCCGGATTTTCACCAACCGGACGTTTTTTCGAGCGTCACGTTTTCGAGATAATAAAAACGGCAGCGATTTCATAGGCTGCCGTTTTTTTGTTTTTAGATTGTCGCGAATGGGTCGAGCGCCGGCAAAGGCGTCACATCTGTCGTCGGAGCGTCTGCCGAATTTGTTTCGGAGACAACGGGAATGAGCATGGGCTCTGTCGTACTTGCCGGCGTTGAGACGTGCACGATGATGCCGGCGGTTTCGAGGCGTTCGCCGTCGTTGCTTGGGACTGCGGTCGCGGACAATGCCCAGTCCCCATCGTCTGGCAGTGGCCAGGTGAACGTGACGTACGGTGATGACGGATCGAACTTTGTCTCGACTAGCGTTTTTGCGCCCTGTCCGACGCCTTGCACGTGCAGGGTAACGGAGGCGTAGTCGGTCGGATGCTCAAGCGTGACCACGACCGTGTAGTCGCTATCGGTCCGTTCGATCGTTTGGCCGCTCCTCGGGTCAATCATTTCGAACGCGGATGCCGCGGCCTCGGAATTCACATGAATGCCGATCGCGTCCGAACCTGTATTTCCGACGTCATCATAGGCAACGGCCTTGAACGTGTGATATCCGCGACTGACCGTGTTCGGGATCGTGGTGGAAACGCGCCACGACTCGCTTGTGTCCGCCGCGAGGAAATAGCCGTCCAAATAGAATTCCACCCGTTCGATTCCACGTCGCGAATTAGCGTCCGCCTCGACGGTCAGGTCGCGGTCAGAAAGTTCGACGCCGTCGTCCGGGGTGCGAATCGTGACGGACGGGAAGTTTTCCGGGACATGGACGTCATCGTATTCCGTCGGCGGAGCAGTTCGTTCGATTTGGATCCCGGTCTCGGCCTCGCGACGCCCGATCCAGTTTGAGATTGCCTTTTCCCACGGTTCATAATACGGATCGTTGGCCGGATTTTCCGGCACTGGGCCGAGCGGGTCATTGCGGTCGACGTACTGCAGGACCGAGTGGTATTCGGCGTAGGTTCGTTCCTCCCGGTAAGAAGACGGCGTGTATTCGGTCGCGAGTTTCCCCGAGGCCTTGTCAATGGTTACCGTCGTACCAGGCATGATCCCGTCGAGAATGGATTTTCCCGTAGTTGGGATTTCAGGGGACGTGAACGACTCGACGGGTGTTCCTTCGAGCGCACGCCGCATGAACGCGTTCCAAATGGGAGCCGCGACGACTGACCCGTCAGCTCCGCGTCGCATTGGCACGTACTGGTTATTGCCGACCCAGACGGCGGTAACGAGCGAAGGGGTGTATCCCATGGTCCAGGCGTCGTAGAAGTCATTGGTTGTTCCCGTTTTCGCCGCGACCGGACGGCCACCGAGCTGCAGATAGCTCGATTCGCCGAACACGTACGCGCGCGCGGCGTTGTCCGAGAGCACGTTCGACGTCATGCGCGCGACGTTCTGGTCCAATACCTTTTCTCCGGAGTTCTCCTTCCATTCCTGCAGGGTGGTTCCATCCGGGCCTTCGATTTTTAGGATGGAAACCGGCTCGTGGCGCACGCCGTCGTTGGCAAGCGTTGCGAACGCGGTCGCGTGCTCGATCATTTTCACTTCGCCCGCTCCAATGCCGACCGAAAGTCCGAATCGCGACCGGTCCGCGAACGTGGTGTATCCAAGATTTTCTGCGAACGAGAGCAAATTTTCTACGCCAACCAGGTATGTCATTTCTATGGCCGGGAGGTTGAGCGATCCTTGCAGGGCGTTGCGCACGCGCAACGGGCCTCGTTCGCCAAGGTCATAGTCCTTTGGGGCGTAAGTTCCAGTTCCGCTCGGGAACTCTGTGTTTACGTCCCACAGGATGGTATTCGGCGTGTATCCTTTCGAGAATCCGGCGGTATATACGATCGGCTTGAAGCTCGATCCGGGCTGGCGAGGCCTAAGCGTCACGTTTACCTGTCCGTCGATATCTTCATCGAAGTAATCCTTGGATCCGACCATGGCCAGCACCTGTCCGTTTTTCGGGTTCATGGCAAGCAGCGCGCCATTCGTGAAGTCATATGACGGCCCGCGCGCGTCCACGCCGGAAAGCACCTCTTCCTCGGCGATTTTTTGCAGGTCGTAATCAAGCGACGTGATGACCTTGAGCCCGCCGTTTTCTGCCTGGTATTGGCCGTACAGCTCTTCCAGTTGTTCCTTCACATAAAACACAAAGTGCGGCGCCTCGATCTTTGAAATTTTGACCGCGATCGAGGAATCCTCGCCCTTTGCCGCGTCTGCCTCCGACGGGGAGACAAATCCCTGTTCCGCCATGCCGTCGAGAATCCAATCCCGGCGTCCCTCCAAGTCGTCCGGATTGTTTGCATAGTACGTGGGGAGCTGTGGAATAGCCGCGAGCGTGGCCATTTGCGCAAGCGTTAGCTCGTCGACGTGAACGCCGTAGTAATTTTGCGCCGCTGCCTCGATCCCGTAATACGTTGATCCGTATGGGATCTCGTTGAAGTAAATCTGCAGGATTTCGTCTTTGGAGTAACGGCGTTCCAGTTCGATCGAGATGATCAGTTCTTTTATTTTTCGGCTCAAATGCCGTTCGTTCGAGAGAATGGCATTTTTTACGAGCTGTTGGGTGAGAGTGGATCCGCCTCCGCGTTGGCCGAGAAAGATGGCCGCGCGGAGCAATCCCTTTACGCTGAAGCCGCCGTGCTCGCAGAAGGCACGGTCTTCGGCCGTGATCGTGGCCTGAAGCATATGGAGCGGGATTCCGCTCGGATCCGTCATGAGGGCTGGATCATCCTTGCAAAAGCCTTCCTGTATTTTTACGAGCGTGCGATTTTCTTCGCCGTATACCTCGTAAAGGAGGTGTTCGCCGGTGCGATCGTAAATCTTCGTCGTTTGAGAAATCGAACGTTCGGTGAGCTGCGACGGGTCCGGAAGGTTGCGCGAATAATACGCGAACGTCCCGAGCGCGCCGAGCGATCCCACGATCACGAGTAAGATTCCGGCAAGAACGAGATTTTTCGCGTTGTGTCGCGTAAGCAGGTTTCGGATAATATGCTTCGTGCCACTGCGTTTTTTCCAACCGTGCATTTTGTATTCAGGCATATGGATGTCTCCCATGCTATCGGAAACTGCCATATGTGAAAAGGTGACGGCACCATTTGGACGAAAAAATTTTACAGGTTTCGCTGTGTACAGTGATTAATTATTAACCCCAAGAATATTGACGAATATTTTTTGATAAAAAAAATGTTATGTTTGATAGTGGTGTGTGTCTATCATTCACGCGAAAAGGAAGACCCATATGTGCGGAATCGTCGGGTATGTTGGAAAGAAGGCCGCCCTGCCCATTCTCATGAATGGGCTGCGCCGTTTGGAGTATCGCGGATATGACTCCGCGGGTGTCGCCATTGTGGGTGAATCACTTCGGATCGTGAGATCCGTCGGAAAAATCCAATCGCTCGATGACAGGCTCTTTGGGGAGAAGATGATCGGCTTCATGGGAATCGCGCACACGCGCTGGGCCACGCACGGTGTCCCGAGCGAGGCGAACGCGCATCCTCACACGGATTGTCGGGGGAACATCGCGCTCGTGCATAACGGGATTATTGAGAATTACCGTGAGCTTAAGGAACAGCTTGAGTCCGCTGGCCACGCATTTCGGTCGGAAACGGACACGGAAGCGCTGGTGCATCTCATTGAGCATTTGCTCAAGTATCCCGGCACCACGCTTGCGGATGCGGTGCGGTCGGCGGTTCGCAGGGTACGAGGAACGTATGGCATCGCGGTCGTGCGTGCCGAGGAACCCGGGCGCGTCGTGGTTGCGCGGCTTGGAAGTCCAATCGTCATCGGCGTCGGCGGAGGGGAACTTTTCGTTGCCTCCGACGCGAACGCGATCATCGGCCATACGCGGCGCGTGATTTTTCTTGACGACGGAGAAATGGCCGTGCTCGGCCTCGACGGATACCAGATCTCGTCGCTTGATAACCTTCCGATCGCGAAGGAGCCGGAGGATTTGGAGTGGACGGCCGAGGCCGCGCAAAAAAATGGGTATCCCCACTTCATGATGAAGGAAATGTCCGAGCAACCCGAGGTGTTGCGCAACACCATGCGCGGAAGACTCAACGCGAAAAACGGCAATGCCGTGCTCGGCGGGCTACGCGACGTGGCCGACCAAGCCCGGGAAATCGACCGTTTGATCGTGGTCGGATGCGGAAGTGCGTATTACGCGGCCCAGGTCGGCGAATACATGCTCGAGGAATATGCGGGGATTCCCGTTGAGGTGGAACTCGCGAGCGAGTTCCGATATCGCAAGCCCATCATCACGAGTCGCACCGCCGTGATCGCCGTTTCCCAATCGGGGGAGACCGCGGATACGCTCGCGGCGATTCGGGAGGCAAAGATGAAGGGCGCGCTCACGCTCGGAATCGTGAACGCGGTCGGTTCCACGATCGCCCGGGAAACGGATGCTGGAGTGTATAGCCACGCGGGTCCCGAAATCGGGGTCGCGTCCACGAAGGCATATCTTTCGCAGGTGACCGTGTTCGCGCTACTCACCCTTTTCTTTGGTCGTCAGCGGCAGATGTCGCTTTCCACGGGGAAGCGCATCGCAAAAGAGCTCGTCCGCTTGCCAGAGCTCGTCACGTCCTTGCTTGAGCGGACCAACGAGTACCGCGCAGTGGCGCAGCGTTACGCTTGGGCCGAGGATTTTCTGTATATGGGTCGCAAGTACTGCGCGCCCGCGGCATTCGAGGGTGCGCTGAAGCTCAAGGAGCTGAGCTACGTTCATGCCGAGGGATATGCCGCGGGCGAGATGAAGCACGGGCCAATCGCGCTCATCGACGAGGGTTTCCCATCCATGGTTCTGTGTCCGGTGGATTCCGTGTATGAGAAGACAAAATCGAACGTGGAGGAGATTCGCGCGCGTCGTGGAAAGGTGATCGCGATCACGACGGAGGGGAACAATGAGATGTCACGGCTTGCCGACGACGTTCTTTATCTTCCAAAGACGCTTGAAATGCTTGTCCCGGTTCTTATGGCCGTTCCGCTTCAACTGTTCGCGTACCATGCGGCCGTGCTTCGCGGATTCGATCCGGATATGCCGCGGAACCTCGCAAAAAGCGTGACTGTTGAATAATCTGCAATGATCGGAGTTCATTGCGAATCGCCTCGCTCATCCGCCGTCTGGCCGGGCGATTTTTTTCTGTGCGTAACTGTGATTGACGAAGGCTCGTTTGAGTGGTAAGCTGGCGCCGCTTCCGACAGGAAGCATTTTTGTTCGGTATCGTTTCATACGCAAGGGGAAACGGCAGGAGGAACCCTCGGGTATGGAACAGATGTCGTCGATGGCGTGGAAAATCCTTCCGCTTCTGAGAAAGAACGCGAAGGATATTGCGATTGGCGTCGTGTCCGGCCTCGTGATTGCCAACGCATTCTTTTTGAACAGCGCGTACGCCGATATGGACACGGGCCCGCGGTATCCGGACGACGCCACGGTCGCGCTCTTGATCGGCGCGATGCAAAACGAGACGCTTCCGTACGGAGAGCTTCCAGCCGCGAAGGACGCCGAACCGCGCCATCTTCTTACCGTGCCTATCACGGCTTACACCTCAGACCTCGCGCAAACGGACAATACGCCGTGCATCGCCGCGCGCGGATTCGACCTGTGCGCGCACGACGAGGAAGACGTGATTGCCACGAACTTCCTTCCCATGGGGACAAAAATTCGCATTCCGGATTTGTACGGGAATCGGGTGTTTACGGTCGTCGATCGTATGAACAAGCGGTATGACAGGCACGTTGACATCTGGATGCGCGAGTATTCCGATGCCAAGTCGTTCGGTCTCAAGTTCGCGACTATTGAAGTGTTCTAAAACCTCTGGTACATTCTCCTCGCCGCGCGGCCACGTGGTGAAGTGGGAACACAGGGGTCTGCAAAACCTCGATGAGCCGGTTCGATCCCGGCCGTGGCCTCCAAAGAGACATCCCAATTGGGGTGTCTCTTTGCTATACTGTCAGTGCATGACGGACGAAAAGAAATACCCGATCAGTTTTCGGCTTATTTGGTCAATGCTCGCGCCGATGTTGGTTCCGCGCTGGCCGTTTTTTGTTTCGCTTGCCGCATTGGCGTTTTTGATTGCCGTGCTTGCTGTCATCGAGCCGTATGTCTATGGACGTATCGTGGACTTGGTCATTTTCTCTGTTTCCGAAGGTGTCAATGCGGCCGACGGATTTGGTCGCATCGCTCCGTTTCTTTTTGCCTGGGCAGGCGTGGTTGTCGTTAGTACCGGTATTCTGGCCGCATATTCTTGGATATCGTGGTACGTGGGAAATAATGCCGAGCGCGAACTGACCGAGCGGTCGTTTCGGAAGTTCCTGACCTTTTCCACGCGCCGCTTCGCGGACGAACGCGCGGGAGCTTTGTTGCAGCGAATGACAAACGGTCGTGATGCGATTTGGAGATTGCTTGTGGAGGGCTTCCGCACGTTCCTGCAGTCCGGGGCCATTTTCGTGGTAGTCGTCGGCGTCGGCGCGTATTTGGACTGGCGTCTCGCGTTGGCCGCGTTGGCCATCATTCCCATCGACGTAGCGCTTGGGGCGTGGAATCTGAACCTCTCCCTTCGAAAGCAGGAAACGATGAATGAAAAATGGGAGGAGACGACCGGGATTGTCGGGGATACGTTCGCGAACGTTGCGAGCGTGCAGGGAGTCGGGGCGGAGAATCGCATTCTTGTTCGCTTCTCCGCGATCTTCAAGAAATTGATCGCGGAGCAAGTTCGTCTGAACGTCCAATGGGCCGTGTTCGACGCTGGAATTGGCAGCGTATATATTTTTGGACGTTTGCTCGTGTTTCTCGTGGGAACGCGTCTCGTGCTGTCGGGCGAGACGTCTCTTGGTACGTTGGTCACGTTTCTCGGTTTTACGGGAGCAATGTACGGCGCGGTTTCGAGCATGGTTGGATCGTTGCCGAGCATGGCAACGGCGCTGGGCCGGCTTGGGCGCCTCGCAAGCATGTTCGAGGAGGTACCGGAGGTGCGCGACCTGCCGGAAGCGAATTCCGCTCCCGCGATGCGCGGCGACGTGGAGTTCGATGGCGTTTGGTTTTCATACGCGGACGCGGACAAGCCGGTGTTGCGCGGGATCAGCGTGAAGGTCCCCGCGGGAAAGACCTTCGCGGTGGTCGGCGAATCCGGGGCCGGGAAGTCCACGCTCGCAAAGTTACTCGTCCGATTTGCAGATCCGACGAAAGGATCGGTTCGTTTCGACGGCATTGACCTGCGAGACATGACGCTTTCCACGTTGCGGCCGCAAGTTGGGTTCGTGATGCAAGAAAATCTGCTGTTTCACGAAACCGTCTTGTATAATCTTCGGTTCGCAAAGCCGAACGCGACGCGAGAGGAAGTGGTGGAAGCCGCAAAGCGGGCGCAGGCGCACGAATTCATCGCGAAGCTTCCAAAGGGATACGATACCGTCGTCGGAGAGCGCGGCGTAAAACTTTCCGGAGGACAGAAGCAACGCATCGCGCTCGCCCGCGTGCTTCTTGCCAATCCGCCGATTTTGGTGTTGGATGAGGCGACCAGCGCGCTTGATTCCAAGACCGAGCACGACTTGCAGCGGGCGCTTCGCGAGGTCATGAGGAACCGAACCACCATCGTGATCGCGCATCGGCTTTCCACGGTGATGGACGCGGACAATATCCTGGTGATGGACAAGGGGCGCGTGGTCGACCAAGGAGTGCACTCCGAACTGATCCGCCGGGACAACCTTTACAAGAAGTTTTGGGAAATCCAGGCAGGCGGGTACGTGTAACCGAACGCATGAAAAAAATCGTTGTGCTCCATGGGTGGGGACAGAATTCAGCGTCCTGGCATCCATTTATGAATACGTTTTCGGAAGGGGAGGTCGAGTGCTTCGACCTCCCGGGTTTCGGTTCGGAGCCAAGGCCAACGGATGCTTGGGGAGTTCCTGAGTATGCTGCCTGGGTTCGCGCGCGGATCGAATCAAGCGGCTGGACGGATGTCGTGTTGCTCGGCCACTCGTTTGGCGGGCGCATCGCGGCCTGTCTTGCCGCCGATCGTCCCGCCTGGCTTTCGCGGCTAGTGCTCTATGGTGCACCGTGCGTATACCGCCCTTTGCATTCCGTCCGGCTCCGCAACGCGCTTGCCCGGTTCCTGCGCCCGATCCGCCGCGTCGTTTCTTCCGGGCTCCGAACCCCCGATCTTCGTGACGCGGAAGCCGCTGGGCTCGGAGACGTGTTTCGCCGTGTCGTCGGGTTCGACCAGACGGAGCGGCTGGCTCGCATCGCGGTTCCGACGCTTCTCGTGTGGGGAAGCGACGACGCGGAAGTTCCGCTCGCGGTGGCCGAGGAAACGTGCGTGCGGATCCCGGGAAGCGAACTCAAGGTCATCGAGCGCGCGGGGCACAACGCGCATCTCGACGCCCCATATTATTTTTATGGCATTGTCCGAACGTTTGCGCAGGATCGCTAACGCGATCGTCCCGTTTTGGGACGCGCTGTATATCCTGCAGCTGGAAGAATACCGCGTGGGGCGTCTCGCAAAGTGGCTCCCGCGCTTTTTCTTTCGCCGGAACGTCGCCCGCCGGCAGCAACTGCGGTACACCCAGCGTGCGAAGACAATCTTTGCCGCGTCACTCTTTCTTTGGGTCCTCGCGGCCGTAGTTGTCGCGACGTCCGCGCTGCCGCTTGTCGTCCGCGTCGGCCTGATCGGAGTCCTTTGCACGTTCGGTCACGCGTTCGTGGCCGCAGGAACGTGGGCGCTGTGGCCCGTCCACCACGTCGCGGCGCTGCGGGCCATGCGAAGGGCCGCGTCCGTGGTCGCATCGAGGAAGGAAATGCGCGTCGTCGCGGTCGCGGGAAGCTACGGCAAGACCACGACGAAGCAGTTTGTCTACGATCTTGCCCGGCACGTGCTTCCGACGCAGATGGTTCCTGGCACCATCAATACTCCTCGTGGAATCGCCGCATGGATTCTAAAAGACCTTCGGCCTTCCACCGAGCTTCTCGTCGTGGAGATGGACGCGTACCAGGTCGGGGAAATCGCTCGCAGCTGCAAGATCGCGCCACCGGACATCGCGGTGATCACGAACGTCGGCGACCAGCACCTGGAGCGGTTCGGCTCCGTGGACCGGCTCGCGAGCGCGCTTCGCGAAACTATTTTCGGCAGCAAGCCGACGGCCACGGTGGTTTTCGACGAAGAAACGTATTCCAGGCTCGGGCGTCCAGACCCGGGCGGACGGACGGTTCGACTTGTCGGCTGTGCGCCTGCCTATCGGTCGGTTCTTGTCGCGACGAAACACCTTTCCGACTCCTCGGTCGCGAACCTCCGTCTTGCCCTCGCGGTCGCGAACCTGGTCGGCGTCCCGGAACGGTTCGTTCTGGATTCGTGTGCGAAGCTTGAGCCGCCGGAACGTCGCCAGCGCCATGCCGCGCTTTATGGCTATGACGCGATCGACGACTCGTACAATGTCAGCTTCATGACGGCTCGGGCTGGAATAAGGGCCGGACGGTCGCTTGCCAGCTCGACCGGGAAGAAGTTGCTCGTCGTCACCGCCGGAATTCCGGAGCTCGGTCCTCACGAGCGCGACAAAAACCGCCTGCTCGGAACCATGCTGCGTGGGCAGGCGGATTATACGGTCGTCTTGCACAGCCTGTTCGCGCGGGAAATCAAGGCGGGAATTGGCTCCGGCCCGCACAGGGTCGTCGCAGACCTCGCCGCGTTCTTGGCGATGGCCCATGGGTCGTTCCCGCCGTCCGAATGGGTGCTTTTGCTCCAACCGGAACTGCACGACTTGTACTATTGACGTCCGGTCGCGGCAAATTTTTCGATGATATCCGACGCGTAATCGAGTCGTTTTTCCCGCAGGCCGTCCGCGTCACGGACGGCCTGTTCGATGAGCGCGGTCAGTTGTTCCGTGTAACTGACGCCGGTCGCTTCCCACAGGTAGAACGCGAGCGATCCGGGAATCGGATTGACCTCGTTGAGATAGGCGTCGCCATTTCGGTCAAGGATGAAGTCGATGCGGACCATCCCCTTGCAGCGGCATGCGAGAAACGCGCGTTTGGCCATTGCCTGGATGGCCTCACGCGTGGCAGGGTTAATCTTCGCCGGCAACTCGCGGTCGAGCGAGGCCATGCTGCCGCCCGTCTTCTTTCCTCCTCGCTGGTATTTGTCCGCGAAGCTCAGGATCTCATCCCGTGACATCGGTCGTTCGATCTCGCTCGCCTGCACCTTGCCGTTGACACGCCTTACCGCGCAGTTCAGTTCCGTCCGCGGATCCAAGTAACTTTCGACGATGGCCTCCGAGTCCATAAATGACGCTTCCATCAGGTGTTTTTCAAGCTCGACGCGCGTCTTTGCGACGTGGATACCGATGGACGAACCAAAATGGGACGGTTTGACGATGACGGGAAGGGAAAGGGAGGCCAGCGCGTGTTCCGCGGCCGCCGAGACGTTCGCGCGGATGTCCTCCGCGAACAGGGAAACGCCCGGCACCGTCGGTATTCCGGCGTCCCTGGCCACGAGCTTGGTCAGCTGCTTGTTCATGGCGACAACGGATCCTTCGACAGACGCCGACGTGAATGGGATTTCGACGGATTCGAGCAGTCCCTGCGCGGGCCCGCTTTCCCCGAGCCCGCCGTGGAAGGCAAGCAGCGCGGCGTACGGGCGGATTATTTTTCCTAGCCATCCCGCGGTGCGAACGAACCCTCCTCGCCCGTCGAGGCCGAATGAAACTGGCACGCGCCGCGCACGGGAAAATCCGGTACGGTCCCTCAGGCCGGGAAGAAGGAACGGCTCGCCGGATTTTGCGACGAAGATTACGTGCGGCACATAGGCCGACCGATCAAGCCGTTCGAGTGCCTGAAGCCCGGTGACCACGGACACCTCATGCTCCGCGGACGCGCCTCCCATCATGACAAGAATTGGTTTGGACATACGCTCGTTGGTTATTCCGATTCCTGCACGTGGATCACGATGTCGAGAAGGTCGTCATTGGCGAGGTTCTTTCTGACCCACGCGTCCGCGATTTTCAAAAGGTCTACGTGAAGCGATTCCTTCAGTTCGTTCATGTGCTCCTCGGGAACGCAAACGGCCAGCGATTCGAATTCTCCGGCCTTGAGCCGGCGCATAAGCTCCTCGCTCAACTGGTCGTACAACTTTTCGCGCGACCACTCCTTGCGATCATCCTCCGGTTCCCCTGAGCGCACGTCACCGGAACCGGTCATGATTTCGACGCGCTCGCCTTCGAGCACGTCCGCCTTCGTTGAGATGGTGTGGACGAGCGAGACCTCGTGGCCGAGGGCGCGGTAGAGTTTCGCCTGCACGTTGTCCGTGACGACGATGAGCGTGGGGCGTTCGAACGCCTGGAATTCCTGCGGGAGTTGCATATCCTTAATGTTCTCAATACTTATCCTCGTTTCTCGCTTAGTATATACTATTCGCATATGAATGGGAGCAAATGGCGTCGAGAGGTCGCGGAAAGCATGCGGGAGATCGTATTCGGGCTCGAGGACAGCTTCGTGTCTACGCTTGGCGCGGTAACCGGCATCGCGGCCGGCGCGGATAGCACGTATATCGTCATCATGTCCGGCCTCGTGATCGTGGCCGTGGAGGCCGTTTCCATGGCCGCGGGAAGCTATCTATCGAACAAGTCCGCGACGGAGGCCGAGCGCGAGGTGCTTCGCGAAGAAGGGAAGGTCGCGGCGACTGGAGCGCACACGCATCTCATTCGGTCCGCGGCGGTCATGGGGGTTTTCTACGTGCTTGGCGGATTCGTCCCGCTTGCCCCATATTTTTTTCTCCCGATCAGAAATGCCTACGCGCCGTCCATTATTCTTACCGCGTTTTGTCTGTTCGCGCTTGGCGCGTGGTCGGCTTCGTTTTCGAAACGTTCTCCTTGGCGCGGTGGCGCGCAGATGGCGGTCATTTCGCTCAGCGCGGCCGCGATCGGGTTTGTCATCGGCCGCCTGGTCGGAGCCTATTATGGAGTCGTTCCGGGAATGTAGGCCAGAGAGAGCCGGGATGCCTGCGCGGCAGGCCTCTTTTTTTTGAGGCACGAGGCTTGTCAGGAGATCGATTTGCTGGTAGATTCCCTCCACTGTGGAACATGTTTACCTTGACCATGCCGCGACCACGCCGCTCGACCCTCGCGTCCTCGAGGCCATGTTGCCGTATCTCGGCCACGCGTGCGGCAATCCGTCGAGCTTTCATTCGGTTGGGAAGGAGGCCAAGGACGCGCTCGATAACGCGCGCGAGCGTATGGCGAAGGTGCTGCACGTGCGCGCGGATGAAATCCTGTTCACATCCGGCGGTACGGAATCGGACAATCTCGCGGTGCTCGGATTCTGTCGGGCAAATGCCGGAACCGGGAAACATCTCGTGGTGGCCGCGTTTGAGCATCATGCGGTGCTGGAGGCCGCGATGCATTTGGAAAAAAAGGAGGGGTTCGAGGTGGCATATCTTGTGCCGGATCACGACGGCCTGATTACGACCGACCAGGTGATGTCCGCGATTCGCCCGGATACGATTCTTATCTCGGTCATGTACGCGAACAACGAAATCGGTACGATTCAGCCTATCGGGGAGATCGGGAACGCGATTCAAAAGTATCGTGCCGCGGAAAAGAAGGCGTTTCCCGTTTTTCACACCGACGCGTGCCAGGCCACGGGCTTTCTTGATCTCGACGTGGAGAAACTTCACGTGGATTTGATGACGTTGAACGGGGGCAAGATGTATGGCCC
>Ga0156644_117_pt1 | contig 44025 bp, 44 predicted proteins | sample RifOxyC3_FD_110718 | JGI IMG/M metagenome (GOLD analysis project Ga0156644, IMG submission 110718) | Candidatus Uhrbacteria bacterium RIFOXYC12_FULL_57_11 | reverse complement strand
ACAGGTAGCCGATGACGATCAGTTCGACCTGACGCAGGTCTTCCGCGCCCACCTCAGCGAGTTGCAGGAGGCCCCTGAGAATAATCCTCGGCGCGATGAATCCGTTGACCATCGGGGGCATGCTTCGATTTGTCGGCGCGGTGATAACTGTCGGCTGATCCCTTCGAAGCGTAACGCGGCCACGGAGAGTCGTCTCGACGACCTCCGCGATGAGAGGATGACGCGGCGAGGTCTCGACCTCGTAGCCACCGCGACTGTTCGGAGTAATGACGATCGTGAAGGCAAGCGGGGTCCTTCGTTCGGGCATGGGGAATGCTCCTGGTCGCGTCGTATTAGGATGGCGCGCAATTACCCTATGGCCCGTTGGCTCAATTGTCAATCCTGAAATGAAAAAACGCGATCTGCCAACGACCTAGTACCAATGCCCGGTATTGGTAGCGATGAGTCGCGGGAAAAAGGGAGGGGTCCAACGCCGGGGTTGGACAGAAGGGTCGACGGGTCGCCCTCCGAGGACCCATCGGCGTCACGCGGTCTGGAGACTGAGGAGCCGCATGGCTTGGCCGTTCCAGTCCATGTCACGGATCTCTCCGTTGGTCGCGCCACGCAGCTCGTCGAGGAGAGGTTGGACGCCTTCGACCACGATGTCGCGCCCACGCAGTTCGTCGTGCAGCCACAGGCGGTTCTGAAGCAATTGTCCTCCGCCCATGCCGCCCGATACGAACATTCGGTTGGCCTCGACGAATTCGTCGAGGCTCTCGAATCCGAACGCGGCGGCGACCTCGGCGGGTGCGTCACCGTTGAGCGTGAGCTCAGCAACGATCTTTGCGGCTGAACGCGGACGAACGAGCCGCGCGGACGCGCCGGCGAGCGCGTTGCATCCCCAGCACAGCGCGTCGATTCCGCGCAGCAACTCGCCGATCCTCGCCGTGCGAGCAACGCATTGCCACGGTACGCTCAGGTAGATTTGCCCGCCATAGTCGCCCTCGAGGATGAGCCACACGTCGGACAGTGCCTGGCACCGGTCGCGCTTCGGTACGCGGTACAGAAGCCGGAACAGCTGCGAGCGAATGAAACGATCGATCGAAAGGTCAAAGCGTACGGTTCGGTTCATCGGTTGCCTCCCTTTCGTCCGCGACCTATGTCGTGGAGAAAAGGGAGGAGTCCAACGCGCGGGCTGGACAGAAGGTTTTACTTGGCGGCCCTCAGCTGCCAAAACCGCCATCGGCGGGATCCGGCGGGGCGGCCCTCGGCAGGCATAGGCGCCAGTAGTCGCTGTCGTGTCCCCAGCAGTCGTGCCGGTCGTAGTCCCGAAACGCACGGAAGTGCGTTGGGAGCACGGCCTGACATTCGCCAGGCTGTTCGGTGGCGTACGTGCTGGCCAGCGTGACGGCCTCTGCGTACGTGAGATTTTCCCCAATGACCCTTGCGCGGTCTTCGGGGTCCTCATCGAACGGCACGTTCGTGTACTCCCGCACCCACCATTCCTGGCGGCCGATGTCGCGGTGGTCCAGGCACCCGCATTTGCGGGTTCCGAACCCAACCTTGACCTGGCTCCACAGGAATCGCGGGGGAGCCGATTCGAGTTCCTTGCGCGACGGCATCCGGCCGCCGTACTCGGTGTATTCGTAGTCCTCCGAGTCCTCATCGCTCATTGCGGCGAAAGCGCCCTCGGCCTCCTCGTAGGTCGCGCATTTGCGCAAAGGGCCGCACGCCCCGTTGCACTCGATTTCCGTGTCGCCGGTGGAACGGATCACGATCCAGTACTCGCCGTTTTCCATGCGTACGACGTCGAGTTTGGTTTCTGCGCTCATGGTGTACCTCCGGTGTGTTCCAATCCGCGTACGACGCGACATGCGTCGTGCACGAAAGAAGAAGGAGGACCGGACCGCGAGCGGTTGGTGGTCCTCCAGGAATCAGGCGCATATCCCCCCTTCCGTCCGCGACCGCGTCGCGAAGGGAAGGGGGGAGAGGAGCGGAATCGACGAATCGACTCGACGCTCCTCATGGAAGCAGATGCGGCTTGGTCTGTTTCAACCGTGGCCGCGAGCGAGTGGGTCATGCGGGGGTGCGTGGTCCCCGCCCCATGCCACAAAGCATCGTCTCGCTCTTGCCAATGACTCCACGGTAGCGAGCCGGGTCGTCTCAAGGGCATGGCGGCCCTCGCGGTTCACGGTGACCTACCACCTGGTGGCAGTCAAACCGTAGAAGCACTTATATGCGGGAGCATGGACGGATGTGCGTCATCTCCATGATTTCCCTTCGCACTACCCGAAACTTACGGGTCTATCGCAGTGGATTTGCGTTCGCGGGGCTACGGCACCCGCGTCCGCATTTCCTTCCGATTCGCCGTCGAGCGTCTTCGCTCCCCTTGTGTGGCCACACTCGGGGAGAAGCACTGTTCCTCTGGACGGTTTCACGGTCGCATTCGTGGTCCTTGCGGCGGCGCGGCTCTCTGTTGGTACCGTTCGCAAGGTTTCCAGCTGGGAGCGAATCCCCCTCTTTGCCAGGCATCTGCGCGTGCCTGACTTCCGGTTCTGGGCCTTTGTTCCCAGGAAACTGGTCATCAGAGCGCTGGGGACGCCATGACGGCCATGTTCCTGGGAACAAAAGACCCGGGGCGAAAACGTTTCCGTTTCGCTTGCCCCAGGTCTTTTGTTGTCTCTTGAAACTCTCTCCTCTCGGTCTTGTCGCGGCTCGTTGCAAGTGCCGTTCTCAACTTGACAAGCACAAGATAACACAGGTTGAAAAGTTTGTCAAGGGTTTGGTGTACATAATATAAATATTTGGCCACGTTAAGCCCAATTACATTATCCATTGTTTGGATTTTAGAACGTCTCGAAGAGGAAATAATGGTAGAAGGATTGACAAGTGAATGGTTGTATGATATAGTCTCTCTGCGATTGGCCGAAGGTTTGGCCGATCGTTCTCCCCCCCCGAAGGACCCAGGAGGTCCAAGTGTTCTAGCCCTGAAAAGAAAAAAAGAAGTAGACCCCCCGCATGCACACACGGCTTTTTCCGTGGCGGAGGTGGTTCGATCATCATGAAATTTGCCGGGCCAATGTCGCCCGGCACAAGATCTGCGACTCACCTTATGGAGAGTCGCTGTCGCCAAAGCGCGTCGTGGCAAGGCTTTCTGGCCGGCCAAAGCGCAAAGGCGACATGAGATCGGCCGCCAACCACGGAGGTGCACATGTGGTAAGCGGTGGGGGCTCTGCCGGCGACGTCTTCTCGTCGTCCGGCATCCTCTCCCCGCGGATGTCCCCGGACGTCCTCAGAGAAAGCAAAACAGTCCGACGTGCGTCGGACTGTTTTCGTTTGCGCCATCTCATTTGTTATGCTCTCCTTGTCCTGTCCCATGCCGCGTTGAACAGCGCCCGCATGGTGTCCGCGACTGACTTGCTTTCCAGTATCACGACCACCGGCCGTCCGATGAATGTCATCATCGAGACGAAGTCGCCGTAAATGGAGATGTCTCCATGAAACTCGCCGAACGACTCGTCGAGCATCCCGTACTCCACGTCGTCGCGGCGGTGGCGGATTTCGCCGCGGTGGAGTAGCCGGAGAGTTTTAATGTCCTTCCAGGATACGGCCTTGCGCGACGCCTGAATCGTTTCGGTCTCGAGATGCGCGTACACATCGTCGAGGTTTGAGATCTCGTACATGGCGCTCGGATTTGCCTTCGCGAGCTGGTCGAAGTACGCGGGCAGGGCCTCCTCGCCCTCGTATACCTTCACGGCCGGCTTGATTCCGCCGGACATAAGATGCAGCGTGCCAATGGTTTGCTCAATGTCCTCGAGCGTTGTCGCGAATTTCTGCTGCTCGCCCTTGAGATATGACACGATGCGGTGCGGATCTTCGGCGATGTACAGGCGTTTCTTTCCAGAAAGGGAAGACGACATGAGCCCGCGCTTTTGCAGGAGCTCGATCGCCTCATAGGCGGCCGTTCGGGAAATGCGAGCCTTCGCGGCGATGTGCTGGACGGTTGACGGCCCAAGCTCGAGCGCGCCTAGGTACACTTTTGACTCGCTCGGCAGCAGGCCGACCTGAGAAAGCAATTGTTCGATGTTCTTTGGCATAGGAGTTATGTTCCTTCGCCGGCAACGCGCAACACTTCATCCACCGTCGTCAGGCCGTCGAGACATTTGAGCATCCCGTCCTGCTGCATGGTGGTCATGCCTTGCGTTTTCGCGAGTTGGCGCACTTGATATTCGTCGATCTTTTCGGAGAGGGCAGATCTGATTTCGTCCGTCATAAGCAGAATCTCGTAGATACCGACGCGTCCCTTGTATCCAGAATGGTTGCATGCCTCGCATCCCTTGCCATTGTAGAACTTCCATTCCGTGGGAGGGGCGACCGTTTCGCCGGATGCCGGCGGGACGTCGAGAAGAATTTTTTTTACGCGTTCGGCCGTTTCCGCGTCGAGGACGATCTCTTCCCTGCAGTCCTGATGAATCTTGCGCGTGAGGCGTTGCCCGATAATGGCATTGAGCGCCGGAGCGAGCAAGAACGGCTTTACGCCCATGGAAATGAAACGGGGAAGCGCGCCGGCCGCGTCATTGGTATGCAGGGTGGAAAGCATCAGGTGGCCGGTGAGCGCGGCGTTGATGGACGTCTCGGCCGTTTCGAGGTCGCGAATTTCGCCTACCATCACGATGTCCGGATCCTGACGAAGGACAGAGCGCAGCCCGGACGCGAAGGTATATTGCTTCGAGTGGTCGATTTGCGATTGATTGACTCCCTCAAGTTTGTATTCGATCGGATCCTCGAGCGTGATGATCTTTACGTCCGGAGAGTTCAAGCGGCGCAGGACCGCGTACAACGTGGTCGTTTTTCCGGAACCGGTCGGACCCGTGGTAATGATCATCCCGTGCGGCTTGTCGATTTCATGGACCAGCTTTTTTTCCGCGACTGGACGCAGCCCAAGGCTCGCGAATTCCACGGCAATGGAGCCAGGCCGCAGGATGCGCATGACCACGGATTCCCCCCAGTTCGTCGGAATCGTCGATACACGCACGTCCGTGTCGCCGTCTTTGAGAAAGATAGTGAATCGACCGTCCTGTGGGCGGTCGGTGATGTTGATCTTCAGTCCGCTGATCAGCTTGATGCGTGAGACGATGCGCTTCCAGAAGTCATGCGGAAGTTCGGCAACGTCCTGGAGCACGCCGTCCACGCGGAAGCTGATCCCCACCCGATGTTCCTCCGCCTCGACGTGGACGTCGGAGGTGTTGAACTGGATGGCCGCGGCCATGACAATGGTCATGATGTCCGTGACGGACGCGTTGTTGAGCACGCGTTGGATGTCCGCGAAGGTCTTGAGCTCGCTCTTGAACCGGTTGAGCTCGTCGTCCGTCACTTTCACGCCCTTCACGATCAGCTTGATCTTCGGGAGCACGTCGTACATTTTGATGGCGACGCGCAGGGATTCTTCCGAAATTTTGTACACGCCGCCGTTGCCCTGAAGGCGTTCCGCGATCTGAAAGACAAGCTCCTTGATTTTCGGATCGTCCGGATTGACGGCGCCAAGTCGAAATTCAGACCCGCTGTAGAGAAAACAGACGGTTTTGAGTTCCTCGGCCTGTTCCTTTGGAATCTGACTGATGGCTTCCGGATTGATCGGGAACCCCTTCAGGCTCACATACTGGATTCCGGAGGCGGCGGCCTGGCGCTTCGTTTCGTCTTCGAGCTCGCGCAAGCGTACCTCCTTCATTTTTTCTTCGAATTTTTCCTGGACCGTCGCGTCCGGGCCGTTGGATGGCGTCTTTCCGGCAGAGCCGGATTGGATGAGGTCCTCGATGGATTGGGTAAGCTTTGCCATAACGCTGCCAGTATATCATGGGTTGAAAATCAAAAGAACCAAGACCAACGGCTCATTTTTGGATCCTGGTTCTTTGGATTTTACTTTCCGGACCAGATCCGGCGTACTTTTGAAATGATCCGATTTTTTACCCCCGCGTGTTCGTAGAATTTGACCCAGACGGCATATTGGAATGTCGTCGTCGCGCCCGCGAAGGCGAAGACAAAGACAATAAGAATCGTGGCTCCGAGCATGTTGACGATCAGGAACAGGATTCCATCCCCGATGAGCAGGGAGATTGACGCGACGACAATGAACGGGATGGACGCGATGGTGACGGCCGCGACGAATCCGAACGCCGCGAGAATCACGGCGCCAAACAGCAGGACGCCCGTTTCGAACGCTGCCAGCCAATGAACTCGGAAAACATTGACTGCATGATGGACTGAATCGAACGCGTGGTCACCCGTTTTGACCGAATGGACGGAAGCGAGGAGAAAGACGACGGAGACAACGATGGTGAGCGGAAACGCAATAGCGTAGGCGATGAGCGCAGCCAAGGTTCTACCGCCGGTCGCGTGCGCCACGAGCGCGAGCATAGGGAGCAGGGAAAGCAGGATGAGCAGGAGCTGCGCGGCCTTATGGAGAACGTTGAGCGCCAGCAAATGCCAGAATGAGGCCCGTCCCGCGACGGCCGCTTGAGTGTCCGAGATCGCTTTTCCCCCCGCTCCCTCGATGAGCGCCCCCTGACTGACGACCGACGCGATCACCGCGAGAATGCCAAATGCGACTACCAGGCTCACGAATACGGTGAGACGCGACGGATCCCACCCAAGCATGTCCTGTACCAGGATGCCGAACGCATGCGCACCGGTAAACGTGCCTTGTACCATCCCGACGTACACGTCGCGCGTGGCGCGGAGCCCCCGGAATCCCTTTGCCGCCATCTCACACGCGCCGCCCGTTGACAGCAATGCCGCGAACAAACCAAAAACCCACAACGCCTTGCGTTCCCAGGCGACGCGAAGGGCGTCGGAAAACAGGGAACGGTAAATCGTCGTGGGATATTTGGTTGGCATAATCCTCCTTTATGCGAACAGGGCCTCGAAGTCATCTTTTTCGATCGTTTCCTTTTCAAGCAAGGTGTTGGCGATCTTGTCGAGGTACTGTTTCTTTTCCTGAATGATACCACGCGCGGTTTCCATCGCGCCATGGACGAGCTTGGTAACCTGTTCGTCGATGTCCTGCGCGGTCTTCTCGGAGTAGTTGCGCGTCTCGTGCATTTCTTTGCCGAGGAAGATCATTTCCTCGCGTTCACCGAACGTGCGTGGGCCGAGTTCGCTCATGCCGTAGCGAACGACCAGTTCGCGCGCGAGGCGGTTGCAATGCTTCAGGTCGCTCGACGCGCCGGTCGTGAGGTCGCCGAACGTTTCTTGTTCGGCCACGTATCCCCCGAGCGACATCGCAAGGTCGGCCAGGAATTGTTTTCGGCGGTGGAGGCGCCGGTCCTCACTCGGAAGCTTCATGGTGTATCCTCCGGCATTGCCGCGGCTGATGATGGATACCTTGTGCACCGGGTCCGCGTCCGGCATCATTTTGGCGACCAGAGCGTGTCCGGCCTCGTGGTAGGCCGTTACCTTCTTTTCTTCCTCGTTCATGACGTAGCTTTTGCGTTCCGGTCCAAGCATGACCTTCTCAATGGAGGTGAGCACATCGTCGCCCGTGACTTCCTTTGCATTCGACCGTCCGGCGCGGATGGCGGCCTCGTTTAGAAGGTTCATGAGGTCTGCGCCGGAGAACCCGACCGTGCGTTGGGCTACCCGACGAAGGTCGACATCGGGCGTGAGCGGCTTGCCCTTGGCATGTACCTTGAGAATCGCCTCGCGTTCGTTGATGTCCGGCAGGTCGAGCGTGACGCGGCGGTCAAACCGGCCTGGGCGCAGGAGCGCGGGGTCGAGCACGTCCGGACGGTTGGTGGCGGCGATCACGATGACGCCGAGGTTCGGCTCGAAACCGTCCATTTCTGTCAGAATCTGGTTGAGCGTCTGCTCGCGTTCATCGTGCGAACCGCCGAGGCCGGAGCCGCGCTGGCGTCCGACCGCATCGATTTCATCGATGAAGATGATGCACGGCGCAGACTTCTTCGCCTTGGCGAACAGGTCGCGCACGCGGCTGGCACCGACACCCACGAACATCTCTACGAATTCGGAACCGGAGATGTAGTAAAAAGGAACCTCTGCCTCGCCGGCCACGGCACGAGTCAGGAGTGTCTTGCCCGTTCCTGGCGGGCCCATGAGTAGCACACCCTTCGGGATTTTTGCACCGAGGTCCGAGAATTTCTTTGGGTTTTTGAGAAACTCGACGATCTCGGAAAGTTCCTCCTTCGCTTCAAGCGCGCCCGCGACGTCCGCGAACTTCACCTGCTGCTTCTTTTCCGAAAATTCGCGCGCGCCGCTTTGCCCGAACGACATTGCCTTGTTGTTGGCGCCTTGCATCTGTTTGAGCATGAAGAAGAACAGCACCATGAGGAGCACAATGGGAAGCAGCGAGGGAAGGATGTACCCAATGATGTATCCGCCGAGCGTGTTGGTTTTCACGGTGATGCCCGCAGACTTGAGTTCATCGGCCGTCACGCCGTAGCTCACGAGCAACTCTTCGACCGTGCCGCTTCCTTGCGTTGCGGTTTTCATCTTGTTTCCGTCCGTAAGTTCCGCGGTGAGCGTGTCACCCTCAACGTCAATGGCAACGACGTCGCCCGCTTGGACGCGGCCGGCCAATTCGCCGACGGAGACCTCGGTTGGTTTGGTGCCATTTACTGAGTAGGCGGAGAAAACGACCCCGAGCACGATGACGGCAAGGAGGGCGATAATGACGTTTTTGGAAAGTGGTTTCATAACGGGGTTATTCTAGACAAATCGAGCCGTCACGTCAATCGTTGCACGTCAATATTGTTGGCGCGCATGTAACATGTTGTGAATTGTGATATGATATTTTTAATTCTTTGCGTCCTCAGTGCATATTTGGGGTCGGGTGTACGAGCCGACACAATGTCAGTTTTTCAAAGCATCCAGCTGATTTGTTCGAAGAGTTGTGGTTATTTCCCAGAATAACTAACAAAATCGCGTGGGCTTAACACGTAATTTGTCCTCTCTAACAAATCATATGAGACATACGAGTTGGTCTTTAGCAAGGGGAGTCTCTTTCATATTTGTCTTTAGTTTCGTCGGGATACTTGGGACGCTGGCGCCAACCGCACGGGCGGCCACGTTTCCGCCTCTCGGTGCCGCTGCAAGTTTCTCCGTACTTGCGAACACGGCAATCACGAGTGTTCCAACCTCTGTGATTTCCGGAGACGTAGGACTGAATGCCGCTGGGACGAATTACGCGGGGCTTACCTCCGCCGAAGTTGCCGGAACGATTTATGACACGGCCGGGACCGGGCCGGATGGCGCCGCCGCGATTATTTCACCAAACGTACAGGCGAACGTTCTGACGGCGCATGGAAATATCATGGGACAGAGTTCGGACGGGAGCATCGGCCCCGCCCTTGACGGACTGGTTGTCACCCCGGGTGTGTATGACATTGGGGCCGGGAGGCTTACTGGCGGTATTCTCACCCTGGACGGGGATGGTGTTTATATCTTTCGGGCATCAAGTGATTTCGTGACTTCCGGTTCGCTTAACTTAATCAATGGCGCGACCGCATGTAACGTTTTTTGGGACGTTGATACGCTCGCAACGATCAATGGCAGCTCGTTTGTCGGGACGATCATTGCCGGAACAGGCATTCATTTCGGTTCTGACGTGTCCTTGGACGGCCGTGCGCTCGCTCGCGGCGGCGATGTGACAATGATCAGTGACACGATCAGCGGTCCGTCCTGCGCGGCCCCTGTTTCTTCGGGCGGCAACACGAATTATTACTCAGGAACGATTACCGTCGTAAAAACGATCGTGAATGACAATGGCGGTAATAAGGATATTGAGGATTTTTCGCTTTTTATCAATGGAATTTCAGTTGTTTCTGGAATACCAAACGCGTATGTCTTCTATAACAATGCTATTCCATATACGGTGAGCGAGACCGCAGATCCGGCATACGCGGCAACCTTTTCCGGAGACTGTGATTCGAGCGGACGTCTGTATCTGAGTCCGGCCCAAAACGCTTTCTGTTTCATTACAAACGACGACATCGGGACTCCCGTAGTCGTCCCTCCTGTTCCTCCGCTCATCGATGTCGTGAAGGTGCCGAGTCCTCTGGCGTTACCGGACGGGCCAGGGTCGGTAAAATACACATATACGCTCCGAAACGTTGGGGTGGTTTCGGTGGCCGACATCACGATGGTTGGAGATTCCTGCGAGCCTATCCAATTCGATTCTGGTGATACGAATGGGGATAACATGCTTCAAACAAGCGAAACCTGGGTGTACGATTGCACGACTACGCTCTCGGAAACGCATACAAATACCGTTGTAGCGACTGGATGGGCGAATGGATTGAGTGCCGTTGACGTGGCTAGCGCCACGGTCGTGGTAGGTATTCCCGACGTCGTTCCTCCGTTGATCCATGTGACAAAAACCCCCTCTTCGCTGACGCTGCCGGCCGGAGGCGGCTCTGTGACTTATACGGAAACCGTGACCAATCCCGGGATCGTCCCATTGCGCAGTATCGTTCTTTCTGATGATAAGTGCGGGCCGATGCAGTTCGAATTTGGCGATGCAAACAGCAACTCTCTGCTTGAACCGGAGGAGAGTTGGGTCTATTCGTGCGACGTGGGCTTATTGAAGACAACGACCAACGTCGCAAGCGTGAGCGGCGAGGCAAACGGCTATACGGTGCGTGACTTTGCAATGGCGACCGTCGTTGTAGCATCGGCCGTCCCCGCGTTGCCGAACACAGGCGTCATTCCGATGGAAAATGCACTCGTCGCATTTCTCGGCGCGGCTGCCGGTGCATTCGTGGCAACGCTTCTCATTCGCCTTGCGGGCAAGAGACGCAACCGGTAATTAGCGAATCTGTGTTTAGGGCTCATAACCTGATATTCGCGATGGCGGTAATCGTGCTGGGAATCGCCGTCGCGTATGTGTCTTTCCTCATTCGATTTGAATCGAACACGTCGCCCGAAATCGCCCGAGTGACCGCGGATGCGGATGCGTGGAGGATCGTTCTGGCATCTTCGTCCGCGGCCGGCCCCGCGGATTCCCCAGGTATCGGATCGTCTGAAGTTCGAGGATCATCTTCGACCAATGAGGTATTGCCAGACGGAACACCCGTGCGGATAAAAATTTTAGCCATCCACGTAAACGCGGCCGTGCAACGGGTTGCCTTGGCGGAGGATGGCTCCATGGGAGTCCCGGCACTCCCAACCGATGTCGCGTGGTACTCCCTCGGCCCCAAGCCGGGTCAGATCGGAAGCGCGGTGCTCGCCGGACACGTTGACTGGTATGGCGGAGTGACCGGGGTATTCGCAGATCTGGACACCCTGGCACCAGGTGACACGGTCGTGATTCTGGACGACTACGGATCCGAGATCTCGTTCGTCGTCCGCGAGGTCCGCGCGTATGGATCTGGTGACGATGCCACGGACGTCTTTGTGTCCACAGACGGCGTGGCTCATCTTAACTTGGTGACGTGCACGGGGATATGGGACCGGGATGCCGGGCAATATACGAAACGTTTGGTCGTGTTTTCCGATAGGGTTACCGAGTAAGAACGCGCTTATCAATTTTCTCGTATCAAAAAACCGCTTCGCATGATGGAAGCGGATTTTTGATAGGCACCTCAGCCTATTTCTCTTCGGCAATTTTTTCTTCTTGTTTTACTTCTTCCTTGTCGCCGGCCGCCTTGAGCGATAGACCGAGGCGGTGTTCCGTCGGCTCGATGGAGATGATCTTGAAGTTCAGTTTGTCTCCCGACTTGGCGAGCGTGTTCACGTCGATCCCGGGGATGTCGGAAAGTTCCGAGACGTGAGCGAGGCCGTGGATTTCCGGGTCGAGCTCCACGAAGAAGCCGAACGGGTTTACCTTAAGCACCGTGCCTTCCACGACGTCGCCGACCTTATAGCGCTTCTGGATGTCGGACCACGGGTCCTTGATGAGCTTCTTCATGGAGAGGAAGATTTTGCTTCCCTCGATGCCGATAATCTCAGCCTCGACCTTTTGTCCGATCTTCAGGATGTCGCGCGGGTGGTCGATGCGCTGCCAGGCAATTTCCGAGATGTGCACGAGTCCCTCGAGCGAGCCGAAGCGCACGAACGCGCCAAAGTCCGCGAGCGCGGTTACCTCTCCCTCGATGGTGGTGCCCACGCGGTACTGCGCGATGACGCTCTTCTGGCGTTCTTCCCACACCGACTTCTCGGAGACGATAAGCTTTTCTTCCTGCTCGTTCGCGTCGATTACCTTCACGGGGAAGGTGGCCCCGACGTACGACTTCAGCTTTTCGAAGATTTTATTTTTGTCGCCGCCCGTGACGCGCGGATAATGGTCCGGTGAAAGCTGGGACACCGGAAGGAAACCGGTGACGTGGTTGACGCGCACGATGAGGCCGCCCTTGTTCGCCTCGGTTATCTTCACGTCGAGGATGGTACCGGCCGTGAACATTTCGCGCAGTTCTTCCCAGGCGCGCTTTTGACCCGCGAAGCGGAACGAGAGTTCCATTTCGCCATTTTCGTTTTCGAGGTCGATGACCGTAGCTTCCACCTCGTCGCCGACATTGAGGTCGTCGTACTGCGCGGATTCCGAGAAGATCTCGCGGCCGCGGATCACGCCGGTCGTCAGCCCGTCGATGTCAACGCGCACCTCGCGGCGATCCGCGGAAATAATCTTTCCCTTTACCGCGTCGCCAAGGCCCGGGACGTTCAGGTATTGTCCCTCCTCCATTAATTTCTGAAACTCCGTCAAAGCGACTGTTTGGTCCTGGTCGGACATAAGGATATTCCGGTAGGCGGTCCGATGGACATCGGACGGCCCGTCGGGGCTAAGAATAGATAAGTGCGGAGATTATAAAGGAAAGAGGCTCAATTGACAAGGGAGGGGGATTTCCGTATGGTTTTGGCGCTCAGGAGGGACACAATGAGCTGCCCGTTTCAGTGGCTAGGCGTCGGTTCCACGGAGGAGCTTATCGGGCTTCTTCCGCGCGCGTTGACGGACGGTCGCGACACCATGCTGTACAACGCTGCGAAGTGGCAGGATGGCGGTCAGCTTGCCCGGGCGATCAGGGATACGCGCGCGATCGTGGCGGACAACGACGGGTCCGTGATCGCGGGGAGCCAGTGGGATGACTTGCGGCTGCGCATGTCGGATACCCATCGGCAAGCGGACGCAGAAGAAGCGGCCGCATATTTCCGCGGCGAACGCACGGATGACGGCGACGTCGAATTCCTGCTGCGGGGCGTCGGTCGTCTGGTTGATTCTGGTCTCCGCCTCAGCCAGGTACGCGAGGACGCGGCCCGGCAGACGCCACGGTCCGGGACGCGCGAGCTGCTCGCGTCGTATCACGGACGTTCCGCGGTCGTCACCTATGGGGTCGACGCGTACGCAGAAGAGTGGGCCGTCTTTCACAGGCTGTGGTTGACGGAGGTCTTCGCCGCCAACTTGCGATGGGACCGGACGTCTGATGACCCTGTCCTCGTCGGCTGCGATCGCGCGACGGTAATCACGGAGGCGAACAAGGGGCTCGCGCGAGAGGACTTCTCGCGCCGCCACGGGCTCGTCGCCCGGAAGGTCCTCGTGCTCGAGGATACGCCGCGCACGCTGGCGCGCATGAAGCATCCGGACAACGTCGGCGTCCTCGTGGCACCGCGTCACGACCCGCAGCCGAACCGACCAGAGGGGCGCATGCGCCAGCTCGCGGACCCTTCGTTTTTCTCCTCGATCGACGTCGTGATCGCATCCGACTCGCTCGAATCCCTCGCTTTCCTTCGGAAGTAGAATCCCACATGCATCTGGCGGGTGTGGGTCCATCGACGCCATGCTCATGGTCGAATCCGTTCCCGACGCTTCTTGCTGCGCTCGACGAGTTCGAATGTATTGTCGCATAAGCCCATTCTCGGGCTTTTTTTATGATCTCAGTTGTAATTCCAATGCGAAGCGCGCTCGCACGTATGAAAAAAGACGGTTTTTCAACCGTCAGGGGCGTGGGTTCGGGCGTGGCTAGCCCGCAGCCTAGTTGGTAATCCGTTCGACGATTCCATCGCGGTTCACGCGGAACACGTGATGGGCACGGACGTCGCGCCGGCGGCGGGCGAGAAGGGCGTCGAGACGTTCGCGGATCACAGAGCGAAGACGCGGGTCCTTCATTCCGTGGTGGCGGTCGATCATCGTTCGTACCTGGCTCCAGGGCTTTCCGCAGTTGCGGGAGAGAACCTGGAACAGGTTGATAACGGAGTTGGGCCTCCTGCGCTGTCGCGTGGTACGGCGGATCGGCTCTGCGTTCATTCTGGGCACATGAGCTCCTGCTTGGAGGTACGTTCGACGTCGAACGTGAGGCGGAGGATACCAGTTGGTTGTGCGAGCGTCAATAGTTCGTTATCCTATTGGCATATGACCCACCCGCACGAAATGTTCCTCAAGGAATATCAAATTGCCATTGATAACCTCGTTCCGACGGTTCCGCCCGAAGTGAAGATCACGGCACAGAAGTCGCATGACGAGCTGCTGGCCAACTCGAAAGCGACCGAAAATGAAATTCGTGGCGCGCTGTTTCAGACCGGCATTGCCGAATATCCCCACCGCCATGCGTTCAAGGATTTGACCGCGGGAGGAATCGAAGCCCGGCGCGTGGAAATCGTTTTGGAGCACGTCGAGCCGGAGGTGGCCGAAAAAGTGAAGAAACTGACGGATTCCGGCGTGTCGATGACCGAGATCACGAACAGCCAGTTGTTTGAATCGGCATTCACGCCGGAGGAGCGCCATCAGGTGGAAGACGCCCTGCTCGACGCGGATATCCATATTAAGGAAGAATTTGGGAAGGAGGCGGCGTCGGACGAAAGGCAATACGCGGCATTGGTGAAGAAATGGACGGAACATCGGGACGCGATTCTCAAACACATCGACGAGCTGGAAGCGTTAAAGGACAAGGACGCAAAGTGGCACGACGAGATCGTCGAGAAGGTGAAGCGCTTCCGCGAGGGGTTCTCGGTCACGGAAACCGACGTGGATCTCGACGAAGTCGAAAAGGAAATCGAATACTGGAACGGGACGATGGGGGAGGAGGTTTAAGCTTGTTTTTCCTTTGTTGGCATGGTACGATCTTCGCGTCATTCATGAACTGAATATGCAGATTTCCTGGCTTGGACTGTCTTGTTTTGAGATTACAACCTCCACGACGACCGGCGAAGTGTCCCTGGTCGTGGATCCGTACGGAAATGAAACCGGGCTGCGCTTTCCGCGCACTCTCGAAGCCGATATCGTCTGCGTTTCGCATGACGAATCGGATGCCAATAACCTTTCCGCCGTTGGCGGAGATCCGTTCGTCGTGAAAATGCCGGGCGAATTTGAGATAAAAGATGTGTTCGTGTACGCGAACCAGTCCGAGGGAACGATTCTGTTCCGCATTGAGTCGGAGGGGATGCGCGTCGCGCATCTTGGGGCGCTTAACCGCGTGCTCACCAACAAGGAGTTGGAGGAGCTTGGCACGGTCGACGTGCTCATGGTTCCGGTTGGCGGCGGACGCGTCCTCACGCCGAAGCTTGCCGCGGAGGTTATCTCCCAGATTGAGCCGCGCGTGGTCGTACCCATGACGCATGCGGTCCCGAACATGAAGGAAACGCTCGCGACCGCGGATGATTTTTGCAAGGCGATCGGCGCTTGTCGTCGCGAGGCAACCAACAAGTTTAAGTTCGCGCGCAAGGATCTTCCGGAAGAGGACATGCTGATCATGGAACTTGCCCGCACATAAGCGTATGTCAATTCCGAGAACGCAACCCAGCAGACGCGACCGGATGGCGTTTATCGCGTTCACATCGCTTGCCGTCGCGATTATCGTGGCGGTGTGGGGGTGGTCGGTTCGGATGACGGTTGAGCAGGGAGTGGCCGGAGCAAGGGAAATGGTCGCTTCCGTGGCCGACACCGCCGGCAACGTCCGTGCCGAAACCCAACCGGATCCGGAAGTGCTTTCGGCGGTAAAAGCAGGATTTCAGGAGATGATCGATCAAAAGATCGCCGAGGGAGAACAGCGTCAGGACGCGGTTGACGCGGTTGCGGAGATCTTGGCGCAGGATTTGCAGGGGGCGGGCGCAGTTGTCGCTGATGATTCCGAAGTTAAGGAATAGGTATGGCAAAAGAACAAAAAATCGAAGAGCAGCCGGATGACCGGATGCTTGGCAAAATCGAGCCGCGCTCCATTGTCGAGGAAATGAACACGTCGTACCTCGATTACGCGATGACCGTCATTGTCGGCCGCGCGCTTCCGGACGTACGCGACGGCCTGAAGCCGGTGCATCGGCGCATCCTGTACTCCATGTGGCAGACGGGGTTGCGTTCCACGGCCAAGTTCAAGAAATGTGCCACCGTGGTCGGTGACGTGCTCGGGAAATATCACCCGCACGGCGACAGCGCCGTGTATGATTCGCTCGTGCGCATGGCGCAGGATTTTTCGTTGCGCGACCCGCTCGTCAAAGGCCAGGGAAACTTCGGTTCGCTCGACGGCGATCGCGCGGCCGCCTACCGCTATACCGAGGCGAAACTTTCCGGTATCTCCGAGGAACTTTTGTTTGACATTGAAAAGGAGACCGTCGACTTCGTCCCGAACTTCGACGGGACGCACAAGGAGCCGAAGGTGCTTCCGGCGAAACTCCCGAACCTTCTCATCAACGGGACCGTCGGCATCGCGGTCGGCATGGCCTCAAACATCCCGCCGCACAACCTCGGCGAGGTGTGCGACGCCGTTTTACATCTCATCGACAACCCGGAGGCATCGGTCGACGACCTGACGACATTTGTGAAGGGTCCGGATTTTCCAACCGGCGCCATCATTTACGGGGCGAATGATTTGAAACAGGCATACGCGACCGGCAAGGGCGGCATCGTGGTACGCGCGAAAACGGAAATCGTGGAGGACAAGAAGGGAAACTTCATGATCATCGTCCATGAGATTCCTTACCTGGTGAACAAGTCCACGCTGCTCGAACGCATCGCGGACAATGTGCGCGACAAGAAAATCGAAGGCATTCGCGATTTGCGCGACGAATCCAACAAGGAAGGCGTCCGCATCGTGATCGAGCTCAAGAAGGACGCGTATCCGAAAAAGGTGCTCAACCGCCTATATCAGACCACGCAGCTGCAGGAAAGCTTCCATTTCAACATGATGGCGCTCGTGGACGTGATCCAGCCGCGCATTTTGAACCTCAAGATGATGCTTGAGGAATACGTGAGGCATCGCCGCGAGGTCGTACGGCGCCGCACGCAGTTCGATCTCACCCGCGCGCAGGACCGCGCGCACATTCTCGAGGGTCTCCGCATCGCGCTCGAATCCATTGACAAGATCATCGCCACCATCAAGAAGTCGAAGGACAAGGACGAGGCGCGGGTCAATCTTATCAAGCAGTTCCGCCTATCCGAGCTCCAGGCCGTGGCCATTCTCGAGATGCGCCTGCAACAGCTCGCGAACCTCGAGCGATTGAAGATCGAGCAGGAGTACGACGAGAAGATGAAGATCATCAAGGAACTTGAATCCATCCTGAAGTCCGAAAAGAAAATGCTCGCCGTGATCGCGACGGAAGTGAAGGATTTGCGGGAGAAGTTCGCGACGCCGCGTCGGACGCAGATCATCGCGAGCGGGGTCAGGGAGTTTTCCATGGAAGACGTCATTCCGGACGTGCCGACCGTCATCATGATTACCCGCGACGGGTACATCAAGCGCATTCCGCCCGAGACGTTCAAGACGCAGCATCGTGGCGGCAAGGGCGTGGCCGGCATTACCACCAAGGAAGAGGACGTCATTGACCAGGTGTTTACCACGTCGACGCACAAGGACCTGTTGTTCTTTACGAGCCGCGGCCGCGTGTTCAAGATGAAGGCGTACGACGTGCCGGAATCGAGCCGCACGGCCAAGGGCCAGGCACTCGTCAATTTCTTGTCGCTTTCCCCTGGCGAAAACGTCACGGCGACCCTGTCGATGGAGGACATGGAGTCGTACAAGCACCTCATCATGGTGACCACCAAGGGCACCATCAAGAAGACGGAGTTGTCCGAGTTCGACCATGTGCGCTCCAACGGACTTATCTCCATCAAACTCAAGGACAATGACAACCTGCTCTGGGTGCGTCCAACCACGGGCAAGGATGAGATCGTGCTCGTTTCCGAGGCCGGGCAGGCAATTCGGTTCAGCGAGAAAAACGTCCGTCCAATGGGACGCACGGCTTCCGGCGTGCGCGGGATGAAACTGAAGGGATCCGACCAGATCGTTGGCATGGACGTCATTGAGGAAGGGTCCGCCAAGAAGGCCAACATGATCCACCTGCTCATCGTGATGCGCAACGGCTATGGGAAACGCTCGGATCTCATGGAATACAAGGTGCAGGGTCGCGGAGGATCCGGCATCAAGACCGCGAACATCACGAAAAAAACAGGCCAGATCGTGGCCGCGTTCATCGTGAATGCCAAGGACGACCGTGACCTCCTGGTCGTGTCCGAGGCGGGACAGGTGATTCGTTCCACGATCGGTTCGATCTCCGTGCTTGGTCGCGCCACGCAGGGTGTGCGCATCATGCGGTTCAAGAAGGAGAACGACACGGTTGCCACGTCGACCATCGTATGATAAAAACGCCGCAGCGAACGCTGCGGCGTTTTTGAACCTATGACGATCGATCATCCGCTTCGCCCACATGTGGACCAGGCCAAACTTGCCGACCGGGTGCGTGTTTTTTTTGACTTGGGCGAGGTACAGGACCTGTCTTTCATCTATGGCGGCTACATGTGCCACAACTACCGGATGACGACGGATCAGGGCATATACTTTTTGAAGCAGTATCGCAATAAGATCAGCACGATCGTCCATGAGATAAAGTATGCGGAGGAGTTTTTTTCATCGCAGGGATTTCCTGTCATCATGCCCATTGAGGATCGTTCGGGTCGGCGCGCATTTTGGGTAGACGATCATTGGCTAAGTATCTTTCCGTTTGTCGACGGATATGTTCCAGCGCTTCGAGAGATTGACATGACGTTAGTGGAGCACGTGGGGGATATGCTGGCGCATTTTCATAAGGCTGGATTAAAGTTTCCTGATCGACATTTTCAGCCACTTCGATTATGGAGTCGGCGAAAGTTTTTTATGGAATATGCCGAGCTCGAATATGAGCTTGCGCGCATTGCATCCCCGTCTGAACTTGACCGGCAGATCGCGGTCTCACTTCAAAAAAAGGCAGAACTCGTTCGTCATAATTCGGTCGACCTGCAGGACATCCAGCTTCCGTATGATTGTTTGTTGCACGGAGATTTCATCTACCCAAATATGTTCGTGACTCCATCGCATGAGATCACGCATGTCTACGACTTTGAGAAGGCCGTTATTGGGCCGCGCGCGTATGAGCTTGCGCGCAGCCTCATTATCAATTGCTTTGACGACGGCGACACGGAACAGAATTACGAATTGGGACGAGCATTCCTCCGTGCCTATCGGGCACGCTTGCCTATTTCCTTCGATGAGTTCGACAAAGGGGTCCATCTGTTCATGATTAACCTTCGGCATTCAAACTGGATCGAGTCACGGTATTTGATTTATGGGATTGACACGCAGCTTGATTTATATGAACGGCATACGAACCGGCTTGAATGGACGGTACGCAGTGGGGAAGGATTTAGTCGTCGTGTTTTCGAATAAAAAAAGACCGGAGGACTGGGTTCCGGTCAGTAAACGCTGACGTGATGGTGGAGAAGAGCGACGCCAACGGGAATGTACCATGCCAGATTCGTAGTCGTATGGTTCACGATGAGGTACGCCTGATCCTTGGCGTGTCGGCCAAGGCAGGTGTATTCCGCCGCGGTTTTTGTCGTTCGCGCACGTTTTTCCTCATACGTTTCTGCGCCGCAGAACAGTTGATAGAAGTGCTCGCGAGCGAGCGTATCCGCGTCTATGTGTCGTGCGAGTGATTGGTCGTTTCCGATCCATCTTATGGTCGCGGCGCGGCAAGCGAGAAACGACGGAAAGAAGTCCGTGATCGCCTCGACGTTCCATCCGTATTCCGCGACGCGTTTTCGGGTCGCGTGGATGGTACCGCGGATACGGTGTTCGAATTCCTTTCGCGACAGGCTCGTTGCCCGACGCAAGGCCGGATCATTTGCCTCGTGGCTTGCGACGAGAATGGTTACGCTCGCTTCTGGAATCAGTTCGGTGACGCGGAGTAGGAACGGGATGTGCCTGATGGTTACGAGCGACACGCCGGATTTCAGCGTAGTCACTGGGAGGAACTTTCCGCGTCGATTTGGGTATGCCGGGCACGTTGGGACGATGATCCGTGGGGTTTCGTCCAACAGCCGAGATCCGATCCGGATCGCCATTCGGCGCGAGTGCGAGTAGTCCCCGCACGAGTGAATGAGTTCAGGCAGAATGTCTTGTACGCGGCTGAGACGTTCAGTCGGCAAGCCGCGTTGCCTAGCTTCACGGAAGAGAGCCGCATGGACCCTCTTCCAGTCGAGGGGTTGGTGCATGAGAGCTCTCCTGACCGTGTTGCATGTGTCATATCCGCGTTATGGGAAGGAACGTCAGTCGTTGGAAACGACCGAGCGGGGTACTGCCAGTCAATCATGGTCAGTTCATGACGTCAATGATAGCTCACCTTGTCCCTCTCTTGACCCACGCCGGTCTTTTTCCCCGATCTTGACCGTTTTTTATCCGTTTGGTATAGTCCTGCCGTACTAATTTCGATCCCCACCGATATGGGTCTTCCTGGACATCGCCGTACATCTTCCCACAAGCGCCGTCGTGCCTCGCATTTTGCGCTCGCCAAGACGTCGGCGACTGAGTGTCAGAAGTGCAAGGCCCCGGTGCTCCCGCATCGCGCCTGCAAGATCTGCGGATTTTATCGCGGTCGCACGGTGGTTGACACTGCTCGCGCCGCCGCCCGCCTGGTCAAGCGTCTTACGGCCAAAAAGCCGCCTGTTCCGCCCCAGGAGCACGATCACGAGCACAAGAACGAGAAAAAGGCGTAGCGAAAGCTGCGCCTTCGTGTTACCATGATGGCATTCGCCCCCTTAGCCACACTCGCCCTTTATGAGCAACCGTCATCTCGCCCGCACCATTGCCATGCAGTCCTTGTACCAATGGGACTTTTTAGGACAGGAGAACGTCGATCTTCCAAGAATTATCGCATTCAATCGTGACGAGTTCGCCCCGGATTTCGAAGACGGCGGCTTTGTGCAGGATCTCGTGGACGGCACGCTTCGGCACCACAAGGAGATCGATGAGATCATTACCCATTTCGCGCCGGATTGGCCGCTTGAAACCATTACCATCATTGACCGAAACATCCTTCGTCTTGGCTGTTTCGAGTTGAAGTTCTCGGAGTCCGTCCCGAGCAAGGTTGCCATCAACGAGGCGATCGAGCTCGCCAAGTCTTTCGGGGGCGAGGCATCCGGGAGATTCGTAAATGGCGTGCTTGGGGCCGTGTACAAAGATATGCTCGCGAAAGGGGAAGCAAAGGAGATCGACAAGAATCCCCCAAAGAAAAGGGAATCAGAGCCAGAATCATTACCAACACCTAACGCATAACGACCATATGCCTGAACTTGAAACGCTCGAACAGGCCCTCGGCGTGACGTTTCTCAACAAAGACACGCTACGCCAAGCGCTTGTTCATCGCTCATATTTGAACGAGCATCCGGATTTTTCACTCGGCCACAACGAACGGCTCGAATTTCTCGGCGATGCCGTGGTCGAGCTCGTCGTAACCGAGCACCTCTACCACAACTATGAAAATCCGGAGGGCGATCTTACCAACTGGCGCGCGGCGCTCGTGAACGCGGACATGATGGCGGGCGTTTGCGAATCGCTCGGGGTGGACGATTACCTGTATCTTTCGCGCGGCGAATCAAAGGATAACAAGTCGAAGGCACGCCGGTATATCCTGGCGAACGCATTTGAGGCGATGATCGGCGCGATCTATCTTGACCTCGGATGGGAGGAGTCCAAGCAGTTCGTTCTGCGTACCATCGTTTCCAAGCTTCCGGAAATTCTCGAGGAGCGGCTGTACGTTGATCCGAAGAGCCAGTTCCAGGAGGCCTCACAGGAAAAATTGGGGATTACGCCGAGCTATCGCGTGCTTTCCGAGGAGGGTCCTGACCACGCGAAAGTGTTTCAGGTTGGAATCTATCTTGAGAAAGAACAGGTCGCGGTCGGAACCGGAACCAGCAAACAGGAGGCGCAGGTCGCGGCCGCAGCCGCCGGATTGAAGGTGAAGGGCTGGTAACCATATTTTCGAAACGCGTATGTCCATGTCCTCGCTGTTAAGGGCCGCCGTCGCGGAAGGCGCTTCCGATCTTCATCTGGCCGACGGGCATCCGCCCACGCATCGCATTGACGGCGCGCTGCGGTCCACGGACGCCCGTGCGCTGACCGGATCCGCAATTGAGACCCTGGTGCGCGAGATCGTCTCTGACCGACAGTGGAAGATATTTCAGGAAAAGCTCGAATTGGATTTCGGATACGAAGAGGGGGGATATCGTTTTCGGTTCAACGTTCATGTCGAGCGCGGGAATGTCGCGGTCGCGGCCCGACTGATTCCGCTTGCGATCCCTTCGTTCAAGGACATTGGTTTGCCGGAAAGCGTCGTGGACCTCGCTCGTTCGCCCCACGGGCTGGTGCTCGTGACCGGTCCGTCCGGCGCGGGAAAATCAACCACGCTTGCCTCGTTGCTCGCCGACATCAACGCGCACGACGCCGTCCATATTCTGACGCTCGAGGATCCGATCGAATTCGTCTTTCCGAACGCCAAGGGGCTCGTGAAGCAGCGCGAGGTCGGGTCGGACACGCTGTCGTTCGCGGAGGGGTTGCGTCACGCGTTGCGCCAGGATCCGGACGTGATTATGGTTGGTGAAATGCGAGACCCGGAAACGATCGCCGCGGCGCTGACCCTCGCGGAGACGGGGCATCTCGTTTTTTCGACGCTGCACACGAATTCGGCCGCCCAGGCGGTACATCGCATTGTTGATTCGTTCGCGGAACACCGGCAGGACCAGGTACGCGCCCAGCTTGCGTTGACGCTGCGCGGCGTGGTGGCACAGGTGTTACTGCCGCGCGTAAAGGGAAGCCGTGTTGCCGCGCGTGAGATTCTGATGAATACGCCGGCGTGCGCGAACCTGATCCGAGAAAACAAGGTCGAACAAATACCGACCGTCATTCAAACGGGACGGTCGGAGGGAATGGTTTCGCTTGAGTCGGCGATTACGGAACTCGTGAAAGCAAAACAGGTGAGAGAGGAGGATGCCGTGGCATATCTGCCGACGCGCCGCCGGCGCTAGAAGTCGACCACGTGCGACCACGACGTCACGTGAACGGTTTCCAGGTCGTCCAGTTCAATTTTGATCCGATAGGGGTGACCGTCAACGGTCGCCTCTGTTTGTATCGTGGTGACGGCCCCGGACAGCACCGGACGGACAGCGCACGTTTCCGTCCCGATCGCGATTGATTCATTTCCAGCGTACGCGGGATCCTCACGAAGGCTCTGGAGCGCCGTTTCCGCGCATCCTTCCGCGAGTCGTTGCGCGTCTTCCCGTTGCCGCGCCTCGGTTCCCTGGCCCAATTGGTTTGCGAGCCGGAGTGACGTCGCGGCCGCGGTGAGAATAATGACAACGCAAAATACGAGTACCGTGCCAACGATGGCGAATCCGCGCGGGGGAATCTTATTCATATCTGAGGGCAACGAATAATGTGAGGACATCGGAAATAGTTCTGGTTCCCGCGTTCACGGAAAGCGTTATAGACAGGTCGAGGCCCGGAGGAGAACCGGCCGTACGAGTGACCGTAAACTCATCGACCGAGACGCCCGGAGGGGTCAGGGGAGCGGGGGCTTGCGATATTGTGTCGAGATACAGAACGCCGTCGGTCACGAAAACGCTTACCGGTCCATCCGTTATCCCGTTGCCGTCGATTTCCAACGTGGTCGCGGAACCAGAAGCCGGAGACGTGATTTGTCCGGCCGACTCAACGAGTTCCCGCAATTGCGACGTGACCATGTATCTCGTCTCGTTCAGATCTTGTTCGCGTCGTGCCAGCCGGTCCGTCGCAAGATTGTTCGCGTAGATGGAGGCAAGCGTTCCCATGGTGATCGCGAAAAGCGTCACGTACAGGAGGACTTCGACGAGTGTGAATCCGCTGCGCTTCATATTATGGGGAAGAGGTAATAATGCGCAGCGCGTCATTGCTGCGAACCGCGGCAAACACCATGTTGGCCGCAAAATCAATTCCCGAAACGACCTGCGGGAAGTTCAAGGAGGAATATTCCGAAAGCGCATTTAAATCTGAAATGTCGAGCGCGATAAATTCTTTCGTGCTGCTGTCCGTCCCGGTAAACAGGAGATTGTTGCTCGTGCAAACCATGTCCTTGATTTCCGTCCCGGTCGCGACGGCGGCCGTGACGATTGGCGCCGTCGGATCCGCGACGTCAACCGTGACAAGCGCGTCTTCCTGACCAACGAAGAGCGTTCCCGGCTCGTTATAGGCGATACTCTTATTTTCCTCGCCGATGTCCGTTGCGCTCACCTGGATTGGAACGAGCGGATTTGTCACGTCGAAAATCGTGAGTCCTTCGGCGCTCGAATCTCCCGCCGCAAAGACATGCGTGGCGTTCGTGGCGAAGTCGTTGATGCTATCGTCCGTCTCAAACGTGGCCAGAAGGGAGGGGACAGTCGGATCCGTCACGTCGTAAAAGTAGATTTCGCTGTTCGTGGACGACGATCGGCCGAGTACGGCTAAGGAACCTTTTACGATGACAGTCAGCCCGTCCGCGCTTCCCGTCGGATTCGTGTGGGCGACAAGGCTTGGACTGCGTGGATCGCTTACGTCGAATACCAGAAATTCCTGGTCGTCATTTGGAGATGCGGCGTACAGATAGTCGCCGGAAATAGATAACGTGTTCATGCCGCCCGCACCGACGTCAACGGAGCTGACAAGCATGGGCGCGGTCGGGACGCTTACGTCGAATACGAACAGGTCGGGCTTTCCGGAGGAAGCGGCGACGCCACTGACATACGCGTACGGCAGGTTCACGACCACGTCCGTTCCCTGGTTTCCCGCGCCGATGTCCGCATTGCCGATGACGATCGGGTTCATCCAGTCGCCCGTGACCGTGTATCCGTAACAGTTGCTTGCGGCCGGGATCATTGGGGTGCGCCAGTTCGTGAGGCGAGTCGTCACCGCGCGTTCTTCCGTTCGACCGAGCCGGTTGGTCCACGTCACGGCGACCGTGACCTCGCGCGTCGCGTCGTCAATGGTCGTGATGTCCACGGATCTGTGGAACGCGTTGGTCACATCTTCGGAACCAGAAAATGTCCAGATACCGTCCGTTTCGGAGAGCCCGTGCGTTCCCGCGTCGAGATTGTCAAAAGACGTGTCGCGAATTTGGCGAACCGCTTCGAATCCGTTTGTCAGCAGATCTTCCGCCCGAGTGCGCTCGCTGGCCACAAGACCTTCCACGAACGTGGAGCTTAGCAGCACGAACGCGGCCGTGCTCATGGAGGCCAGGATGAAGATGGCGATCAGGACCTCAATGACCGATTGTCCGCTCCGCGACGGTGAGAACGCCATAGGGGGTCAGGGTGATATCAATGGCTAGCGAGTCGTTGTCAATGGAAAGCATGGTTTCTACGGACGGTCCCGTCGCTCCTTTTGGAATGGCAATCTCGCTCGTTTCCGGGACGGATATTTCCGAGGAAAGGTTCGTCGTTTTATCGAGGGCTGGCGTACGACTGGCATAGGTGTCGCCGGAATAGCGCACAACCGAATCGGTGAGGACCTTGATCCCGTGCGCGGAATCGTCGGCTTGCGACCAGGCATCGATTTGCGCGCGTCGCAGCTCCGCGATGACGGTTTCACCGGCAGTTCGCAGGTATTGGTCGCGAAGGAAGGATCCCGAAAGGGTGGTGCCGAGCATGACGAGAATGCCAAACAGTCCCAGCACGATGGTGACCTCTGCCAAGGTGAATCCGTTCCGTGAACGCATACTATGTGTGGATTCCGGTGGTGAGCGAGTAAATCGGGGTAATGATGGCAATGGCGATGAACCCGACGAATCCCCCGACGACGAGTAGCAACAGCGGCTCAAGCACCGTGGTAAGCGTTTTTGTCGCGTCGTCGATTTCCGTTTGCGCGAAATCGGAGATGAACAGGAACGAGTCGTCGAGCTTGCCCGTCTCCTCGCCGATGGCAATCATCTGCGTCACGAAGCCGGGGAACAGACCGCGGTGCTTCGCGAGATAATGGGAAATGTCCTCGCCTTCCTGAATGGAGTCCGCGACCGCGAAGTACCAGTGACGGTAGACGGCGTTGCCCGCGCTTGCGGCTGCAATTTTTAACGCGTCAATGATGGTGACGCCGGCCTTGAGCAGCGTGCCAGCGACGCTCGACATCTGGGCGATTTCGATTTTTTTAATTAACGGGCCCAAAACCGGGATGCGCAAGGCAACCCAGTCTATGGCGTAGCGAGTAGGCTGGATGTGCCGCAAGGTGATCCACGCGCCGATGAGGGCGACGATTCCCGCAATGACCCACGGCCATTCGTTCGTGAGGAATACGGATCCGTTCAGCACCACGCGCGTCGTCCAGGGGAGATCGATATTGAGAGAAATGAATAGAGGGGCGAGTTGCGGGAGCAATACCAGCACCAGATAGGCCGCGGTCGCGAGCGTGCCGGAAACGACGATCAGCGGATACAAGGTCGCCCCGCGAATTTTTGCCTGAAGCTCGCGCGTCTTCCCAATGTGGTCGGCAAGACGGAACATGGATTCCGCGAGCGTGCCGGATTCCTCGCCCACGGTTACCATGTTGATGAACAGATTGTCGAACAGTCTCGGAAATTTTTTGAGAGAGGAAGAAAGAAACTCACCCGAAGCCACATCGGTCAGCACGATGTGCAGCACCGCATGCAGGGAAGACGAACGGGATTGGTTGTGGATGGCCACGAGGCTCCGATCAAGCGGGATCCCGGCCTGCAGCATGACGCCAAGGTACTTCGCGAAGAACATTTTTTCCTTGCTCGAAAGGAGCAGGAATCGGCTGGCCTTCGCCTTCGTCCAGGCGGACGCGTCGTCTTTTTTCTTTTGGAACATACTTAGCTGTGGATCACCCGAAGCACCTCGGCAACGGACGTGATGCCCGCCGAGGCCTTTCGAAGCCCGTCCATGAGCATCGTGGTCATTCCTTCCTCGATCGCGGCCTTTCGGATTTCGTCCGCAGTTTCGCGCTTCATGATCATATGACGAATCCGCTCGGTCATTTCGAGCACCTCATAAACGCCGATGCGTCCCTGATATCCTGCCTCATTGCACGCGTCACATCCCTTTGGTTCCGCGAAGTCCTTGAATTGGCGGATAAAGCCCTGCGGCAACAGGTGTTGGAGGCTTTCCTGCTCGACGTCCGAGAGCTTTCTCGTGGTTACGCATTTTTGGCAGAGTTTTCGGACCAGTCGCTGACCGATCGCAACGTTGACCGTGGAAGCGATCAAAAACGGCTCAATGCCCATGTCCAGGAGACGCGGAAGCGTGACGGCCGCGTCATTCGTGTGAAGCGTGGAAAGCAGGAGGTGTCCGGTCATGGCGGCGTTGACCGCGATGCCAGCGGTTTCCTCGTCGCGGATCTCGCCGACCATGATCACGTTCGGGTCCTGGCGCACGATGGAACGAAGCCCCTGGGCGAACGTAAGGTTTGTTTGCGGGTTTACCTGGATCTGCGTCATTCCGGCGATGGTGTATTCGATTGGATCCTCGATGGTGATGATGGAAATGTCCCGCTTGTTGAGCTGTTGGAGCGCCGAGTAGAGCGTGGTCGTTTTTCCGGAGCCGGTCGGGCCCGTCGCAAGGAGCATGCCGTACGATTTGACCAGGTTGCGTTGGACGCGTTCCAGGTCGACCTGTTCCATGCCGAGTTCTTCCATTTCAATGGCGCGTGCCTGTCCAACGAGCAGACGCATGACCACGTTTTCGCCGTGATACGTCGGAACAATTGAAACGCGCACGTCGACTGGCAGTCCGTCGAACATTAGTCGAAACCGTCCGTCCTGGGCAGCCATATGCTCGTCCGTCCTCATTTCCGAGAGAACCTTGATACGAGTCAAGGTCGTGATGAGCATCTTTTTCGGGAGGACGAGCACGTCGTACAGGATCCCGTCGATTCGGTAGCGTACGGTCATCACGCTTTCGCCCGGGTCAATATGGACGTCGGACGTACGGGAGAGATACGCGAATTTGATGATACCGTCGACGAGATCTCGAACGGACGCGGTTTCGAGCTTCTTGATTTCTCGAAGGGAAGGGATCTTTTGCGACTCGCGGGTTCCCTTGACGAGCATATCCTCAAACTTTTCCATCCCTTTTTTATTTTTTTCTGGCGGCAGTTTTATTTTGGATGGCATAGGACGGGATCGTTTGAGAAGAGTATACCATCTTTGGATGTAATTCGCAGGATTTGCTATACTGTAAACAAGTTGTCCACACGTTAATTTTATTCGTTATCTCACAACGCATATGTTCGTGAAGAACGTTAAGGGGTTTACACTCCTTGAAATGCTCATCGTGATGGCCCTCATTGCCATCTTGGTCGGCATCGTCGTCGCCGTATTGAATCCGGCGCGCCAATTCGCGCTCGCCCGTAACTCAACGCGTTATTCGCACCTGAATACCGTCATGAACGGGATTAGTGCCAACATGGCCGAGAACAGCGGTGTGTTTACCTGCGCGACCGGCGCGCTGCCGGCCGTGGCAACCAGCATGGCACCGGATGACGGCGACGCGGGTACCAGCGAATACGATATTGCCCCGTGCCTTGTTACGGAGTATCTCTCCTCGCTTCCGTATGACCCTTCGGCCACGGGCGCCGGCTGGACCTCCGAGGCCGTCTATCTCACCGGTTATACGATTTCGCAGGACGCTGACGGCCGCATTACGGTCGCAGCCCCGTCCGCGGAACTTTCCGAAACCATCGCGCTGACACGATAAGCAAGGGTGCGCGGACAAACAAAAACCGGTCCGACTTGCGTTGGACCGGTTTTTGGTGCGCGCGGAGGGATTTGAACCCCCGACCAAGTGGTTAAGAGCCACCTGCTCTACCCCTGAGCTACGCGCGCCCGGGATTCGTGCCGAGATTATGCCAAGCGCATTGACCGATGTCAAGATTTACGTTAAGATTATGCCGTTCGAGAGCCATTTTGGTCTCGATGACGGGGCCGAGGGAAATCGTAATTCGATGGTGTCATAACGCACATGCGGACGTAGCTCAGCTGGATAGAGCACCTGGCTTCGAACCAGGGGGTCGGGGGTTCGAGTCCCTCCGTCCGCACCACAAGACGACCCAGTTTGAAATGGGTCGTCTTGCGTTTTTGGCGCGGCGTCCCCGAAGTTGGCAAGAACCCGTTGGTTTGTTAGGATCTATCCACTATGCGATATTCTTCTCTATTTGCGAAGACCAATAAGGCGGCACCGGCCGACGCAGATTCCACGAATGCCAGGTTACTGATCCAGGGCGGGTTTGTGGACCAGCTTTCCGCGGGAATTTACACCTTTCTTCCGCTTGGGCTTCGGGTGCTTAACAAGATCAAGACGATCGTGCGCGAGGAAATGGACGCGGTCGGCGGGCAAGAGGTGCTGATGCCGGCCCTCATCCCGAAGGGGCCCTGGGAAACGACGAAGCGTTGGGATTCCATCGACGTGCTGTTTAAGCTTGTTGGCGCCGGAGAAAAGGAGTTTGCGCTCGGACCGACTCATGAGGAGGTGGTCACGCCGCTCGTGCAGGCATTCGTGAAATCGTATAAGGATTTACCGGTATCCGCCTATCAGATTCAGGACAAGTTTCGCAATGAGGCCCGCGCGAAATCCGGATTGCTTCGTGGCCGTGAGTTTTCCATGAAGGACATGTATAGCTTTCATGTCTCTTTGGAAGATCTTGATGCGTATTATGACACGGTTGGAGAACGTTACGCCAAGCTGTTCCAGCGAATGGGCCTCGACGCGATTAAGACGGAGGCATCGGGTGGAGTTTTCTCAAAGTACAGCCATGAGTATCAGGTCGCGACGCCGTACGGGGAAGATCTTATCTATGTTTGTGACAAATGTCGTTGGTCCGTGAATCGTGAAATTGCGGAAGTGAAGGATGGCGACGCTTGTGCAAAGTGCGGTGGAAAAATTCATGAGACGAAATCGATTGAGGTTGGCAATATCTTCAAGCTCTCCACGCGCTTCGCCGATGACTTTGGCTTTACCGTTGCGCTTGAGGATGGCACGCAAGGGAAGGTATGGATGGGTTGTTATGGCATCGGAATGTCACGCCTTATGGGATCCATCGTGGAAGTTTGGCATGACGACCGTGGAATCATCTGGCCGAAGTCGGTCGCGCCGTTTGCGGTTTGTCTCGTTTCGCTCGGCTCGAAGGACGCTGACGTTGCTGGACGTGTTTCACAGTCGGCATCTGACTTGCATGACGAGCTGGCCAAGGCGGGCGTAGAGGTTCTTTGGGACGACCGCGTTGGCGTGTCTGCCGGGGAAAAGTTCGCGGACGCGGACCTTCTCGGCATGCCACTCCGACTGGTCGTTTCGGAGAAGACCCTGGCACAGGAATCCGTGGAGTGGAAGGAGCGTTCCTGTCCGGACAGCCGGCTGATATCGCAGGCTGACATCCTTGAATCCATTCAATCTTTCCTTGCTTTATGAAACGATTATTCGCCGCGTTAGCGATCGTTGCCGTTGCGGGATTCGGGTGCGCGAAAACGCAGGAAAGGCCCGTTTTGGACCCGAACATGACTGCGTACGAGAATGCGGATTACGGGTTCACGTTCGCGTATCCTTCGAATATGGAGGTTCGCCAGCGCGAGGGGGAGAACCGCGCGTCCCAGTACCTCGGATTCGACGTGGATTTTTTCATCTCGTTGCGCGATACCGTGCGGGAAAAGGACGCAACGAACATCGCCTGGTTTTACGCGGCGCCTGGCCTGAGCGCGGACGCGTTCACTGCGGCGCTCGTTGCCTCGAATCCGGATGGCGTCGTCGAGGTAAAGTCCGTCGAGGACGTGGTCATGAACGGGCTTCAACTCAAGAAGGTGACGAGCACGACGGAAATGGGGACGGACAAGGCTCATTACTTGTTCGACAGGAACGGGACTCTTATCATCGTCTCGGTGTTTCTCGGGGAAGAGACCGCCTGGAATGACGTATTTCAAACCCTGTACACGCCGTAGGAAAAAAAAGGCCGGACGAGCAATCGTCCGGTTTTGCGTTACCCATGGTTACAGCCATCCCACCCACCAGAGCGCCGTGCGCACCATGAGGTGACAGAGCTGGTCGAGCCAGATGGCCTTGATGACGCCGCGGCACTTGAGGGCATCGACCAGGTAGTGCATGACCCCGTCGATGATCACGCCCTGGGGCGCGGGGGAGTATCCGGCGAGCCGCATGAAGACGTACATCGTCGCCACGTATGTGGCGACGTGGTAGAACATTACCTCGTACCACCTGGCTACGCAGATCTCGACGCCCGTCGCCGAATCCACGAACGAGAAGTTTCTCCCCTTGTGCTTCACCATCCATTCGCTCTGGAAGGGGAAATCACCGAGGAAGTGCGTTCCGATGAGCAAGAACAGACGTTCCACGATCCACCTCCATTGTGAAGGATCCGCCACAAATCATATCGCGTCCGAAAATTTTGCCAAGAACGCTTGTCGGACGTTTTGGCGACACCCAGATTTTCCGTCTGCCATGGAAGGAATACTGCCTGATGACCAGTGCGGTCGGGTTGCGAGAATACGTCCAGGAAGCGTATTTGGTCAGTATTTTCTGACCGAACATGCGGCGGGTCAGTATCGGGCGCGTGCCGGCCCGATGGTCTTTGATCCGCGTTACCGACGACGAATCATTGGAAGACGCGTTTCGACGCATCATCCGTGCCGGCGTAGAAATTCCGTCCGCGCGACGTGGCACAACGAGGTTCGTCGGTCCGCATGAGGCCGAGCGGAACCATGGCGTGGTTACCCGGTACGTTCCCATGACGGTTACCTGCGACCTGTTTCGGGGACGGGAAGGGAACGTGGTTAGTCGCTTCGAGTGCCGACTGCGGCCGTTCGTCGCCGAGGAACACCTCGTTGAAAGTGGCCCCACGAAGCACGCCGGCCTTTCAGTCCGCAACTCCTCATGATCCCACCCGGGATCTTTTTTATTTCAGGTCGAATTGGGCTTGATACGGTATACTGTCGTTCATATGGAATTGGAAAAAGACTGGCTGCCACGCCTCGCATTTCGTCTGATCATCGTCGCGTCTGTCGCAGCTATCCTCCTTGTTGTCTCTTACGTGTTTTTTCCACTGACACAGGTATTGTCGTGGTCGGTCGCCCTTGGCTCTACTATTTTCCTTATCACACTTTCGCGACGAGAAAGTCTGGTCATCCCAAAAATCCATCGCGTTCATATGGACGCGGGGCTTCTTTTTTTGGGGCTGTCCTGCGCGGCGGATATCATCCTATTCGTTTTATTCGTCATGGCGAGAACGGACGAGGCCATCATCAGTCCCTGGAACACGTTTAGTTGGCAACCGTTCGTCCTCTTCGGCCTCTCCACGCTTTTATTATTTTTCGGGTCACGGATGAGGGGTGATCGTATTAGTTTGCTATTTGCGGTTTGGCACACGTTTGTTGCCGTGAGCATTTCCGCCGTTGTTTACGGGGTTGGGTTCGGTTTCGATCCATTTTTGCATCGGGCCGCCGAGGAAGAACTCGTAAGAAATGGATTTATCGAGCCGAGACAAATCTTGTACGTCGGGCAATATCTTTCCGTGGCGGCGGTCCATTTCGTTTCGGGAATTTCCATTCGTACCATTGACATATGGGCGCTTCCTCTTTTTTCATCCGTGGTCATTCCTGTCGGGGCGTATCTTGGATTGCGATACGGATGGAATTTGAGCGATCGTGACGCGCGTTCATGGTGGATAGTCGCCCTTGTCCAACCTTTCATGCTCGCCACGTTTACCGTTCCGTTTACGTGGGCATATGTGTGGTATCTTGTCCTGCTTTTTTTGATTCCAGTCGTTGGCTCGTCGCGTCTTGCATTCGTATCATTGTCTCTTGGAACCATATCAATGATCCTATTTCATCCGCTTCTTGCGGTCCCTTCGTTCGTTTTCGTCATTGGGTTTGGCATATGGTTTCGTGTGCGCACTCGTGTCTTCCTCGGTCCCGCGATGCTTGCGCTTCTTACGGCCGCAGTCGCATGTTCCGTGCCGGCATTGTTTGTCGTGTACCAGTGGAAACAGGGGATTGGAATCGATTTCTTGTCTCTTTGGCGGGAGGGAGACCGTTTTTTGACGTTGTTCCATTCGCCTTTTTCTAATCCATACCCGCAGATTCCCTGGTTTCTCCAAGCAATATATGGCTTTCGATACTGGTTTCCGATGGTTTGCATCGGTGTCGGAACGACTCTGTTCCTTTGGTTCGCGCGACGCATGGACGCGGCGCTACCATACCTTGCCTTTACGGCAGGATTGCTTGGTGCCATTCTTGGCGTCAGCACGTTGTTTTCTTTTCGAGGGATTATTTCGCATGAACAGTCGGAATTCGCGCTTCGGTTATTGACGGCCTGGTACCTGGTCCCCCTGCCGCTGATTGCCGTCGCATTCGCGCGAATTGGAAATCGCTGGCGCGCGTCCGGTACGGTTCTTGGAACGTGCCTCTGTTTGATTGTCGTTCACGCTTGGTTCTTCAGCTACCCGCAGTTCAATTTGAAGTATCCCTATTTTTCTCCGAGCGTAAGCGCGGCGGACGTTGAGGCCGTCCATGTGATTGAGGACAACGCAGACGATCAATCATATGTTGTCTTGTCGAATCAAATGACAAGCGCCGCTGCCATCCAGGAATTTCATTTTGCCTCATATGTCTTTGTGGATGGAGAGCAATCTCTCTGGTATGCGATTCCAACTGGCGGCCCACTTTATGCATATTATTCTCGGGCCATTTTTGAAGGTCCGACCCGGGGCGTGTTCGATGATTTGCATGATCATTCCTCGGTTGATACAATTTATTTCGTAATTCACGATTATTGGCCATGGTATCCAGGATTCGTTGAAGAACTTTTTCGAGGAGCTGACGAGGTTCTCACCGTCCATGAGGAAACGATCCGGATATTCGTCTATCGATATGGATACTGAAGATTCGCCCTCTCTCGCGCCTGAGGTTCAGGTACGCACTAAGATGATCACGCATACGGTGGTAGCCGTATCTATTTTCGTCGCGGCATTGATGGTGACAGCGGCAGCTGCGGGCTATATGGCTCTGAAAACTCAACATCGGGCTATTCCGGGTATTCTCCCATATCAGGCTCAAACGAGCGGCTATGTTCCTGGGTACGGATACACGCCGGGTTACGGATACACGCCGGGTTACGGATACACGCCGGGTTACGGATACACGCCGGGTTACGGATACACGCCGGGTTACGGAACTCCCGGATACGTGATGCCAGGATACGTTAAATGAGAACATAAAACCGGGGCCGCATATACGGCCCCGGTTTTATGTTCTCATTTATGTTTTACCTTTGAGCGCGTCTTTCAATGCCTTCCCAGCCTTGAACTTTGGAACTGTAACCGAGGGAATTTGGATTTTTTCCGTTGGTTTTTGCGGATTCACTCCCATGCGGCCCTGACGCACCCGCGCCGAGAACGTGCCGAAACCGGCAATCGTTACCTCTCCACCAGCCACGAGCTGCGCCGTGACGAGATCCTCGAACGCGGCAATGATGTCCTCGCCGACCTTCTTGGACAATCCGAGCCGTTCTGCGATTCTTGCCGCAAGTTCTGCCTTGTTCATATGCTTTATGCGGATTCACCGTTAGTATTTACACCAAGCATAGCCAAAAACTACTTGGAAAGCAAGGGAGACCGCGGATGTGTCGCCCATTGATCGACAACATCTTCAATGTCGCGCACCTTCACAACGTCCTCGGCGTGCTTGGCAGCCTCATGTACCACGCCCATGCTGGTTGCGTGATGTGAGCGCGAGCAGTCGATGGCGACCTTTGCGGACGCTTCATCGATAAGGTCGATGGCCTTGTCTGGAAGAAAACGCCCTTGGATTTTTTTGTCCGAAAGTCGTACTGCCGCCTCGATGGAATCATCCGGGATTCTGACTCGATGGAATGCCTCATACGCTGGACGAAGTGCCTTTAGCATGCGGATTGCCAATTCGGGGGTGGGCTCATCCACGAGTACGGGCTGTAGACGGCGGTCAAGCGCGGCGTTCGGACGAATGTGTTTCTCGTATTCGTCCCAGGTGGTAGCACCGATGATCTGGAGGTCGCCGCGCGAAAGTGACGGCTTGAAAACCTCGGCCACGTTCACCGCGCCTTCGGCGGAGCCGACTTGCGCGAGCATATGGAACTCGTCGATGAACAGGATGGTGCGCTTTTCCGACGTGATCCCGGCGAGGAACGCCTGTAGCCGCTTTTCGAGCTCGCCGCGGTACTTGGTCTCGGCCATAATCGCATTCAGGTCCATAGATACGATACGTGATCCCTTGAGCGCCTCTGGCACATTGCCCGCAAGGATCTGCTGCGCGAGCCCGTCGACGATGGCGGTCTTTCCCACGCCCGGCGCGCCGATGAGCAGGGGATTGTTTTTTGTGCGGCGCATGAGGATGTGCAGCGTACGCTCTATTTCCTTTTCGCGTCCCTCGATTTTGTCGAGCCCGCCGCGGGCTGCGCGCTCCGTAAGGTCGGTCGCGAACGCGTTTGCCGCAGCCGTGCCGCGCTTGGCGGATTTTTCCTGCCGCCCCTTCGCGAGAACGAACAGCCCAGCGAGCCCGAGGATGATCGCGATGCTCCACCATGTTTTTTCTATCATACGCGCTTAAGGATACCGCATGCGCGGGCGGCAAACAAACGTCCCGGCCGGGCGCATGCCCGGCCGGGACGTCGGATGACTAGTAGGAGATGGTCGGTCCCATGAGCGGGAGTACCCGGAGAAGATGGGCGTTGATGTTGGACGCGCCCGCGTCGGTATCGTCCCAGAGGATCGCCTGGTGACGGACGGCGCGCGCTTCTGCGTCGCTTAGCAGGTCGAACCGGACCGAGTCATCGTCCGCCGCGCTCGCCCCCGTTGTGTCGACGTGCAGGCTGAGGGTGGACGTGACCCCCGCCGGAACGTCGGTCGGTCCTGTGGTGGCATCGGCTCCGAGGTTCAGTACCGCGTAGGCCACTGGCTCGGCGGCCTGCCCGCAGGCACTGCCGTCGGCCTTCAGGAGCGACCAGTCGCCCTTGTCGCTGATCGGCGCGGAGAGATCGTCCATGTCGTACAGGTTCCACAGGTCATTGGCGCCGAACCGCTTAGTGGACGCGCCGTCGCCACAGTCGTTCCATCCGGTTCCAGCGTTGTCCGTGGTCGTGACTCTGAACATGAGCTGGTTGACGGTGACGTCGCCGAACGAGGACGACGCGACGTTGAAGCGCAGCGCCTCGGCCCGTCCTGGGACGCCCGTCCCGGAAGGTGATGCGGACGACAGGGAGAAGCTCGGCTCGCTTAGGCGAATGATCATCAGGCGTCCAGAGACACTGGCCGCGACGTCGGTTTCGTCGACGCTGTTGCCCGAGGTCACGCCGATCGCGGAGAAGGAACCGGAGTCCAGGGCGTTCAAGGTGAAGCGGAGGGTGTCGCCCGAGGCAGCGCCGTACGAGCCGACGGCGACGATGTCCACGGTGAGCGTCACCGCGGTGACGTCGCCCGCGCGGGCGTAGCACTCGGCGCCTTCGAACGAGACGTGTCCGGCGATGACGGACGCCGTATCCGTATAGCCGGATCCGCCCTCGTCGGTACAAAGAATGGACGCGGCGCCGGCGCCGGTCGCCGATCCGAGATCGTCGAACGAGAGGGTCTCGACGAGGAAGTCCTCGCCACGCGCGTCGAATTCCCAGCGCCCAACCTCGTTGCCGGTCGTGGAGCCCAGAAGAATGTCGCTCGCCGTCATGTCCGGGGCCGGGCGAAGGACGAGACGTCCGTTCTCCTGCACCCTGGTGGAGATGGTGCCCGTATCGTTCAGCGTATCAGCTCGGCCGATTTGGAGCGTGGCTCCGGACAGCGTCGTGCCGCCGATGGTCGCGGTTACGGATGACTCGCCCGCGAGCGCGGCGGCGAACCGGTCCGGATCGTCGGACAGCGTGCCGTCGTTGCTCAAATCGCACCGGATGACATACGTCGTCGCGGTCGCGGCCGCGACCGTGAACGAGTCGGAGAAGGTGAGGGTCTCGGCGGACACGGGCTCCGGCCCGGCGATCACCGTGCCGGCCGCGTCTTCGAGCCGGCATTCCATGAAGCGGTCCTCGGCGTTCGCATCGCGGTCGATCGTCGCGAAGTCCGCATCGTCGTCCCCGAACACGGAAAAGCTCATCTCGTCGATCGTCGCGTCGCCGCCGCGCGGCTGGAGGTCGAATGAGAGCAGCGCGGCGTCCTCGCTGCCGGCCACCGTCTCGACGTTGAGCGGCTGGTGCGGGGTGAGGCGCACGAGCAGCGCGGGGGAGCGCATGGACATCATCGCGAGTCCGGCCGCGGCCGCGAGCCCGGCGCCCGCGAGCAGCGCGACGCCAACGACGGTCGTCGTGCTCGTCCGCATTTTTGTCTGAATCTTTTTTGCCATAAGAGTTGGTTATGATTGGTCCTAGTATATCACGAATCGCAAAAACGCCCCGCATGCGCGAGGCGTTTTTTTGCTAGCGCGCGTATTCGACGACGCGCGTTTGGCGAATGATGGTGACTTTGACCTCGCCCGGATAATTGAGCTCGGCCTCGATTTTGTTGGCAATATCGCGCGCAAGCTTGTACGCGGTCAGATCGTCGATCTTTTCCGGAGTGACGAACACTCGTACCTCGCGACCGGCCTGGATGGCATAGACCTTTTCCACCCCGTCGAACGACGCGGCCGTCCGTTCAAGCTCCTCCATGCGCTGGATGAATTGCTCGAGGCTGGCCTTGCGCGCGCCCGGTCGCGATCCGGAAATGGCATCCGCCGCCTTCACGAGCGCACCCTCAATGGTGCGCGGCTTGTCTTCGTGGTGGGCGATTGACTGATAGCTGATCTCTTCTGGGAATCCGAATTTTTTCATGATGTTGTAGCCGATCTCCGGGTGCGCCCCGGCCATGTCGTGGTCCACGGCTTTGCCAATGTCATGGAACAACCCACCTTTCTTGCACACGAACACGTCCGCGCCGATTTCCTCGGCTATCATGGAACTGAGCTGCGCGACTTCGATGGAGTGCTGGAGCACATTTTGGCCGTAGGACGTGCGGAACTTGAGACGGCCGAGGATTGACACGAGTTTCGGATCGATGGAACCGACCGGAATTCCGAGCGCGTGCAAGGCTTCCTCGCCCGCTTTGCGGATTTCTGTGGCCAGTTCCTTTTTGGCATCGCCCACCGCTTCCTCAATGCGCGCCGGATGAATGCGCCCGTCCTTGATGAGGGCCTCGAGCGCGCGTTTGGCGACCTGGCGTCGGATCGGGGAGAAGCCGCTAATCGTGATGGCACCCGGGGTGTCGTCCACGATGATTTCCGTCCCGGTTTCCATCTCAATGGCTTTGATGTTGCGTCCTTCCTTGCCGATGATGCGCCCCTTCATTTCATCCGAAGGGAGATCGACCGATGATGTCGTCGTCTCAACGCATTGCGAAGAAGCGAACCGCGTGACCGCGAGCGAAAGGAGCTTGCGACTCTGCTTCTCGATTTCTTCTTCCTCCGTTTGCTCAAGCTTGTGAAGGCGGGACATCAGCGCTTCCTGAGATGTTTTCTCGATTTCTTCCATGAGTCGTACCAGGGCCTGCTCGCGAGTCAGCGTGGCGATTTCCTGGAGCTTCGCGACCTGCTCTTCCTTGATTTGAGAAATTTGAATTTTTGCGTCTTCCACCTGCTTCGTGCGTTCCTCAAGCTTGTTCTTCTTGTCCTCGACCTCGATGAGCTTGTTATCGAACATGCTTTCTCGTTTTTCCAAGCGACGTTGCATTTCGGTAAGCTCCTGACGTCGGGACTGTTCTTCGTGCTTTGCCTCCTCGATGATTTTGAGCGACCGGTCTTTTGCCTCGAGCAGGAGTTCCTGCTGCTTGTTCTTCGTTTCGTTGATCGTTTCCTGCGACTTTTCCTTGGCCTCCGAAAGAATTTTTTCCGCCCGTCCTTCTGCGTCCGTCATGGTACGCGCCGCGATTTCTTTGCGGGCGACGTACCCGGCGGCCACACCAAGGACCAGGGCGACGACGCCATAGATTATTGGGGACATAAAACTTCTCGAGAGAGGGCTCTCAGAGAATCGTACGGCCGCCCGCCTGCCGTCTAACAGGCATTTTTCGGATGCGTTAAATCAGCTGTCCCAAATGGGAAAGCGACAGAACGCGGAAAAAAGGCGAATTCAAGCGAAAATTCATAGGGACCGCCTGCAACCGTACCATCTCTGAAGGACCCGTGACTTACTGGATTACTGTAGCAGACGGGGTCAGGCGTGACAAGACGGCTTCTTCCGTCTGTAGCGCGTCCAATATGTTTTCCGAGTTGAGCGCGTTGAGCGGGACAGCCTCGTCGATACGGAAAGGACCGACGGAGGTCCGGCGCAGTTCCTCGACATAGCCGCCCATGCCGATGGCGCCTCCGAGGTCGCGGGCGAGAGAACGGACATATGTGCCCGAACCGCACCGGATACGGACGGTGATTCGTTGGCCATTGGCTGTTGGCTTCGGTGCGCCGAGAAGATTAAAGGCATGAACGGTCACGGCGCGCGCCTTGGCCTCGATAGGTGTTCCTTCGCGGGCCGCCTCGTACATTTTTTTCCCTTTGATCTTGATCGCAGAATAGGCCGGAGGAATCTGCTCGATTGCCCCAGTGAACGTCTTCATGACGTAGTCCAACGCCTGGCGTTCGAGAATCTTATTGGATTCGGCGCCTAGCGTTGGGCTGATGGTGCCTGTCCGGTCGTCCGTGTCGCTTGTCGCGCCGAACATGAATATGGCCTCATATTCTTTGTCGAGCCCGACTAATTTTGGGAATTCTCGCGTTGCCATCCGTCCAACGCCGACGATAAGCAATCCCGTTGCGAACGGGTCAAGCGTCCCCGCGTGCCCGACTCGTCGCTCACCCGTGAAACGTCGCACGCGGTTTATGACGTCGTGCGAGGTCATTCCGTCAGGTTTGTCGACAAGAAGAAATCCGTGCATATCCATTTTGAAGATGTTATCATAGATTTAACAATGCAATCATATGGCAGGAAAGAAAACATCGCAGAAGCCGAAGGTCCTTCTCGTTGAGGACGACCCGTTTCTTTATAAGGTGCTTGAGCAGCGTCTGAAGGAAGAGGGCTTGGACATTATCGTCGCGACCGACGGCGAGGAAGCGATCCTTCGGGCGATGAAGACCAAGCCGATGTTGATGTTGCTCGACCTGATCCTCCCAAAAAAGAGCGGATTCGAAGTTCTTTCGGAGCTGAGGCGGATGAAAGCGTTCGAAAAGCTTCCCGTGGTCGTCCTTTCGAACCTTGGACAGCAGGAGGATGTTCATCAAATGAATAAGCTGAAGATACGAGAATACCTGGTAAAGGCGGATTATTCCTTGTCGGAAATAGTCGAGAAGGTGAAATGGCATATCAGCAAACTCTCGGATTAGGAAAGAATGGATTCGAACCGGCCCGTTCTGGCCGGTTTTGCATTGACGGATCAAGGACAACCCGTTATAGTTTCGGGCATGAATATCACAGAGATTGCACGTCGTCTGAAGATTCCAACCAGCGAGTTGAGGGAGAAGCTTCCCCAGCTGGGTTTGGGTTATGGTCGCAATACCGTTAAGGTCAATGACCGAGAAGCCCAACGGATCGTTCAGGCATGGACGGAAATGAAGCGTCGCGAGCGCCTTGGCGAAAAACGTGACGAGCAATTGGTTCGCGGCGCGGCGCAGCGCGCGGGCGATAAGCCTGTCGCCGAGCGCACGATGATGCTTCCGTCGGTGATGACCGTACGCGATTTTGCCGCGCTCATCGACGTTCCGATCGCGAAGGTGATGCGCGAGCTCATGAAGAATGGCATTCTCGCCTCGCTTAACGAACGCATCGACTTTGAGACCGCGTCGATTGTCGCGTCCGATCTTGGCGTGATCGCGCAACAGCAGATCGACAATGGCACCAAGCCCGAGGAAGACGCTTCCACCGCTCGTTTGACGGAAGTTCTTTCCGGCGAGCAGAAAGAAAATCGCGTGTCGCGTCCGCCGATCATTGTCGTCATGGGACACGTGGACCACGGGAAGACAAAAATTCTCGACGCGATTCGTTCTACGCACGTGATGGAATCCGAGGCGGGCGGCATCACGCAGCACATCGGCGCCTATCAGGTCGAACGAAAGGGCCATCATATTACGTTTATCGACACGCCGGGACACGAGGCCTTTACGGTGATGCGATCACGCGGGGCCAAGGTCGCGGACATTGCCATTTTGGTGGTTGCCGCGGACGACGGCGTCCAGCCGCAAACGAAGGAGGCGGTGGATATCGTGAAGGCCGCCGGAATTCCTTACGTGGTCGCGCTTAACAAGATCGATAAGCCGGATGCCAATCCGGAGCGCGTGAAAGGTCAGTTGGCGGAGCTTAATTTGCTTCCCGAGGAATGGGGAGGCAAGACCATGATTTTGCCGGTCTCCGCGAAAACGGGGCAGGGAATCGACGAGTTGCTCGACGCCTTGTTGCTCGTGAATGAAATCGAACAGGAAAAGATTTCGGCAAACCCGAACCGTAAGGCCGCGGGAACGATCATTGAGTCGCATATTGACAAGGGAGAAGGACCGGTGGCCACCGCGCTCATTCAGGCCGGCACGCTTCATTTGGGAGATACCATCGGCATTCGCGGGGCGTTGTTCGGCCGCGTGCGCATGATGAAAAATTGGAAAGGCGATTCCGTGAAGGAAGCAATGCCGTCCACTCCGGTTAAGATTCTTGGATTCAAGGTCGCGCCCGCAGTTGGTGACGTCATCGAGGTTCCCGAGGACGAAAAGGCGCTTGCGAAAGCGCGCAAGCCGATCAAGTCCGCGGTAGATACCACGTCCTCGACGGTCGCGAAGCCGGATACGGGCAAAGAAGGAAAAAAACTTCTCAATATTATTTTGCGCGCCGACGTGCTCGGTTCGCTCGAGGCGGTGCTCGGCATGATCGAGAAGATCAAGCATGACGCGGTCGGCGTGGAGATAGTCGCGAAGGGGCTCGGCAACGTGACCGACGCGGACGTCAACAAGGCCGAGGCAACGCAATCGGTAGTCTATGCCTTTGACGTGAAGCCGACCACGAGCGCGGAACAGCTCGCGCGCGACAAGGGCGTCGAGGTTGTGCCGTTTCAGATCATCTACAAGCTGTTCGAGGACATTCTGTCCCGCCTTCAAAAGATGCTTCCCGACGAGCGGATCATTACGGAAATGGGGAAGGTTGAGGTTCTCGCCATGTTCAAGAAGCTTGATGCCGGCGGAGTTATCGGGGGCAAGGTTCTCGGCGATAAGATTCGCGTCGGTTCCAAGTTGCGCATCATGCGCGGCGAGCAGATGGTCGGCGAAGGAGAAATTTCCAAGATCCAGGTCGGCAAGCAAACCGTCAAAGAGGTCTCTGGCGGATCGGAGTGCGGCATCGAGTTTACCAGCCGCTCAAAGATCGAAATTGGTGACATGCTCGAGACGTATTACGAAGAGTCCAAGGCTCGCATCCTGCAGATCGAAGGGGTTGATCTGCGGTAAAATCTCGAAAAATGATGACGTTCCCCTATAAAATTCATATGCTCGAACTTACATCTTCAAACTTCGATTCGTCCGTTCTTGCCTCGTCTTCCGCTGTGCTCGTGGATTTTTGGGCCCCGTGGTGCGGTCCATGCAAGATGATGGGGCCGATCGTCGAACAGCTCGCCGGCGAAATGCCGGACGTCGTGTTCGGAAAGGTAAACGTAGATGATCACGGCGAACTTGCGCAACGCTATAACATTTTGTCGATCCCAACCTTCCTCGTGTTTAAGGGGGGTCACGTGGCGGATCAATTTTCCGGGGTGATGCCTGCCGAAGCATTGAAGGCACGAATTGAGAAGTATCTCTAATTCGGTTTGAGGCTGAGAGAATTTTTCGTGGCTTTCCGCCCTATGTCTATGGAAAAAGTCATTATTATTGGATCCGGACCCGCCGGGCACACCGCCGCGATTTATGCGGCTCGTGCAGAGTTGACCCCATTGTTGTTCGAAGGCCGAATCCCGGGCGGACAGCTGATGCTGACCACCGAAGTTGAAAACTTTCCGGGATTTCCCGGCGGAGCGCAAGGGCCGGAAATGATGGAACTGTTCAGAAAGCAATCGCAACGTTTTGGCACGCGTATCGTGGCCGATGACGTGGTTGCCGTGGATTTTTCCGTACGTCCATTTCTCGTGAAAACCGCGGATGCGGAGTATCACGCTGAGTCGCTGATCGTTTCTACGGGCGCGACCGCCATGTGGCTCGATGTCCCTGGCGAAAAGAAATACGGCGGCCGCGGCGTGTCCGCCTGCGCGACCTGCGACGGGTTTTTCTTCAAGGGGAAGAAGATTATTGTGGTTGGCGGCGGGGACAGCGCCATGGAAGAGGCGACGTTTCTGACGCGTTTTGCCGAGTCCGTGACGGTCATCGTGCGCCGCGAGGAACTGCGCGCGTCAAAGATTATGCAGGAACGGGCGAGGGCAAATTCGAAAATCTTATTCGTGTGGAACTCGGAGGTGAAGGAAATCGTCGGCGACGGCACGCGTGTCACGGGAGTCAAATTGTTTGATAACAAGACGAACGTGATGAGCGAGCTCGCGACCGATGGCGTGTTTGTCGCGATCGGACACAAGCCGAATACGGAACTGTTTGCGGGCAAGCTTGAACTCGATACGAAGGGATACGTCGTGACCCAGCCACACTCGACCCGAACGAGCGTTGAGGGCGTGTTCGCGGCCGGCGACGTGGCCGACCACTATTACCGCCAAGCAATTACCGCCGCCGGAACCGGATGCATGGCCGCGATCGACGCGGAACGCTGGTTGGCGAGCAGGGAATAACGGAATC